>Ga0315277_10007541_pt1 | contig 14114 bp, 9 predicted proteins | sample YL17G05_15_MG_FD_203695 | JGI IMG/M metagenome (GOLD analysis project Ga0315277, IMG submission 203695) | Sediment microbial communities from Yellowstone Lake, YNP, Wyoming, USA - YL17G05_15 | ecosystem: Environmental > Aquatic > Freshwater > Lake > Sediment | place: USA: Wyoming | collected... | reverse complement strand
CGCCTGCATAGAGGCACGGTATTTTCTCCTTTGCCTCGCCCCCGAAGTCAATATCTTCCGCCATAATCCTAAGTTCGTTTTTCTTGAGAGAGCAGCGAACCTGGCGGGTTGTTGAGCTTGAATACAACGCAACGCGGCGAACGGAGGCTAGTATGAGCTCCCGGTTTACCGTTAGGCTCTTATCGTTGTCAAGCGGAATAACAGATTCATAATTCGGGTAGCTGTCCTCGATTACCCTTGACGTAAGCGTTGTTGTACCGAAGGTGAACTGCACATGCGTTGAGTCCAGCGAAAGTGTATTCTCGCCGTCTTCCACTGAGCGGCCGACCAGATTCAGTGCTTTGGCCGGCACGATAATTTCTCTCTTGAGCTTTGAATGTTTGAGCCCCGTGTAATCGATTCGAACCAGTCGGTGACCGTCCGTTGAGACTGCACGAAGCTCGTTTTCTTTCACCTGCAGGAGCACTCCTGTCATCGCTGGTCGGAGTTCGTCGGTACTCACAGAAAATATGGTTCGATGAATAAGCTTCCGGAGTAGGTCCCCGTCGAGGACGATTTTTTCCTCCGCTTTGAATTGGGGTGTTTTTGGAAACTCCTCGCTTGAATCCCCCATGATAACATACTCACCCATCTCCGTTATCATCCTGACTTTGTTCGCGGCAAGATCTGCATGAAAAACCAATTGGACTTCTGGAAGGGACCGGATTGTTTCCATGAGCCTTTTCGCCGGCATGGCGATCGATCCATCTTCCCCTCCCTTTACGTCCAGGCTGGTCGACATTGAAATTTCGAGATCAGTTGCAGCTAGGTGGAGAGTATTCTTGGAAAGTTGGAAGAGGATGTTTTCTAAGATGGGGAGAGTTGATTTCGCAGGAACAACACCACTAATCTTACTCAACGCTTTCTGGAGTTCGTTGCTACCAACGGTGAATTTCATTCAAATCTCCTTACGAAGGGGTTGATCAGACGGGTGAGTTTGTATTAAAATACAATTTTTTTTCACTATTTACAACCTTATGTTGAGCGTCTTCTGATGTTTTATTCCGGTATACTAAATAAGTACACATTAGAAAGAAAATAAATAATAACACTTCTTATAGTGTTGATATGAGGATATCGTCGGTTATTTCAATCAAGCATCTCCTGCCTAGGCGGGGAGAAAGCAAAGTTAGAGGTCAGAATTTGTGTGGAAAGGTCGTTGACGAAGAGGACAGTTATCAACAAGAATTGCAAAAACTGGGACATCTCAGTACACGAACCACAGTAATAAACACGTATCTAACAACTAGTCACACAGTTTTACAGGGGGAGCCAACATAAGGACCGCAGAGAAGGTAAAAATAGCCTACAGTGAAGTTGACGGAAGAGAAAACAGACCGTAATGAAGGAAAGGAAAACAGCCAGGCGTGGTGTGGAACCCGACTATCTGCCACTCATCTCTATTCGTCTCCGCAGCTGATCAAGATTCTGCCTGAAAGCAGGGTCATTTCTTGTGCGATCAACAATTGTCTGGTATGCGTGGATGACCGTGCTGTGGTCGCGACCGCCGAAATGAAGACCGATGGTCTTGAGCGAGGAGTTTGTCAGTTCCTTGGCGAGATACATTGCTACCTGCCGAGCGTTCACAATCTCCTGTTTTCGCGTCTTTGCTCGCAGCAAATCATCTGGAATATCATAGAATTCGCAAACGATGCGCTGAATTTGATCAATGTTAGTGGGCGATTTAAGCTCATTTACCACTACTCGTAGAACGTCACGAGCAAGCTCAACGTTAACATCTCTGTTGTCGAGAGATACACGAGCAATCAGGCTAATGAGGCATCCTTCGAGCTCGCGGATATTGCTTGTGACGTTTGCAGCGATAAAATCAATAACGTCAGGAGGCAATTCGAAACCATTGTCTTCGCTCTTCTTGCGGAGAATTGCGATGCGCGTCTCAAGATCTGGAGGCTGGATGTCGGCTGTCAGGCCGGATTGAAACCGCGAGATCAATCGCTCGTCGAGACCTTTGAGTTCCTTTGGAGGGACGTCAGATGAGAGGACGATCTGTTTACCAAGCTGGTAGAGCGTGTTGAAGGTATGAAAGAAATTGTCCTGCGTTTTCTCTTTTCCGGAGAAGAATTGAATATCGTCGACAATCAAGAGATCGACGCTACGGTAGAAATGGGAAAACACGTTGACGCGATCAGCCTGAATCGCTTCAACAAATTCAATGGTAAACTTCTCGCTGGAAACGTACACCGCACGCTTGGCCTTACCTAAAGCAAGCGCATGGTTCCCAAGGGCATACATCAAATGTGTCTTCCCCAGACCGGTTCCCCCATAAAGGACAAGCGGATTGAACGACGTGCCGCCAGGGTTGTTGGCAACAGCCAGAGCTGCAGCCCGTGCAAGCTGGTTGCTGTCGCCCTTGATGAAGTTCTCAAATGTGTACCGCGGATTGAGATTACTCTGGGCCGGTAGAAAGTCAATCTGCCGGAACGCAGTCCGGGGTGGAAAAGGAGAGGAGGTCGAGGACAATACGGCCAGTGATTCACTTGTTTGACGGCCGCCAAGCGGAACATCGGGATGATCAGCCAGCTCGGCGGGCTCCTCTTCTGCAGCGATCGAGTAGTACAGCTTTGCATGTTCGCCGAGCACCGCGCTAATCGTTTCCCGAACAAGGGAATTGTAGTGTTGTTCAACCCAGTCGTAAAAGAACTGGCTCGGGACCTGAACAGTGAGTTCATTAGCGACGAGTTTCTGAGGTGTGATCGGTTGGAACCAAGTCTTGAAGCTCAGGCTTGTAACTCTCTGCCGGATTTTCTCTAAGCAGATATTCCAAACGCGTCGCGCTTCTGTTTCAGTCTCCGTTAAGTCTTGGTCAACTTCTTCAACCGGCATGGCGGGTTCTTTGTGGTCCATACGGCGGATATTAAAGGAAAGATTGCGAAAGTTATCAACGGATAGCGCACACAGAAACTAACAGCGTGGAAATATGATAATCTAGGGGCTTAAGTTAATGAATCGACTTATCAACATGACATGATCGCAGCAACTCCAAGTGTTTTCAAGGACTCTTGCGGTTAATAACAGGGATATCAACATAAGAACCGAGGAGAAAAAAGCCTGACGGCACAGGCGGAAAAGTAGCCAGCAGGCCCTATAGAAGTTGTTCACAAGTTATAAACACGAAAACCATTGTCCCGGGGGGGCATGAGTATAACACGACAATAGTCATTACGCAAGGAAAAAAATTACAATACGCGTGTATGTGGAGGGGAAATCGTCCGGATGAGTACCGGTTAGGGGAAGCGCGCGTTGACGGGGGCCGAGCCGCACACCCACATGAATGGGAAAAGTTTACGCAGTAGAGGTTTCTTGGAAATGGGGAGAAGGTTTCGTATCGTACATAGCTAAAATGAAGAGTCCCTGGTGCTCATAATGGTGAAGAGGAGCAATGAAGAGAACCTATCAACCACATCGTCGCAAACGGCAGAACAAGCATGGCTTCAGGGCCCGCATGGCAACCCGGAATGGGCGCAAAGTGCTAGCAAGACGGCGGGCAAAAGGACGGCATCGGCTAACGGTGAGCGACGAAAGGTAAAACTACACGCCAAACGGTGATGCCGCTGCGGCTGACATTGAGAAAACGAGAAATCCTTCGCGGCTATCAATCCTTTTCCACCATTCTTTCGAAAGGCCGATCTCTTCAAGCAGGAACTGTACGCTGCTACGTTCTGGTTGGCCAAGGCAAAGGGAGGGGTGTGAAGGTTGGATTTGCCGTCAGTCGCAGCATTCGCGAATCTGTAGCGCGAAACCGGCTGCGTCGATTCTTAAGGGAAGCATACCGAATAAATAAACAAATCTTGCTGAAAGCCGGAATTGAACGCGCGCACAAAGTCGAGCTCGTGTTGATGTGTGCTCCTGCCGCCGAGACAAATCCGAAAAGGCTAACCTACGACTCTATCGAGCGCCTAGTCATCAGCCTGCTCACAGACGTGAGCCGACAGCTGTCGTAGCCCCCAATGAAAACCGCCCTAATATTCATGGTACGAGCATACCAAGCCGCGGTATCGCCGATACTGCCGTTTAATCACTGCCGGTTTGTGCCGTCCTGTTCTGATTACTCCATCGAAGCAGTTGAGAGGCATGGGGTAGCCAAGGGTATCCTCCTTGCTACGCGCAGGATCCTCCGATGCCACCCATTCCACAAGCATGATGTCTACGATCCGGTTCCTTAGCAGTCACTCCACACGAAACGCATTTTAAGGCCTTCAATGGACCGTCAAGCGATTCTTGGGTACGTCCTGATCTTCATCCTTCTCGTTGCATGGTTGTGGTTGAACTCGCCGCAACCAAAGCAGCAGGATCTGCCGAAGCAGGATGTCCGCACGCAAACGCAGGTTCAAGATACCGTCAAAGAAAAACAAGCCGAGCCGGTACAGGAGAAAGCCGTCCCATCCGAGCCGCTGGGGAAATTCTTTGCGGGCCGGGGAACGGGCGCCGAGAGAGTCATCACGATCGAGACCGATCTTTTTACGGCAGAGATAACAACGCGGGGCGGGTTGGTAAGAAAATGGGAGCTCAAAAAGTACACAACCTGGGACGGACAGCCGGTTCAGCTGGTGGATTACGAGAAAAAAGGAGATTTTAGTCTTTTATTCACAACAACTGATGGGCGGCTGATCAATACGCGAGATCTCTACTTCGGTGTCGCGTATGCTGGTGGCGGAATGGTCAAACTATCAGGCGAGGAGGAATTTAGCGTTGATCTGACCCTGCCGACGACAACGGGTGGGCAGATTGTTAAACGCTTCCGATTCAAAAATGGGGAGTACGGATTCCACTCGGAACTGAAATTTAGCCGCATGACGGACGCCATTGCAAACTTTGAATATCAGGTGGTTTGGGAAAGCGGTCTTCGCTATGCGGAGCACAACAGCATTGATGAGTCGGGCTTCGCGGCGGCGTATGCCTACGCGGGCAAAGAACTGACGGAGATCGATGCACCGCACGTTGATGAACGACCGCAGAAAAACCTCTCGGGGCTCGTTGATTGGGTTGCAACGCGTACGAAGTACTTCGCGCTCGCGCTCATTCCAAAGGAGGGCACGAGCGAAGGGGCATATCTTGAGGGGTCCCATCGGGCCGCACCCGACAAGGGAGCCATTGAATCATACAGCATTGCCGTGCGGATGCCGTTCAAAGGTGGGGCTGAAGAGACCAGCGAGTTCAGAGTCTATTTCGGTCCAGTCGACTATGATCTCCTCAAATCATATGGCAAGGGCCTTGAGCAAATTGTTAGCTTGGGGTGGACTTGGCTTATCAGGCCGATCTCCGAGTATGTCATGCTGCCCCTGATGAGCGCCCTACACTATGTTGTGCCGAACTGGGGGGTTGTGATCATCCTTTTCTCCATTATCATTAAGATCGCTCTCCACCCGCTGACCAGAAGCAGCATGCGGTCAATGAAAAAAATGCAAGCGCTGCAGCCACTGATGAATGAGATCCGGGAGAAGTACAAAGACGACCCCCAGAAGATGAATCAGCAGGTGCTGAACTTGTACAAGGAATATGGGGTTAATCCGGCGGGCGGATGCCTGCCGATGCTTCTCCAGTTACCGATTCTCATTGCACTCTACAATGTTTTCCGTGCGACGATCGAGCTGCGTCAAGCCAACTTTGTCTGGTGGATTGACGACCTGTCGATACCCGACAAAATTGTCACCCTTCCATTTGAGATCCCATTCTTCGGTGTTAGGGATGTCAGCGGTCTCGCGCTCCTCATGGGCATTACAACCTTCATCCAGCAGAAAATGAGCGTTAAAGATCCTCGCCAGAAAGCGATGGTCTGGATGATGCCCCTTTTGATGACCCTTCTGTTTAACGGATTCCCTTCGGGTTTGAACCTCTATTACTTCGTTTTCAACATCCTCTCTATTGGTCAACAAATGCTGATCAACCGCCAGGCAGAGGAGGAGCCGCTCCGCAAGGTCGAACCGAAGAAGAGAAAGCAAGGAGGAATATTTGGAAGGATTGGAAAGGATCTTTCGCGGTTGAAGAAATGACGCCGGCTGAACCCGAGAAATCTTGAGGCCCCGCTCCATACGAGCGGGTTTTTTTTGTTTTGCTGTGCTTGGTTTGTAAATCGGAATGCGTTTTTGTACATTGACTTTCGCCCAAGAACCAGCGATCGGATGTAATAGTGATGTTGGCCCACGAGTCTGACACAATAGCCGCGATTGCCACACCGATAGGAGAGGGAGGCATTTCTGTAATCCGAATCAGCGGCCGAGATGCGATTGCGATCGCACGCCTAGGCTTCCGCGGAAAAGCCGATCTGGCCAGCGCTGCGTCACACACGGCCCATTTTGGGACCTTTGTTGACGGCGGCGGTGGGGCCATTGACGATGTCGTGGCGCTTGTTTTCAGGAAGCCGCACTCCTATACCGGGGAAGATGTCGTGGAATTGAGCTGCCACGGCGGGATGTTCATTGCTCGGAAGCTTCTTGAAACAGCCATCCGCCTTGGCGCGAGGCAGGCTGAGCCCGGGGAGTTCACAAGGCGCGCCTTCCTGAACAGCAAAATAGATCTCGCGCAGGCCGAAGCTGTTGCCGACCTCATTCATGCGCGCTCCCAAACGGCCCACCAATCATCGCTTTCTCAGCTGAAGGGAGCCCTATCCGAGAAAATCAACTCCGTTCGAGATCAGTTGATTAACACAATTAGCCTTCTGGAACTGGAGCTCGATTTCGCTGAAGAGGGCTACGAGTTTGCTAACAAGTCGGATGTCGTGTCTCAGATTAAGAATATTCTCAAACAAATCGACGAACTGATTTCTTCATACCAAACGGGGAGAGTTTACAGAGACGGCGTGAGAGTTGTACTTGCAGGCGCTCCAAACGTTGGAAAGTCAAGCCTGCTAAACGCCCTCCTTGAACAAAATCGGGCGATTGTCACCGAGATTCCCGGGACAACTCGTGACACGATCGAGGAATCTTTGGCCATAAGCGGTTTATTATTTACCGTAACAGATACTGCTGGGTTGCGGGAAACAACCGACCCCATTGAACTGGAAGGGGTGAGACGAGCAGAAGAGCAACTTTCGAACTCAGATTTGCTGCTCCTGATGTTTGACTGCTCTCGTGATCTTTCGGAGAGAGAAGTTGCCTATGCCAAGAGGCTGTTAAGGGATGCCGTGGTGATCGAAAAACCCTCTATCACAGTGCTGAACAAGATTGATCTGAAGGAGCCGGACGAAGGATTCTTAGCTCGGCTGGGAAGGCTGGCGGACGGACAACCGTCGGTTAAGATTTCAGCAAAAACGGCCGAGGGGCTTGACAAACTCAAATCCTTGCTCGTGGATATAGCCCTCATGGGGAAGCGGACACCCTCCGAGAGCGGCATAACGGTGACTAACGCCCGGCACTATAGCGCCCTCGTCAAGTCCAAGGAGAGCTTGGAGCTGGCATTGCAATCGTCGTCAGTCAGGCAAAGCGGGGAGTTTGTTGTGGTAGACCTGAGGTGTGCCTTGGACTCGCTCGGCACAATCACTGGGGTGGTCACAACCGACGATATCCTGAATAGCATTTTTGCCCGGTTTTGTATAGGAAAATAGACAGCTCTAATGTTTCACGTGAAACGTACGCATTTCGTAAGATCATGCCATTTGTTGGAACATACTGGGACGTAGTTGTGGTCGGCGGTGGGCACGCTGGCATAGAGGCCACGCTGGCGGCAGCAAGGATGGGGCGCACAGTTCTGATGGTTACGATGGATAGGAAAGCTATAGGAAGGATGTCCTGTAACCCCGCCATTGGAGGTACCGCTAAGGGGCATCTCGTTCGTGAGATAGACGCGCTCGGCGGAGAAATGGGTAAGATTGCCGATGCCACAGGTATTCAATTTCGCCTCCTAAACAGATCAAAAGGACCAGCGGTTTGGTCTCCCCGCTGCCAGAATGATCGTGAGTGGTACTCAAGAGAAGCGAGACGACGCGTTGAGAATGAGCCTGGCGTGACGGTTGTTGAGGATGCAATCGTTGATCTCGAGACAGAAGTCGATTGGGATTCGGGGCGAAGCCGCGTACTTGGGATTATCACCAAGTCGGGGGCGAAGATCGGGTGCAAGTGTGTGGTGCTTAGCGCGGGGACATTCCTCCGCGGTCTGATGCACACCGGGTTGAAGAATAGGGAGGGTGGGAGGTACGGCGAACCAGCCGCAAGAGGGCTTACTGAAAACCTTGAGCGGCTCGGGTTTGTAAGCGGCAGGCTAAAGACCGGCACCCCACCGAGAATCGACATCTCGAGCATTGATTTTAGCAGGCTTGAGGAGCAGCACAGCGATAGCCCACCTCAGCCGTTCTCGTTCTCTACCCCGGAAATCACTAACAGGCTGATTCCGATGTATCTCACCCACACGAATCAGCAGACCCATGCGGTGCTCAGGAAGGGTTTCGATCGCTCTCCTCTGTTTACCGGCGTAATTAAAGGGGTTGGACCGCGCTATTGCCCCTCGATCGAAGACAAGATCATGCGGTTCGAAGAGAAAGAACGGCACCAGATTTTCCTGGAGCCGGAGGGCTACGACACGAACGTCGTGTATGTCAACGGGTTCTCGACTAGTCTTCCTGAAGAGATCCAGTACGAGGGGCTGAGAACAATCAGGGGACTAGAAAACGTGAAGATGTTGAGGCCGGGTTACGCGGTCGAATATGACTTCTTCCCACCCCACCAGGTGAAATTAAGCCTTGAGACAAAACTCGTGGAGGGGCTGTTCTTCGCGGGGCAGATCAACGGGACGTCAGGGTACGAAGAAGCGGCCGCACAGGGGCTTATGGCGGGCATCAACGCGGCCTTAAGGGTTCAGAACAAGCCACCGTTTACCCTCAAGAGATCAGAGGCGTACATTGGCGTTCTGATCGATGATCTGGTTGACAAGAGCACAGATGAACCATATCGTATGTTTACCTCGCGCGCAGAGCACCGCTTGTTGTTGCGACAGGACAACGCTGACCGCAGACTCATGGCAAAGGGTCACTCGCTTGGCCTGGTAACGAATGCCATGTTCGATAGATTGAAGACAAAGGAGGAGATGGTTACGAGCGGTATGCGATTTGCGAACGAGTGCTCGCTTGCGCCCGAAACAGTGAACCGGTATCTGGCGAAGATCTCGACCGACAGGATCAACGAAAAGGAAAAACTGTCCAAGCTGTTGAAGAGGCCGGGTGTAAGCTTGTTTGAGCTTTTGAGCTTGGATTCCCTTGGGTCGCAACCTATAATGAGTTCGATCTTAGGTATCCCAGACGAAAAGCTTAAGAGGGAAATTCTCGAACAAATTGAGATCGAGGTAAAGTACGAGGGATATATACAGCGGCAGATGGAACAGATTGAGAGACTTGACCAGTTCGAGGCGCAGCGAATTCCTATTGGCTTCGATTACGCGAGGATCAAGTCTCTTTCCACAGAGGGAAGGGAGAAGCTCGGCAAGGTCAAACCCGAATCGCTTGCGCAAGCATCACGCATAAGCGGCGTTACCCCTTCGGATGTCTCAGTTCTCATGGTCTACCTGAAAAGCTGACCGGTTCCACGTGGAACGAGTCGCCCAACTCATTACAAATCAACACGTTAGAGGCGCGCCTTGGAACGCAAGATCTGGTTCAGAACGGCTTGCAGGTTAAACGGCATTGATCTGACCGACGAGCAACTCGAGAAAATCGAGAGCTATGCAAAGTTGCTGCTCCGATGGAATAAGGACATCAATCTTATCTCGCGAAGAGACGAAGGAAACATCTGGTTAAGCCATCTGCTGCACTCTGTGTCAATCCTCTTCAAGGTGAAAATTCCTCCGGCGGCATCTATCCTTGATCTTGGGACCGGCGGCGGCCTCCCGGGAATTCCGTTGAAGATTCTACTCCCCGAAATCTCGATCACTCTTCTTGACTCTACTCAGAAAAAAATCAAAGTTGTACAAGAAATCGTTGAGGCTCTTTCGCTGGAGAATACGGCTGCATTGTGGGGAAGGGCGGAGGAGATCGGCAAGTTGCCGAACTACCAAAAGCACTACGATATTGTTGTCGCGCGCGGCGTCGGCCCACTGAAGGATCTCGTGCGGTGGTCATGGCCCCTGCTGAAGGAGGGTCTTGGATCGGCCGGGGAATCGGAACACCACATTCAACCGCACGTCGGTGAACGCATCAGCGTCGAACCACCGGCGCTCATTGCGTTAAAGGGTGGAGATCTCGGCCAGGAGATCAAAGCTGTTCGGCACGGCAAACGCGTGCGGTCGATAGGGGTTATCGACCTTATGCTCAAAGGGTCCACACAGTTTGAACAGAACGACAAAAAGATTGTGCTCGTGAATTTTTAGAACAACCGTCCACGCATACCCCAGGGGCCAAACATTGAGCGATCAGAAAGCGCTATTCAACCAGCTAGCTCACCTCAGCACTGAGCAGCGAAACCCAGCCAGCATGGACATTGATGCTCGTTCGGTGGAAGAGATCCTCCGAACTATCAACGACGAAGATAAGCGGGTTGCATTAGCAATCGAAGAGGAAATCCCACACATCGCCAAGGGGGTGGAGTTTGTAGTAAGAGCATTCAAGCAGGGAGGTCGCCTGATTTATGTCGGGGCCGGAACAAGCGGAAGGCTAGGGGTCTTGGACGCGGTTGAGTGTCCCCCAACATATGGGACCCCACACTGGATGGTTCAGGGCATGATCGCCGGAGGGGAGAAGGCGATGTTTAAAGCCCAGGAGGGGGCGGAGGACAGAGAAGAGAACGGCGCGCGAGACATTGACGAGATAAACGTGAGCGACAAAGATGTCGTGTGTGGAATTGCCGCGAGCACAAGGACACCGTATGTTGTCGGCGCGGTAAAAAGAGCAAGAGAGCGGGGCGCAAAGACCCTTTATGTCACAACAAATCCCCGGGGCAAACTATATTCGCCAGAGTTTGCGGAACTCACCAAAGCCATTGATGTGGCGATCTGCCCGGAGGTGGGCCCTGAGGTAATCATGGGATCGACCCGAATGAAGTCGGGCACCGCCCAGAAACTTGTGCTCAACATGATTAGCACGGTAGCGATGATTCGGCTGGGAAAGGTGTACGAGAATATGATGATTGACCTGCAGATGACCAACCAGAAGCTGCGGGAGCGCGCCAAGCGCGTTGTGATGACGATTACGGGCATAAGTTATGAAGAGGCGGGCGACTATCTTGAGCGGGCGGGTAGCCACGTCAAGACGGCTATCGTGATGATCAAAGCGAACGTCGGCAAGGGGGAGGCCCAAAAGCGTCTTGAGAGATCGGATGGATTTGTGAGAGCAGCAATTGAAGGAAGAGAATTGCAAACATTGTAGAATGACGCAGAGCGAGCTTATACTGGGGCCGACAATACCACTTACGGAACTCGACTTCTTTCCACCCTTCGAAGGATTCCCCAGAAAGGGCATCGAGTTTCTCAAGAGGCTGAAGCAAAACAACAACCGCCCATGGTTTGAAAAGCACAAAGGTGAGTACGAGTCACATGTGAAGCTGCCGATGCAATCGCTGATCGCTGCGCTTAAGCCACACTTCGACAAGTTCGCACCGGAGTTTGATGTAAACCCGAGACACTCCATGTTCCGCATCTATAGAGACGTGCGTTTCAGCAAGGATAAGACTCCGTACAAGACACACGTTGCTGGGCACTTTGTCCTGCGCGGAAAGCCAAAGGGCATCGAGGGGTCCGGCTACTACTTGCACATCGAGCCGGGCGAGGTGTTCTTGGGTGGAGGGATCTACATGCCTGACGGCGAACAGATCAAAAGAATCCGCAGGGCAATTGCTGATCGATCAGAACAGTTTCTGTCTATCATCTCGGATAGGAGATTCAAGAAGCGGTTCGGGAGAATTGAGGGAGATAAACTGCAACGGGTTCCTCAAGGATACGAACCCGACCATCCAATGGCGGAGTGGTTGAAGCACAAACAGTTCTTTGTAGGGATCGAGTGGCCGGAGTCTAAGTGTTACAAGCGAGTATTTGTTAAGGAGATCGCGAGGCTGTTTGAGGAGGCGACACCCTTCGTACGATTCTTGAACGAAGCGATGAGCTAGAGCGGTCTCACCGAAAGACCCTCCTTGAGTAGCCGCGAGTGCACAGCGGCTGCAATTGAGATCGCGTTGTGAGTGTCACTGTGGATACAAAGAGTCTGGGCATTGAGGCTGAGCACAGTTCCATCCGCGGTGATGACGACCCCGTCTCTCACAATTCTCAGAGCTTGTTGTACAGCTTCTTCTAGATCGGTAATCAAAGCATCGCTGAACTTACGCGAGCGCAGAGTCCCATCAGCTTCATATCGGCGGTCGACAAAAGCCTCTCCTACAACTCTAAACCCCTCATTTTGCCAAACCTCCAACATCTTTGAGCCAGCTAAGCCCAATAAAATCAATGTCTTATCGACTTTCCGAACTCCATCCGCAATGGCCGCTGCAATCGTCGGGTTCTGAGCCGCCACATTGTAAAGCGCGCCGTGGGGCTTGACGTGTCGCGCCGCGCAGCCAGCCTTGCCGGCGAGCTCAACAAGCGTTCGTACCTGATCGTAGACGCACCGTACAATCTCTTCAGAAGTCAGATTTATTACGACACGGCCAAAGTTTGCTCGATCCGGGTAGCTCGGATGCGCGCCGATCCCCACCCCATATTTCTTGCAGATCTCGATAACGCCCGAGATCGTAGTGGTGTCGCCGGCGTGCACACCACATGCAATATTTGCCGATGTGATATGCTTGATGAGTTCTTCCTCTCTACCATCAAGAAGCGCTTCGGGCCGCTCACCCACATCTGAATTGAGATCAAGAGTCTTTTCCATAGCTGCTAGAATCTAACAAAGGTGAGGTCAAATTCCCAAGAAGCAAATTCGTTGCGCCGCGTAAGCTACTCCAGGCGCTTTGCACGCGTCTCCGGTAGAAGAAACATTAACGCAGCGCCCGCAAGAAAGAACGCTGACGTGACAGCGAGTGCGCTACCAATTCCATGGCGATCAGCCAGAGCCCCGATTGTGTATGGCGCGAGGGCGCTGAATGCACGGCCAACATTGTACACCAATCCCTGCGCCGTGCCCCGAACGCGGGTTGGAAACAGTTCGGAGAGCATAGCTCCGAAGACGCTGAAGTAGCCGTGACCGAAGAACCCGAGGCAGGGCCCCAGGATGAGCAACACCAGCTCATGGCGCGCAAGCTGACCGTAAACAGGAACCAACAATGCGGCGCAGGCCAGGAAGAAAACGAAAACGGGTCTTCGACCAAACCGATCAGCAAAGAAACCGAATGAAGCGTAGCCAAAGAAAGCACCAATTTGCATCGGTATGATCCAAGCCGAGCTTTTCACGATACCCAGCCCAGCTCCACCCTGCTCGATCGGCCGCGCGAGAAACGAGGGCATCCAGGTAAATAACCCCCAGTAGGCAAAAAGGACAGACATGGTAATAATGGAGCCGAGCAACGTCTTTCTCAGCAGGGGAGGCCGAAAGATTTCAGGTGCGAGCATGCTTTGAACCACCTCACCGGCCTCTTTGCGTTCTTTCCAAATCTCGGGTTCCTGCACGTGGCGGCGAATCCACAGCGTAAAAAACGCGGGCAGAATGCCTAGGAGAAACAATATCCGCCACCCAAAGCGAGGCAAAATTGCGGCGGCAAGCAGCGCGGCAAGGATGTACCCAATCGCCCAACCAGCCTGCATCAAGCCAATTGCTTTACCCCGATGCTCGGCTGGCCATGTCTCCGAAACCAAAACAGAGCCGGCAGACCATTCGCCGCCCATGCCAAGCCCAACCAATGACCTCCAAAGAACAAGCTCGGCAACAGAGCCTGCAGCGGCAGTCAGCGCTGTGAAAATCGAGTAGGCGAGAATGGAGAACATTAACGACTTTGCGCGCCCAATTCTGTCGGCGAGCACACCGAACAAGATTCCACCAAAGGAGGAGGCAATAAGGGTCACGGAAGCAAGCGCCCCAGCCTGACCGGACGAGAGGTTGAATTCCTGCTGAATGGTCGTCAGGGCAAAGGCATAGAGCATGACATCCATGGCATCGAGCATCCAGCCGAGCTGAGCAGCAACGAGCGCCCTCCATTGCTGGCGGCTGATCGAAC
>Ga0315277_10007540_pt1 | contig 14114 bp, 13 predicted proteins | sample YL17G05_15_MG_FD_203695 | JGI IMG/M metagenome (GOLD analysis project Ga0315277, IMG submission 203695) | Sediment microbial communities from Yellowstone Lake, YNP, Wyoming, USA - YL17G05_15 | ecosystem: Environmental > Aquatic > Freshwater > Lake > Sediment | place: USA: Wyoming | collected... | reverse complement strand
CTATTATGATAGAGGAAAGAATACATATGTTACAACCATTGAAAGTGGTATAGCACAAATGTCGTATGTATGGATAGCGTATGATACCCGACCAGAAGCTTATAATCCAGATTTTATGGATTCATATATCGAATTAACATATCGGAACATACGCACATTTTCAGGAGTGGTATCTCGTCATAAAGTATATCGCAGAAGTGTGGTATATCCAGGTGATTTCGAATTGATTGTCGATGAACCAATGTTACCCACAGAGTTATTGATTGACCCAATCACAAATAATAAGATGTATAATTTGATGGGTACGTTTTATAATCAAAATCATATTGATAAATATTGGTATAGTTCTGACCCGGGCAATGTACTTTGTGTTCATGCTGTAAGTCCAAACATCAACTCCATGAAAATTTCCTCGTCAACCTATTCTTACATGGATGGCACAAAATATGTAATAGTAAAAGCGGATTCGGCGGGAATTGTTAACGATGCAAACTTTGTGGGAGATGCGTATGCATATGATTCAGCCTCATTTAACAATATGAGTGGAGTCTCTTATAATTCATCTTTCATCAGTTTAAAAGCAAACACATTATATGCTTTATCGATGAATATAATTATTGATAAAGATACCTCTACTCGGGATGCAAAAGTATCATTTTATTTTTATGGAAGTGGACCTAATGACATGACCATTGAAACGACGTATGAGGAAGAGTATGGGTGGAAACTTGGGGAACTCGTGTCAGATAATTCCAGTATAACAAAAACATTTTCTGAAACACAGACCATATTTTTTACTCCAGTTGCAGATTATTATGGAACTTTGATTATTGTACCGTATCTATGTAATGCAATAATGTCTAATGTGTCACTAAAAGTATATGGTGATTATGGATTTTCTCCAGATACATTATCTACTAAAATAGCGTTCCCGGCAAATATAGCAGGAGAATCGTTTCAAATAAAATCGGAGTTATATGATATCAATTCAACACTGGTATATGCGGATTTACAAACCATTCAAACAATTGATGTTGGTGGATCTAGTACGAACACTCGCATTGGTGAAACGAGTGTAACAGGATTGAGTGCTGCGTCTGCTGGCGGAAGTCATATTACACTTACAACTATAAATAACTCTACAACAATAGTTTCCAATGCTATTTCTGTTGATAAAGTGAATCGTATTTGGATAGATTTGGCGGGAACCAAGTCTATATCAGTAGGTTTATAACTTTACGTATATACTTATACACATATGTTACAATTATGAAAAAATCAAACAAAAGCAATATCGACATTCTAAAGGACTACGTTGCAGGCATTCGTCCTTTTGTACAAGTAGGTTATGACGGAAACAAGAAAAAATATCGTAAAGAGGGAACCCGATGGAAAGATTCTGAGGGTATAGAGTGGGAAAGAAAAGATGGCAGAAATGTCCGTCTTACCAAAACTCAAGGCGATTTTGTCCGTGAGTTGATTAAACAAACTTGTGGCGTTTGTAATGCAGATATAAAATGGGGAGATAAGTTGGACAAAAAATTCTTCTACCGTACGGGACTTTGTTATGGTTGTCTTATCAATTATGAAACAAAGTTACGAATAATCGGAGTTTATGATGTTTACGAAAGATACAAGATGATTTCATATGAACTCGGATTCATCAAAGAGGCAAGAGATAAAATACTAGAAGTCATCAAGTATTTTACAGAGAACTCTGGAGATATGGAAATGATTTGTAACTCCGAAGGGTTTGTTGAGCGTTGGAAAAATACCAATGGAACTGAAATTTTAGAAAATGCCAAGAAAGATTTAGCATTGGCAAAGAAGCGTATCGCTCTAGTTACAAAAGCAAAAAATGAGGCGAAGAAGAAATATATCGCTGGTGCTAAAAAGTACAAACTGAAAACTTATGTCTGATAAACCGTTAGTATCCTACCAAGACCTTATACGACAGGAATACGCCAAATGTGCCGCATCCTCGGTATATTTCATGCGTCATTATGTAAAAATTCAACACCCAGTTAGAGGGGAAATCAATTTTGACTTATTCCCGTTCCAAGAAGACACTCTAAAATCAATTTCTGATTTCAAGTTCAACATCATTCTCAAATCCCGGCAAATGGGTATCTCAACTCTCGTGGCCGCATTTTCTTTGTGGACAATGATATTCAACAAGGATAAGAATATTCTTATCATTTCATTGAGACAAGATGATGCTAAAGACATTATTGCCAAGGTCCGTTTTGCTAATGAAAAACTCCCTACATGGCTCAAAGTCCAATGTATTGAAGACAACAGGTTATCTCTCAAATTCAAGAATGGTTCTCAAATCCGTGCTGCATCAACAACCAAAAAATCCGGGGTTGGTCAAGCACTTTCATTGTTGATTATTGACGAAGCTGCACTTATTGATGAAGCAGAGGATCTTTGGACTTCGGCACAACCAACATTATCAACTGGTGGTAACGCCATCATCCTATCAACCCCTCGTGGTGTAGGTAACTGGTTCCATAAAATGTGGCAGGGGGCGGAAGAAGGAAACGATGGTAAAGTAGGAATAAATGGATTTCATCCTATTACACTTCCGTGGCAATTACACCCGGAACGAGATGACGAATGGCGTCGTATTGAAGGTGGTAAACAAGGCAATCCTAAAAAAGCATCACAAGAGTATGATTGTAACTTTTTGGCATCTGGTGATAACGTCATTGATCTTAATATCATTGAGTTTTACAAGAAAAACATCCAGCGTGATCCTGTAGATAAGAGGGGAGCAGATAGAGGATTGTGGGTGTGGGAATACCCAGATTATTCACACTCATATATTGTCTGTGCTGACGTTGCCCGTGGTGATGGTATGGATTACTCAGCAGCACATGTTATAGATATTACCCAAACCACACCAACTCAAGTCGCAGAATATAAAGGCAGTTTTGGAACAAGTGATTTTGGAAACTTTCTGGTTGCATTATCAACGGAATATAATAATGCTCTCCTTATTGTGGAACGTGAAAACGTCGGATGGGGAACTATTCAAACCATTGTTGACAAAGAATATAAAAATATGTTCTACAGTTCGACGGATTTGAAATATGTAGATGTTCAGCGTCAGTTGACTAACCGATATGATTCCGAAGAGAAGAAGTTAGTACCCGGATTCAGTACTAACATGAAAACTCGTCCTGTTATTATAAACAATCTTGAGATGTACTTCAATGAAAAAGCCATTACAATTTATTCAAAGAGAACGTTGGCAGAGTTGAGTACTTTCATTTGGAAAAATGGTAAAGCACAAGCAATGGAACCTTACAATGACGACTTGATTATGTCACTTGCCATTGGTCTGTGGGTTAGGGACACTGCGTTGAGGTTGCGTCAAGAAGGTATTGAGCTAACAAGAGCTACCTTGGGACATATTAATATGACCAAATCGGATGCCGTTCCAATTTACAAACAAAATCAGAACCGAGCGGGTGCTGAATCGTGGCGAATGAACACTGGACGATCTGGTATGGGTAAGCAGAATACCGAGGATCTTCGGTGGTTGATAAACTAGAATAAAGAATATCCTTGACTAAATCAAACATATTTATACACGGGGCAATATGCCCTATAACACATACACACTTAAACGAAAGATAAATTATGGCGAATCCTATACTCAAACCTTTTGACGATGAAGTTTTAGACGTTAAGAAACAATCTCTCTATGCAAGATTGAAGAGATTGTTCTCCACTGACGTTATTGTACGAAATATTGGCGGTAAGCAGTTAAAGATAAAAGATACCGACAATATCATGTACGCAACGGATCGCAACTCTTTGCGAGATCGTTTCAATAGAATCCGGTCCACCGCTTATAATGCTTATTCAAGAGATTTTGCATTATCATATCAGGCAGCAAGAATGGACTTGTTCCGTGATTATGATTGTGTAGGTCCGGACACAATCATTCCTCTGCCAGATGGTTCCCGTCCAACAATAGCAGAACTCGCCGAGAAATATAAAGACCTTCCCCAAGAAAGATTTTTGGTATTTTCATATGACCACGAAACTGACTCCATAAAGCTTGGAAAAGCATACCACCCTCGTAAAAAGGGGGGAGGTACCAGGGAAGGATTTAAAGTAACTTTTGAGAATGGGCAATTTGTTATAGGAAGTATTAAACATCCATTTTTAATGAGAAATGGTGAATATAAGAAAATCGTCGATCTTAAAGTTGGAGAATCAGTTATGCCATTTTATCAAAAAGATTTTAGAGGGAATGGATATAGAAGTATTTATAACTTTTCAAAAGGATGGCAAATGGAACATAAAATTGTGACGGAGCAGTTTTATAGACCATTAAACGAAAATGAATGTGTTCATCATAAGGGATTTAATCCTCCATGTAACTTGCCCGAAAATTTACAAATAATGACGAAATCTGATCATTTAGATTATCATAGGAAAATTGCACTCGAAATGTGGTGTCCTGAAAATAAACAAAAAACATTAGAAAGAATGTTTAATTCGGATGGATATAAAAATAGAAAATTTCATCATTGGGACGGAGAAAGAGCAGGAGAAAATAATCCATTTTATGGAAAAATAAATACTAAAGAATCTAATGAAAAAAGATCAAAAACGTTGAAAGAAGTATTTGTTGATAGGGACCAAGGTGGAGATAAAAACCCGAAATACCGCAGTGATTTAACTATAGAAGTTCTAAAAATCAAGGCTAACGAATTTTATAAAGAAAATGGAAAACTTACATTGTGGGGACTAATTGATTATGTTGGGTGTGATTATACAACCATACAAAATAGATTTAAATATTCTAATTATGATTGGAACACATTTAAAAATGATGTAGTTTCTACTTTGAATCATAAAATTAAATCTATTGAATCTATAGGACCAATAGATGTGTATGATGTTACCGTCGAAGAGTTTGCGAACTTCGCAACAGATAGTTGCATAATTTCGAATACAATGGACATGGACCCAATTATTTCTTCTGCATTAGACATTTATGCAGATGAATGTTTAACGTATAACGAGATGGGCAAGATGCTTACTGTCCACTCTAATAACAATAACGTTAAACAAATCCTAGAAAACCTTTTCACAGACATTCTCAACATTCAGTTTAACATGTGGTCTTGGACAAGAAACATGTGTAAGTACGGTGACTTCTTCCTCAAGTTATACATTACTCCCGAGTATGGTATTTACATGGTAGAACCCATTTCGGCATACAATGTAGAACGTATTGAGAATGCAGACCCTTACAATAAGCGTTATGTAAAGTTTCAACTTCGTCCAACGGATACCGCACAAGCAGAAGTTCTTGAGAACTATGAAATGGCACATTTCCGCTTGATGTCTGATAGTAATTTCTTACCGTATGGTAAGGGAATGATTGAAGGTGCCCGACGTGTTTGGAAGCAACTCAACTTGATGGAAGATGCTATGTTGATCCATCGTGTTATGAGAGCACCCGAGAAACGTATTTTCTATACCGATGTCGGAAACATCCCTCCTGCCGAAGTTGATAACTACATGCAGAAGATGATGGATAAGATGAAAAAAGTCCCGTACATGGATGAAAATACGGGAGAATACAACCTTCGTTTCAATCTCCAAAACATGATCGAAGATTACTATATCCCAGTTCGTGGTGGAGATAGTGGAACTAAGATTGATACTTTGGGTGGGATGGAATGGACTGGAACTGAGGATGTTGAATATCTTCGTAACAAGCTAATGGCAGCTTTGAAGATTCCAAAACCATTCCTTGGATATGATGCAGAAACAAGTGGCAAGTCCACTTTGGCATCGGAAGATGTTCGTTTTGCACGTACTATCCAACGCATTCAACGTATTCTTACTTCGGAATTGACCAAGATTGCTATCGTCCATTTGTATTCACAAGGATACCGTGATGAAAGTTTGGTTGATTTTGAACTTGAACTTACCAATCCATCGACAATCTTTGAGAAGGAGAAACTTGAAATCTTTGCTGAAAAAGTTGCTGTGGCAACTGATATGGTTGAGAATAAGTTCTTCTCCTATAACTGGATATACAAGAATATCTTCAATATGTCTGATGACGATATGAAGGCAGTTAAAGAAGAAGTTGTTGAAGATGCCAAACAGCGTTATCGCTTTACGTCTATTGAAGAGGATGGAGACGATCCAGCCAAGCCGTTCAAGAAAATCGGTGGTGGCGGTGGTGGAAAGAGCGGTGGCGGTGGTGGCGGCGGGGGTGGCGGTGGAAGTATGGGTGGTGGCGGTGGTCTTGGTGATCTGGAAGACTTGGGCGGTGATGAGCCGGGAGCAGGGGGTGAAGGTGAGGGAGAACCCGGTGCAGAGGGAGAACCTGGAGCCGAAGGTGAAGAAGACACTGGTGAAGAGGATTTGAAAGATCTTGAGGATTTGGTTAAAGAAACCAAAGACGTTCGGGATCGTTCTGACCGTGATACAAGTGACCGAGATCAGAGTGGGGAACATGATGCTAGAAAACAGCATAGATTTGGTGAAAATCCACTTGGAGAACCCGAAGGTCCAGCTAGAAAAAATAGTGAAGGAAAACGTGCCAGTGCTATCGCTCATAATTACGAGGGCGGGTCGCCACTTCATCTCAGAGAACAACGAAAAACACAGTCGCCAATCAATAAGCCAAAGAAGGCAGATTCCGACCTTATTAGTAGTTTATCACAATTTTTGAGGAAAAGTCAAAAAGACGTAACCAAGGAACTGATTAGAGAACATGTATCGTCCGGAAGTAAATCTATGCTTGATGCGACGAACATATTGGAATAAGTTATATATTACGTATAGTTTCAATAAAAATATCCATATTTATAAATAAGTTGAAGAGTATAAATCACAATACTATGCAGAAGAAAATGCGCCACTCAAAGTTCAGAAATACCGGCATTCTGTTCGAACTCCTGACAAAACAGGTAACGGCAGATATTATTGCGGGTAAGGACACGTCCATAGCTAAAGATATACTCTACAAGTATTTCCGTGAGCACACGGAATTAGGTCAAGAGTGGCAATTGTATAGTACCCTCCTGAATGAGAAGATTAAAGACGAACCACATGCGGAACGGTTCGTTTCTGTCATTTTAGAGGCTCGTAAAAAACTGGATAACAAAAAACTTTCTCAACTAAAATATGACTTAATCAAGGAAGTAAAAGAACACTATCCCATTGAGGAAATGTTGAAGTCTCCTGTTCGGAATTATCGGGTAATTGCTTCTATCTATAAAGTTTTTGAAGATATCACATCATCTGAATGTAAATTTGCCGTTAAGGAGATGTATCAAGCAAAGAACTGTATTGTTGAACATGTGGTTGATAAACCAAAAACAACTCGCCCCGAAGATGAACTTATCAACTATTACCAAACTCAAACTGAGGATATTCGTCTTCTTACTTACAAACTTCTCCTTGAAAAACTGAACGAGAAATATGATAGTGTTCTCGACGATCAACAGAAGTCGGTTTTACGTGAGTATATTTACAATGTAGCCAATACGAACAATTTTGATGTATTTGTGAAATCCAAAGTGGCGGAAATCAAAAAATCTCTTATTGAAATGGTGGTGAAGATTAAGGATTCGGATGTAATGCGAATCAAGATCAATGAAGTTGTTAATCAACTTGATAGAATCAACCCCGGCAAGATCGTTAAGGATAATCATGTGATGGTATTGATGCTCTCCTACGAATTGCTGAAAGAGGTAAAATTGCAACTGGAGGGTAAACCAAATGTCATCTAAACAGAAAATCAAACTATCAGTACTTGAAGGTATTGTTCGTGAGATTGTAAAAACTCTTGCCAAAGAAATGAGCGGCACCGCCGCTGCTTCTCCTGTTACTGGCCCAAATGCTTTTGTTAAGAAAAAGTTTACTGAAAAAGTGGAACCTGACGATACCGAACTTGCAGTTGATACTACTAGAAAATCCAACTGTTGCGGAGCACCCCCAGATAGAGAAGTAGCTAAGGATAACTCTGGACGTTGTTCTAAATGCAAAGATGGTGCAATGTTTTCTGGTGGTAAAAAGGTTAACGAAATGACTACCACAGGAGCAGTGAGTGGATTTCAAGTACCGGGATGGGTTTCTCGTAAAGGTGGAAGTCAAAAAGGTATAGAAGGGTCTGCCGCATTAGGATATGAACTTACTCCAATGGGCAAGAAAGAAATGCAACGTACCGGCGACAAACTTGTGGAAAATAAACAAGCAGCCCTTGGTAAAAAATTTGGAAAAGCACAAAAATCGTATGATGCTCAATCTGAGCCAGAACCAGAACAATGCCATGATTGTAAAGAATCCGGACATGACTGGACTGTAAAGGCATACCGAGATCCGAAAAGTGGTAAACTAACCACTTGGAAAAAATGCGATTGTTGTGGTGTAACTACTAATCCATCAACAAAGTAATGAGAATTAGTCTAAAGCGTATAATGGAACAGCAAGATATGCAAGGTCAGTACTATGACCTTGGCAAGGACTTTTCCAACTTTAGACGTACGATTGATGGGGCGGATGCACAAATAAAAGAACGATTTGAACAGACTATTGGACAACAGTTAACAGGTAAACGCATTCGTGCCCAAGCGTCTCGTGGATATAAGCAATATGTGAAAACATATGAGTTTGATGTTGCAAGAATATCCTTGGATGATTATTATGATAACTATGTGGTAGTTGCTCAAGATAATACAACTCCAAAACCAAAAGAGTATTTTTTGAAGGCGGGGTATAAGATTCAGATTTTAGGTCCATCGACGGGTCAACCATCCCCTCAGAAGGGCGGCGACCCAAAGATGCAGAAACCACAGGTTCAGCAACCACCAACTCCTAAGACGAATCCAGATGCGGCTCAATCACAACCAATGGTGCCGCCTCCAAAACCTATCAAGGAAGAAGGACATGATACAGATACGTATGATGCGTATGGTATTGATGCCATTGAGCAAGATGTTAAGAAATGGATACCAGACCTTCTTAAGAAGCCGGAAACCCCGGTGAGAGAATTTATCAAGAAACTGGGATGGATGAAAAAACTTGAAAATGGAAAATCGATTGCCATGTATCAAGTTACTCTTCCATCTGATGTCTTGAAAGCACCACTGTCACAGCAAGCACTGCGAGATATTCTGACAAATAGTTCCAAAATGAGCGGGACTATTTCAACTGAATTTGAGTTGAAAGATATAACTCCAAGTGAGACTAATGATATGTGGACTATTTGGATTAAGAAAACAATGGCGGATACTACAAGCATATGAGTGAGAAAAAATTATTGGTAGAATGTATAACTTTTGAGGCAGACCAGAAATTACTTCGAGAGTCAACCGATCATCCTAATCAGCCATTTAGAGTGTCGGGCATTCTGCAACGCAAAGGTAGAAAGAATCAGAATGGACGTATTTATCCAGACGAGATTCTTGTACGTGAAGCGGAAAAGTATGCTACCGTATTCATCAAAGATCGTAGAGCAATGGGCGAGTTAGATCACCCAGAGTCTTCTGTTGTCAATCTTAAGAATGTATCTCATAATGTTATTGAAATGCATTGGCAGGGAGATGATTTGATGGGAACCGTTGAAGTTCTTACTACTCCTAATGGAAACATTCTTCGTGAGTTGTTTCGTAATGGGATCAAACTCGGTATTTCCAGTCGTGGACTTGGAACTCTCAACAAGATTTCCGAAAATTCCGCCGTGGTTGGTGATGATTTTGAGTTGATTGCGTTTGATTTTGTCTCAAATCCTTCAACCCAGGGCGCATTTATGGCACCGTCTGCTCGTAGTGGAATGAGCAATGGTCAAATGCCACTTGCGGAAGGTATGCTTCAAAATCCAGTAACTAACCGTTGGGAACGTACTGATGACATCGTTAGAAACATTTTAACAGAACTTGGATAAAATTTATGAGTAACATACTTGATGCTTTAGTAAAACAATGTCTGATGGAAGTTCTTTCCGAGCGTAAGAATCAAGATCCTACTAGAGAGGAAATGATTACATTTCTTCAACAACAGTTTGGTCGTGAAGATGGGTTTGAAGAGGATGCCGAGGTTGCGATGTATTGGTTTGCCAACTTCAATCACAGTGGACAATGGAGTAATCTTTATTCAATATTAAGTACATCACAATTTCGTCCTGGTCCAATGTCCAGCGGTCCACAACCCGGCAGTTCTGAGGAAATGATGTTTCAATCATTAGAATCCGAGTTTGGATACGGAGAAGAAACGGGTGAAGTTGATGAAGTAAACTATGATAATGGCGAAGATGGGAAACCTGTAATGGCGGTAGGTGCTCCGAATTCATTGGAAAGAATAAAGGTTAAATTTCCAAAAGCGATCCGAGCATTTGCGGTATTGTTAAATCAATACCCAGACAGAGCAACTCAAGATGCTATTATTGCGGCAGCACGAGCAATGAACACTGGTCCGGTAAAAGAAACTTCTCAGCCAGAACCTCACGATGCAGAAACAGATACTTTCCAACCTTCTCCAAGAGACAGAACCGAACCATCTTCGCCGCAGGTGAACGATATTCCAAGTCAAATGATGCGTCAAAGTATGTATAAGGATATTCGTAGAGCGGAAGCAGCACGTAAGATTAACCCAAAAAGTTGGGAAGAACTAGATGCGATGCCATCTGGCGATCTTCAACGATATTTGAATTCTATAGGTAAGTTTGATAATACTGTTTTTGTTCCGGGTCATGGATGGGGTGGTGTACGAGAAGCCGGAGATAAACCAGTAAATCCATTAAAACTCACTAATAGTGAACGTAAAAAAATTGGTGCTGCTTTTACAAAACTCGGATTGGATGGTAATGGTAGGTTTGAAAAGAAAGAACATGGTCTTTCCGCCATTACAGATGCGCTTTCCTCATTAGGATTTCAACTCAATATGGTATCCGGCGATACGATTATGGGTGATAAAGGACAACGAAATCTTCCATTCCGCAGAACTAATGACCCCGGTGCTGATGTCTTTACAGATAAGCCAGAAATAGAGAACAGCCGTATTGTATTTGTATGGGAACGTTTGGATGGTCCTGGTTTCGCATATCCACACGCCCCATCTAAATTTGAGATTCTAGCATATGCCAGTTAATATCCAACAACTAGTAAAAGAATGTATCCTTGAGGTTCTCAAAGAGAATCTTGGTACAACTCCGTCGTTCATTTTGGTAGGTACCGATACTAGAGAGGTTGCTATGAGGTCTGATAAACCTACCATTGAACAAGCGTTTGAAGATGTAGAAAATCATTTCGCAGATGAAGCAGAATACGAAGGGGATTCTGGACTGTTGGCGTCTGTCAAAACTAAATATCCAGATGCATGGGTTATTTCATCCGGCACTTCTTCATTTATTTTGTATGATGAAAATTCCAATAGTAAAACGGTTCGTAAGTTGAAATCTAATTTGCAGAATAAAACAACAAAACCATCTCCAAGTGGAAATATCAATACAATGCATGGATGGAAAATAGTTAGTCTGCAAAATGATATAACTGTAATGCGAGAAAAAGATCAAGCGTATTTTGTAATTGCTCAAGAAAAAAATGGAAAATGGCAACTGACTAGCTCGGATATTTTTGTTCGTATTATGAGGTTCGGTGTACCGGAACCTATAATTTCAAGAGTAAAAATAAAGTTGAAAAAAGTAGGGTTGGCCGAAGGATTTGATCCACAATCTGCGGCTGGACCAAATCCCGCTTCTTGTGAACAAACTCAGAATGATCCATACAAAGCGTGGAATGCCAAAATGAGGAAGATGGAAGAGGATGTGAATTATGGCAATAGTGGAACTACATCAAAATCACAATTACACCATCAACTGGTGGATATAGATACTGAACTTGCTCTGATTTATAGTTATGTAAAACATGGCAAATCAAGAACCGGATCGTTTGTGGAGGATCAAAATAATATTGCTGTCTTGAAAGCAAAGAAGCAAGAAATACTTCAACTATTAAAACGTCCAACGACTGAATCTGGGGATCATGGGCGTGAAGCACAACAAGCGGGTGCTGGACAGTTTGATCCACGAACTTTTGGTGTGAATGAAGCAGAGAAACCAGAAAATCTTATCTACAAACAGATTCTTAACGGAAAAGATGTATATTGGATTGAAAATGAAACTGGTGGAACAACGGCATTGAGTGCGACTGGGATTGCGGGTCTTATTCGACAAGGATATAAGATTGTAGAATTAGATGCCGCCCCTGATACAAAATAAAATAAGTTGAATTTCCGATTGATCTCGTGTATGCTTCTCCATATGCGAGATTTTTTATTTACATACGACAACATCTGTCTTCGTCCAAAATACTCTGAATTAGAGTCACGTTCCAAAGCTAATGCTTCCGTAGATTTTCTTGGATACAAGTTCCGCCTTCCAGTCGTTCCTGCCAATATGCAAGATGTTATATCTTGGGAAATTGCCAATGAGTTATCACACGATAACTACTTCTACATTATGCATCGGTTTGGTGATACTAAACGACCCGAGTGTGTAGATTTTACAAGTGTCAGTGTCGGAGTTAATGAAGAAGTGTATTATTATAATACTCCTGATTTCATTACGATTGACGTTGCACATGGACATCATATAAAGGTAAATGAACGAATCAAATTTTTAAAGGAATGGTTTCCAAAATCTAAAATCATTGCTGGCAATGTAGCTACCGCAGACGGATACAAGTTTCTTTGTGACTTGGGAGTTGATGCGGTGAAGGTTGGTATTGGCGGCGGGTCTATTTGTTCAACAAAATACAAGACTGGATTTCACATTCCTACTGCAACTTCGGTATATGAATGTGCCAAGGTTGGATGGGATGTACCAATCATTGCGGATGGTGGTGCAACTCATTTTGGTGATGTAGCAAAAGCATTAGTACTTGGAGCAGATATGGTAATGTCTGGGCGATGGTTTGCTGAGTGTATAGATTCACCAGCGATGATTCGCAGTGGTAAAAAAATATATCGGGGTTCAACCTCGTTTGAATCAAGGGGACATAATAGACATATTGAAGGCCATACTTTGGAAATAACCGAAGGATGTACCTATGCTGAAAGATTGGATGAGATAGAGCAAGCGTTACAATCTTCCATATCCTATGCAGGCGGAAAAGATTTATCAGCATTCAACAATGTAGAGTGGGAGATTTTACGATGAGTAACGACGAAGTAACACCAGAATTCAAAAAACAAGCAACTGAACATTTTCAGTCAATGGATGACAATACAGAAGTAGATTGTACAAGTGGAGATATTCTGAAATTTGTGAAAATGAATCTCACACCAGAGCATATTGATTATGTGATGGAACATTATAAACTGACTAGCATGGTTGATCTTAATTTGGCGGCGATTTATATTCTGAAAACATTCGCTCATATGGAAGATGACGGCTACAAATTCTCCATCTATAGTACGGAAATGGTGGACGGGAAAGAAGCCTATAAAGATGGATATGGAATAGATATACACCATATGATTCAGCAATTGCTGACAGGACTAAAAACCGAAAAATAATATGCAATACATACTACAAGAAGAAGAATACAAGAAGTTGATGAGTAGAGAAACGTTTGATAAAGCATTTGGCGAGTTCATAAATGAGTTGTTAAAACTCGGAAAACCAACAATGGAATATGATTCGATAAGTTTGAAACAAACTGATTTGAAGTCTATTGTAGGTAAATTGGAAAATGCTATAAAACAACCCAAATAACATGCAATTCGATGACCTTTTAGACGGACTAAAGAAGCGTGGATTTCAAAATACCGAATCCATTTGTAGTAAAGGTCATTGTCATTTTGACGAAAAACACTTTATTCTACTTACAGATGGATTGGTTATTTATAGCAATTTTTGGGACTGGAACAGTTGTGGTGAGGAATCCGAGTTTGGAAATGTAAGGGGCGGTCTTTATGAAATATGGTGCATGGAACTGAGTGAATATGACCCCAAAACAAAAGAGTTTTCGTTCGAAGAACTAGATCAGATAATGTCTTGACATTTCCTCCAAACACTGATAGTATTTCCTCCGAATGAAAAAAAGTGATCGTCTAAAAAAAGATGCTGG
>Ga0315277_10007539_pt1 | contig 14116 bp, 15 predicted proteins | sample YL17G05_15_MG_FD_203695 | JGI IMG/M metagenome (GOLD analysis project Ga0315277, IMG submission 203695) | Sediment microbial communities from Yellowstone Lake, YNP, Wyoming, USA - YL17G05_15 | ecosystem: Environmental > Aquatic > Freshwater > Lake > Sediment | place: USA: Wyoming | collected... | reverse complement strand
AGAATCTTCAGATTTACCTGCCGGGCAATAATCCGAATGTCAAATTCGCTATTGATGCATCATATCCGGGCAACTGCCAGGAGCCTTATGAGCTCTCAGGTTTCCATCATAGCGCTCTTTATGAAAATGCCGGTTCATATTGTGACGCGATTATTGAAGCATTAGACTGGCAGAATGATGTGAATCATGTATATATCTCGTGCACGAGTATTATGGGAATAGAGCCGGTGGAATTCGAGTTGATTAATGGTACAAAATATCAGGCTAAGCTATATAACACAGAGGGAGCATCACCGGGCGACTATCAGGCAATGGTATGGGCATCATCTGCTAATTCCGGTTCACTTTATCTATATGGCAATGTAGTCATAACGGTTTCAACCGCAGCTCATATAAGGTCTGTTGGTTATGTTGACAAACCATCAGGGGATACCTGGTATGACATCTGCGTTCAGCCTGATGGTCCGGTGTATATATGCGCTGATCATCCGGAGACTGGCAATACGGAGCTTAAAAGAACCGCGATTGCGTTTGACAATGATTTAACGGGGATGCGAGTTTTGAATCCAGGTACCGGTATCAACGATATCGGTTTCGGATTCACTCAGGCGTTTAATCGTATAGATGTAAGCCAGAATGGCACTATCGTAAATAATACGGGGATAGGCTATATTGGCACATGGATAGTTAGTGGAACTACGGCAACGGCACAGGATTGCTGCTGGTCGATTATCTGTGCTGATCCTCCAACAGGTGAGGGATTCGTTCCTGAAGTGTGGAACCATCTGGATGATACGTACACAAACTGGCTCATCGGTTATTATGATATCGGTCCGACTTGCGATATGGAATTGAGTCAGTGGATAGCTACTTTTATTTTATCAGAGGATGGCTTGACAGCTCCAAATGCCGGGGGGGCCTGGTACATGCCGCCTTATGATTCACTCGCAATAAAAGGGATTGATGGGTTGGATGGCACCAGGGATGTCGTATTCTTCGTTTGCAATGAAGGCATGTCGCATCTTTCAGTTTCGGGTGACTGGCTCACATATTTAGCAAGCCCTGTCGAGTATTCATATATCGATAAATTCGGAACCGGCGACGGTGAGTTCAAAGGTGGGCTCGATGTCGCATGCGATACAGATAATAATATTTTTACTCTTGAAGAGCATGGAAGCGGTATCTATAGATTCCAGAAATTCGATGTCAACCTTAACTGGATATATTCCGAATGGTGGAATGGCACGGGTAATCCGATGAGAATGGATTTCGATAAAGCGGATGACACACTTTATCTGCTTTGCGATTCCGGTGTCCATATCTGTCAGGTAGATTAGTTGACATGTGATATTAATTATGGTTATAATGTATATAGTTTTTAACTATACTGGTTAGAGGGACCACAATGAAAAAAGTTGTTGTGATCTTGCTATTTGTGTTCGCTTTTGCGATGGGTTGCAGCGGAGGAGGTTCACCAGTAACCCCACTTGCGCCTGAGGATAACAATCCCGGTCGTATCGGATTATCCCAGACTTACACGGAGGGTGATTTCCAGTATGTGGATTTATTTGTCGAGGATATTCCGGCTCTGTTTCAGTTCATGCTGAAATTCGAGTTCAATCCGGCATGCATTGAGATTGCCGGATTCGAACCATCAGCTGATTTCGGTGCAATGCCGAGGATGCGATGCGAACCTGTCTCGAACATTCCTGATGACACGAAAACTCGCATGAAAAATTCGGAAAACGGCTTGACTGAGATTGAAGTCGGGCTTCCGGAAAACGCTCAGGATATTGCATCACCGAATTATCTCGGTCGTCTGAAATTCAAAAACCTATGCAAGGGAACTGATTTTCCATTCTCGTTTATCAACGATCCAAACGGTTTCGATTTCAGGAATAAGGATCGTGAGAAGTTTAAAATGAATCCTGATGATGGGCAGGTCCCGCCCAAGAATCGGGATGACAAGAAGGATGATAGCAGCGGCAAAGATAATGGAGGAAACGGCGACAAATGCGAAAAATGCGGCAAGGATGGTTGCGATGGCAGCTGCGGTAACGGTGATAAATGTGAAAAATGTGGTAAAGACGGATGCAATGGCGGCTGTGGGGGCGATGGCGATAAATGTGACAAATGTGGCAAGGATGGTTGCGATGGCAGCTGCGGTAACGGTGATAAATGCGATAAATGCGGTAAAGATGGTTGCGATGGCAGCTGCGGTAATGGTGACAAATGCGACAAGTGCGGCAAAGATGGATGCAATGGTGGATGCGGTGGAGACGGAGACAAATGCGACAAATGCGGTAAGGATGGGTGCAACGGCGGATGTGGTGGAGGAGATGGTGGTGGCGACGATGATAACGGTGGAGGATGCGGTGGCGGAGGAAATGGCGGAGGATGTGGAGGAGGCGGAGGTAACGGTGGAGGTTGTGGTGGCGGTGGAGGACGACCGTAAAATTATAGATCTCCATTTATTTCGAAATAAAAATTCCCGGCATCATGCCGGGTTTTTTGTTGAGATCCAATTACCGGAAAATCTCTTGGGTGCCTGGGTGCCGCCCACAATCCCGCAATCAATTAACTGAAAGCCTTGTTATAAGCTGGAAGCGGGATTGTGGGTGATGGATTTTTTTTTCGATTCAAGTTATGGAAAAATCTCCTGAATGTCTTTTTAATCTCGAGATGCTATATCACCCACAATCGCGATGAAGTCAAATCGTAATCGGTGCTTGATTGCAGTGCGATTGTGGGCGGCACCCGGATTTTTTATGGATTCAATACTGGGACGTTGTCTATAAAGAATTTTAATCTCCCTGTGGTCTCCTCTCTACCCAAAAGGTTCAGAACGGCAAAAATCCCGGGAGTGGCGCGGGTTCCGGAGATGGCGAGGCGAACCGGATGTATCAATCGTCCCAATTCAACTGCTTTTGTCTCTACAAATGACCTCGTTGCTTTCTCAATTTCATCCTCAGTGAAATTCTCAATCTTCGAGAGGATATCGATGAATTGCACCATCAAATCGCGCGATCCTGAATCCCATTTAACCTTAGATATATCCTTGGGATCAAAATGAGCTGGTCGGTTGAAATATAAATCAGTAATTGGACCAATCTCAGCGAAGTACTCGATCCTTTCCTGGTAGAGGATCATAAGCTTCTCAATCCATTCTTTCCCACGGATTTTTATATTCTCTATCCCATGAGCTCTTTGAAGATAAGGGATAGCTTTCTCGACATATTCCGATGGACTTAAATCCCTTATATATTTCCCGTTAAACCATTTCAGCTTTTTCCAGTCGAAGAGAGCCGGCGTTTTAGCGACGCCCTCGATTGTGAACTTTTTTTCAAGGTCTGCGAGCGAGAAGAATTCATTATCGGTGCCATCGCTCCATCCGAGGCGGGCGAGATAGTTAACAATGGCTTCAGGGAGGAATCCATTATCTCGATACCATTCAACATTAACAGCCGGCACATAATTTGACGATTTGGGATCGTTCTGAGGTTTTGTCAACTGCCTTTTTGATAGTTTACCTCCCAGTGGTGAATTAATTAGAGGAAGATGAGCCATAATCGGAATTTCCGCTCCGAGCGCTTGATATATGAGAATTTGCTTGGGGGTGTTCGAGAGATGATCCTCGCCGCGTATGACATGAGTAACACCCATCGTGATATCATCCACGACCACAGCGAAGTTGTAGACTGGAATACTATTTGATTTCATTATTATGAAATCCTTGATTTCGCGATTGTCGAACACTACTTTGCCCCGGATTAAATCGATAACCTCGGTTGAACCATCAGGGACATGGAACCGCAATGCGGCTTTACCGGGTTCAGATAGCGCCTTTTGATCCTTCTTCATGCAAAGGCATTGCCTGTCGATTCCTTCACCGCCGGGACAATCGCAAAAATATGCTTTACCGGCATCGATTAGTTTTCGCGCGTACTCACGATGCAGCTCGACCCGTTCCGACTGGAAATATGGAGGCGATATCCCTCCCTTTTCCGGACCCTCATCCCAATCCATTCCGAGCCATTTCAATCCATCGATTATCGTTCGCAGCGATTCATCTGTCGAGCGCTTCTCATCGGTGTCCTCGATTCTCAGGATCATCTTTCCCCCTCTTGCGCGCGCGAAGAGATAATTGAAAAGCGCGGTTCGAGCGCTTCCGATATGTAGCTCACCGGTTGGCGATGGCGCGAATCTCACTCGCTCTTCTTTTGTCATCGATCACCACCTGTTTTATTGTACATGAGCTATTTTACATTCTGGATATTCACTATTCAAATTCATCTGCAGATAAAATGTGATGGTATAATGAGCAAGTGCCCGTATTTGATGAAATTAAGTCATCATTAAAGGATTTCATATACCGGCTCTCGCATGAAAGCCGTAGAACCGCTATTCTCGCCAAACTCAGGTTCGAACTGAAAGGGCTCGATTATAAGCGTCGCGAAGCTTACGCGAGACTTGGAGAAAAACTCTATGACCTTTACAAGAGAAAAGTGGTCAAGGATGAGATTCTAAACGAGGCATTGTTTGAGCAGTTCGAGGAGCTTGAGGATATTGAAAAAAGAGCTGTCGAGCTGCTTGAGGACATTCAGAAAATTACATTGATGGAGTATCAGAAGGAAATGCATGAGGAATCTGCGAAAAATCCTGTTCAAGAGAATAAATCCTCGGATGAGACTCCGGAATTAATTGAATCCACTACTGATGATAAAGAGATTAATCAGACGGAATCGAAAAGCTGACATGATTTTTTCAAGTGAGAATCGCCTTTTGATGGATTCGAGAATAAACTCTTTTAGCCGATGGCGTGTCATATAAATAGCGAAACATAATCCGCAAGTACAAACATCACATATATGTCGATATTAATAATGATTAAGTTTTCGTGCGTTTTTAATTATCTTTTGATTCTTTTTTATCTAACAAAGTGACAATTCCTATCAGGATGATTAAAATTAATAGAAGATGAACAGATTTGAGCGAATAAAGAAGCTCGGCGAAGGCGCGACAGGTTCTGTATTCAAAGCGTTTGATAACACAAGCGGTATCCTGGTCGCCTTGAAAGTGCCTGAACCGATGCCCGAGGATATCGATATCTCCGCTCATTATTCAAGAGAGATCGAACTTCTCAAAAGCATACATCATGAAGGTGTTGTGACGGTTGTCGATTCCGGCACTGATGATGGCAAGCCATGGGTGGCATATGAATTCATCAAGGGACACACTCTCAGGGAACTTATCGCGAGCGGAAAGGCATTTACGGTTGAGGAATCTCTGAGGATTGTTCGCGATATTGCGCGCGCGTTAAGTTATATCCATGACAGAGGCATAGTACATCGGGATATAAATCCGAACAATGTAATGGTAACCACCGATGGCGCGGTCAAGATAATGGATTTCGGTATCGCGCTCAAACCCGGAGAACCTTTCCTGAGACAGTTTGCCGGTACACCGGGTTACATGTCGCCTGAATCAGCTCGAGGTGAAATCGGAGGTCCTGAAAGCGATATATATTCGCTTGGATTGATTCTCTATGAGCTCCTTGCCGGAAATCCGGCTTACACGGGAGGTTCGGTACCTGAGGTTATCGGCAAAGTAATTGTCAATGATTTCCCCGAACTCGGAAAACGAAAAGCTGACCTTCCCAGAGATGTCGTTTCAATTGTCGAGAAAGCTCTTCAGAACAAACCCAAAGACCGCTACCAGTCAGCTCACGAATTAGCACAGGTTATTGATGCAATCCTGAATCCGCAAACGGAAGTGAAACCATCGCAGGTTGATAAATCCGTGCTTATCGAATCCACTCCCAAAATTGTCGGAATAGCCGGACCATACAGGGGTTATGAAGTCGAGCTTGGTCCGATGATAACTACATTCGGACGGGAATACGCGGATGTTAACCTTTCAAGAGATCCGAACATAGCGCCACAGCAGTGCTGGATTGTCCCCGAGGAGGGCGCATACTGGCTTTACGATGCAGAGGATTCAGGCGGGACATTCCTCGGCGGGATGGCTATAAAACGTGCGAAGCTCAGACATGGCGACAAAATATCAATCGGTTTAAGCACTTTCAAATGGGATAATGCATCGGATGTCTCTCTCCCTGCGAGAAGTCCAAGAGATATAGAGTATGTTCCCGTAATACCTCGAACTCCAACTGGAGCTGGAACTCAACCAGCGACAGATTATTTAAAACCCCATGGATATAAACAAGCTTCTACGGGTGGCTTCTCTCCTGTATTGCGTGGATTTGTATTCTCAATTCTGATTGTTTTCTTTTGTGTTGTGATATACGGATTTGTCCTTTTGCCGAATGGTGAAACGAAAAAAATTAATCTTGTGCTTGAGGATTACTGGGTTGAGATAGATGGAGAGCTGACTCGTGGGTCTCCGGAGGTAATCGTTTCGGATATATCTAATCGTCCTGAAGGCTTTAAATACGATGAACTTGAATCGATTGAGTTGAGCAGTTCATTTTTCTTCAAGCTTCCGGGACCGGCATCAACGCGCAGAGCCAACCTGAACCGAATCCTTATTGTGGAAAAAGCGATGCAGGCTCTGAATGCAATCAGGGTAAAGGTTGTTACCAGCGAGCTCTCCAAAGAAATCGGGAAATATATCAAGGAGATTGATTTAATAGCGCTTCCGGAAAATGATCGATGGCGCACTCGTAAAAATACCATACTCGCTTCGCTCAGGCAGATTGAAACATGGCTGAACGAGAAAGCGTTGACCGAAGCCGAATACCAGCCCCAGATAGCAGCGGGTGGAGCATCAAAAGAAGCCCTGCAAAAGTTTCTTGAAGCATATTACCTGATTACAGAGGCAGCGGGAAAGCCGAGTACTGAAATCGCGAGAAACGCGTTTTACGCGTTCCAGGTATCGAGAGACAAAGCGCTCGAAGCGCTTGATAAAGCAGGCGCTGACCCGGATTCCAAAGCTCTTGTCGTACTAAGCGATTATTTCATGGTGAAGCTGCGAATGGACAGCCTTCCGAGTTGGGCGCCGGACATAATCGATGACAGTGTCGCGTTATTGACCGAAGGACGTGATATGCTTGATGAATTCACCGATGCTCAATTCCCAAAAGCGGTTCCCAGTGAAATCACTGATGATGGCTATCGCGTGCGCGGTCGCCTGAAAGCGAAATATATCACACTGATCGATCAGTTCCAGCGATCCAGCGGCGCCACTGTTCCCGGAGGCAACGCTGAATAAATCATATAAAATTCTTTTTGTCTTTTTTATCTGCTTCTTTTCCTGCGGAGTCCTCGCCGATGACTTGAATTCCCGGAGCGATGGGATTATTGAATCGGATGATGGCAGAATCGAAATCTCCGCGACAGTTAGCAAAATCAAGTGGGATGAAGAAATAATCCGCTCCTGGGATGCGAGTGGCGGTGTTGAAATCATGTATTCACGAGGCGGACGGGATTTTATCTGCAAGGCGGACCGAGCGCTATTCACCCGTGAAGGCATCGAAGATAGTTTCAAGGATAAAATTCAAATTAATGGGAACATCACAAGCGACCTTGATGGAATTAATCTGAAATCATCCGAACTGACACTTGAAAATATTGGCGAGAGTTATCGTGTCGAGACTGGGAAAGATACATCAATCTCAGGTGATGATTATTCGATTGAAACCGGTCATCTACTGTTCGACGCATCAGATGGCAAAGGACAATTTCCCGATGGCGCGACTTTCAAATTTTCAATAAAAAATGAGGAAGGTAAGAATATTCTTCCGTTTGAGTACAGCGAAGGAAATTTCTTCGGGCAATGCTTGAAAATTGATACAAGCGGTGGCGTAATCGAGACTTCACAGCTTGATATTCAGTATTCTCTTGATGCGAATGATAATTTCACATTGACTCGCATAATACTGCCATCCGGTGCAGATCTTCATCCCTTGAACAAGGCATTTGAAGATAGCGAAATGCTATTAAGTTTTGGAAAAGCCGAGATCGATTTCGAGAAATTGAATTTATCCGCACATGAAAAAGTTGTGATTTCCAACGGTCCATGCAAAATAAGTTGCAACGATTTTTCAATAAACTGGGATTCGCGAAACATGATCTTACAGGGTGATGTTGCGCTCGAGAGAGAATCCGTGAAATTTCAAACCGGGATTCTTGAGCTCAATTGGGATGATGAAGGGCGAATATCGCTTGTCGCAAATGAAAATCCGAAGATGACAATTAATATCCCCGAAGGAACAGCCGAGGAGATTCTTAAAGGTTCAACGAATTAATTTCACTGGGATCGCGGACAGCTTGTCCGCATGATTCCTAACTTTCTGTCAATAGCGGACAGGGATGTCCGCGATCCCGGTTTTTGTAACCTTTGCCCAACTCCTTACGACTACATCCATGTAACGATTTTTTTAATCATCTTCTCATAATGAGGTATTAAAAATGAAAAAGACATGGATTTATTTAACTATCGCGGCGATTGCCCTTGTGAGCATACTCGCCGTTGGAGTGTTCGCAGCCCCATCAATCAAAGGCGATGGATTCAAAGGCGGATTAAAAGCTCGAAAAGCTGAGAGAATCGGACGAATTCTCGGTATCACGGATGAGCAGCGTGATGAGATTAAAGGGATTCTTGAAAATTATCGCGGTGAATTTCGTCCTTTGATGGAGGGTATGGCAGAAGCTCGAAGAAATCTGCGTGATGCGATTACAGCCGATACTTATAATGAAAAAGCGATTCGAGATGCATCGGAGAAAGTCGGAGAGTACAGAACTGATCTTGCCCTTCTCATTGGTAAGGTTTATCAGGACATCAGTAAAGTCCTGACTCCGGAACAGAAAGCGTTCATCGATGATTTCAAGCGGATGCGTCAGGATCATGTCTCGGATTTGCTTGAACTTCTTGATAAAATGCCTGGAAGGTAATCGTGACCGCTGCAAATACAGCAAAGGGTGTCATTCCGAAGCGAAGTTCAGAATTTGACATCGTTGAAATGCGCTTTACTACAAGATTTTAGTTTGTCAAATTCTGAACTTCGCTGAGGAATCTCTCTTTTCGCAATTGTCACAAAGCAATACCGTGATTGAAATTTTCATAAAATACATTAAATGACCGACCTCCATGAAATACATGACTTGATCCACAAAATTCTCAATGGCGATAAAGATGCTTTTGGGATCATTGTGCGGGAATACACAACAATGGTAGCTGCGATGGTCGTACGATATGCGAGAAATGAAATTGATAGGGAAGATCTGGCGCAGGAGGTTTTCATCAGAGCTTATAGAGCGCTTTCTAAATACAGGGGAACGGGATCGTTCGAGGGATGGTTAAGAAAAATCGCTGTACATGCATGCCTTGACTGGTTGAGAAAGAAAAAACGTGCTGAGTCAGTTGCATTGGCTGAAATGGATAAAGAGAAAGGAACGTGGTTTGATGCTGAAATCGAGGACATCAATAATCCACAATCAGAAGAAATATTGAATTCAAACGAAGCGTTGGAGATTCTTCAAAAGGCTATGGAATCACTATCACCGGAAGATAACCTTGTGATTGTTCTTAAAGAGATCGAGGGCAGAAGCATAAATGAGATAAGCCATATGACAGGATGGAGCGAGACAAATGTAAAAGTGCGCGCCCATAGAGCGAGGGAAAGATTAAAAACGATTCTGATAAATCAGGGAGTATTAAGATGACAGATCATGAAAAAAAAGAGAATGAAAGTGAAAGGGATGAGAAGATGGGTTCGCTTTTCAAGGCTGCATCAAAAGAAGTCTGGAGTCCGCACGATGGTTTCGAGTTGCGAGTGATGGCTCGAATTGAAAGCGAGTTTAAACCATCATTCGAGCTTGGTGCGTTAGCGTGGAAAGCGCTTCCATTTGCAGCTGCGGCATCGGTAGCGATCGGAATCCTTGCGTTCGCCGGCGATTCAATACAAACGATTATTTATTCTGAAATAATGGACCCTCTCGCAATCGAGAGCATTATGACACTCCTCACGGGATAGGAGATAATAAAAATGAAAACATCATGGAAAATCATATTGGCTCTGTTTTTGATATTCATCTGCGGAATCGTGATTGGCACTGGAGGAACACTCATTATCGAGCGCGCGATTATCAAACGTTCCATTGAGAATCCGCAGCGCGCGAAGCTGATGTTAGTTCATCGGTTCGCAAGGCAGTATAACCTTACGAAGGAACAGAAGGAATCAATCGCGATGATAATAGCGGACGAGGCATCGAAACTTGCTGAAATACGCATGAGTGTCGCTCCGGAAGTCGAATCTGTATTGAACGATGCGCAAAAGAGAATCGGTGCGGAACTTGATGAATCTCAGAGACAGAAATTTGAAAGGGGCTTTGACAAATGGCTTGAACGGTTCAGGAGAATTTATTATGCAGGCACTGGCACTATGAGTGAATCGGATAAATGATATACTTTCAAACCTCTCCCCCTATTCCCCCTTTCCGTGAACGGATTTCCCCCCTCACCGTCCACGGAGAGGGGGATAGAGGGTAAGGTAATTCCAAATGTCAGCAATCATCCACGCCATAGTCTCATGGATTACTGGAAGCATATCCAATCTTGGTTATTACGGGATTGTAATCATGATGGGGATAGAAAGCGCGTGTATCCCTCTTCCGAGCGAGATAATCATGCCTTTCGGTGGATATCTTGTATCCATGCACCCCGAAAAATACACAATCTGGGGTATGGGACTCGCAGGAGCTTTGGGATGTGTCTGGGGTTCAGCTGTCGCCTATTGGGCGGGTAGGTTTGGGGGTCGTCCGTTCATCGAGAGATACGGGAAGTATATTTTAATTCGAAAAAAAGACCTTGATAAAGCCGATGCATGGTTCAACAAGTATGGTTATACTGCTGTTTTCATCGCAAGACTTCTCCCGATAATTCGAACGTTCATTTCGTTCCCAGCCGGTGTCGCAAGGATGAATTTTGGATGGTTGATTGTTTATACATTCATCGGCTCGCTCCCGTGGTGCCTCGCGCTTGCGTTTGTGGGAAAAATCCTCGGCGACCGATGGGAATCAATTCGCAATTATTTCCACGGTGCGGATGTAGTAATCGTAATCGTGATAATTATCCTCCTCGCGCTTTATATATTTCATCATGTGAGAGGGGAAAAGGAATCTTAAATCGAATTGCTCAAGACCACATTATTTGACTATTTTTTATAGTCAAGACTGGGTACTTTGGTCAAAGGGATATTTCCTTCACAAGAATACCTTTTTTGGGTTTGTCTTCATCCTCCATTGATTCAAGATAAAGTTCAATTGCTTCACGAATATTATTCATGCATTCGTCGATTGTTTCTCCCTGACTAAAACATCCTGGAAGCGCGGGTACCCAAATTGTATAACCGCCTTCTTCGCAAGGTTCCAATTTGACCTTGAATTTCATATTCTTACAACCTTCCCCAAAAATAATGCTTGAAACTAAACTGTTAATCAGCATACCACATTCAAATTCATCGAATAAATATTAGTCTGTCAATCTGTATCCTAATCTGTACCTGACACCGGTGCCAGGTGCAGATTAGGGAGACATGTTCATTTCATTGCCTCATTAAACACAGCATGATAATATTCCATCATGCTCGGATTGCGAGAATAGTCATCCTTTGTATTATTGTCGCCTTACCCAATCGTTGAATTGTAGAAAACATCATCAAAAATACCTATATAATATTTGAAATAAATTAAATTAACAGCAAATAGCGCTATCATCATCAAATGTGAAACGATATTACATACTAATATTGGCTTCCAAATACTCTTCAATTTGAAAATTAATTTAAGCGTCATTGATTCCGTAATCAAGGCAAAAGCGAATCCGAATAAGAACATTCGAGCCATGTTAAAAACATAAAATTCCAAACTATTAAAACCAAACATGGAGAAAAAGTCGATAATGACGAATATAATAATGCTAAATATAAGTGGCATTAATATTGCTATTTTGAAATATTTTGGAAGTTTGGATATGACGCATAAAACAATTAATAATATCATAATAATATTTAATAATATGTCTAATATATAGATATATAATAATTTTTCAATGCCCAAACCTAACATTCCAGAAACAAAATTCATAAGAAAAGAGGATGCAAATGCAGTACCCCATGATTTTAAAAAGAAACCAAGTATTACTCCCTCAACCAATACAACAGCAATTTCCAGATAGAGCCAATAAGAAAGCTTGTAAAAATCAGATGCTACAATGAAGGGTGAATTGTCAATCACAATTGGATCAGCATAAACCCGTAGTGGAATATAAGTAATAGCAATTATGCACAATATTAAAAATAAGCGGAATTTGTTCCTTTTATCAGCCAACATATAATAACCTCCAAATTTATATTCACCGAAAGGTATTCTATCCATACTTCAATATATAAACACTTGCGGATTCGAAGAATATCCCGATGGTTTGGGGGAAAAATTAGAAAATCAGGTTCTGTTTAATCAAGTCATTTTGATTCTCACGCTGACACGACAACCGGGATTAAATCCTTGATGCCAATCTCCGGTGAATTTGGTTCTTTGAAAAGGCGGCTTGCTCCCAATATTTCAATCCCGACCAGCTTTTCACCTGAGGCAAAGTCAACAGAAATATCATCAGTTAACCGGACTACCCGACATTGATATTCACCCTCAAGAAGACGGATATACAAAGCATCTGCCTCTTTATCATAAGAGATTCTCATTTTTCAATTAATAAATGATTAGGCTATTTGGTCTATTCTGCTTCAAGAGGATTCTCTTCTTCAATCCTATCCAAACAAACACTACTTGTCTCCCATTCACCAAAAAAAGACACTTCTCTGGATCTTGGAGGTTTCTCGATTTTCTCCATAGTAGCCAAAAATTTCTCAAGTCGCTTTATCGCGGAAGGCGATTTCTCTTTCCCTATATCTTTATCTTTCATTTTAGACAAAGTGATTTTTCTTTTGGTCATTGTTTCTCTCCTAACAGTTCCCTTGGAATTGGAACAGAAAAACTATTCTCAGCAGATTCCATTATCTTAAGATACTTATTTGATATCAAATAGTTCAATCTACTGGAATAAGCTAAAATAGCCTCCCAGAGAGGAGAAGAAACATCGATTTCTTCAACAACCAATCCAGCTTTTTTCGACTCATCTATAAATATCGGTCTTCCATGCACTTTTGTCGCTTCTGGAATGATAAAAATTTTCATTTTCTTTAAAATTTCGTCTTTTGATAATTTTCTCATCATACTTAATTTTAACAGTTTAATCGCTATATCTTCACTCAAATCCCTATATCTTTTGAATTTAGCGATTTCCCTTTCGTCATATCGTCTAAGTTGTAATAGAAACGGATCAGTATTTCCTTTTGTCTTTACAGCTCTATCAAAAAGTGATTCATAACTTCCAAGAATGTCATAAACAGAGAAAACTTTAAAATGTCCATCTTCCTCAACTGTGATTTGAGAATCGATTGGTCCCAATTCTGAAGTTTTACTCATTAAGATTTTATTAGTACCAAAGCAAATCATTGTTGCCGCTGACTTTGCCTGCCCCGGAACTAATATTTCGAAATCATTACTGGAATAGGCTCGACAAACGTTTACTATTCTCTCTGATGCTAAACCATCACCACCAGGAGAAGATATCATCAATGTTAATCCTTCATCCAACTTCATCTTCTGAAGGATATTCTCAAGCATATTTGCATCAACATCAGCTATCCCAGCTGGATAGGGACGAAAAGTAGTAAAAAAAGCTACCAATCTTCTCTTCAGCAGCTTCTCAATATTTTTTATAATATCGATTCTAGTTGAATGATCTTGATGAACTTCTTTTTGGATTTTAACTAAAGGTATCTCATTCATATTTTACCTCCAAATTAGACAAATTAAGTATAACATAAAAAGTTCTGGTAATGCCCAATTCTCCCGCGCGAAGTCAGAACTATCAACCTTTAAGGGATTGGTTTGCGGAAATTTTAGCAAAGGATGATTCATACGGTGCATGGCACGATTTTATTTTTCAAGCTAAAAATCATCCTCATTTAATCCGATAAAGAGATACGGGTAGCCAATTCAAAACATTGGGGATGCAGCTTTTTTTTTATTTTTAA
>Ga0315277_10007538_pt1 | contig 14117 bp, 11 predicted proteins | sample YL17G05_15_MG_FD_203695 | JGI IMG/M metagenome (GOLD analysis project Ga0315277, IMG submission 203695) | Sediment microbial communities from Yellowstone Lake, YNP, Wyoming, USA - YL17G05_15 | ecosystem: Environmental > Aquatic > Freshwater > Lake > Sediment | place: USA: Wyoming | collected... | reverse complement strand
CGATGACCTCGTGAACCCCAACCTGCTCTTTCTCGGAACGGAGTTGGGTCTCTTCGTTTCCGTTGACGGTGGGAAGCAGTGGGCGCAGTTTACCGGCAACCTTCCGAATGTCCCGATCTACGACCTGGCGGTTCACCCTCGCGAGGGGGATCTCATTCTGGCGACCCACGGACGCGGGATAATGATCATCGATGATATTTCGCCGCTCCGGACGATCACTCCGCAGGTGTTGAACAGCGATCTCTTCATTTTTTCCATGCGTCCATTCGAGATCAGAGTTCCCGTGAGCGAGCAGAGCTTTCCCGGGAGTCAGGAGTTCGTCGGCGACAACCCTCCTGAAGCAGCAACGATCACGTACTATCTCAAGGATAGACACATCTTTGGCGATTTGAAAGTCGAGATCTACAGTCCTGAGGGGAAGCTTCTCACCACGCTGCCGGGTGGGAAGAGGAAGGGGGTGAATCGCGTGAACTGGGCTATGCGGATGAAACCGCCGAGGGTCGCGCCGTCGCCCACGCTGGCGGGAAGAGCGCTCTTCGGTCCGATGGTTCCCGAAGGGAAGTACACTTACAAAATCATCAAGCAGAACCAGACATATACCGGATCCTTTGCGCTGGTGCCTGATCCGCGGGAGCCCTACTCAAAAGCCGACCGTCAACTTCGCCATAAGACGGTGATGAAGCTGTATGACATGCAAGCCGATCTGGCATATACTTCCGAGGCAGTGGCCGATATGCGCAGCCAGGCAAATGACCGCGCCGCAAAGATCGACTCTGCAGATAATACCGCGCGTGCGCTGCAATCGTATGCTGCTGTATTGGACAGCTTGCACAAGACGCTGGTTGCCTCGCGCACGGGGTCGATGTTCACGGGTGAGGAGCGTTTGAGAGAACGCATCATTGATCTCTACGGTGCCGTGAGCAGCTTTGGCGGCAGGCCGACGGAATCACAGCTTGATCGCGTCGGTGTGCTCGAGAAGGAGATGAAGAATGCGCAGGGTTCGTTTGGGAAAATGGTCGGTGCTCAACTTCAGACACTGAACACACAGGTGCAGTCGAAGAACCTGTCGCAGTTGAAACTGCTCACACGAGAAGAATACGACAAGCGGCAAAGCCGAGAAAGCGCCGGTCGCTAAATGAAGCTGCACGGATGACCTGAGACCTCGTCAGTCGTTCTCTGAGCCTTTCGTCTTGCCAAAACTGATCAGTGCGCTCTCATTTGTGATAAGTAAGAAATCTCCGAAGGCATTGATTCAGCAGGATCGAATGATTGTACTGCAAAGACCCTTCTCCGCGTGTGGTATGGATTTTGAAAAGTCTCAAGAAGCCCGGACGAAAACCCATTATTTGCCACAAAGGCACCAAGGCGCGAAGAAAAAGAAGAATAGAATTGAAGTTTTCATACAACTTGGTGTCTTCGTGACTTGGTGGCTACCCTTTTCAACCGGCTCTCAAGAATCGCAGCTACGCAATCCCTTCCTACCGTGACCAACCGATAAACGAAAGTAGGAGCCGTTATGACTACCCCAGCCCCACGAACAATTCCACGGCTCTTTGAAGACAGCGTCCAACGCTTTTCGAAGAGCATTATGATGTGGGAGAAGAAGGAAGGATCCTACAACGGATCTACTTACCGTGAGATTCAGGAATCAGTTCATCGCTGCGCAGCCGGTTTGCTCACCCTTGGAATCAAGCGAGGAGATCGCATCGGGCTGATCTCTGAAGGAAGAAACGATTGGGTCATTGCTGAACTCGGCATGCTCTACATCGGTGCGGTCAATGTCCCGCTCTCCGTCAAACTCGAAGAACGGTCCGATCTGAAGTTCCGTCTTGCTCATTCCGGCTGCAGAATGGTGGTCGTTTCCGGCGCGCAGGTACACAAAGTCATGAAGATTCGAAACGACCTCCCGGATCTTGGCAAGGTGATCCTTCTCGATCCGCAGGGCACGCTGGCCGAAGACGAAATCGGTTTCCAGGATTTGCTCGAGCGAGGGAAAGATTATCTCCGCTCCCACCGCGAAGAACTTGAGCGGACGTGGCAGTCGATTCAGGAACACGACCCGGCGACGATCAGCTACACATCAGGCACAACGGCTGATCCCAAAGGCATCATCCTCACACACCGCAACTACGTCGTGAACGTCAAGCAGTGTTCAACGCATTTGCCCCAGCCGGAATGGTATTGCTCTTTGTTGATCTTACCGTGGGATCATTCATTCGCTCACACCGCCGGGGTGTATCTCCTGATGAGCATTGGAGCGGGCATGGCTTCCGTTCAAGCCGGGAAGACTGCGATGGAGACGCTGAGGAATATTCCTGTCAATATTAAAGAGGTGCGTCCAACGTTCCTTCTGGCTGTCCCGGCACTGGCGAAGAATTTCCGAAAGAACATCGAGAAAGGAATTGCGGAGAAGGGTAAGCTCATCGAAAAGCTCTTCAAGAAGGGATTAGAAATCGCCTACGCACACTATGGGGATGGATGGAATGGCGGAAAACCGGTTGGGAAACCGGGGCAAGCGCTCTACCGCCTCTGCGATGCATTGATCTTCAAAAAAATCCGGGCAAGCTTCGGCGGAAGGCTCAACTACTTCATCGGTGGTGCGGCCTACCTCGACATCGAGCTGCAGCAATTCTTCAATGCAATTGGTGTTCCGATGTTTCAGGGTTATGGCCTCACGGAAGCAGCGCCGGTGATTTCCGCCAACACGCCGGCAAAACACAAGTTCGGTTCGTCAGGACCGATTCTCCCGGATCTCCAAGTCAAGATCTGCGACGAGCACGGCAACGCGCTCCCAGTCGGCCAAAAGGGCGAAATAGTTGTGAAAGGGGAGAATGTGATGGCCGGGTATTGGCAGAACGAGCGCGCGACGAGCGAGACGCTACGCGACGGTTGGCTACATACCGGCGACCTCGGCTATGTTGATCAGGACGGGTTCCTCTTCGTCCTGGGGCGCGAGAAGAGCCTGTTAATCAGCAGCGACGGCGAGAAGTACAGCCCTGAGGGGATCGAAGAGACCATCGTCGCTCACTCACCATTCATCGATCAGGTCATGCTCTATAATGATCACTCGCCGTATACCGTCGCGCTCATTGTCCCGAGCAAGGAGGCGCTGCTGGCGTGGCTGAAGTCGAAGAAGATCACGTGCCATACGGATGAAGGACAGGAGGCTGCGCTGCGGCTGCTGCAGTCGGAAATCGACGGGTATCGTGCAGGGAACAAGAACGCCGGCCTGTTCCCGGATCGCTGGCTCCCATCAGCTGTCTGTGTGCTGGGAGAGGGCTTTACGGAACAGAATCGCATGCTCAACAGCACGCTGAAAGTTGTTCGCACACGCGTCGCGGAATTCTACAGGAACCGTATCGATTTCGCCTTTACCGCGGAGGGGAAGAATATCTGCAATCATCAGAACAAGACCATCATCAAGCGACTAGAGGAGGGGGCGTAGGTACTTCAGGCTCCCTTGTTCAGACGAGGGATCGAGGAAAGGGTGCCAATTTCCCCCTCTTGCGAGACGGCGGCTGCCTGTCTTCCATTTCCAATAATTGACAAGTCTGGCGCTCCCCCGAATCTCGCAGGTTTGTCCGTTCTTTCTAAGATCTTTCTGCGACCGGTGGTATAGAATTTGCCGCAGAAACATTCGGAATACTACTCCGGAGCTGTGCGAGCATCCTCTCCTGAAACTCAAAGTTAATTTTCCTTCTTGCTACGCGCAGCTTCCGAGCAATCGCTCTCTCGTCGGTGTCTCATCGAAGAACAGGAGGTGATTGCCATGACATCCCTGAAGTCCGAAGAGTGTCTCAACTTCGTCTCCGAAATCCTCAGCCTCCTCAAGTCCACCAATCAACACGAAGAGGTGCTGCATCTGATCGTTGATCGTATCGTTCGGATGTACCGGTGTCAATCGTGCGCCGTGGTCGTGGTCGATCAGGAAACGGAGTATCTCAATATCGCCCTCGGCTACGGTCTTTCTCACACATTTTCCAAGGCATTTCGGCGAAAGCTCGCGACGGGTGCGATTGGCAAACTGTTGTGGACCGGGGCTCCGATTCTGATCGTTGACAGCGAGGCAGATCCTCAGCAGGCCGAGGAAGTGAAGCTGGAGAACCCCTTCGGCTCCGCTCTCTGCGTTCAGATCACCGCCGATCATCGGACGATCGGCTATCTGCATGTCGACGCCAAGGGCAAGCACGTGTTTACCGCCGAGGATGTTCGGGTGTTGCAGAGCTTCGCAGACTTCGCAGCCGTGGCGATTCACAAATCTCAGCTGTTCGAAGCAAACCTGCGCCTCGACAGGATTGATCACGAGACCAATCTGGAGAAGTACGCGCCGTTCCTTGAGCGGATTCACGCCAGCATCGAGCGATCACGAACGCTCCACGAGAGCTTCGGGTTGATGATTCTCGATGTCGACAACTTCAAGCACGTCGCCCCGACGTACGGGTACGACTCCTCCAGGAAATTGCTCAAGCAGATGGCCGACCTGATCACATCGCGTCTCAGAAATGTCGATGCTGCGGGGCGCTATGGGTTTGATGAGTTTGTTGTCTTGCGGGCCAACTCGGACCTTGTGGAGGCGGTGCTGTTCGCGGATGAGCTCCGGGGGGCGGTGGAGCGGTCAATGTTCACGAGCCGGGAGATTCGAACATCGGTGAGCGTCGGTGTTGCGGTCTATCCACGCCATGCAGCAACAATCGACGCACTCCTGCTTGCCGTCAAACAAGCTCTTTTTGAGGCACAGCGATCAGGACGCAATAAGGTCGCTCACTTTGTGGAGGAGAAGCCAGAGGAGAGCGCGGGACTTCTTCACGACTAACGCTCCGGTTCCTGCGAGCGCTTCATTCAGGCCAAGGGTAGCACCTTGGCCTTTCTATTTCTGCTCTGTGGCAGGGGAGCTGTGTTGAAGGAGTTGTGTTACTGTCACGAACACAAAGCCGCGTTTTCGCAGCCTTGCGATGATGTCCGGCAATGCCTCCGCGGTGTGCCATCCTCGCCCGTTGATATGCATGACGATGATGGAGCCGCTCCTGGCCATCGTTGTGACATATTCAATGAGCTTCTCCTTTGTGGCCTCGGGGCTGGGGTCGCCTGACGGGAGATCGTACTCAACGGTCGCAAGACCCATCTCTGCTGCAATTCGCACAATGCGGTCGTCGCACTCACCGTACGGGGGGCGGAACAACGAAGGTTTTTTTCCCGTCAGTGTATACATCACATCCTGCGTACGGCGAAGCTCCCTTCGTATTCGCTCGTCTGATGCTTCCCTCATGTGAGGATGGAGGAAGGAGTGATCTCCGATCTCGAACAGAGGAGTTGATGCGAGAAGCTTTGTTTGCTCAGGATGCTCCTGCATCCACTTACCGCCAAGGAAGATTGTCGCCGGCGTTTGGGTCTCAAGAAGAATCTGGGTGACCCGTTCATCGTAGCCGCTCGGTTGCCGGGTTGCACAGGCGTCAAACGTAAGAGCGACCTCCTTTATTGTCCGCGATCCGTGCGAGAATACGATTTGGTGAAAGGGTCGGAGGGGAGGCGCCTGTTGGGGAGACGAGCCAGATCGTTGATCGGGCTTGGTTTGAGCCAGCGTGGAAAGTCCGACAGCGAAGCAGGTCAGGCACGTCGCTGCCACGAGGGGACAGAGGCGATATGTGCTGCGCGTTAGAGCCATCTCCACCAAGAAGAACATCTTTCTGAGAGCTTGAGGATGGGGCGTTGGGATGACTAGGTGACCAAGTTGATGAATCCAGTGATAATGAGCGCGTTTGTGAAGTCGATGAAGAAAGCCCCCACCATCGGAACCACAAGAAAGGCACGCGGTGCGGGGCCGTAGCGCTCCGTGATCGCCTCCATGTTTGCCACGGCGTTGGGTGTTGCGCCGAGCCCGAAGCCGCAGTGGCCTCCAGCCATCACGGCTGCATCGTAGTCGCGGCCCATGAGGCGAAAGTCCAAGAAATACGCGAAGGCAGCCATCATGATCACTTGAACAGTGAGGATGATGAGCATCGGGATGGCGAGGTCGAGCAGCTCCCAGAGCTTTAGCGACATCAGCGCCATCGAGAGGAAGAGCGACAAGGCGATTGTGCCAAGATCATCGACCACGCGCTGCTCGATCTGCAGCTTGTAGAGCCCGGCAGTGTTGCAGATGATTGCGGCAACAATCATCGCGCCGATGTAGGCAGGCAGAGTGAAAAACCGGCCAAGCCATCCGCTCAACAACGATCCGATCCACATGGCGACCAGGATGACAGCGATGACTTTAAGCAGGCGGAAGGCGGTGGGAGCTTCTCCCGCAGGTTCTTGGTCGATCTCACGTTCGAGGGATTCGTATTCTCGCGTTGCTCGCTGCGCAGCAGGATCGATCTTAGACGCGTGATGCTTCGGGTTCCATCTCCGGATAAGCGCTGTGGCGACGGGTCCGCCGATGAGTCCTCCGCTGACGAGTCCGAACGTGGCGGCAGCCATGGCAAGTGTCACGCCGCCGGCAAATGCATACTGGTCCTCCATCAGCTTGCCGAACGCAGCACCGGTGCCGTGCCCGCCGGTCATGGTGATGGAGCCGGCGATCAGACCGAGGAACGGATGGACCCCGAGGACCTGAGTGAGAAGGACACCGACGCCATCCTGAAAGACCGCAAGCAAGGTGGCCAGGACCCAGAAGAGCAACACTTGTGGACCACCGATTTTCAACAGCTTGAGATTCGCGCCAAGCCCGATTGTTGTGAAGAAGGCGATCATGAGCGGAACCTGGAGACTTGTGTCGAACTGAAAGATGACCCAGCCTGCGAGACGGAGCCCTAACGCCCCGGCGGCGAACAGGAATCCGCCAACGACCGGCGCGGGGATATTGTATCTGTCGAGAACCCCGACCCTTCGACGGATGGCGTATCCGGAGAACAGCACCGCCGACGCCAGTGCGAGGGTTTGTATCATGTCAAGTTTGAGCACGACTGGGTTCATAATTCACTGTGCCTCGTGCATGAGTAATCGGCCGTTGGTAAGCCCAAATGCCGCGGGTGGCGGCCATGATACCAAAAATTCCGTGTAAAACCATGCCAGAGCGCACAACGGCTGCGCGGCCGCTTAAATAGAGAAAGAATTCGACGCTGTCATCGCTGCCAGCCTCTCACTGATGTTTTGACGTATGCCCGAAGTTGAAAAACGATGAAACGTGTGTTAAGTTGTTCCACAGCCAAGCGGTCAGCCAATACTATCTCATCTGCTTTCTGCCGCTCATCTATGAGACATATCCGATTGATTCATTGGAACATCTCTGAGGCCAAGGGAAAAGCCACGATACTCCAAGCGGGAGGTTATGGTGTGGTCTTCCAAATCCCGAGAGGTTCAGCTGACCTGCGCCGCCTGAGGAAGAATCCGCCGGATGCCGTTGTGATCGATCTGTCTCGACTTCCCTCACATGGGCGGGAGATCGGCCTGGTGCTCCGGCAGATGAAAGCGACGCGCAACATCCCTTTGATTTTCGTCGAAGGTGATCCTGAAAAGGTTGCCCGGATCAGAGGCCTTCTGCCGGATGCGGTCTACACGACATGGCGCAACATAGGCAGCTCGCTTAAGCATGCGATCGCGCATCCCCCGTCAATGCCTGTCATACCGAAGTCCGTGTTTGAAGTTTACTCGGATACCCCCCTCGTGAAGAAACTTGGCATCAAACCAAACTCTGTTGTTGCCTTGGCCAATGCACCGCACGAATTCGTGGAGAAACTCGGTGACCTACCCGATGGCGTGACGGTGCGAACGCGGGCAAGCGCGCGGTGTGACTTGACCATCTGGTTCACCAAGTCGCGAAAGGAACTGAAAGCGAACATCGGGAAAATGGCTGTGACGATCGGCGAGGGTAAGCTCTGGATCGCCTGGCCGAAGAAGGGAGCAAGCCTCGCGTCAGATCTCACCCAGCAGGATGTGCGCGAAGCTGGACTTGCCGTCGGATTAGTCGACTACAAGATCTGCACCATTGATGAGACGTGGTCAGGATTGCTGTTCACGCGTCGGAAGAAATGAGGTGGTCGACCCGCGCGGTTCTGCCGGCACCAAAGGGTGCTCCAGGCAGCAGCTAGCGTGGAGTTATCTATCAGATCACCAATCCAACTTATCAGCCAAAGGAGATTGATCATGAAGACGATTGGACTCGTAGGGGGAACCGGCTGGATTTCCACGGCTGAGTACTATCGAATCATCAACGAGGAGACAAACAGGCGGCTCGGGGGATTCGATTTCGCTCAATGCATTCTCTATTCGCTCAACTACGGCGACGTTGATCGGTGCAACAAGCGTCAGGACGTGGAGGGGATCTACTCATTGCTCATCGATGCGTCGAAGAAGCTCGTGAGCACTGGCGCGGAATGCATCCTGCTCTGCGCGAATACTATGCACATGTTCGCCGACAGGCTGGCGGGGGAGATCCCTGTTCCTTTAGTTCATATCGGCGTCGCGACCGCAAAGGCCGTCAAAAGTCAGGGTCTTTCGACAATTGGCCTGCTCGGGACAAAACCGACGATGGAAAAGGACTTCTACAAGGCAAAGTTGAAGAGTGAGCAAATTCTGGCGATCATTCCCGAAACCGACGATAGGGACTACATTCAGCGGACCATCGATCAGGAGCTGTTGATGGGGATCATCAGCGAGGGGAGCCGAAAGCGTTTTGTCGGCATCATGGAAAAGCTGCGATCGCAAGGCGCGGAAGGGATCGTGCTGGGCTGTACGGAGATTCCGTTGCTCATACAGCAAGAAGACACGGATTTGCCGGTGTTCAACACGACAGCCATTCATTCTCTGGCTGCCGTCGAGTTTGCGTTGGGTTCAGCGTGATGAAGGAAGGCGCATTGCAGGTAGATTCAATGTAAACTGTACGCCGTTCCACGTTGAGGAAAAACCACGGAGTGCCCGTGAAAAGCATCCACAAGACAATGCCTTGTGTCGCCCTACTGGTCATTCTCTCTTTGCAGTCCGTTTCAGCAGGAGAGCCACTGAAGCCGCTTCGTACAGATAAGCCTCCCGTCATTGACGGCAAGCTGGACGATCTCGTCTGGCAGAAGGCACCGTTCGTTACAGGATTCAAAACGTTTATACCATATTTTGGCCGGGATGTCGCCGAGCAGACCACGGTCTACATGCTCTACGACGCGGAAAACCTGTACTTCGCGTTTGACTGCTACGATCCTGATCCGTCGAAAATCAAATCCGCCCTCGCCGAACGAGACAAGATGCGCGCCGATGACTGGATCTGTGTCAACCTCGACTCGTTCAACGACCAACAAGCATTATACTGTTTCTACGTAAACCCTGCAGGCATTCAGGGGGATAGCAAGTTTTCCGCCGGGGTGGAAGACATGACGGTGGATGTCGTTTGGTACAGTGCGGGTGCGTTCACCGAGCGGGGCTACAGTGTGGAAGTGCAAATTCCTCTCAAGAGCCTCCGTTACTCGGACAAGAACCCGACCGAGATGTCTGTGTTCTTCGAACGCTATGTAAGCCGGCGTACTGAGCACAGTAGCTACCCGCATCTCAGCCCGCAAAAAGGCTACGCCTTTCTCACTCAGATGACGCCGATGGTCTATTACGACCTGAAGCTCTACACGTTGTTCGAGCTCCTTCCTGCCATCACGTACAGTCGTAAATATGGCGACAATCAGGGGAAGCTCTCATCCACTGAGAATCGTGCAGAGATGAGTCTGACGACGAAATACGGTCTCACTTCTGATCTCATCCTCGATGCGACGTACAATCCTGACTTCAGTCAAATTGAAGCGGACGCCGGTCAGGTGGATGTGAACTTACGCTACCAGCTTTTTTTTCCGGAAAAGCGCCCGTTTTTCCTCGAAGGGAAGGAGATTTTCACTATTGCTGCAACGAGCGCCTCGGAGCTCGACCCACTTTCGTCAGTCATTCACACTCGCAAGATTGTCGATCCGCTGGTCGGCATCAAACTCTCGGGCAAGGTCGGAGACGATAATACCGTCTCTGTGCTCTATTCCATGGACGAGCTTCCGGATGGCAAATCGTCAGGCACGTACGCGCACTTCCCGATTATCCGCTTCAAACGGGCGCTCACAGGCGATAGCTTTCTCGGCGGGATTGTAGCAAGCAACGAGCTGAAGACCGGTTTCAACCGCGTCGGAGGCGTGGATGCGCAAATCAGAGTTGGTGAATCGAGCACGATCGAGGCTCACGGGCTCCTCTCACGTACGACCATCCCAGAGGACGGTCCTCAGGGGACAGGTCACGCACTCGGTATACGCTACCGGTATGACACTGAGGCACTCGACTATGATATCATCTTGAAAGAGATTGCCAGCAATTTCCGCATCGACATGGGTTACTTGGCGCGGTCGGGCATTCAGAGCGGGACGGCTCGCTTTCGACCGAAATTCTATCCTTCGTCTGGGATCTTCCACCGCATCGACCTCGAGGGTTTCACCGGTCAGACCAAGGACAAGCCGAGTGGGATGTGGGAAACCTTCAATCACGCCTCCCTCGGACTGTATCTCCGGAATGCCCTCACCGCTCGCGCACGCTACATCTACTCGACAGAGGTCTTTCTCAACCAGAGATTCCGGACCGATGCTTTGGTGACTTCGGTGTCTGGCCTTGTTACAAACTGGTTGTCGATAAGCCTCTCCAACCGATCTGGCAAGGCAATCTTCTATTCTGCATCCCCGTATCAGGGAACGAGCTCCCAGACAAGTGCGAGCACCACAGTTCAGCCATCCGAGCAGCTGCGTGCAGACCTGAGCTTGGTGTATGTCACATTTCACCGTGATTCGGGTGACGTGAAGATCTATGAGTATCCGATCTCCCGCGCCAAGTTGACGTATCAGCTCAACAAATATCTCTTCTTCCGCGGGATTGTGGAGTACAACAATTTCCGCAAACAGATGCTGACCGATTTCCTTGCCTCCTTCACCTACATCCCGGGCACGGTCGTTCACCTCGGCTACGGATCGCTCTACCAGAAGATCAAATGGGAGAACGACAGCTATGTCGGCAGCGATCGCTTCCTGGAGACGAAGCGGGGTCTCTTCTTCAAGATGTCTTACCTCTGGAGGATGTGACACAACTCAATCTGCATTTGACAGGCACAATTCCCCTGACCCATGAATCGAGCGAACCTTTGAGAGCATACCACCATATTGGCATCCCAACGGACATTCCCCGCGAGGGCGAGCTCTATCTCGAGGGATTCAAGGTGTTCGTCTCGGGATTTGAAACGAGTCCCTATGGCATCGAATGGATGCGCTTCGAGGCCGACTGTCCTCTGCCCGAGCTTGTGAAGACGGTGCCGCATGTCGCGTTCGCGGTTGATGATCTTGAGGCGGAACTCGCTGGCAAGGAGATACTCATCCAGCCGAACTCGCCGTCAGAGGGAGTGACAGTCGCCTTCATCGTCGAGAACGGCGCGCCGATCGAGTTCCTGCAATTCGAGCGGCACGAGAAAAACTCTTGAGGGGGAATAGAACATGCCGCCCTATCGCATAGACTTCAGCAAGCTTCCATGGGAGAGCCCGATGAATGGACTTCGCTTCAAAGTAGCCCGGCAAGCCGGTCGGCAACTTCGACTCGTGGAGTACACAAAGGACATGCCGCTGCATTGGTGTGAGAAAGGACATATCGGCTGCGTGCTCGAAGGGCGATTCGAGATTCGTTTCCCTGGAGAGGTTCACGTCTACAATGAAGGTGACGGGATCTTCATTCCCGCCGGTCCTGAGCACAAGCACATGGGGAGAGCGCTCACCGACATGGTGAGAGTAGTTTTCGTAGAAGAGGTTCAGGGCGGATGAGAACTCTTGTTGTGACGCGCTGAAAGCCCTGTCGAAGAGCAAGGGGTTTGAATCTCACCGCTAGAATCGCCAAGAGAACTAGGTTCCTTTTCAAGGTGTCCTCTGTGTCCTCATAGTTCATCATACTATTCATCCTCGTTTCCAGTCCCCGTTTGTTATTTGTAGAACTTGTAGACAGACCGCAAGGCCCCAAAACACTGGTAATTTTGACCTTATCCATGGCTTGAAAAAGCCAACACACGCAGCAGTTTACTCTGGGTGGATTCAACGCGTTGGAGTCGATTGAAGGGTTCAAGTGGCACAACCTTTGACCTTTATTGATTGACGTGTGGTTCCGAGTTCACTATAGAGTCACAAACCAGGGGTAACTGCCATGTTTTCTCACAGATCCAAGCGAAAGGGCCTGCCTGTTTCCGGAAGGCCTGCGACGAACACCCCCAGGACGGTGCGACCATTTGTACGAATCCTCGTGGTAGAGGATGATATTCCCGTCCGGAACGCGTTTGAGCATGTCCTTACCCACGCGCAGTACAAGGTCATATCGGCCAAGACTGGGGAAGAAGCCCTCAAGTTGCTCCAACAGAGATTCTTTGATCTCGTGCTGACGGATGTGAAACTGCCGGGGATTGACGGCGTTGAGTTGACACGTCAGGCGAAGATGGGCTTTCCCAGAACGCCCGTCCTTATTGTCAGTGGCGTGCCTGATCCCGATTTGGAGTCACGCGCAATGGCAGCAGGCGCAACATTCTTCCTTCGAAAGCCCTTAGGAGCTCAAGAGTTGCAGGGCACCGTCGCAGCCATTCTTGAGCAGAGGAAGCAGGTTCCGTAGCGCGGAGCTCGAAGCGGCGCTGAGACGTGGGCAAGAAGTCGACGAACCGCAGTGACTGTCTCAGCAATTCACCGTGAAGCATCATACCCTCAGTGCTTTCTGCAAATCACTCGCAGCGGCGCGCGCCTTGTCACAATCGTGCCGACCAAGGCCGGTGCTCGGTTTATTCGCGTTTCAGATATTTCTGCGGGATCGGTCTGTCCGGGATCTCGTCCTGCCACGCGACGGATGAAATCCACCAGCGGCCATTCCTGAAGAAAAGCTGGAAACCGTTAATGCCGCGGATGGGCTTCCCCGGATCGTCCAGGTTCATTCTCTTCTCGTAGGTGCTGAAGACCTGTGCTAGGTTCCCGTACACTTCCGCCGTCCTGCCGATCTCATTCTCCACAAAGCTCTTCAAAGTTCCCTTCCGGATCCGACCGCCAAAAAACGCGATGAATCCCTCGCGGTCCATAACCATGACACTGTCGGCGGCCATGCGGATGCAGGGACTTGCGGCTGAGGCAAACAGTGGACGAAAACGATCCCAGTCTGGACTTTTTCCCTCCGCAAACGAGATACATTCGTAAAAGGCCTTGATGAGGCCATCGATTGACTGGACATCGGGCTGTCGTGTGGGGTCGCCCTGCACGGTGGGCGCAGGACTCTTCAGATGCCAAGCCTCAGCAAAATCAGGAGGAGCGGCCAAGAACAATAAGATAAAGAGCGGCAAAACGGACGCCGGCGGCCACGGTCTATTTTCGAATTGAGAGTTGATCTGCATATCAACCTCCATGAAGAATCATAGTTTGGTCGGAGATAAGCATTCATACGCCCGCAATGTTAAGAACAATCGAAAGCGAAAGCAATCGGAGATCTGCCGAGCTTGCTGCAAAAAAAGTTCCGAAAGATCTTGTGCTTTGTTCAACTTCTGCAATGCCGGATGACTGCATGAGTTCCCCAGCCTTCACATTCCACAATTTTCTCCCTCTCAAATCTGAACATCTGGATGGCCATAATGCCTGATTGATCACCCGCCGAGAGACTTTTTCACGAAAACATCTTATCTTCCTCCGGCACGAATTCGCGTATTCTTTACAACTGAAATAGATTGGAGGTATATATGGCAAACGTCATGACAAACATGCAAGAGATTCTGACGAAACCAGAGGAAATCATCTTTCAGCGGAAAGCTGAGTGTGTCATCGAGAATCTGAAGATGCGCAACGTCTCTGCTGTCTTCTGCCGGAGCAGCAAGGAGGCTGTGAGTGAGATACGCAAGCTGATACCCGATGGAGCGAGTGTCGCTCTGGGCGGGTCCGTGACCGTCATTCAGTCAGGCTTGCTGGATGAGCTGAGGAGGATGAACATCAAGCTCCTCGATCGCTATCGAGATGGAATCACCAACGACGAGGTTGAGGAAATCCTCAGGCAAGGCGTGAGCGCGGACATACTCGTGACGAGTAGCAGTGCCGTCACAGCTGACGGCAAACTCGTAAACGAGGACGGACGCGGAAACCGTG
>Ga0315277_10007537_pt1 | contig 14117 bp, 9 predicted proteins | sample YL17G05_15_MG_FD_203695 | JGI IMG/M metagenome (GOLD analysis project Ga0315277, IMG submission 203695) | Sediment microbial communities from Yellowstone Lake, YNP, Wyoming, USA - YL17G05_15 | ecosystem: Environmental > Aquatic > Freshwater > Lake > Sediment | place: USA: Wyoming | collected... | reverse complement strand
ATCGAGGGGCGGCGGTTTGTGGTGAAGGATTTTCGGCCCCGGCCATGGCTTGTGAGGCGTTGGTGGGGGCGATGGGTGTTGCGGCGCGAGTGGAACCGGCTCGAACGGCTTCAGGGGATCGCGGGCATCCCGCGCCTGCTCGGCTGGGTGGACGACGACGCTTTCGCGATGGAATGGATCGAGGGCGAGCGGCTGCCGCATCGGCGGCTCGGCTCGCTTGAATCCATCTTTTTCAACCGTCTGGAACAATTAGTCGGTGAGATGCACGCGCGCGGTTTCTGCCATGGCGATCTTCGCCGCAAGAACGTTCTCGTGGATCGCGAGCAAAAGCCCTATCTGATTGATTTCGCAACGGCGTGCGTGCGCGGGACGAGCCGCCGCCGCCAACGGTTGTTTGAGCGACTGTGCGAAATTGATCGCCTGACGGTTCTGAAGCTTAAATTCGACTACTGTCCCAACAGCCTGACGGACGAAGAACGGCGGCAGCTTGAAGAACAGCCGATGGTGCTTCGCTTCGGCCGCTTCTTGCGAAAAAGACTCTATCGGCCGCTGAAGCCGCGTCAACTGCGCCGCCGATGGGCGCGACTGCGCAAGTTTCTGTTCGGGCGAGGGCCGGAAAAGTGAACAAAAGAGAGCTATGAGTTTTGAGTGCTGAGTGATGAGTTTCAAGTCTCAGGTCTCAGGGTGCAGACTCTGACAGACACTTCACTCGATGAGCGGCCCCAACCTGGGCGGTTTCAAAGCGAACCGGCAGGAATTTCTCGATGACGGCCAGGTTGGTGGTCGCGTGCGGGGTCAAGACCGGCGCGCTGAGTGAGCCGCCGCCGGCCATGGCAAGATAGATGAGCAGTTGGTCGGCCAGAAAACGGTCTGCGGACGCGCCGCTTGCGGTCAATTCGCGGGCATAGCCGGCCGCCTCGGCGACGACCTGAGCCGAGGGTCGCCCGCGTTCGCCAAAGGCGGTCAGCACCGAGCGAGTGTGCCTTTCCTTCTCGCCCCGATCCACAACGATCTCAACGCAATTGCCGGGTCCGGCTGAGTCGGTGACATCGCGTCGTTCAATCGCCGCAAATCGGAATTCGAGCGATTCGAGCGCGCGTTTCTCGGCTTCCCAAACGCGCTCAGGAAGGCGTGCAAGAATAGCGCGAGCGGACAGAACGAGAGGACCTTCGGGCGTTGCGAAATCTGTCGGATGGACGGCGGCCGGTTCGATCTGCACGACAATCTCGCCGCCGCCCGCGGGATAAAAGCCGTGTCGGACAAGCCGGCTCGTGGCGCAAAAGCCCATGCGGCGAATGGCAGGCAGAAAGGTTTCGGCGAAAAAGTCGAACGGGGGGCTGAGCGGATTATGCGTGCCGCCGCGGATTGTGACCGTTGAAGACTGGGCCGCGCGAAAAAGCGGCGGCAGGGTCGTTTGAAGAACGAGCATGGCGCTCCCGGCTGTGTGAATGTCGAAGTGGAACTCGCCACCCGCGATGCGTTTCGGAATGAACGTCAGATCGGTCGTGCCGAGTTCCGCGCCGCGCATCTCGGCATCGGCGACCTCACGCGCCGCCCGAACGGCCGTCAGGTGCTGATGGCGCAATCCCGGTTTGGGTCGGCGGCCTCGAATCTTTGAAATGTGAAACGGTTTGCCGGTCACAGCCGACAGCGCCAAAGCGGTGCGGAGAATCTGTCCGCCGCCTTCGCCGAATGTGCCGTCAATCTCGATCATCGCGTGTTCCCTCGACCGCTGCAAGCGGCAAGAGGTATCCCGCCGGATCCCAATGCAGATTAGTTTGGCGAAGCCTTTTCACAACGTCAATGGTTTGGCTTCATCGGGGCGGTGCCGAAAGGCGCTAACTTAAGCCTCAATGGGCGGATGTCAGCCAATGACAGAAGCAAGACCCAACACGGATTTCGCGGATTCCGCGGATTTGAAACCTCCGAATCCGTGCAATCCGTGCAATCCGTGTCTGGATTTTAGGTTGTTCTCCACAGGCCAACGCATGAAAAAAGTCCCGAAGCAGAAAGAAGGGTTTAGATTAGCGCCATTCGGGACAATCCCCATTACTTTGGGGTGCCTGAATGATAGTGACTGTTCCAATTGAACGGTTTTTGACTTGTCATTTTGCAGATTCCGAAACATAAATGTTTATTGGGAAGGGGAAAGGTTTGTATGAATTCTTTTCCTTTTTTGGTCCCGCCGTGAAGGAGTAAGCACAACATGACCAAGGCGTCTCTGAGCCGGCTATTGCGCCTGCTGGCAGTAGGATTTATTTCGACAATCGGTGCTTGGCCCGCCGGCGCAGCAATTGTCATCAATGAGATCATGTATCACCCGGCGACCGACATCGAGACCCAGGAATACATTGAACTGTACAATACAGGACCGACAACGGTGACGTTGACCGGCTGGCGGCTGGCCGGCGCCATCGGTTACGGTTTTCCCGATGGCAAGACAATCGCGCCCGATGGCTACCTGGTGATCGCCAAGTCGGTTCCGGCTTTTCACGCCCGCTACCCGGCCAGCACGGCGGACGTCATCGGAGGCTACGCAGGGCAATTGAACAACGCAGGCGAAGAAATCCTTCTCTATGATAATGTAATGACGCCTGTGGATTGGGTCGCCTATGACGATGAAGGCCATTGGCCACAGTCGGCGGACGGCGATGGTCCATCGCTCGAACTGATCAATCCCCATTTGGATCATTCGATCGCCCAAAGTTGGGCGGCCAGCGCGCCGGCGGAAACACCCGGTTTTCGCAATTCGCAATATGTCGCCAACCCGCGTCCTTTCCTGATCCAGCCCCGACACTGGCCTCCCGTTCCCCGCACCACCGATGCGATCGCGATCACCGTGCGAGCCTATGATGACACGGCCGTGACGTCCGTGAGTCTGTATTTCAGACTTGATGGTGTGGCCGGGCCGTTCAGTCGGGTTCCGATGCTAGACGATGGCGCACATTACGAGGGCGCAGCGGGCGATGGGGTGTATGGCGCGCTGTTGCCGCCGCAACCTCAGGGAACCATTCTGGAATTCTGGATACGCGCGGCCGATAACACGATGCAAACGCGGGACATCCCCACCACGGCGCCCCTCCAAAACTTCTTGCTTCAGGCGGACAACGAGGATTTCTCCGCAACCTCACCGACCTATCGCGTCGTCATGAAGGCCGCCGATCATTATTGGCTGCATGATCCGGCCAACCAGGCAAGCAACCGCCTTCTGAACGCCACATTCATTTGCGGAGACGAGATTTTCTACAATATCGGTGTGCGGCTGCGCGGCAAAGGATCGCGAGGACGACCGCGAAAATCCTACCGCGTGCAATTCACGGAACAGGAACCTTTCCACGGCGTGGAAAACATGGACCTCAACGGCGACTGGATTCGCTCGGAACATCTCGCCATGGATCTGATGCTGCGGGGCGGATTGGCCGCGCCTTCCGTCCAGTTCGCGCATCTTGTCTTTAAGTATAAAGGCCCTGAGACCGGCAGCCAAGACCGAAACACATACTACCGATACCCCAGTCTGGTCACGATGGGATGGCGAAATCAGGTCCAGGATATGAACAAGGATTTTCTGCGCCAGTGGTTCCCCGACCACGCGGGCGGCAACTTCTATCGCGGTATCTGGGTATCCGGCGTGGGCGAGGCGGACTTCACCTATTATGGCCCGAACAAAAGCAGCTACCGGCAGTTTTACGAAAAGAAGACCAACGAAGCGGCGGACGACTACTCCGACGTGATCCGACTCTGCGATGTTTTCACGAACGCCCCCGATACCACCTTCACCCAGACCATTGCACAATATATGGTCCCGGACCAATGGATGCACTTCTGGGCCGGACTGGCCATGATGAACATTCAAGAGACCAACATCTATCACACACACGGCGACGACTACTTCATGTATTTCGATCCGGCAACGACACCGCCGGTTCCCCGAGCGGTTCTTTTGCCTTGGGACCTGGATGAACTGGCCGACGCGAGCGGAAATTTCAAAGCGACCGAGACCATTTTCGCGTGTACTCTGGCCAAGGTGAATCGTTTCATTCAAAATCCCGACTATACCCCGAAGTATTTTTACTATGTCCAGGAAATGCTCGACCACGTATTCACTTTGGAGATCATGCTCCCCAAGATTCAGGCGCTGGCGCCGATTCACGGTTGGGAATCGTCGCCCGGATCCGGCATCGCGCGCGATGATAACACGTTAGCCGAGATCACCAATTATGTGCAAACACGCGTTGCGTTTCTCGAAAGCGTCATTTCCCGCGAGTTGACCGTGAACCTCCCCGGCATGGCCCAAGTCGGCAGCGAATACATCGCCTTCCAGCCAACCCTTACATTGAACGGACGCGGTCTGACGGCCTGGACCCGCTGGGTGCGCGTGAACGGAAACGACGCCGGCTACCAACACCTGACGGGCAATTGGGGCAACTACGTCGTGAATCTCAATCCGGGATTGAACACGGTCGTTGTCGAATGTCTCACGACGGCGGGCGCGGTGGCGGCGCGCAAAACCTTCAACATTCGCTATGTGACCACTTCCACACCCGTCTGTGGAACCTTGCCCGGCGACACGGTGTGGACCAAGGCCGGTAGCCCGTATCTTGTGACGTGCGACGTCATTGTCCCCGATGGACGCACGCTTCGCATTGAACCGGGGACGATGGTCCTCCTTCGGCCGGGCTGTTCGATTTTTGTCCTGGGCACTCTCCTGGCCGAGGGCACCCAGGCGGACCCCATTCTCTTTGCGCCATCCACCTCCGGCGTTTCCTCGCAGGTGCTCATCCCCGCGGGCGCCCGGTGGCGATACCACGACAAAGGCGAGAACCTTTACATGGTCTGGCGCGCCAAGACCTACGATGACTCCTCGTGGAGTTCAGGACCGGCGCCGTTGGGATACGGCGAGTCCTATCAGGCGACGCCGCTCTATTACGGCTCCGATCCGAGTCACAAGTTTCCCTGTTACTACTTCCGTCACAGCTTCCAACTGAGTAATCCCACCGTTGTGACGGCCCTGGCTTTCCATATCGTCCGCGATGACGGTTGCGTGGTGTATCTGAACGACGACGAAGTGGTCCGGGATAATATGCCGCCTTTCCCGACAATTATCACTTACAATACTACGGCCACAACCGGTCTCGCCGATCCCGAGGAAAACGCCTGGAATCCCTTCCCTAGAGATCCGGGCTATCTCGATGCGGGGACGAACGTCGTGGCCGTGGAAGTGCATCAGTATGACGGTCAAAGCGGCGATGTGATCTTCAATCTCGAACTGACCACGTCGCAAACCGTGTGCTGGGGCGTCATTGGCTTCAACGGGGCGGATACCCAGTGCCGCTTGACCCATTGCAGCTTCGAACGCGGCTCGACCGGCAGCTATGGCGGGCAATCCTTCGGAGGCGTGGTCTCCGCCGTCAATGCCTCCGTGGATATCGAAGACTGCGATTTCCTCGACTGCGGCGCAAAGGCCGTGAGCGCAACAACCGGCACGGGTGCGATCAATATTCGACGATGCATCTTCAATACGGGCGGCGTCGGCTGCATTGCTTCTTACGGCTGCGCAATGACAGTGGAGGGATCCACATTCACCTACCGCACCCTGATGCCGGCGAATGCCGTTGATTTGCGTGGTTACACCACGCCGCCACCGCTAGTGCGGAGCAATCATTTCCTCGGCTCGGTGGACGACATCCTGATCCTGGGGAACTCGAATGCGACGATTGAGTACAACGTGATTTACAACGCCACGGACGCGGCAATCCAACTGGGTTCCGGCAGCCAGTGCAACATTCATCACAACGTGATCTATGACTGCGGGCGTGGAGTCTATATCCGCAATGGTTCGAACGCGATTCTCGATCACAACACTTTGTATGGCAACACAACCGGAACGCTTTGTCGCTATGAGCCGGCTGCGCCGGGAAGCGGCGGGGGCACGGCGACAATGAAGAACACCATCATTTGGGCCGGCGCGGCGCCGATTGGTAAAGATTCGAATTCGACGGTCAATGTGAGCTATTCGGACATCGCAGGTGGTTACGCGGGAACGGGGAATTTTGACCTCGATCCCGAGTTCGTGAACGCGGCGGCGAGAGATTTTCACCTCGGGCCGGTTTCACCGTGCCGCGGTCGCGGGCAAGACAGAACCTACGTCGGCGCGTTTTATGCCGAACCGCCAAGCACGACGGCGCGCCATTGGCATCTGTATTGAAGCAACGATGCCCCCTGAATGATGATCGCCGAACAGGGCATTCATTCGAGCGGTTTGGCCGACCGGCCGATGGCAAACGCGCGCAGATTGGCCTCGACGTGACGCGCGGCGAAGCATTCGGCGATGGCTTCGCGCCATGCTGACTCCTCAAACGGCAGATGTCGCGACAGGATTCCCGCGAAACACGTGTTGAGCATCCGCGCCGATCCGGTCTGTTGTGAAAGCGCGTCGCCTGAATAGACCTCAACGCGCCCCGTGCGCGCGCGACACTGTTCGAGCACGTCCGGCGGATACTCCATCGCACCGCAGCTGACGGGCAAAGGCGGGATCGCGCGGTCGTCCGCGATCAGCAACCCGCCGGGTGAGAGAAACGAAAGATAGCGCAGCGCCTCCAGTTTTTCGAGTGCAACCACCAGGTCCGCCATGCCTTCGTCAATCACAGGCGAATGGACCTTGCGACCGATGCGAACGTGGGAGCTGACGGACCCGCCGCGTTGGGCCATGCCGTGAATTTCACTCTGTTTGACGTCGAGACCGGCGCGAACAGCCGCGTGGACCACTAGCCCGCTGAGCGTGATGACACCCTGTCCGCCGACCCCAACGATCAGCAGATTAAGTGTTCGGTCCCTGCTAGACACAATCGTATCCCCGCTCGCTGCATTCATCGTTCATCATTCATCGTTCATCGGTGTCTTTGTGCGCGTGATGGCCCCGAAATTGCAAATCTGCGAACAGAGCGTGCAGCCCCGGCACAATTCCTGCACAATCGTTCCTTTTTCATTTTCCACAACCAATGCCGGGCAGGCCAGTTGCGTGCATTCCAGGCAACCCTGACAGAGATCGGTATCAATTGCCGAGGGTGGTCGGCGCTCGGCGATGGCCAACAATCCACAAGGCCGATTGGTGATGATAACGGAAGGCCGATCGCTCGCCAACGCCCGGCGCAACACTTCGAACACCCGATCGAGCTGATAGGGATCCACGACCGTCACATCGTCCACACCCGCCGCTCTGCACAGTCGCACGAGGTCGAGCGGCGGCGAATCCTGCTGAGTGGCAGGGGCATCTTGCCCGGGATCTTTCGCGGGGACGATGCTCGTTCCACCCCGGGGACCTCCGGTTGGCGATGAGGCGGCCGTTGGCTGGCGGCCCGTCATGGCGCTCGCTCGATTGTCGAGAATAATCAGGACGCTGGCGCTGCGATTCCATGCCATGTCAATGAGCGCAGGGATCCCTCCATGGATGAAAGTCGAATCGCCGATGACAGCGACGGTCCGGCCGCGCTCGCTGACCGCGTCCATTCCCGCACCCATTCCAACGCTCGCGCCCATGCAAACGCACGAATCCATCGCCAGCAGCGGCGGCAGAGCGCCCAGGGTGTAACAGCCGATGTCGCCCATGACATTTACGTTCAGCTGTTTGAGCGCGTAGAAAATGCCGCGATGGGCGCAACCGGGACACAACACCGGCGGGCGTGGCGGCAGAGAAGAGGCGAGCGGCAAGAGATCAGGGGCAAGAGGAGAGCGGCGGCCCAGGTCTTTGTGGATCGCGTTGCGGATCACGGCGGGTGTGTATTCGCCGCACAGACTCAACAGAGATTTGCCGCGAACCGCGATTCCCGCGGCGAGCAACCGCTCTTCAATGAATGGGTCGAGTTCTTCGATGACATAGACGCGGCCGACCTTTTCGACGAATTCGCGCAATCGCTTCAGGGGAAGCGGATAGGAGAAACCCAATTTGAAAATCGGCGCCTGGGGAAACGCCTCTTTCGCGTATTGGTATGAAATGCCGGAGGCGATCAGACCGAAATCGCCTTCGCCCGGCTCGCTGCGGTTGAGATCGGTCGTCTCCGAAAACTCGGCCAGCGCAACCATTCGCTTCTCGACGAGGCGATGGCGAACCCGCGCATACGCGGGCACCATGACGTATTTTTCGGGCTGCCGCACAAACGGCTTGGGCGGTGGAACCTGACGGGCGCCGTCTGTTTCGACGACACAGCGCGTGTGCGAAATGCGCGTGGTCAGGCGAAGGAGAACCGGCGTGTCGAACCGTTCGCTCCAATCGAGCGCGCGCCCGACGCATTCGAGACATTCCTGGCTGTCAGTGGGTTCGAGAAGCGGGATTTTGGCAAACGCCGCATAATGGCGATTGTCTTGCTCATTCTGCGAGCTGTGCATTCCGGGATCATCGCACGACACAACGACAAGCCCGCCGCCGACGCCGGTGTAAGAAGCCGTCATGAGCGAATCGGCGGCGACGTTGAGACCGACGTGCTTCATGGCGACCAAGGCGCGAGCGCCGCCGATCGAGGCCCCAAGCGCTTCGTCGAACGCCACCTTCTCGTTGATGCACCATTGGGCGCGAACGTCGGAATACTCGAAGAGCGCTTCGAGAATCTCGGTGCTGGGTGTGCCGGGATAGGCCGCGGCGAAGCGGACGCCGAATTGCCACGCGCCGCGCGCCACCGCTTCATCGCCCGTGAGAATCTTCTTCATGCTTCGCGTGCGCTCCTGCGCGGTGTCGGGTGACGCTAACGAGCCGTTTGCCCAAGATCAAGAAACAAGAGCAAGAAGCGAGAGGCGAGAAGTTGGAGGCGAGAAAAAGCGCAGAGCACCGGCGGGCCGCCGGAGGCGGAACAACTGGGTCCGGCGGCAACTTGGCTCTATCTTCGTTCTCATGTCTCTCGCATTCTTCTGCGCCGCTATGTCGCCCGCCGGATTACAACCGAACATCCCTTCAGCTGGCCCGATGTGTATAAACCCAACGGGTTTCACGAGAAAGACTGGAAAACCGTGGAATCGGAATACGAGAAGATGCGGAATCTTGCGCATCGGATCAAAGCGCAGATCGTCTTGATTCACATCCCGCAGTGTCCTCCTTGGAATGATTCGGCAGCCTATCCGGGACAAAGACTGGCGCAATGGTGTGCCAATCACGATGTGGCCTTTGTGGACACGCTGCCTGCCCTCAAAGGCGCGGCGAAGGATACGGTGCTCTATTGGAAGAAGGACGGTCATTGCACCGCTGAGGGATACAAGGTTATCGCCGAAACGGTTTATTCCGCTCTCCTCGAAAAAGGCTTTGTTCCCTAGCGCTTTGTCATCAGGAAATCATCCACTTGTTGCATCAATAGGAAAAATTACCGAAGGTCAGGCGGCGATTCGGGTTTGGGTGGCTCCGTTCTGACGCATTTTGGTGGCTCGTTTTTGGCGCAATCTATAGGCAGCTGTTCTTTGAGGCAACTCGACTCGAGCTCGCCCCTGGGACTGGGACGGCGCCGGCGGCAATCGAGCTTGACTGGCTCGCCGGCGGTTGGCAGGTTGACTTTCCCAAATCACGGTCGGCCATCGGGAGAAAGTTGTGGGACACGATCGCGTCGCCGGCAGATCATCGAGCGAGGTAAGGCGGCTTGTCCCGCTCCTGGCAGTCCTTGCCGCCATCTACCTGTTGATGGTCGGCCTGTCGGCATTGGACTGGGGCGACAACTTTTGGGATATCGCAGGCTGGCGCTTGCGCCCTCCCATTTTTCTTCTCTCGCAAACGGATGAGGGCGTCGCCCTCAATTGGGACAGCCAGCGCCAGATTCTCGAACAAGCGGCCATCAATATCATCCTGGGCGTCGGCATGACGTTTGTCATCCTGACCGCGGGGATTGACCTTTCGGTGGGGTCGCTGCTGGCCTTCTGCAATGTCCTTTTCGTTGTGACCGCCAAGGCAATGTTGGGCCGCCGCATGCCCGGCGTTCTGGCATTTACCGGTGCAACGGCGGTTTGCCTGCTGGGCGGGGCGTTCTGCGGCTGGATCAACGGCGCGATCACGGTCTGGGGACGCGTGCAATCGTTCATTGTCACGCTGGGAATGCTGTGGGCCGCGCGCGGATTGGCCTACGTCGTCGCCGGCCGCGAAACGCAATCGCTGCTCATCTCCGGGGCGATCTGCTACCGCTTGCCCATCGCCTTGGCGCTCGGTTCGGTCGCCATAGCCTACTTCACACTGGCCTATACACCCATCGGACGTTACATGTATGCCGTGGGTGGCAACCTCGAAGCCAGTCGCCTGTCGGGCGTGCCGGTCAACCGCGTGCGCATTTTGGCGTTCATGATTTCAGGCTTTTGTGCCGCGCTCGCCGGCATTGTCTCGTGGGTCGAGGTCTCGACGGGCACCTATTTGGCGGGCGAGTCGCGCGAGCTCTATGCCATTGCCACGGTTGTCATCGGCGGCACCAGTCTGATGGGAGGCCAGGGATCGGTTCTGGGCACGTTGGTCGGCGCCTTGATCATCGCCGTTCTCTACAAGGGCCTCAACACGGTCGGTGTGGACGAAATGATGCAGCGGGTTATCATGGGAACGGTGATTGTAGCGGCGGCGCTTTATGACAGCATGCGCCGCCGCCCGGCGGGATCCATCTGACAATTCAATGAATGAGAATACACAAAAAGAAAAGAGAGGAGACGACAAGATGAACGGTCGGAATCTCACCAAGGTCTTGTATTTGTTTGGCATGCTGGTGATGGTCGCGTGCGGCGGCAAGGAAACCCAAACAGCCAAACCGGAATCGCCCGCCGAGACAGCGAAATCGCGTCGCGCAAAACCCCACGTCGCCCTGATCATGAAGGCCATCAGTAATCCGTTCTTCAAGACAATGGCCGAAGGGGCCACCAGTGCGGCGCGAAAACTGGACGTTCAATTGAGCCGTCAATCGGTGACCAAGGAAACCGACTTTGAACAACAAGCGCAACTGGTCCGCGACTGCATCGCCCAAAATGTCAGCGCCATCATTATTGCGCCGGCCGACTCGAAGGCCATCGTCAGCCCGCTTCTCGAAGCCCAGAAGAAGAACATCCCGATCATCAACATTGACAACCGCATTGACGCAGCGACGGCCCAGGCGGCGGGCCTGAAAGTGCTGACCTTTATTGGCCCCGACAACGCCGCCGGCGCCGAAAAATCCACCGACTATTTGATCAAGAGGATCGGCGGCAAAGGTAGAATCGCCATGCTCGAAGGCATTCGCGGCGTAAATAATGCGGAACAGCGAAAGGTCGGCTTCCTGCGCGCCGTCGCCAAAACCAACGGAGCCGTCACGGTGGCCGCCACGGATACCGCCGAGTGGGCAACCGATATGGCCAAGACGAAGATGGAAGGCTTTCTGACCCGTTTCCCCGACCTGGTGGGCGTCTTCTGCGCCAATGACAACATGGCTTTTGGCGCCATCGCCGCCATCCAGTCGGCGGGCAAAACCGGCAAAGTTCACGTGACCGCTTACGACAATCTCACGGCCGCGCAGGAAAACATCCTGGCGGGCAAGATGGACGCCACAATTGACCAGCATCCCGACCTCATGGGTGCGATGGGCCTCGAGTATGCTCTCAAGGCAATCCGCGGCGAAGCGTTCCCGCCCGAAATTCCTGTCCCGACCGATCTGATCACGGCGGAAACGCTGAAAAAGAAATGATGAACGATGAACGGAAAAGAGAACTATCTCGCTCATCAAACATCCTGGTGGTGAGAGGTCGGTCAAAGTCGAGGAAATGCCACGCACACCCCGTGGGGGTGCCAGAATCCTGCAACCCCTCTTCGGGGTGGGCTGGCGTGGATGGGTGTCGGTTTCCTGGGACGGTGCCCCACGCTATTTCCTTCCAGTCCTTCAGGCCGAGCGCCTTCTCACACACGCCCTTAACCCGCATTTCTCACCAATCAATAGAGGCGACACGCTGTAGCCGCCGAAGTGATGAGGCGGACGCTTTCCCACCCGCAACCTGTCCGCCTCATCACTTCGGCGGCTACAGCGACGGTGAGAAATGCCGGCTAACAAACCGCAGACCGAGGAAGCCGTGGCGTACGGCCGGGCTGTTGGGTGGCAGGACACGAAGCGCCGGCTTTCACCAAAACTCTTGAAGAGCCACTGAGGTTTGAAGACCGAATGGCGGGTTCGTCACGACAACATTGAATGGCCGTTAGTTATGACTGTTCTTGCCGGTGAAGGCGGTGCGCAAGAGACGCGCGCGCGCAATGTCACGGTCCTCGACCCCGGTTTCGCGCCCTTCGGCAACCTGGAGATGGGCCGGTTGCACCTGGACGATCAGATGGTCGAGGTCGTGATGGGTGAGCGAAGGGAAATAACCGCGCTCGATCCCCAGGCGAATGGGGCTGAGTAGCTTGAATGCCTCGCTGGAAGCCATGATGCGCGCCTGAGTCAATTGGCCGTAAGCACGCCAGATGGTGTCTTCGACATAGGGGCGTTTCTTTTCGAACAGGGCGGAGCGGGCGCTTTCCTCATGAGCGATGATTTGCTCGATGACCTTGTGGAGCGACTCGACGATCTGTTCTTCGGTCTTGCCCAATGTCACCTCGTTGGAGATTTGATAGAAGTCACCCAGGAATTCCGAGTTCTCACCATAATAGCCCCGGACCGTCATGCCGCGCTGGGGCAGTTCCTTGACAATTTCCTCGATCTGCTGCGTCATGACCAAACCCGGCAGATGGAGCATGACCGACGCACGCATGCCGGTGCCGACGTTGCTGGGACAGGTTGTCAAGTAGCCATACTTTTCCGAAAATGCATACTTCAGCGATCGGCCCATCACGGCATCAATTCGGTTGATCTCTTCGAGGACCGGCGCCATCTGGAGTCCCGACCGCAAGCAATACATGCGCAGATGGTCTTCCTCGTTGACCATGATGGCGCAACTGCGCTGCGGGTCGAGATAGAGAACGCGATATTCGCCGGCCTGTTCCAATTCGGGACTGATGATGTGGCTTTCTTTCAGAAACGTGCGCTCCAACGTGCTGCACGCGCTGATGTCAATGCGCTCGAAACCGCTCAGCGTCGCACTGCCACGGACGAGATGATCCACTAAGTCACACACGCGCCGCAGGTCGTCGCGATCGGCGCGCGGCGGAAAGGAGACGCGCTCGATGTTGCGGGCGTGGCGAACCCGGCTCGACACCACCACATGACCGAGCGGTCCTTCCGGTTCGGCCCATTGCTTTGTCACATTGGCAAGATCCATACACGTTTACCGATTGGGGATTTCGGACTTGGGATTTTGGATTGCAGCAGGCGCCGATAACTGGCGAATCTGGTCGCGCAATTGCGCCGCCAGCTCGAAATCCTCGTCCTGAATGGCCAGCGCCAACCGCTTTTTTAGAGCCTCGACTTTCTCTCGGTCGGCGGTCTCGTCGGCTGCGGCGGGCAACGGCTGTTTGCCGCAATGACGGCTGGTTCCATGGTAGCGCCGCAGGTCTTCCTTGAGATATTTCTCGAAGGCCTGATAGCAATGGCTACAGCCGAGAAACATCGTCTGGCGATATTGGCGGAACGACAGGCCACAAGCCGGACATTTCAGATCGGCCTGCACGTCGTCGCTCGGGCCGGCTTTCTGTCCCTGCTCCGACTTGAGCAAGCCGGCGAGCAACTGCGCCAATTCATTCTGGCTGAGAGCGGCCTTGAGTTGCAACGGGCTGAATTCGGCGGCGTGCTCCTGGCAAAAGAAGAAGTCCACCACCTGGCCGCTGAGAATGCGCGTGAACTTGTGCGTCGCCGGCCGATCACACTTCTGGCACTTTTGGAGAGACATGATCCGACCCACCTGGCAAGCTGCGGATGCGATCGCGCAGTTCCACGGCTTTCTCGAAGTCCTCGTTTGAAATCGCCGCCGCCAAATCCTTCAGAAGAGCAGCCACCATGCCTTGCTCGTCGCGCGGCGGCAGCGCGATGCCCGCCGGCGCCCGGCCCACGTGTCGCGTGCTGCCGTGATACCGGCGCAATTGAGCCTCCAGAATTTCTTGGAACGTGTCATAGCAGTGCGTGCAGCCCAATCGAAAACTCTTCCGATAGATAGCCAGCGTCGTGCCACAGACGGGACACCGCGGTCCCGTCGCCGCGTCCTCTTCTTTGGATTGTTCTTCT
>Ga0315277_10007536_pt1 | contig 14118 bp, 11 predicted proteins | sample YL17G05_15_MG_FD_203695 | JGI IMG/M metagenome (GOLD analysis project Ga0315277, IMG submission 203695) | Sediment microbial communities from Yellowstone Lake, YNP, Wyoming, USA - YL17G05_15 | ecosystem: Environmental > Aquatic > Freshwater > Lake > Sediment | place: USA: Wyoming | collected... | reverse complement strand
CCGCACAAAAGACGTGCGGGATTCTGAAATTGTCCTCGGCTCACAGAAGACGTTCGCCGGACAATTTCGAACAAATCCCGCCTGCCCGACGAAGTCCTTTTTCTGGACGCAGTCGGGCCGTTCCGACGAATCGACTGCAGGTAGTGGAAACACGACCTGCAGTTTTCATTTACAGGGGCTTGGATGGGTTTCCCGCACAAAAGACGTGCGGGATTCTGAAATTGTCCTCGGCTCACAGAAGACGTTCGCCGGACAATTTCGAACAAATCCCGCCTGCCCGACGAAGTCCTTTTTCTGGACGCAGTCGGGCCGTTCCGACAGCAAAAGGGACTGGCCGTTATGGTCAGTCCCTTTGTGTTTCTATTGCGCAATCAATGTGCTGGTAGTGACATCTGGACCAGAGAAGTCCTGACGGCGGCCTGAATATGCAATGCTTGTGAAGGTGAGAAGAAAAAGCGAGGGCAATCTGCCCTCGCTTCTAGACTACATTCGCGACTACAAAGAAAACTACTTCTTCACGTAGACCTTGTCCCCTTTGTCGTTATAATAGAAGTGGCCGCCGCGCGGGCCCTCGTAGATGTTCTTCCCATCGCTGGTGTTGCCAACAATCTTGGCGCCCACAAATTCTTTGACGTAGGTTTTGTCGCCTTTCTCGTTCATGTAGTAGTGTCCGCCTTTGGAGCCTTCATAGACGACTTTCCCATCGGTGGTCTTTCCGACAGGTTCGTCAACCGTCACTTTTTCAGCTACCTTGTCCTTCGCAACCTTTGCTGACTTCTCCACTTCACTTTTTGTGTCCTTCACCTTCTTCTCGACTTTTGCCTCTTTCTCTACCGCCTTGTCCTTCATTGCCTTCGCCGATTTCTCCACATCCGCTTTTGCTTCCTTCACTTTCTTTTCGACTTTCGCTTCTTTTTCTGCTGCTTTCTCCTTCACTGATTTCGTTGCCTCACCTTTTGCTTCCTTCACCTTCCTTTCGCCTTTTACTGCTTTCTCAGTTGCTTTTTCCTTCGTTGCCTTTACCTTCTTTTCGGCTTTTGCTTCTTTTTCCGCTGCTTTGGCTTTTGTGGTCTTTGCAGTTTTCTCTACTTGACCCTTCGCCTCTTTGACCTTCTTCGTGGTCTTCGTCTGCGCGTAAACTACTTGCGTTGCCACAACTGCAAGCGCAAGCATTAGTACCAATAAGAGTTTCTTCACGATTATTACTCCTGAAATATGGGTTGGCTAAATGACAAACTACGGCACTATCCTTGCTCAAAGCTTAGCAAAGAGAAAAGTCAATATCAACAGTCGTGCAAGAAGTGTGATGAGACACGATATGAGCCTTCATTTCAATGGGTTTCTTTCCGCGTTGCCAGCGAGCCCTTCGGTGCGCTTCGACTTTAGGGGCGCTCCACAATGAGCCCGGATGCTTCCCCACCGCCGATACAAATTGTAGCCATCCCCCGACGCAGCTCCCGGCGTTTGAGCGCACTCAACAAAGTCACAACGATGCGAGCACCACTGGCCCCGATGGGATGGCCAAGCGCCACTGCACCACCGTGTACGTTGACCTTGTTGATATCCAATCCGGCGAGCTTGTTCACCGCGAGGGCAACGACCGCGAACGCTTCGTTCACCTCGAACAAATCGATATCCGCGAGATGGAGGTTCGTTTTCTTGAGAACTTTTGGTATGACGTCGGCTGGGGCCGTGGTGAACCACTCCGGCTGTTTCGCTGCGGAAGCAAATCCCACGATCCGTGCCAGCGGTTTGATGTTGAGCGCGGCCGCCTTCTCTTCGGACATCACAACGACCGCAGCGGCGCCATCATTGATCTTGGAGCTGTTCGCTGCCGTGACCGTTCCATCTTTCTGAAATGCCGGGCGCAGAGCCGGTATCTTGTCGAAGTTCGTCTTGAAAGGCTCTTCATCGAGCAACACGAGCTCTTCCCCCTTCTTCCCTTTCACCGGCACTCCAATGATCTCATCCTTGAAGAAGCCGTCATTCACGGCTTGCTGGGCACGTTTGTAGCTCAGAACAGCGAATTCGTCCTGCATCTCGCGCGTGATGCCGCATTCTCTTGCACACAACTCCGCCGCGTTGCCCATGTGATAGTCATTGTAGACGTCCCAGAGCCCGTCGCGCAGCATCGCGTCGACCAATTGACCGTGCCCCATGCGGTACCCCGTTCGGGCCCGATCGAGATAATAGGGGAGATTAGACATGCTCTCCATCCCGCCGGCCACAACAATCTCGGCATCTCCAAGCTGAATTGCCTGGGAGGCGAGCATGATCGCCTTGAGGCCTGAGCCGCACACTTTGTTGATCGTCATTGTTTCGACCGATGGCGGGAGTCCGGCAAAGATCGCAGCCTGCCGTGCAGGAGCCTGACCTTCACCTGCAGCAATAACGTTTCCCAGAATCACTTCCTGAACTGCGGACGGTTCGATTCCGGCCCTGCGAACCGCTTCTTTCACAACGATTGCCCCAAGCGGCGGCGCGGGAACAGAGGCAAGCGCGCCCTGAAAAGAGCCGATCGGCGTCCGGCAAGCACTGACAATGACAGTATTCTTCATAACGACTCCAATCACCTTCTCATTGTGGGATCCTGTTTCAGTTGCGACTGCCGCTGCACAATGCTCAAGACTATCTCAATCCCCGTTTTCTCTTCTCAATGAGAACCTGAGCGTCAACGGATGCTGCACACACCGAGCACACGTACCGTCGTGTGGTTTCATTGTAGTCCGGTTCACGCACCTGTTTGCAGTTGGGGCAGCGGACGACCAGCGGTTTGTCTTCTTTTGGTCTAGGCAATGTTGCTCAGAGAATGAGTTGTGCTGAGCATCAGCGAAGTGCTACTTCTCGTAAGAAACCTTGTGTTCAACGAGGCGCTGGTGCTCACCTACACTGTAAATCTGGTTGATATGATACAACGTTATAGTTTATGCGCGATGCTCGTGGACAAATATGTGGATTCTTGTGTGTTCTCAACCCTGACGGGTTGTTACTTTCTCTTCGAAGAGAAAGTAACCAAAGAGAACTTCCGAAATCCCCGCCCGACCGCCTGCGGTCAGGCGGGCGGGATAACCCTCGTGATAATACTCCCCCCGCTTGCCTGAATTTCGGTGCGAAACAGTTATGGGGAGTGATCGGATCCGATTTCCTCGCCCCGAAATTAACGCGCGACGAAGCCGTCCCCCCACCTGCCCGCCGACGTCCGAAGGACTCTGGCGGGCCTGCCGATGATTTCGGGGGCTTTGCGAAGAATACAAGTCCCTGTGCTTGCCCATGGATCCGAGCTACCGAAATCGACGGCGGTGTGGGGTGGAGGCACAAAGCCGTGCGTTTAATTCCGGTGCAGGTGTTGAGACCTTCACGACTTGCTGGTCCCTTTCCGCACCGGAATTTCGGAATGAGGGCGGCGGAACTATCACGTGCGTTTCCCTGCCCGCCTTGCGGAATCAAAAAGGGCAGGCGGGGATTTCGGGAAGTTTTCTTTTCCCCATTTCTTTTCTAAAAAGAAATGGGGACCCTAGTGTCGTTTCAGAAGAATTACCTTCGAGATCAGCTATCGGCATGCTGACGAAATCGAAAGTGATCGGAAAATCCGCTCTGCGTTCTTAAACATGCGCTGCAGAGGCTTCCTCTCACGATACCTGTGAAGATACAAGAGCCCTATGAGCCACAGAAACAAATACAAGATAACTTCTGAGAAACGGCAGTAGATCTCATCTTAAGAACGTTCAGGGTCATTGCTGAATAACATAATAGGCATTTTTGAGACGGCTTTTGGTCAAGCAGGGGGTCAAAGCATGACTTTCAATACTTCGTATTTCTCGCCGCTTCGACAAACGCCAAGACGTTTTCCCAAGGCACGTCGGGTTCGAGAATGTGCGAGGGAGCGAGGAGCAATCCGCCGTGCTGGCCAAGCTGCATGTGGACTTCCCGCACTTTTGCCCCGACCTCCTGAGGAGTCCCGAACGGCATTGTTGTCTGCGTGCCGATACCTCCCCAGAAGGAGAGCCTGTCCGAATACCGCCGTCCAATTTCCGTGAGGTCATTGCACTCAGGCTGGACAGGGTTCACGATATCGACGCCGATGTCGATGTATTCGGGGATGAAGTTCGCCATGGCGCCATCAGAATGCATGAACACAAGAAGATCCGGCTTCACCTCTTTCGCCGCAGTGATGATGCGCCTCGTCCGCTCTTTTAAGTACATGCGGTAGAGATCCAGGCCCATCATCGGTCCCCGCTGCGTGGCGACGTCGTCACCAAGACGCAGAATGTCGACACCGATCTGAGCATATCCCACTGCCTGCCGGACACGGATTCTGGTGATCGCCTCACAAATGGCATCGGCGATTCCATCATTGCGACAGAAATCCAACAGAAGCTTTTCCATGCCGCGCAGAAGCCACGCGGTTTCGAAAATCGTGAGATAGAGTTCGCCAGCAACAGCGTATCCGCGACTCTGAAATGTGCGGGTCGCTTCTGCGACCCCTTCAAACCGATACTCCGCATCGACGTCCGGCCAATCGAACTCCAGTACCTGCTCGACGGTAGTGCACCCGGCCAGCGGGTGATATCGGTATTCCAGGAAGTGCTCGACTGACCCCCGGAGCGCTCCGTACCCCCACTCATCCCAGAGCGTGTTGGGAGGAGTGGTTTCTTTGAACCAGCCCGAGAAGTCTCTTTTTCTCCGCGTTGGATCGATGTTCACCAAGCGGGTATCGAAATCAAAATACTCTGCGGGATCCTTGGCGGAGCCGGTTCGCTGGCGGTACACTTCCATCAGGCCGGGAGTAAACGCGCCCCAACTGATCTCGAACGGCACGCGATCGGGCTTGCCGGTGCGGCGCATGGCAGTAAGCACACGTTCACGGGGTGTCACCAGCGACTCCTTTCAGCTTTGGAGAAGCGAACCGCGAAGTCCGCCCGCCTGCTTCTTTGCATTCTCGGAGGCGGGCAGGCAAAGAGCCCAAAGGACGTTTGATCAAGAGAATTTCTATCCCCGTTCTCTTCTTGGCGGCCTTGCTTGCCCCGACCTGCCCCGACGTTTTCTATCGGGGACGTTCTTGGTTCGGGGGCGGTTGAATTCTTTTCCTATCATTCAAAATAGCTTTGACATGTTTACTTTTTCCGGCTCGGAACCATCTTTCGCCCCCAGAATCGTCGCATCAACCTTCTCCGCCAGCGAGCCAGCACTTCGATAGAGCGCAATGATATTCTCAAGCGGCGAGCCAACCTGTATGGCGTGTGACGGGCCCAGAAAGAGTCCCCCTTTCGGGAAAAGATCGAGACGCCGGCGCACCTCGCGCTCAACATCTGCCACAGTGCCCCAGGCCATCGTTGTCTGAACGCACACCGATCCGCAAAACGTCAACCGGTCACCATAATGCGATTTCAGGTAGCCGATGTCCATTTCGGGCGTCGTCGGCTGCACGACGTCCTGCACATCAAGCCCCAGCTCGATGAGCCGCGGCAAGAAGGCCTCGACGGTGCCGCACATGTGCATCATCGTGCGCGCACCGTAGCTGTGCACCATGTCAAAGTACTTCTTGTACTTCGGTGCGAAGTGACGCTCGAAGATCTCGTGGCTGATCATCTGTCCACGCTGGTTCCCCAGGTCATCACCGACGTGGGTGAAATCGATCAATCCATTCGCGACTTCCAGCACGCGGCGATGCTGCTCGAAATAGAAATTGAATCGCGCCTCCATGATCTCGAGAAACACCTCGTTGTCTTCGAGCATATCCATCAGCACTTCTTCCATCCCGCGGGCCCGTGCAATGCTGTTGATAAAGTCCATATCTCCCGCCGTGCCAAAGCAGATGGCATATCGGTCTTTCAACGCTTCGCACTGTTGACGAATTGTCGAATAGTCAAACCAGTCAGCGCTCGGAAAATGAGAGCGATCAAGTCTATCAAGTGTTTCGATTCCCGCGTAGGGAAGATAGCACGCCTCGAGGTAACGGCCTCCTTCAAATTGAGCGTACCGGTAATGCTCGCCGAAATATCCTTCGATGCTTCCATCCGGGAACGTGCGCAATTCCGGGCCGACATAGATGGGCTCGACGTAACGAAAATCGTCACCGACGACGCGTAGCACCTGTTCCATGTTGTTGAGACCGAAGTGCTGCATGATCATTCTATTGATTTCGGGTGTGGCTTCATGTTTGATGGGTATACGGTCGTAGCCGCGCCGTTCGAAGGCGCTGATGACTCGTTCACGAGAGGTCATGCCGAATCTCTCTTTCTTAGGACGGGGTTCCCGATTGTCTCGGCGCCGGTTGTTGAAGTCGTAGAACGAACGGAACAGTACGATGAGTGTTGAAGTAACGGTAGCCCGGCAGACCTGTCAGGTTTCAAATATGTCACGATATAAACCTGACAGGTCTCCATGTTAATCGTGCTCAGGCATCGGCTCGCGTGATTCCTTCGTGAACGAAAAGAGGAGAAGCATCACAGCAAACGCAACGTAGGCTACCGCGAACTGGTACGGGATCTTCCGCATGAACTCGTCGAGCGTCCACGGCAAATACATCACCCCGTCGGGTGAGGCAGAGTGAATAACCCCAAAGAACGTCAGTCCGGCGAGCAAGAAAAGGTAGACGGCAGAGGTTCTGAGCTTTCGGTCAATCAGCTCGGCCAGGAATCCACCCCAGAGCATCGCTGTCAAGATAAACCCGTTTCCGAGTGCAATAGTGACGAGGAGCTCGGGAAGGGCCTTTCCAGAGGAGGTGATGAGTTTTTGAAAGTTCTCTATCGGCACAAACTCGGGATTGCCTAGCTTGATGGAGAGAAGTCTCGCAATGGTCGGAAAGAAAGCAAACGCGACTGCCGGAGCATGCCGTCGGGGGCAGGCAAGGAATGACTGCACAATGATATCGAGTGCGACAAAAATCAGGATCGGGGCCAGAACAGCTCGTGGAATCAGCTCAACGAAGAATGAGACATAGCCGAGTATGCCGCCGAGGCCAATAAACAATCCTGTCATGAGCGTGTACCCGGCGCGTGAACCCATGCGCTTGTAGGCAGGTTGACCGATGTAGGGTGTCGACTGCGCCACACCGCCGCACAATCCTGCAATCAATGTCGCTACGGCTTCGGTGAGGAGAATACTCCTCGTGTTAAAGTCATCTCCCGCGACCTTCGCGCTCTCGGTCACGTTGATGCCGCCAACGACTGTAAGAAGACCGAACGGAATCGCAATCGGCAGATACTTCAGCGCACGCGCGAATCCTTCCAGGAATCCCAGCGTCGGCGTCGGCAATCCGTAGTGAAACTCCAATGGCGGAGCACCGGCGTACGTCCCCCCCATCCAGCCGGTGGATCCAAGAATGTAATACAGAGCAGTACCGATGAATATGGCGGCGAACACGCTTGGAAAATTCTTCGGCAACCGTATGCGCGCAACGAGGGTATAGAGAATCAAGCCGAGAGAGATCATACCGACGATCGGCATTCCGAAGACGTCGATGAGCGGAGTAACACCGATGAGTGCCAGACCGATGCCGGCGAGTGATCCGAGGAGTCCCGCCTGCGGCACGACACGTTGAACCCACTGGCCGATGAAGGAAAACACAACTTTCAGCACGCCGATCATCACCATGGTTGCCATGCCTATGTACCACGTCATCATGGCGGCATCATGCTCTGACATTCCTTCCGCTTTTAGTCCGATGAACGCGGGACCGAGAACGACGAGCGCAATGCCAATGGTTGAAGGTGTGTCGAGCCCGAGCGGCATCGCTGTGACGGTAGTGTTGCCGGTTTTCTTCGCGAGCCGGAACGCCATCCACGTATAGATGATGTCTCCAAAGAGCACTCCGAAAGCAGTTCCTGGAAACATTTTTGTGTAAACGATGTCGGCTGGAAATTTGAAGACGAAGACGAGGATCCCGGCGAGGAATGAGAGCACGGTAAGGTTGTCGAACATGAGGCCGAAGAACCCGTTCAGGTCCCCAAGTGCAAACCATTGGTAACGCTTTGGAGGTGCATTCATGACAAGTTTGGAGTTTAAGGTTCGGAGTTTTGAGTTGCCGGATCACTATTCACGAATCACTGTTTACTGTTTCAACTCACAAACATTCCCGCAATCGATGCCGTCATCCACGTGGCAATGGTGCCTCCCAGAAGTGCGCGGAAACCGAGTTTTGCAATGTCGCCTCGCCTGTTTTCTGCAAGCGGGCTGATACCGCCAATTTGTATGGCGATGGATGAAAAGTTCGCGAAACCACAGAGCGCATATGTAGCAATGACGATAGCTTTGTCTGAAAGCTGGTGTGCCGAAACAACATCCGCCATCTGCGTATAGGCGACAAACTCGTTAAGCACGAGCTTGATCCCCATCAGACTGCCCACATTCAGCGCATCTCCCCACGGCACGCCAATGGCAAACGCGATGAACTGAAACACGAGCCCGAACAGGAGCTCCAACGACAATGGCTTGCCGAACTGCGTTAGACACGTCGCGCTGAGCCCGGTCCAATCGCCAAGCAATCCAAGCAGGAAATTGACCAAAGCGATGAACGCAATGAAAGCAACGAGCATACCGCCGACGTTTAGTGCCAGACGAACACCATCGGATGCACCCGCTGCTGCGGCTTCGATGACATTGGCGTGGGCCTTCTCGATCTTCAGCTTCACGGTTCCCATGGTCAGGGGCTCTTCCGTTTCCGGAAAGAGCATCTTCGCGACAACGATCGTCGCCGGGGCTGCCATGATAACGGCAGCCAGCAGATGTCCGGCAAAGTATATCTGCGATGCATCAACACCCATGCCGTATGATTTTGCGTAAGCGACACCGAGCAGTGTGTAGTACGCAATCATGACGCCGCCTGCGATATGCGCCATGCCGCTTGTCATGATCGTGTAGAGCTCAGACTGCGTCATCCTTGCAATGTACGGCCGGATGACCAGCGGTGCTTCTGTTTGACCTATGAACGTGGCCGCCGCAACGCAGAGTGACTCCGCTCCGCTCGCTTTCATGAACTTCGCGATCACCCAGGCCATTCCCTGCACGACACGCTGCATGATGCCGAGGTGATACAAAATCGCCATCAACGATGCGAAGAAAATGATTGTCGGAAGAACCTGAAAGGCAAAAAAGAACCCGAGACTTCCCTTCTCGCCGGGAGATGTCGCCAGCGATCCGAATACGAATTGTGCACCGTTCAGCGCGAACGCGAAGAGACGAACGAAGGCCTTACTGATCGCATCAAAGATTTCTCTTCCGATATTCGTTTTCAGCACAAAGAGGGCGAACACAAATTGCATCCCCAAACCGACGGCGACGAGCCGCCAGCTGATTGCCCGTTTGTTGGGAGAGAAAAGGAAGGCAATTCCTGTGACGATGATGAGTCCAAGAAGCCCGCGTCCGACCGATGAGAAATCCATGGTGCTCCTCTCGATGTGGAAAGGGTAACAAGAGATTCGAAGCGAAGGACGGAACGCCGGTGCGAGTCCGGGGAAAGCCGCAACGCTTCAGATGGCGGAAAAGGTAGAAAGAATTCGAGAAAAAGGGAAGTGAGGAGTTGGGTGCAGGACGATCGAAGGTGCGAAGTGTTTGGGTCTATGAGTAATGAATGAGTGAAGCCCGGATTAGTGGAATAATGGAACGTTGAATGAGGGAGACGGCCAGGAAGCCGAACGAAACAGGGGGAAATGCTCCTGGGAGATGAGAGGGAGAGCGGGACTACTTCAGCTTCCCAGCGATCTCCTCAAGAAACTGCCGCACCTCGATCATTTCGGCCCGGATCTCCTCGTCCTGAACTTTCTTCCTCTGAGGTACATTCAAAAGCTCAAGCTGCTCCGGCGCGTCGGTTTCGGGCACATACTCTTCCAGCACACGCTTGGCGCCTTCGATGGTATAGCGTTCGTCGCGAAGGAGCTTCTTGATGTAAAGAATCAGCTTGATGTCTTTGTTGGTGTAGATCCGGTTGCCGGCGCGGTTCTTGGCAGGTTTCAACTGAGGGAATTCAGATTCCCAGTAGCGGAGAACGTACTGCTCGAGGCCAGTGATGGTACTGACCTCGCTGATCGAGTAATAAAGCTTCTTGATGCCGATATGCTTCATACGAAGCTCCCTGATCCGTGAGAACTCTTGAACGCCTTCCGCATACGAAGATAGAAAGAAACCATCTGAGTTGCAATCGGCGCCCCCCCACGAGAACCCATCAGTCCTTTTTCTCGATCACCGCAAACGCTACCACGGTGTTTTCAGTGTGCGAGAGCGAGACGTGAACACGGCATTCCGCCAGTTGTCCGGCGACATAATCATGCAATACCACTTTTGGGGCACCGGATGATTCGTTGATGACCTCGACATCGCGCCACCGAAACTTGCCGCCCCACCCCGTTTCCATCGCTTTACTGACAGCTTCCTTCGCTGCAAACCGCGCCGCGAAATGCTCATGCGATTTCTTCTTCGACTTGCAATACGCAATCTCGGTATCAGTGAACATTTTTTTGATCAGGCCCGGACCCCACGCATCAAGCGCAACTTTCATGCGCTTTACGTCGACAACATCAACGCCGATTCCCTGAATTGCTCCCATCGTCAGGTTCCCCTGTTCAGTTGCCTTACAATATCGATGAGCTGTGTGATATCATCCACCTCGTAGTCGGCGTGCGACACCACGGTGCCAAACGTATCGCCGTACCGGGCGAAGACCGTCTTCATTCCTACCTGCGCTGCCCCGACCACATCGCGCTCCGCCCAGTCGCCGATCATCAGCGCTTCTCCCGCCTGTATTCCCAGACGCTTCAGCGCTTCAACAAACGGCTCCGGGTTCGGCTTGCGCATCTTGGTATCGTCGAACGTCACAACGGCATCAAACAGATGGTGCAGATTGAGGTAGCAGAGCCGCAGCCATGCCTCGCGTCCGGGCGCATCGGAAACAACGGCAAGCTTGAGGTTCATCTTCAGCAGCTCGATCAGCGTCAGATACACGTGCGGATACAACACCAGCGCCGCTTCACGCGCACGCCGATAGGCGATGATGCCTGAGGCGAGAATCTTGTGATCCACCTTGCTGAATTCGTCAGACAGGAGCTGGTCAAAAACATTCTGGAATTCAATCCCGCGCTCCGCATAGATAGCATCGATGCGCTTGCGTATCTCCTCATGCGCCAGGAGGAAACCGGCATCCCGCATGGCGTGGATGGCTGCATCGACGGCCTGGTTCTTCATCGCCATGAAATCCACAAGCGTGTTGTCGAGATCGAATATGACAGCTTTGATCATAGCTCTGAGAGAACGGAGATGGCGATCAGCAATCAGTTATCAGCGGTCAGTTGGTTGCACTGGGTTGTTACCTGCTTGATTCCACGAGGAACTGGACGGCAAGTTGATAGCTCATAGCCCCAAACCCGGCGACGACTCCTTTGCAGACCGGAGCTATGACGGACTGGTGCCGGAAATCCTCGCGGGCATAGACATTCGTCATATGGACTTCGACGACGGGGATCTTCAGCGTGGAGATTGCATCCCGAATTGCGTACGAGTAGTGGGCATAGGCGCCGGGATTGATGGCCAAGCCATCAAAAGCTCCATCGACCGCTTTGTGGATGTGATCGATCAGAGCACCTTCGCTATTCGACTGGAAATACTCGAAGATCACGTCAGGAAATTCTTTCTTCAGTCGATTTTCGATATCCCAGAACGTCGTCGTGCCGTACAGCGTAGGCTCTCGTTTGCCGAGCAGGTTCAGGTTTGGTCCGTTGATGACAAGAATTCTCATACGTACTCCGTTGGTTCGACGTTTGTGGTGAGTCCGATTCGAGCTTCGTTCGCTCACAGAAAGAATCGGACCTTACATCTCCGGCTACACGATTTTGACGACCACAATCGTCATGTCGTCGTGCTGTTTCGCTTTTCCGACAAACAGCCGCATCTCAGCGAAAATACCCTCCATGATCTCCGCTGCGCTCCCGGGGGCGTATTTTTGAACTGTCTGACACAGCCGCTCCTCCCCAAATTCCTCCATCGTCTTGTTCATGGCTTCCGGGAACCCGTCGGTATAGAATACGAAAAGGTCTCCGGATTGGAAAGGGATCGTCACTTCCTGAATGGACTTCGAAAAGGTCTCACCCGGATCGAGGCCCAGCGCGAGACCCATCGGATTCACCACTTGCACTTGATCTGCCTTCGTTTTCCGCATAATCACGGGGTTATGACCTGCTCTCGCAAGCGTCAGCGTGTGTCTGGCAGTGTCAAACACTCCATACACCATGCTGATGAAAACACCCCGGTCGACATTTTCGTAGAAGAGCTTATTCACCTGCGTGAGAACCGCCGAAGGCGAGTTTGATACCTCCGCCAGGGCGTGGACGAAGCCCTTTGTCAGAGTCATGAAAAATGCCGCCTGCGTCCCTTTTCCCGAAACATCCCCCACCACGACGCCGAGACGCCTCTCCTTGAGATTGATGAAATCGTAGTAGTCACCACCCACTTCCAGGGCCGGAGCGCAACGGGATGCAATATCAAGCTCGACGACGTGCGGATTGGCCTTCGGAAGAAAGCTCATTTGCACGCTCCGGGCGATTTCCAGTTCCTGTTGCAGCCGCTGCCGCTCGGTAATGTGCCTCGCAAATGCCGGCATGATATCATCGAAATCGGTCAGTTCCCGTTTCTTCGTCATCGTCGCGAGGCCACCGAGCACGACGAGGCCAAGGGCCGATACAACAATGGTTCCGGAGAGAACATAGGTCTGGTTTCCCGAAACGAGCAGCGGGCCCGCTTCACCCACCACTGTCATCGTGTACAGTGACAGGAAAGCCACCAATGCATCGTAACGGTAGAAACCCCAGACAATCACACCGGTCACAATCAATTGAATGATGACACCAATCCAGAGCGGCGAGAGACGATCCTGCGAGGTCAGCGTCATCACAAGCGCACCAAGCACTATCAGAACCACAGGCGATGCTGTGCGTTTCCGGATGAAGGAAAGTGCAAACAGAACGATCAGTGAAAGCTTGTAAGCATTTGCGCTCACACCGTGTCCCAGCACATAGAGCCAGCCGGCGAACGATCCAAAGCTCTGACCGACATTTTCCCCTTCAATCGTTACCCAGGTGCGCGTGATCTTTCCCGCCACAAAGGAGAGAAACAGCGAGAGCGCAAACGCAGCGAAACCGATGGCCACTCCCCGGACGACGGCTTCTCCTACTCTTGAATGAACCCAGTACCCTTTTGAGAGAAGGTCAAACGGTATGAGTTTTTCCTTCCACGTTTCACGCGCGATCGACTCTCCCACACCCCAGACAAGCACGAGCCCACCACCATAGAACAAGGGTCCAAGAAGAAGCGGGATCAGCATTTCCCATCCCGCATCGGACCGGTACGAGAGATAGATCTGAACGGCAAGGACTGCCGACGACACGAGCGCAACGAAGGTAGCAAGCCTGAAGCCGATCTCAAATGACCGGAACCGGCGAAACGCCACGACGACCATGATCAAGACGACCATCATGTAGACAATGGGGAGGACAATCTGAGAGACCTTCTCAACGTCGGATCTCTTAAACTCCTCCGGCACCAAAATCTCCTCCTCATACCGTGCCACACCATTGCCAACCACGAGCATGGTGATTTTCACCGGATTGTCGAGTTGAGGCGATTTCGTATTCCAGATGAACTCATAGTCCACCCGGTTTTTCTGCTCAATCCGTTTCGACGCGGCCGGCTGAGCAGTGTCAGGCAAGTATGCCGCCGCCGCAGTATATCGCCGGAGGAATGACAGTGCAAGAGCTTTGGCTTCTTCCTGATTCAGACTCGGCAAGGCGACGCTGTCAGCCACCTTTCGCTCAAATTCTATCAGCTTCCCGCCAGGACCCAGACGCGTGAAGATAGTTCCCCTCAGAATTTCGGAAACCCGTTCCTCTTGTCTAGACGCATTGCGGTCATCACTCGACGAGACGCGAAACATCGAGGGCCTTCTCCATCCGACATCCCAATAGTGGACTGGGATTCCGAGACTGATGATTTCATTCGCCTTCTCGATTCCGTTGAGTTCCAGAACTTGCCGGAAGAGCGATTCGTTGTAATGCATTTGGGCCTGCGGATTCACGCCCCCGGTTTCGACACCAATGCTCGTGAGGAACTCGCGGGACCGCTCTTCGATCGCGG
>Ga0315277_10007534_pt1 | contig 14120 bp, 13 predicted proteins | sample YL17G05_15_MG_FD_203695 | JGI IMG/M metagenome (GOLD analysis project Ga0315277, IMG submission 203695) | Sediment microbial communities from Yellowstone Lake, YNP, Wyoming, USA - YL17G05_15 | ecosystem: Environmental > Aquatic > Freshwater > Lake > Sediment | place: USA: Wyoming | collected... | reverse complement strand
GGCGGGCGGGCATCTGCTTCGTTGCCGCTCCTCGACGATGTACACCGACATCGCCTGCGTCGCGTCGCCTTGCATCTGCCCGCCCGGCGCTCGCGCCAAAATGCCAATTTATTCTTGCGCGAGCCCTAAGGACCCTGATTTGATTATGACCGAACGTTAAGGTGTCGAAATCGATTACTGTCCCACTTGCCGCTGCGTGTGGCTGGACCGCGGCGAGCTCGACAAGATTATCGAGAGGTCCAGCGTATCCTGAGTGGCGCGCCCTGCGCCGGCAGATGCCTACTATTATGAGGACGGGCATCATGACGATCACGATAGATATGACAGTCATCACGGCTGAAGACGGAGGTCTTGGCTGGGTGATATTTTTGACTAACAAGCCGGCACCTGAGGATCATCCGGATCTGAAACGACCCTGTGACGGGGCTGCTGCTGGCAACGGCGAATATTTTGGTGAGTTTGCCGGCCAGCAGCCGCCTCCACGATCCTGATTCGGCCTGCTTTTCCGGAGGGGCCCGGAGCATCGCTCCAGACGGCGCGCCAGCGGCCCTGCAACTTTAAACTATTGAGAGGAGCTGCCATGAGTTCGGCGGCAGACCAGACCGACCTGCAGGGACTGACCGAGCAGGAAGCCCTGGAGCGACTGGCTCTGGATGGCTACAACGAGCTGCCGGAGGCAAAGAAGCGCACCTTCTGGCATATCCTGCTGGAAGTGGTACGCGAGCCGATGTTCCTCATGTTGATCGCATGCGGGCTGCTGTACATGGTCCTGGGGGACACCGAAGAAGCCCTGATGCTGATGGGATTCGTGTTCGTTATTATCGGCACTACATTCTACCAGGAGCAAAAAACCGAGCGCGCTCTGGAGGCTTTGCGTGACCTCTCCAGCCCCCGGGCCCTGGTGATCCGCGACGGGAGGCAACAGCGTATCGCCGGGCGTGAAGTGGTTCGTGATGACATCGTCCTGATCTCCGAGGGAGACCGTGTTCCCGCGGATGCCGTACTCCTGTCCGGCAGCAACATCAGCGTGGATGAATCCCTCCTCACCGGCGAATCCGTGCCGGTACGCAAAAAACCTTGGGACGGGCAACTCGAAATGGGCCGTCCCGGCGGCGACGACCTGCCATTTATCTACTCGGGCACACTGGTGGTGAAGGGCCAGGGCATTGTCCGGATACGGTCCACGGGTCAGCGCACGGAGATCGGCAAAATAGGCAAGGCGCTGCGAATTCTGGAGCCGGAGGATACCAATCTGCAGCGGCAGACGGGGAAAATCGTACGTAACTTCGCCGTCCTTGGATTGAGCTTGTGTGTATTGGTCGTCGTCGTTTTTTCACTGACTCGAGGCGACTGGCTGAACGGGTTCCTCGCGGGAATTACGTTGGCGATGGCAACCCTCCCGGAGGAGTTTCCGGTAGTCTTGACAATTTTTCTGGCCCTGGGTGCATGGAGGATCTCGAAGCACCATGTGCTCACCCGACGCGTGCCGGCAGTCGAAATGCTGGGCGCGGCCACGGCCTTGTGCGTGGACAAGACCGGCACGCTGACCCTCAACCGGATGACAGTAGCGAAAGTTTATGCGGGCCAGGATCTTTTTGGGGTAGACGGCAAGCAGGTTTCGCTGCCGGAAAATCTGCATGAGATCGTCGAATTCAGCATCCTGGCCAGCCCGGCCGACCCGTTCGACCCGATGGAAAAGGCGATGAGGGATCTCGCTGGGCGGACCCTGGTGAATACCGAGCATATCCACAAGGATTGGACGCTGGCAAAGGAGTACCCCTTATCCGAAAAACTGATGGCGATGTCGCATGTATGGCGCTCCCCGGATGGACAGGATTTCATAGTCGCCGCAAAAGGCGCCCCCGAAGCAATCGCAGACCTGTGCCACCTCGACGGCGGCAGGCTCGCCGGGCTGCAGGAAAAGATCGACTGCATGGCACGTGAAGGGCTCCGCGTCATCGGCGTCGCCAGGGCTCGGTTTCAGTCTGTTCAACTGCCTTCGGAACTGCATGACTTCGATTTTGAGTTTGTCGGCCTCCTGGGGCTCACCGACCCGGTGCGTCCCGAAGTTGCCGCCGCGGTCCAGGAGTGCTATACCGCAGGCATCCGCGTGATCATGATCACGGGCGATTACCCTGCCACGGCACAAAACATCGCCCGGCAGATCGGATTGCGCCCGCTCGACCAGATCATCACCGGCTCTGAGTTGGAAGCCATGAGCGAGCCCGAATTGCAGGAGCGAATCAAGACCACCTGCATCTTCGCCCGTGCCGTCCCCGAGCAGAAGTTACAGATCGTCAAAGCGCTGAAGGCCAACGGCGAAGTGGTGGCGATGACGGGCGATGGTGTTAACGACGCGCCGGCGTTAAAGGCGGCCCACATCGGCATTGCGATGGGCGGGCGCGGCACCGATGTGGCGCGTGAGGCCGCCGCACTGGTTCTGCTCGACGACAACTTCGCTTCCATCGTACGGGCCGTGAGGATGGGACGACGCATCTTCGAAAACCTGAAGAAAGCGATGGCCTTTATCTTCTCCGTTCACATCCCGATCGCCGGGATGTCTCTCATCCCCGTCGTGCTGAAGTGGCCGCTGGCGCTGCTCCCCGTGCATATCCTTTTCCTCGAGTTGATCATTGATCCCGCTTGCACGGTGGTTTTCGAGATGGAAAATGATGAGCCCGACATCATGCGACGTCCACCGCGCCGCCTCGTAGAGCCGCTATTCGGGCGCACGATGATCCTCTCCGGCCTGATCCAGGGGTTGGGCGTGCTGGCTGCGGTCCTGGCCGTTTACGTTTCCACCCTGCTCCAGGGTTATGGCGAGGGTGAAGCACGGATGAGCGCCTTCGTTTGCCTGGTGATAGCAAACCTGGGATTGATCTTCACAAACCGCTCGATGGCGCTCTCATTCCTGGCGATCCTGCGGATACCGAACAAGGCGTTGTGGTGGATTACCGGAGGAGCGCTCGGATTCCTTACGTTGGTGACAAGCACCCCGCTCCTGCGCGACGTTTTTCGATTTGCGCCCCTCCACCGGGGCGAGTTGGTTTTCATCGTCCTGGCAGTACTCGCCAGCCTGCTGATCTCGGAGAGCGTGAAAATCAGGGCTCTGCGCCGGTGGATTGTCGGCGGCAGGCAATCCAATCAGGGGAAGTCACAAACTTCGTAACGTTTGGTGCACTATTTTTCTGCCTTGCGGGGCGCGTTCCCACCGGAATAGGTCTGCGTTCAAAATCCGGGCTTCCAGGCCGGCTTCCTTGTATGCAGCACCATAAAGAATGCTTTCTTCAGGATTACGGGGGCAATAAATGTACACAATTTCGCAGACCTCAAGGCCGGATCCGGGGGGCACGAAATAGCTGCCCTCGTATTGAACTTCTTCCGAGAGACGGGGCGCCGGAGAGCGGTAGACCATGACATTCGGTCGACCTCCTGCGGCCGAAGGTCACAACACATCTAACTGCTCGTCAGCGGTTTTGAGCCGGATTTTAATGGAGCGGCATGGCCGAAGCCGGAATCACCAAATACACGAAAAACACGAAAACGCCGTCGCAGGAGCCTCCAGCCGAGATCCCACGCTGGCTTTCACCCGAAACGGTTGCTCGACCGCGGAGCGAACCGATTCCACCAGGCACTGATCGATCTTGCCAAAAGGGTGGATGATTGCATTGCCAGACATTCGTCCTCCCGGGCCGCAGTCGACTTTTGGGATTCTTCCAGGTAACATTGTTTCTAGAGAAACTCGGGTAATGCAAAGTTGATGAAGAGCGCCGCAAATCTCCCGGAAAGCCACCCAGTCAAACAGCTTTTTCGTTCCTTGACGGAACGAGGCTTGAACCAGGGCAGCCTCGGCGACCGTGATATCCTACTCTACCTCGCCGATCTTCTCATCGACTTCATGTTCGTGGAAAACCTCTATCGCATGCGCGATGCCGAGGGGAGGCGGCTCGAATACCTCGTCGACCTGCTGGAGCAAGCGGTCGAGACCGTGATGCCGGCCAAGAAGGCCTATTACAAACACATAGGCGACTACAGCCTGTTCATGCTCGGCATGTTCCCTGGCTACATTGCGCGCAGCCGCCGTGCTGTTTCGCCGTCGTATTACGCCGACACGGGCCGCATCGGATACCAAATTGCCGGCCACTTGGAAAGCCATAGGGAACGCACGATCGAAAGCTGACGAGCAGGGTTGAAATGAGCGAAACCAGCACACCATTCATGGGCCTGAAGGCTAGCAACCGAATCCTGTAAGTGCAACAATTTCAATCTGGACCGAATTTCTGGCAACCACAGGAGCGGATTGATCATGGCCGGGTAGCGCGTTCCGCTCTGGCCCGATTCAGCGCTCGCATGAATGCCCCGGAGAACAGATTAGCCAAGTCCTCATTCTCATACTTGGCCTTGAGCAGCTCGTCAATCACGTTGAGCATCTGTTGTTTTCCGGCTTTCTCCCAGAGACAATTCTCGCTGATAATCGAAAGATATTCCGTGCCAACCGCCTTCTTTCCCTCCTCGAGCTTCTTGATGTAGGAGGCGGCATCTTCTTCCTTGCCCAGGACGAGGCCGATTGCAGAATCTGTCTTCTTGACGAGGCTGAGGACATCTTTGTCGGGCAGACTGTTTGTCTGCAGAATCACCGGCTTTTGGGTCTTTTCGAGCAACGCCTTTGCCTGAGCAGGATCCAACCCTTTGACGATCAGGAGGAGGTTTGCCTTCCCCAAGGCCTCGATGATCTTCTTCCCCTCATCGCTCAGCTCCTTTTCGCCGAAGAGAAATGCCGGCTGATCGAGTGAGATAAAAGCAATCCCTTGCTTGGAAAAAACCTCCGCCCAGCGGAAATCGTCGCGGATCGAGGCAATCCCCCGCAGCCCGACCAGGACTGTCGTTTTCGATGGCCCTCCGCCTCCCATCATCCGCGCTCCCATCGGCATCTGGCCCGATGCCCCGAAGAGCATGAGTCCCTTGGTCTCTGCCAGCTTTTCCTTTCCGGCAAACAGGCTCTTCATCACGTCGATCTTCGATGCGTCGCCGGTCAAACCCTCCTTTTCGCCGATGGCGGCGAGCTGAAAATCCACATCCGGGTCCCGAACATCCTTGTGCTCTTCAATGACCGAATCCAGCGTCGGGGTTCTATGATTCACGACCGTCTCATATCTCCAATAGAAGGTCTCCTTCCTCATGGGGAGGATCGGGACCTTTGGATCCGTGCCCAACACCTCGACCGCTGCCGTGACAAAATCACCGGCCTTTTTCAAGATCTCCGGCTTGATAAGGTCGATAACATCGCCGACACGGTTGGTTTTGAAATGGGAACCATCGGTGGCGACAAAAAATGCCGGAATGCCGTTATAGAGAAAATGTGTATGATCCGACCCGCCCGGCCCACCGCGGCCGGAAATGGCATTGTCCATGATTTCCTTGGGCAGGCGCGCCTTCAGGATTTCCCAGACCTCCGGTGCAAAATAGGCCCCGCGAGCATTGACTTTGCCAGTGCCATGGCCTTCCATGTCGAGGTTGATGTTGGCGACGGTCTTTTCGAGTGGATAAACGGGATTTTCGGTGTAGTACTTCGAGCCCAAAAGCCCCTCTTCTTCCGCCCCCCAGAGGGCGAAGACCACGGTCCGTTTGGGTTTGAACTGGTTCAGCTTCATCACCCGGGCCACTTCCATGACCACGGCTGTTCCCGAAGCATTGTCGTCGGCGCCATTGAAGACGTCTCCCGTCATGTCGATCCCGAGGTGATCCATGTGTGCGCCGACTATGACGTATTCGTTCTTCAGATTCTCGTCGGTTCCGGTGATTTTGGCCAGGACGTTCTGCGTCGGCCGCTTCTCGTCGAAGACCACCTTGAGGTTGACGAGGGACTGAACCCCCAAATCATAAGACTGGGGCTTTCCGGCCGTCTCGATCTGCTGGAAAAAGTAGCGGGGGTCTGCCTTTTGCCACTTAAAAATGAAATCCACGACCTTGCTTTCGACAGAAATGATGACGAAATCCGGCCTGTAAATTTCCTTTTTGATGTCACCGCGGAAGCCCATGAAACCACTACCTGCCTGGATCTCACTCCGGAATGTCAGCACGCCTCGAGCGCCATGCTCCTGAGCGGCTTTGACCCGGTTCTGGAACTGGGCTTCCTCCCGGAGCTTCTCCGCGAACCGCCGGGGCGTATCCGTGGAGAGAAGGACCAGCTTGTCTTTGACGTCGACACCTGAATAGTCGTCGTAGTCTTTTTGCGGCGCCGAGATGCCATAGCCGATAAAGACGATTCCAGCGCCGAAAGTGCCCGATCCGGAATATCGCTGCTGACGCCAGTCTTCGCCGTGGATGAACTCGCGCTTCCTGTTGTGCGCGATGATGTCGAGAGTGGCGCCCCGCTCGACTCTGTAATATTCGTAAGTCATGTCCTGGTAGTAGCTGCCCTTCGGGCCGGCAGCCTCGAGACCCCATCCGTTGAGCTTGGAGGCGATGTATTCGGCCGCCATCTGGCCGCCGGGCTCACCGCTCAACCGTCCGAGCATCGCATCCGAGGCGAGGACTTTGATGTGTTCAAAGGCTGCCTGGCCGTCGAAGGAGGCTTTCTTGTCCTGGGACGACGCAGGAGAGGCGAGCAGAAGCATGCTCAAAACCAAAATGACAGTTGATCTCAGAATCATGATTGCCTCCCAAAAGGAACCCCCGTTGCTCATGCTTCGGGACATTTTTCTATCAGTTGCCGTCCGCCTTGATGCCCTGGCCGCTGATGCCGCGAACCCAGTATTCGGGTGAACTGACAAAGCTCAGGAAAATCACCACGAAGGCGGTGGCTGCCTGCAACATCAATCCCTTGTCGCGATACAGCGCTTCCAGATGCCGGGATCTGATGGCAGCATCCGCATGATCAAAACGCAGCAGGAACAATCCATCCAGAGGGTGCTTACCGCTGGGCGTCGTGGTTCGGGCCGAAAGATAGTAATTCGCTTTTTCCTGATGCGAGCAGGATAGCACGGGTTGGGGTGGAGATCATCCGGAATTATGATGCGTAATCGACCGGAGCATTTGGGGCAGGTGAGTGGGTCATCGAGATAAACCTTGCGAATGAGACGTGCCCAGGCGCGCTTGCAGTGGCGGCGGAAGTCGTCCGGCTCGGGTTCGGGCAAACAGGGCGCAACGGATGGGATGCCGGCTGTGCTTTGTTGTTGCCGGCGCCGTAGTCCGCGTGCCTTGTTGCTGTAGTAGCCGCAATACCTCACGACCTGCTGCCCTTTTTCCGGGATAGGAGTGGTCAGGGCGGCCAGGGCATCCAGGGGGGAGAACCGTTGCGGCGCGGGGGCCGGCAGGTTCGAGGGGGACGAGGCGCGAGCCTCGTAGGTGACGATACCTGTCTACTCGAAAAACCTCAGAACCACAGATTCCCTTATGAGCTTTGGTGCTGCGACAGTGAATGAGAAAAAGTGTCTCACAGCCGCCGTCCTTCGGTAGAGAGACTATCTTCTTCGCAGTGCTATTGTGGTTGAACGGACGCTAAGAGGATTATGCTGCCACCCGCATGTAACGGTGATGTAGGCCGCCTACAACTGGAATGGAAACAAGCCTGCCCGGTTCTGTGACTAGCGCAGGCTTATCGGTGGGAAAGGGCGTCTCGCCGTCCAATCCATAATGCGGCCTGGCGATGTGATAATACTCATTGATGAATTCCCTCAACAATCGTGTCAGGTGCTCTTCATTGAGAACGAGCACATGGTCCAAGAGCTCTCGCCGTAGAATTCCCACATACCTTTCAACGAATGGATTTTGCCAGGGACTGCGGAAGGCAGTTCTGACTTCTTCGATGCCCGTTCCCTTTAGAAATCGGCCCACCTCGTTTCCATAGATTGCATCATTATCACGGAACAGGATTGCGCGCAGAGCTTTGGCGCCCGGGTCAATGGGCAGATCGTCGGCTCCCTTGGCGAGCAGGTTTTTCTTCTCCTGCGCACAAACAAAAAATCCAATAATCGGTCCTGTTAATCCACCTTGGTGATATTGTGTGATGCCTATGTCTGAATCGGTGGCAGGTATAACGCCGCCGCAGCTGGTTTTGGACGTTGAGCACCTAGCCAAAGCCTATGGCCGGCGCCAGGTGCTGAAAGACGTCACGTTCAGGATAAGACCTGGTGAGATTGCGGGGATTACCGGCGAGAACGGCTGCGGCAAAAGCACGTTGCTCAACGTCATCGTGGGCCGCCTTCGGGCAGATGCGGGAAGAATTGTTCATAGTGGAGAACTCGGCTACTGCCCCCAGGAACTGCTGATCTTCGAGAGCCTGACGGTAGAGGAGAATCTGCGCTATTTCGCGACAGGCTATGGTTTGCACCAACGGGATGCAGTGTGGCAGGATTCCGCGACAAACCTGCTCGACCGCTTCCGCTGCAGCCAGTACATGTGCACGCCGGTTAACCGGCTGAGCGGCGGCACAAAGCAGAAGTTGAACCTCATTCTCGCGTTCCTGCACTCGCCGGATCTGCTGGTGCTCGACGAGCCCTATGCGGGCTTTGATTGGGAGACGTATCTGCAATTCTGGGAATATGCCCGCGAGCTGCGCGCCGAAGGCAAATCCATCCTCGTGGTGGCACATCTCGTCTTCGACAGCGCACAGCTGAACGCTGTTTACAGGTTGAACGGAGGCGTCCTGGAATGCGCCTGAGCTACTTGAGGGTGGGGATGGCGATGACCGCCCGCGAACTGCTTCGGAGCAGGCTCGTGCTTATACTTCTGCTGGTTATTCCTTCCTTGTTCTTTACCATAGTGGCGCTGACCACCACGGACCGGTTGATTACGTTCAGGTTGGCTGCGATTTCAGAGAAGCCGCTCATCGAGGTGAGCGAGCGCAGTGAATCCCTGGTCTTTATCGGTACTGCTGTGGCCGGCCTGCTTGCCTCCTATCTCGCCCTCGGGCTGATGCATAAGCAGAGCGAGGTGAATCGCCGTCTGGTACTGTGCGGTTACCACCCATCAGAGTTAATCGTTTCCAAGCTTGCCGTCTTGCTCGGTGTCATTGTGCTGGTAGGCATTTATGTAGGCGGACTGCTTCCGATCTTTTTTCGACCAGAGAGATTTGCGCTGGCGGTCCTGGGCTTGATGCTCGCCGGTTTTGTTTATGGCAGTTACGGTTTGCTCGTCGGAGCGCTTTTTCGCCGGGAGCTGGAGGGGATCCTCTTCATCGTGCTTCTGGCCAACATTGACGCGGGCTGGCTGCAAAATCCCGTTTACTACGCCGGTGCCCAGAATCAATTCATTATACGCGCATTGCCGGCTTATTATCCGTCTCAACTCGGCATGATCGGGGCGTTTACGGACCGATCGGCGATCCGGCCTCTCGTCTCCAGCCTGGGCTACGGACTTGTTCTGCTGCTGGTTGCGCTTGCAGTTTATTTCGTGCGCATGCGAGTGCGTCGCTGAGATATTGGCATTGGACGAAACGGCCCGCACAATGATCCTCTGCTGATTCGGGACCTGCCCGGGAAGCGAACTGGCACTTCGGTGCGCTGCTCACGCGAGCCGTGCGAAGCGCCTGTCCGAGCGCGGAAAATCGACGGAGGCAGCGAGCCAGGTGATGGCACCCGCGGCGAGGCCGGTCCAGAGCGCGGCGAGGCTCAGCACCGGCGTCGGGGCGCGCGACGCGCCCGGGATCACGGTCAGCGCGGCACCGGCCACGAGAGATACGATCGACACCCACTGGTAAAGCCGCAGCCCGGCCCAGGTTGGAGTCTGAGGCTCGCCGCGCCACGCTTCCTCAACGAAGCGCGCCAGGCCCATCAGTGCGAAGTACAGGCCTGTGATAAAGGAGAGCGAGACGCCTTCCGCCCAGAGCCGCATCATCAACGCGCCGATGAGGACGTTCCCTGTGAGCGAGTAGAGCTGGGTCGGGTGAATCGGCACGCCGCCGAGGTTCGCGAGCCGCACCACGCGGGTGTGAGGATTTCGGTACACCACACCGCACGAACCGCTGCACGGCGCTCCGTGGCAGCAACCGTTGGCGAAGCAGCGCAGCCGTGCAAAGCCCTGGGCCCACGGCGCAACGGCCGCGAAAGCGGCCAGAACGAGCCACGGCGACGTGTCGAATCCCAGCGGTGCGACCCCCAGCGCGAAGACGACAACCGCGAGCACGCCGCCGAAGAAGCCATAGGGGCGCGACAGGGCCGGAGAGCCCTCGATAAGCTGCGCCCACAGCGCCGAGCCGACGATGATGAACACGAACACCCCCACCGTCATCGCGGCGCCACCGGGTCCGACGAGGATGACCGCGCCAGCGGCGCCTGCGCTCGCCGGCAGCGCGGCGAGCCATCCGATGTGGAGGATGCGCACCGCACCGAAATCGCTTTCGCGCCAGCAGTTGGCGATCTTCTCGCAGAGCCGCAACAGGGCTTTCCACCAGCGCCAACGAGTGCTCGCGAGCGCGAAGCTAAGGGCTCCCAGCAGCGACTCCGCCGAGGAAAGGGCTCCGCGGCCGAGGAGGAAGAGCCCCGCAACCAGCGCAAGCGCCCATCGGGCAACTCCGGGAAGTCGCGGCATGATACCAAGCAGCGACGCGAGCCCCGTCATTGCCACGACGGCAAGCAGCGCGCCGTCCGGCGCGAGCGGAAGCCGGCCGCCGAAGGGCCCGGAGGGCAGGACCAGCACGAACAATGCGATCAGGAGGCTCCCGACCCACGACGACAGCACAACGTTGCGGAGATCCGTACAGGTCCTTACCGCAAGCACGCCGGCAACGGCGAGCCCCAGCGTCGCCCATGCTCGGATGCTCGATTCCCCCTGCATGTACGACGATCGCCCGGCGAGTCCTGCGCCGTGAAGCATCAACGCGGCAAGCGCGGGCCCTGCCAGCGTCAGGATCAGAGAGCCAAGCCGTTCCGGAAAATGCGGTGACTCGGGCGAAACGAACGGCACGCCGAGCCACGCGGCCCGAGGTGGAGCACCGAGGCGCGCGCGCAGATCGGTTCGTTCGTAGCCCCACCACAGCGCGCCCGCTGCCAGCGCGAGTATCGGCGACACCAGCCACTGTGCTGCAGCCGAGCCGTATCCCAGAGCCATTCCAGCAGTCGCCACCGTGAAGCCTACGTAGATCGGGTGAGCGATGACGGCATACACGCCTCGCGTGACGAGCCTTGGCGGCGGAAACGCGTTCATCGGGAGGCCGCCACCCTTCACGCGGAGCGCAAGGACGCCCGCGACCCACAGCAGCAGGCCCGCGGAGGCAATACCGGCGCCAAGTGGCGCACTCTCAATGCCGGGGAGGCTCACGTTCACCCGTGCGCCGTACGCCCACCCGATCAGTGCCGCGGGAAGCAAGATCACGAAGAGCGCGCCATAGAGCAGCTTTCCCAGAGCCGGCGGGATCTTCAGCGCCATGTCACCGCCTCGTGAATGGCGCTCCCCCGCAGCGTCAGATCGCCCTCCTCCAGCGTCGCCGCCGACAACCACTTATGCTCGTCGATGAGCAGCCCCGCCTTCGAGAGGGCTTGCCGCACTCCTGGAATGGAACCGGCCGATGTGCCCCCGACGGGACCTTCCCGCAGCACACGTCGACCCGTGAGCTTGATCGCGGTCCGCGGCGTCGACACGAGAGCGTCAGTCACCTGGGCGCCCTCGACCTCTTTTCCGTCGACGAGCACCAGCCGTGTTGGCTCCGAGCCGGTCCAGTCGATCCACACCGCCGAACGCCCCGGGAAGTGCGCACGGCCCCAGCGGAGTTCTTCAATAGGTAGTTCCCAGGGCGCCAGCGTCATCGTGATGCACTCCGTGTAGCCGGGTCCGCTGATCTGTCGCCCGCCGCAGCGCACAATTGCTTCGGCGAGCGGCTGAAGGCACCGCCACTCGAGCATGCCGTCGCCGCGCCGGTAGAGCACACGGCTGATCGACTGCTGGGCGGCGTCCCTCCAGACGCCGCTGGTGTCCAGCGCGTCGCAGGACCATTCGACGTGTCCGCCGGCAAGCTGGGGCGCTTGACCGGCGCGCAACGACGAACGCTCGTGAAGCTGGCCGCCGGCGAACAGCATTACGCTGGCATAGTGCGCCGCAAGCCGACGCCAACGCAGCTCGGCCCAATATCCGATCAGTGCCTCCCCACCCTCGCTCACGCAGTCGAGGTACCACTTGGAGAGCTGAAAGCGCTCCGCCACGGCGCCTTCGTCAGCAGCGTCCGCCGTCCGCAGCGATTCGGAAGACGACGCCGGCTGGGCGGAGAATCTGTGCCGGCTGGCGCTCCGACGCACCGCCTGCTCGCCTGTGTTCACAAAAGCCGGCGGAGAGAAAAGACCATGTGCGCCTTGTGACCGAAGCCAATCCATGCTGCATGTGCTGTTTCCGAATTGTGGTTCCAATGTCAATCCCACAGACGGTTGTGACGCCGGTCTCAGGTTTTTCAATAGCAACCCACGGCCAGGCAAACCGCAGGCGGAATCCTGCCCTCTGACGAGGACAAACCTCGATTTGAAGGGACCGCGAGCGGACGGGACATATAAACCATCCTAGGCGACGCAACTCTGCCGAACAGGCTTCCCCAGCTTCCGATTCGGGGTCTTTGATTGGTTCACCGGCCCTTTTTTCGCGTCCCTTATTAACGACTCTCGATTCGATCTGCGGCGATTCTACACCGGAAAGACTCGGCGCCGCACCGGTAATTCAAAATCGGAGTGTCCTTCCTGTAACTGCCGTCAAGCACTTTCCGAACACCGGCGAACGGGTTCATAAAACGCGCGGCCGACGAAACCCAAACTCAGTCTAGTATGTTCAAAACGCAATGGACATCGCATAAGCTCCCTGTGGCAGCTTGGCGCTGCTTTCATTCGGCCCGTGTAGGGCCACGCTGCCGCGTGCCCCTGCTGTGCGCCAACGACGACAGGGGGACAGTCACCACTGTCCCCCGATCCTTCGCTCAGAGACAGTGGTGGCTGTCCCTCCCCCCTATTGATATTCTTCTTCATGGTCGGTCTCTCCTTTGCACCTTTGAGTGCGTTTTGTTTAAGACGAAAGCGTAGCTGAACGGCTAACCCTCGTCGAGGGACCGACCTTTTCATCCAATCTCCAAAAGCGTGCTCCGCGTGCCGTTTCAGTGCGTCTAGCGGAAAAAAGATCCGCATAAGGTGAAGGTCACTGCCGCGCCCTTTTAAATCCAATCAAGGCCTCAACACTTTGCGGCGCCCATGCAAAATTCATCGACACCTGGACGCCGGTTTTGGCGCATCCGGAATTGCCCGGCACGAAGCTCACTGCTCCGATAATAGGCTGAAAATCCCTGTCGGAATTGTGAGACCGGGTCGCGGACCCGGCGCCACATGATCGGGCTACAGGTGCCGCCGCACGGTCATCATATTCATATGCTTGGGTGCCGCAAAGCCGCATGAGGGGCTGCTTCGGAAGCGGATTCCCAGGTTCGGAAAGATGACGCCCTTATGCGGCTGGAGCGCACTTCTCGCAGCACGCATCCCGGGCGCGCTAGGTGCTTCCCCCATTGGCACGGTTGTTGCCTTATCAGGACAGAAGGCCGCGGGAACAGATCGGCAAACAGAGGCCCGCGAGTGTTCTCAGCCGCAGATGATAAAACCTGCGGTTTACGAACAATAGAAGTCTTGGAGGTAACGAGATGAAAACGAAACTGATCGTCGGGGCGGCAGTGCTGTTCATCGTTGCCGCAGATTGGTCATTCGGGCAGCAACCGGCGCCAAAGAGCCCGGAATCTCACAAGTATCGCACGATCTTTACGATTGTCGGCGGAGGAGGGGGTTTCGCTCTGGGTGTCTTCGCAGGGATCGGCGCCTTTGATGATTCGCTCAACGCCAGCCGGAAAATCACCACAACCGCGTTGGTATTGGCTGCCGGCGGCGCCATCGGGAGCTACTTTCTCGGACGGGCCCTGGACAAACGAAAAAAAAGCAAGGATGTCGTGTGGATGCGCGGGCGGGAGACGGATGAACTCGATCGCAGGCTGATGCGAGCACGATGGCCGGCTGTGCTCCAGGATCAATCCCTGTGCCCTCCGGCCGGCGCCAACCAACTGATCGCTGCCAAGGGCTCGCGCAAGAATTAATTGGCATTTTGGCGCGAGCGCCGGGTGGGCAGATGCGAGGCGCCGCGACGCAGGCGATGTCGGTGTACATCGTCGA
>Ga0315277_10007533_pt1 | contig 14122 bp, 16 predicted proteins | sample YL17G05_15_MG_FD_203695 | JGI IMG/M metagenome (GOLD analysis project Ga0315277, IMG submission 203695) | Sediment microbial communities from Yellowstone Lake, YNP, Wyoming, USA - YL17G05_15 | ecosystem: Environmental > Aquatic > Freshwater > Lake > Sediment | place: USA: Wyoming | collected... | reverse complement strand
CGATCAGTTCCCACGACGCTTCCGCTTCATCATTAGTATCTCCCCGCTGAAAGCGGAGGTTTGTGTTACTTGTAGCGCCCACCGCGAAGCGCCGCCGTCCCTCGTATGTTTCGTTCGTGGTCTTGGCTTTGGCCCGGTCCCGGAAATCGGGAGAAGTGAGCCATGCCCACGTTTTTGTATAGTCCGTCAACGTGGTGCCAAGGGTGATATTCTTCGTGCCGGTCCCCGCGCTTACGGTTTCCGCCCCGCGCTGGACTAAAATTGTGTCCGTCACGCCGACTACGTAGGTGATGAAAACGGTGGTGAATGACGTATCATAATCCCGGGAGTAGCTTATGGTGGTAGCGGCCGTGAGCCGCATTGACCAATAATAATGCTGGTAAAAATCTCCGTTGTCTCCCCGGTTCGTCACGTCAAGAAAGGTCTTGCTCATGGCCACCGAAGTAATCGTATCGCTGGCGCTTGTGCCGGTGGTCAAGGTTTTGGTGATCTTCTGAATGGTACAGTTATCGTATTCGGCTACTTGCCACGCTACGGTTTGGTTCCAGTTGCCCGACTGCCCGACCACTAAGGCAAGGTTCGTTGACGAGGTGATATCGCACGACGGCATTTCACCGCCCCGCTCCCCATTGTTAAACCCGCCCTTCTCGTTGCACAGGGCAAAACTTTTTGCCGTGTTGACGGATGATATAGTGACGTTCGTGGTAGTGTCGATGTTGTTGACGGAACCCCGCTGAGTGCTTACCCCGCTTGTCCACTCGACTACCCGCCAGACGATATTAACCGGGTATGAAGCGTCCCCCTCAAGCCGACTGAAAGATAGCTGGGTTGCGCTTGTTATCTCCCCGTAGGTGGTCCCTTTACCCGCCCCTTCGGATACTTCGTCATGGTAGAAGCCGAAAAAAAGAAGAGCCTTCGATGTAGTGATAGAAGATATAGCGGCGGTTGTGGAAGTGGCCCCTATGGCAATGGTAGCGGTTCCCGACTGTACGGCTTTCAGAGTGGCCACGGTCCTGCCCTTTACATGGTGTCAAACGACGCAAGAGCCTCTACGGTTGCCGACTGCCCTACCCGCACGACACCGAAGCGCTTGACGGCGGGGAAAAGCCATATCCCCGGCTTTGCCGTCTTGAACAGGCGGGAAGCGGTCCCGGCGACAAGGCTAACCCGGACCTTGCGCCCCCCTTCCGGGGTAAGGATGGGCATATCGGCGGTAGTGTTTACTCCGACCGCTACCCCGCTCCCGTCCGCTTTCCATAGTTCTACGGTCACGGTAGATGCGTCCGCGTTGTCGGCCATGATCGTAGCCTTGGACGCGGATACTTTCAGGATAAGCTTTGCATCTTCCGCAGAAAAATCCATGGCCGTTACTTCGCCCCCGGACCATGCAAGGGTGTAGCCGTCCCCCGCCATTGCCCGAAGGGTCGAAGCGTGATTGTCGGCCAAGACCAATAGGGAAAGGTCCGCGTCCGTTACTGCATAGTTGACGCAGAGCGCCGCGCGGAAATCCGCAAGGGTTTGCCCGGCAAGGTCGGGAGAGCGCAGCCCGCTTTCCAGAAACACGGTCCCGGTCTTTCGCGCCGCAATGAAGAAGGACACGGATACCCCCTTGTTCACGCAGGGGCGTGAACCTACAGGTTAAACTCTTGCGCTATGCAGTCAAACTTCGTGTCTACCGCGTTGTAGATGAAGCCGAAGTAGTCGGTTTTGTTCGCTCCGGTTGACAGAGTGGGAGCGGTCCCGGAAGGGAAGCGGTATATGGCGTTCCACGTGACGGTACGGGGCGGGGAAGCGTCCTGGCGCAAGCGTAGAATGAACATGGTCCCGTCCGGGATCGCGGCCGTAGCGGGAGCGGCAATCGTGCGGTTGCCCCCGAGTACCACGGTATTCACGTAGCCCTTGAAGGCGTTGGGGGTAATTGAGGCCCCGTCCGCCACAGGCATCATTTTGGCAAGTATCCCCCGCACCCGCTCCGGGAAATACGAATCCCATATACTCCAGTTGTCAATGTGGGCATTGACGGAGGATATCAGGGATATGGTTATGTCGTTGCCAAGATTTTTGCTTAGGTTCGCGGCCGTCCACTCAGTCCAGCGGCCGGTGTTGCTCAACCGATAGTAGAACCGGAAGTAGGTTCCCGTCCGCTTGATCCGCAGAAAGACCGAAGATTGCGCCCAAGCCTGAGTAGTGTTTCCTTCCCCGGTACAGGTACGGATGATTTGATTTGCGTTCCACTTCAGTTCAAAGACGATACCGGCCCCTTCAAAGCGGAAGCCTACAGTCGTGGCCCCGTTGATAAGCCACTCCGCGAAATAGTCGAAATCCCCGTCTAAGCCTGCCCGAATCCAGTTGTAGGCACTGGACGCCGCCGCCCCCACAAGCCACTTGTTCACGGTGTCGATAGTCCAATCACCGCTTGTCAGGGCCTTGGTCCCTTCCCAAAAACCCCGGGCCGTATCGAAATTATCCCAAAATCCGGGGATGGGGTACATATTCAGTTGCTCGTTGCCCCCGGCATCGTGATACTCAAGCGTGAAACCTTCCTGCGCTATCTTGCCCCCGGTCGGGGAAGCATCCAGATAGCCGGGAGTGGTGTCGGCGGAACTGACCATGACCTTATGGTCCCCGACTATCCCGGCCCCGGAAATCTGCACTTGTTCGTTAGCCCCGGGGTTGAGCACCGCCTTTGACAGCCCCCCGGTGACGGCAATCTTGTTGTTGAGAATGTCGGGGGTAGTATCGGCAAGAGTGACGGCCGCTTTTTTGTCCGTAGCCGCGAAAGTCACCGCAAGGTTTCCCCCGCCCTTGTCAATCGTGGACAGCACCATGTTACCGGCATTAGCTACTTTGTCAATGAGGGTTTCGGCGGTGTTGTCGGCCGGAGTGGCTTTCAGAGTGCCTTGCACGGTCAGCTTGACCGTTTGAGGCGAGCCGTCCGCCCCGTTCTTCTCTATAGCAAGGGTGTTACCGTCGCCGTTGAGTAGTTTGTTCAACAGATAGTTGTATGTGCTATCTGTTGACGTAGCGGAAACCTTGTGGTCCCCGACTATCCCGGCCCCGGAAATCTGTAGCTGCTCCACTCCCCCCGGGTTGAGAACGGATTTTGACAGCCCCCCGGCGACGACAATCTTGCCGTTGAGAATGTCCGGGGTAGTGTCGGCAAGGGTGACGCGGGTATAGCCCAAGGACGTGACTACCACAATATCATTGACAAGATCGGTGCTGACACCGATACCGGCCGCAGAATCCCCGTCAATGGCCCGCAGTTGTAGAGTGAGCCCGGAGTATCCCTTTCCCACGAAGCCCAGGCCGGACCCGATGTTAGTGACGGCCGGGCCGGTGATTTGCACTTTCAGGTTTCCGACCGGGCCGACAAGGGAAAGGCCGACCGGGCCGGAAGTGGTCAGAGCGTTGTAGAGATACTTCGGGGTTGCGTCCGCACTGTCACTCAAGACCTTGTGATCTCCGGCCGCGTACAGCCCGACCGCCCAAGCCCCCCCGCCTTTGTCAAGAGACGTGAGTGTCATGTTACCGGTGTTCATCAGTTTGTCGAATAGCAGTTCCGGCAATACATCGGCGGGATTCACCAGTACCTTGTGATCTTCGGGAAGCGTGTTCGCCAGTTCTATGTACTGCTCTCCGCCCACTCCGGTCTGTATGGTGAGGGAGAGGCCGGAACCGGGGGCGCAGTAGAACTTGTTTTGCAGTGTGTTGGCAACCGCATCGGCGGGAGTGACTATCGAAAGATAGGTTTCCGGGGCACTATTGGTCACAACAACGGTTTCGTTGCCCCCGGGGGAACCGATTGACAAAGTTATGCCAGTTCCCGCAGCCATCTTGGCACGTAGATAGTCATTGGTGGTATCCCCGACCGTCACCTTTACGGTGTAGTCGCCGGGATGTCCGCTTGCTGCGGGCCAGCTTCCGACCGCCCCGCCCCCGCCATGATAAATCGGTGCCGTTGTCATGCGTCAACCCCTCAGCGATTGGCCAATGGTCGGGGACAGTTGATTGCGGAAGTGGGCCGTGAACCAAGCGCTATCCACGGCGAAGATGGACAGGGAGATATTGACTTTGATCGTGAGCACTCCCACGGTAGCCGCCACTTGGTTGAGCACGCCGGTAAAGGTCATGGTCAGCAGCTCCCCTATCTTGTCGGAAGTCACCCAAGCGGCAACTTCCCATCCGTCCGAATAGGTGTTGAGCGGGATAGGGCGAGAGTACACCCGTTCGTCACGGATGGAACGGGTAATTATCACGGTGGGCAACGTGGCCACGGATTCAAAGTACGCCCCTTCCTCGACCGTCCCGGCCGCGCGCATCCTTTCAATGAGATACACCGTGTTGGGCTGTAGCGGTATCACTTCCTGCCCCCGGTTCGCCGCTATCCCGAAATCGTACTGCCCCAAAGCCGGAGCGTTGAACGTGGCGGAAAACACGTTGCTTGTCGGGATGAAGCGGGCGGTTTGGGGTATCTGAAAGTAGACGCTCATGGTGTCGCCTCAGTGAAGGAAGGGGAGGGTATGCTGTACCTTGACGAACGGTATAGGGGTGATGGTTTGGGTATTCAGGGAAGCGGGTACACCGATCATGGAAACCCGCCCGGCCCGAAAATTGGCCACCAGATTGTACCACGGATAGGGACCGCCTATCGAATCGTCAACGGGCCACGGCACATACGGCCCTATTGACAGTTCATAGTTCGTAAAGGGGACCGGCAGTTGTCCGGACGGGGTGTTGATTTGATTGATCGCGGCGTATTGGATGCTGGCCCCGTTCTTCGCCCAATAGCCGAAGGACATGCAGCCCATATCGGACCATGTGAAGTGGTACGGAAGCATACAGCCCACGGAAAGCACGGTGAGCCCATCCCGGGCTTGCACCTTGTAGTAATGGCTTGCCGGGGCAAGGGGAACGCCAAAGACGTAGTTCCAGCCTTGCGATACGTCCAGAGCCACGTCATTGACGGCCGTATTCACCGCAAACTTGTTGCTGCCGTCATCAGCCGCCCCGTTACCCCCCATGTTGGCTACAAACTTGCCCCATAGTACATCAACTATCATTGTCTGGCCCCGCTTTCGACAAGCCCGGCCTTGTGCCAAAGGTCAAGGGTCTTTTCAGGGACATAGTAGCCGTCCAGCAGAACGTGCACAAAGGGCGGATTAGGCACCCCGCAGTGATGAAGCCCGCTCACGTCCTGCCCGGTTATGCGCAGTTCTATCGTGTCGGCGTAAGGGTAGAACCAATTGAGAATCTTGAATGATCCGCGAAGCCCGGCCCCGATCCGCAAACCGTTGACAATGGGTTGTATCTCCCCGTAGCGGTTCGGGCTTGAAGTAAGATCAAGGGGGATGGGTTGCACCTGCCGGGCCTTGCCGGTCCCGGTGTCGAACCACTCCGCGTATAGAGTGGGAGACATTGCGGCCGTACCTACGAAAGTGGCATCGGGCCACAAGCACACGAAGCGCCGCAGCAAGTAGCCGAATCCGTAGTCAATCTTCCACGTGAAGCGCTCGATAGGCTTGGAAAGGAACCGCTTTTCGTAGATGAAATACGGTTGCGATTGCTGCGCAAACTCAAGATCGACCGGAGAAAGCAAGCCCACAAAAGCCCCCTTTCGGTTCGGGTTGGGTCCGCCAAGCTATCGCCGGGCAGGGGCAGTTGTGCGACGGGGCGCGATACCGGAAACCGCAAGGCTTGACAGAACGCGGATACCATGCCACGCTATTTCATAGCTGATATCCTTGTCGCTGTCGTTCTTCACGTCAAGCAGAATCTCACTGTTCGCGGAGAACAGATACTCAAACTCCATGGGGTAGAACAGCGGGTAGGGCGCGCTTGCCGTGATGATTGCCCCATCGGGGGCAATGACGTTCGTGGCCCGGTTGTCCCGCTCCCGGCCCGGGGAAAGCCACAAGTCCAGCGGGATGTAGTCATTGAATAGCTTGCGGTTCCCGGCACCATCGACAAGCTGCCCCCGTAGGTGGTTCACCGCGTCATCGACAATGTTGGCCGGGGGAACGCCGGTGCCGCCCGCCTTGACGGTCTGAAAATGCCCGGTGACTTGTAGGCAGAGGAAGTGCCCTAGATTGCTAATTGCCGTCTTGCCAAGCTTGGATTGCCCGGCCGGTACGGTGTCGGCCATCAGCAGCTTCTCGCTGTACTGGACATTCTGCAAGCGGTACAGCGCTTCCAGGTTGAGCCTTTGGGAGAATACGCGCGCCATGTTCTTGCCCTTTCGGTTCGGGTTGACAGGGAAGGAAAAGGGAGAAGGGCGGGGGCCACACCACTACCCCCGCCCCGCCGTCACCACACCATCACGAAGAACGAATCAACTTGCCGTTGAGCGACACAACAAGCTTGTCCCCGTCCAGCGCCGCCCCGCTTGCCGCTTGACAGTTGATCTGCACTTCAAAGGGAGTGAGCGCAGCCAACACCAGCGGGGTGTTGAGCGGGAAAACGCCGTGATACCGGGGCGAAATCAACGGGATGTTGTCACCGGCCGCGGTCGGAGTGAGAGCGACAAGCGAAGCCGCACCCATGACTTCCAGCAGGGTCCATTGACCCATACTGTACTTGCCCGGGATCACGATATCCAGAGTGGTGTTGCGCAAGTAGCTGTACAGCGCTTGCACCGCCGCCGTAGCTACGGCCGCGTGCGTGACGTAGAACAGCTTGATTGCGTGCACCGTGAAGTGCTGACCTTGCGGCATGGAACCGGAACTGGTCATGTTCGTGTCAGCAAGGGTCTTTCCCCCGGACCCTACGGGGTTGACGAAAAGCCGGAACGCGGCCGTTGCCGCAGCGAGGGTGAGAGTGTCCCAGTAGGACCAGTCGATTTTTTCCCCGCCCGCGCCGTATGTTCCTCGCTGAAACCGCGCGAGTGATGCACCACCGGCCATGAGAGCCGCCTTTCTGTTGCGGGAGTAGAGCGCTTAGCCCGTTCCCGGTTGATGGAAGCGCCCACTTATGGCCGGGCGCAGTAGCCGTCACCGCCGTCTGTCCCTTGCGCCTCACAGGTCGGCGCTTGTCGCAAACTCCGTAGCGCCGAGCGGTTCCCCGGCAAACTCTTCGTCGTCAATGCCGAGGGGTTCGCCAAGCATTGCCTGTTGTTCGGCCGAGCCCGGGACCATGACCGCTTCCCCGCTCACTTCGTCTTCTCCGGCAAGTAGCGGGATGGTAGGCATGAACTGGCGCACGAGGGCAAGCCCGCCCGTCACCATCATACCCAGGGCAAGCGCCTTGATAAGCGGTTTGTTGGCCATCTTGGTCATGGACAGGGCTACCCCGCCCGCAAGCGGGATCGCAGCCTTGAGCTTGGGGTCGATGTTGGGTATCATGTTCACCAGATAGCTTGAGCCGATACCCCCCGCCACCGCGCCCCCGGCCTGCATCAAGATGGACATGATATCTTTCTTGTCGAATCCGTAGCGCCGGGCGGAACGCCGACGGGTGCGCCGCCGTCCCTCAAAGCCGTAGCTTCTCCGGGAGCGCCGACGTGAGCGCTTCCGCTTTCCCTCAAACCCCTCAAACCCGTAGGTTCGGCGCGCCCTTTTGCGGGAGCGCTTGCGCCGTTTTCCTTCCATAACCGTCACCCCTTCTGGCATGACAAAGGGACGGGGAGAACTCCCGCGCGTCCTTCGGACCGTCCGCCTTGCCGGTTTCCTTCTCACTGACCTACGGGCGGGTTTGCGGGATAGCTTCACCCGGCCCCGTACTGTTCTTCGTTTTCGCCGTCTGACCGCCATACCTACCCCTTTCTTATGTCAAGGTCCGTCGCACTTCCCGCGCGACCGGGGCAGCTTGTTTGAGCAGGAAGCCCACGGCAAGCAAGCCCCCGATTGCCAACAGGGGCATTATGGCAAGCCCCGCCCCCACTTTGGGCATGATGTTTTCAAGGAAGCCCTTTTCCCCGGTTACAGACTTCTTAGCCTGTTCCTGTTGCTTGTAGCCTACCGGGTCGTAAGCATTGTAGGGGATTTGTCCGGTGGTGCCAAGGGACACCATGAGCGTGACGAACTGAGTGGCTACTCGGTCCGGGACGTTGACGGCGGATACGATGTAGCTTGACATTGCCGGTATGTCCCCGCTTGCCCGGGGAAGGGGGACCCCGGCCCCAAGGGCGGCGATGTATCCCCGGTGCATGTTGTTGACCGCCGTACCGGTCCCATAGCTGCCCCATGACGCATTGACAGCCGAGAGCCGTTTCTTGAGCAAGTCGGCTATCTTGTCTTGCCACGTCCAAAGCCCCATCACTTCCGGGCTTGTCAAGTCATCATAGCGCATAGCGTCGCCTTAGCCTTAGAGAATGAAGGGGAGCGCCATCAACGGAGCTACAATCGCTAATGGCGGTATCCCCTTCTTCGGCGTTTCTGCCGTTTCTGCCCCTTCCGGTGCCGGCTCCACTTCACCTTCGGGGGTTGCTCCGGCTTCCGCCGCCGCTTGTGCTTCGGTACGGCCCGCTTCGGTACGGGCTTCCACTGGCACATTCGCCTCGACCGCTTCCCCCGGAGCAGCTTCTTCCGGGGCCGCTTGCTCCTGTTGAGCGGCCGCAGCTTCGGCCGCTTTACGGGCCGCACGCTTGCGCTTGATAGCTTGCACGGCCTTGATTTGCGCATGAGGGATAAGGCCCGGGGCAAGGGCAACCGCTCCCGGTATCGCGGCCGCAAGCAGAGCCGGGGCCATAGGGCCAAGTAGAGCGATGGCAAGGGCGCGCTGCGCCTTATTCATCGACTTCCACTTACCTTTCCAGGAACGCACGAACGCTTTCACGCCCCCCGCTTTCTTGATCCGCGCGGCAAGTATCACCGGTCCCGCAGCCGCAGCCCCGACCGCCCCGGCAACGGCCGCCCCCAACACGATAGGGGCGGTAGGGCCGAGAAGGATAAGGGCAAGGGCTTTTTGCGCGGGCTTCATCTTCCGCCACTTGCCCCGCCACTTGCGGATAAAGTCTTGCACCTTGCCCCCCATCAATTCGGGGGCGGTATCGTTGAACGTGACCACCATGGAAAAACCCCTTTCACTTCTTACGGCGACGCAGCAGCATCACCAGCACAAGCGCCCCACCCGCCAGAATGAGCGGGTTTTTCTGCACCCACTCCATGATACCGGCCCCCGGTCCGGGGGAAGGCGGGGCTATCGGGGCGGGACTTGACGGCTTGACGAAAGATATACCTTCGGGGGTAAGGGCTATGGTCCCCTTCGGGGTTGATAGGGCATAGCTCGTATCTTCCCCGGACAGGGCGCGCGGACCCTTGGAACGCCAGACCACCGAACCGGGAGCGCCGGGCAAGTGATGGGCCACGATCACGTGGCGCTTGCCCTTCATGCGCCGGGCATAGCGCCGCCGTTGCATCCCGGTTATGGTCCGGGCAATCGACGCCGGAAAGCCCCCGACGCCAAGAGTGTCGAAATCCTCTCCGTCAATCCCGCTCACATAGTCATTGTCCGGGTACATTTGCACACCTACCCCCTGTTGGCTGTTTGCCCGCTCATCAGCGCCGACGCATCAGCATAAACGCGCCAAGGCCAATCACCGGCACCCCGATTGCCGCCGCAATAAGCAGCTTCTTTTTGTTCGCTTCCTTCTGCGCGGTTTCGGCTACCACGGCCGTTTGCACCGCCTGTTGGGCCGCAGCTTTCTTGGCTTTCTGCTTGCGCTTGTATTTGACTTCGTCGGCAATCTTCTTGCCAATGAAGACACCGCCCTTGACCACCAGAGCCGCAGCCTTCGCAAGCCACGGCCATATACCGAGCAGTTCCGGGTACTGGCGCAAAGCCGCCTGTCGGGCAAATGTCCCCATCCGGTCATAGTTTGCCGCCACGTCAAGCGCCCCGTCCGGCAGGTAGCCCATGTACTCCCGCAGTTGCGCAACCTCCGCCCCCATCGGTTCCGCTTCGTCTCCCATCAGAGTGACAAGAGTGGGGTTTACTCCGAGATACATAGGATGCACCTTTCTATAGCACTTCGGCAGCGCTTGCGGTCTTACGTTCGCCCATACGGTTGTGGCGGTATGTCGCGTCCAGGTTCACCCACTCGGGGGACGTGGCCCCGCACAGGGACAGGAAGCCTTGCGGAAAAACGTGATGGAAGCGCTTATCCGGGCGACGGGAAGAAGCGACAAGCCGATAGGGGATACCTTGACGTTTCAGATAGCTGCCTAACAGGATAGCTTTTTTCTTGCAGTCCATCCCTAGCCCCCGGTGCCGCAGAATGTGATAGGGCCGGGAAATCACTTCTATCGGTTTGCTGTCCTGGCGATAGGGGATGGTGCGCACCATGTTGTAGAATGCGGGAAGGTCGAGGGAGGAAAGGGGTAGGGTACGGCCGCGTTGACGGACGCGCACTATGTCAAGATCGCCGGAGAATCTTTCGATCAGTTCATACATACGATCCCCGGTTTGGTCTTTGTCTATCAGCGGTTCCCTTACCTCGACCATGCTCCCAATATATCGCCGGTCCCGGCCCCCGTCAAGAAAAAAGAATAGGCGAAAGCCCCGAAGGGGGGGCAACGGACCGGGAAAAGCCAGAAAATAGCGCCAACGTGGCGCCCGGGGCCGGTATACTGTCGCAAGCTGTCGGTTACTGTTGTAGGTACTGCCGTAAGGCTTTAGCCGCGGTGCGCCGCAAGGTAGGTAGATGCACCATCACGCCAGTATTGAATAGATTAAGGTAGGTCGCTTCCGTGACCGGGGCCGCTTCCACGGATTTGAGCGCAGCCAGCAGCCTCTTGCGCGCAGCCCGCTCGACCGCCCGTTGCCACAAAGGTCTGGCTTGGCGCTTCATAATCCCCAATGGGCCGGGGGCTTGTGCTCGATGTAGGGGCGGGACAGTGAATATTCAATCCCCTCAAGCAAATCGGCCCCGCACACTACCCGCATCCAGATACGTTTCGTGTCCCCGTTCAAGTCAATTTCCTTCTCCCGGTCGGAAAACAGATTGACCGTTGTAAAGTGGCCTTTGGCTATCGCCTCAACCCAACTTTCCACGGTGCGCACCGGATAGGGGAAGCGGGAGCGGTCCCCGTTGCGACTCAGCACGGCGCGCCAATCGTCCACTTCCGGGGGATACCACGCCGGGGAGCGGTCCCGGTTGTCGTGGCGCACCCGCTCCCAAGCTTCACCATGCAGCGGTTCAAATCCCTTATACGCCGCCTTATCCCCTATGGCGTACTGCCCGCACGCAATCACGGTGCATTGCCCCCGTTCTACAAAGTCAAATCCCCCAAGCTTTCCGGTCACGCTTGCCGCCTCAAGATCGTGGCGCAGTATCACGCTATCTGTATGCACCGCCACGCAGTCCCGCCCCATTGCCGCCTGTATCCGGGTGACGGCAAGCCGGGTGTTGGCCGTGATGATTGCCCCGTAAAGAGGCATCCATCCGCACCCGGCTACAATTTCCCCCCGCCAATTACCAATCATTTGAACGGTCTTTCCGTAGAACGAATTAAGCATACGCTTTGATACTTCGTAAAGCATTGCATCCTTGCCCTTGTAGCGAGCCTTGAGCGCAAACAGTTCCATGATGGTATCCCGGTAGGGATAGTGTTCGGTCCGGCAAATCAGCCAATAGCCGTCCAGAATGTCAACGTCAAGCCCCGCCTCTTTGGTAAGATAGTCATATTCGGCCTTCGTGATCGTGGCAAACCATCGACCGGCCGGATAGACTCTCACCTTGTCAATCATCACTCCGCAAGGGACCGGCACGCCCCGGGGGTTGCGGATATGACAGCGAAGAAAAGCGTACACGGCTTCATCCACATAGCGCCGAGAGCGAACCACCTTGGAAAGCGACACGTCCCGCAGATTGGCGATTTCATAGGGGTAAGCGCTCACAATGTCATATTCTACCCCGTCAAAGGTTCCCCGCGCCGTCACTTCGAACTTGCCCCCCTCGTATGCGTCAATTCCGGCCCGCAGTATCGGCTTGTAGTTTTTCCAAAAGCGCCAAGCCGTGACAATGCGCACCCGGTCGGAGAAGTAGCGAAAAGACAGGGACGCGGAACTATACAGCGCCGTAGCCCTAATACCGAACTCCTTGACCTTCTTTACAAAGTAGGTGCCAAGGTCCGCGCACAATGCCGCGTCCTGAATGCAGTAACGCCGAATCTTGCGCCAATGCGCTTTCACATACGCCGGAGTGAAGAACTTGGTTTCAATGTCCAGCTTGCGCCGCTTCAGATAGTTCTTTGCCGCCACGTCCAGCGAAGAGGCATAGTATTGGGACACGTCCCAGAAGTAGACTTTGTGTTTTCCGTGAGTGAGAATAAGCGCCTTATGAGGGATGTACTCGACTTTGATAAGGGGGGAGCGCCGCCCGCACGTGCGACGGTCCGCCGCTTCCTCCCCTATCGGTCCCCCCTTTTCGTCCAGTTCCATCAGCGGGGGCGGGAGTGACAAATCGCGGTGCCTCTCCCGCAGAGCCCAATAGGTCACGGTCTTTTCCCATAGCTCGACTTTGCAGCCGTCCGGCAAGCGGTACAGGATGGCCCCGCTATCGTATTTGAGATTGTACACGGCTATGTGTTTGTCAAGATACCGGGGACGGAAGAACACCCGGGGAAGGTCCGCAAGGGTGAACGTGGTGCCGTCGCTCATGCAGAACATAAACGGCTCTCCGGTAGTCAGGGCTTCGCTGTCAATGCCCAACATGCGGCTAATCTGCTTGCCCCGTCCCGCCAGCTTCGGATACTTGTAAACTATGCGGTCCCAATACTCGGAAGTTACCATGATATATCCGGGGATTCATCCGGGGGGTAGAAAGTGAAATCGGGCAAGGGTTGGATGCGCTCCCGCCGTCTCTCCATGCGCCGTTGCAGTTCCCGGCTTGCCTGCAGGCTAAGTATCGTCGGGCCGAACACAGAAGCGCTACGCGGGTCGCGCCGGTCTGTCCAGCTTTCTTTTTTCCTCAAAGCAACGTACATATCCCAGTCGTCCGCCGTCCGGGAAGAACGCCGCATCCCCGCTATCACGTCCCGCAGTCTCAGCTTGGGATTATCCGGCTTGTTTCCGCGCCATATTTCCCGGGCAAGGTCTTTCAGGTCCGCCGCATGTTCTTCCACTTCCTCAAAACTCTTTCCAGGATCGGTTGCGTATAGGTGCGCTTCTACGTGATTGGCCCCGGCGTCCCGCAATTCGGTGTACTTATCCAGAAGGTCGGCACTTGCCCCTTCTAAGGCCCGGGCTTCCTTCGGGGTTGCCCCCGCTTCCCGCAGTTCCCGGTAGTTTTCCCGGCGATGATAGTTATACAGCTTGTCCAAGCTGGCCCGGGATAGCTCCGCCCGTCCCGCAGCCGCAGCCCGGATCAGGGGGACCGGCAAGCCCGTTTCTCGGGCAACGTGGCGCGCATCATCCCGTAGGGTGTCTGTGTACCATGAAGAAGGTTTGCGGGCCATGGAGGGGTATCCTTGCGCGTCCAAAGAGAAAAGGGCGGGGTTGCCCTTACAGCATCCCCCGCCCCGATCCCGGCGTCAACGGTGCGGGCTACTCGCTGACGAAATCGTAGTACCGCTTCCCTTCCGGCCGGATCAGCTTCCCCCGGATAGGGAAGCCGTTGCGCTCCCCGACAAGGGCGAACTTGCGCAGCAACACCACTCCGCCCGTACTGAAGGTGCTCACCGTCTTGGTATCGACTGGCACGCAGAGCACGATCATAAAAGCCCCGTACTGTCCATCCCGCTTACTGTAGCCGAACACCACGACGGGGGCATTCAGCAAGGCTTCCTCGTCAAGCTGTTCCACGGTGTCGGGAGTGGCCCCCAATTGCTCGGGGGTATAACCCGTCCATTGCTCCGTGAACGTCTCAACGGCTTTGGCCTTGCCCATGAGCGCCGCCAGCTTGTCGGCCTGTGCTTTCTCCTCCGGGGTCTGTTCGGTCGGTTGTCCTTCCGGGGCAAAGGGGTCGTTCTTCTTACCCATGGTGTTTCCTCAATTCGTTGATAGTGTAGAATCGGTGACGGTCCCGCGCGCTTAGTCGCCAAGCATCTTGGTTGCTCCGCGCGGATCAAACTTCTCTCTGACCACACAAAGCCCCTCCCCGACCATTACCATGTCGAGGGTTTCAGGTACGCAGTTCACGCTGTCTACCCACTCAAAGCCCAAAGTCGAATCGTCGTGGGGAACA
>Ga0315277_10007532_pt1 | contig 14122 bp, 11 predicted proteins | sample YL17G05_15_MG_FD_203695 | JGI IMG/M metagenome (GOLD analysis project Ga0315277, IMG submission 203695) | Sediment microbial communities from Yellowstone Lake, YNP, Wyoming, USA - YL17G05_15 | ecosystem: Environmental > Aquatic > Freshwater > Lake > Sediment | place: USA: Wyoming | collected... | reverse complement strand
TGTCCATGGCAACATGCGTTATACTCGTCTTCACGACCGGTTCTCCCAACCAAGGGTGATTGTTGTGCGGCTCTGCTATCGCTGATAGTAACCCGCGATAGTGCCGGAGACCTCCGGCACGCCGAACCATCTCTGTATCGGCGAGAGCCGGTCGTTCCATATCTTCTACAAACGCGCTTTGAAAGGCTCAGGAGGGGTGCTGCCGTCCGCAACATCATGCCTGCTTTACCGCGCCCGAAGACGCGATTCCCCGGTGAACTTTGCGGAATAGCTATTGACTTGGCAGCAGGGAATCTGTATGTTGCTGTGTTTTCCGAACCTGGGAAGGGTACAGGCCCGCAGTTGTGGCGGAGGCCGGATCGACGATTACGGACGAAGAAACCTGATCGGTTCGCAGCCACGATCCGCGACTCGCGGCGGGCGGCTTCACCCGGTGCATCCCACGGTAGTGGCAGAAAACCCATGGGCCTTTCAGTTGGGGCTGAGGCGCCGACATGGGTCCGGTATTCCGGCCATTAAGATCGCGCCGAACAGTCCGACAATCGCGGCGTAGAGGAAGCCCGCCGCGGGGCTGATGCCAGCCCACAACAAACCGACGATCAAGCTGGACCCGAAATCCCCGATCCCATTGACCACGCCCAGCATCCCATAGGCGGTGCCGGCAATCTCCGCCTTGACGTAATCGCGGACGGCTACCCCTTCCATCGTGTCTTCCCAGGCGATGAACACGCCAGCCAACGAGAAGAAGATCACGAACCACCAAAGTGCCGGGACGACGAAGGCGAAGCCCAGGAATGTGACCACGGCAACGCCGTACCCGACAGCCAAGTAGCGCGTCCGGGAGAAACGGTCGCTCAAGGCGCCAATGGGGAAGGAGGCCAGCGCGTACACGAAGTTGCGTAGGGTGTAAAGCAGTGCGGCCACTCGGGCCGCTTCCAGGGCTCCCAGGTTGGGCTGCAAGACGGTCGTGGCCCGCAAGATCATCAAGGTGGGTGCAAAGTCCGCGATGCCGAACACGCCCACGGCCAGCAGAAACGAACCGTATGCACGTGGCATGGCGCGGATCGTGCCCCAGAACCGCATCTCATGGTTTGGGGTTCGGCGGTTTTCTCGAACCAGCAAAGCCATCGTCGCTACAGACAATAGGCCGGGAATGAGGCTCAACAGGAAGATGACCCGAAAGGGCCAGCCGGCCGCGCCGGACAGCCCCGGTATCCAGCCAATCACCGCATTGGGGACAACGGGGTGTGCTGCAGCCAGGCTCAGTAGTCCGAAAGCCGCCAAGGGTCCTACGACGGCTCCGGCGGTGTCGCCAGCCCGGTGGAAGCCAAAAGCCTTTCCGCGATCCTCCGGCTTGACCGAATCGGCCAACATAGCATCCCGCAGCGGACCGCGAATGCCACGACCCAACCAGCCTACGACCCTCGCAAGCAGGATCAGCGGCCAGGCGAACGCGAAGGTGATGACGGCAATGCCAATCGCTGTCAGGGCATAGCCGATGACTACCCACCCCTTGCGATGCCCGACACGGTCGCTGTGGAATCCCGCGCCGAGTTTGACGAAGCTGGAGGTCGCATCGGAGACGCCCTCAATGAAGCCCAGCGCCGCTACGGACGCCCCGATGGTCTGCATGAATTGCGGGAGCACCGCCGTAGCCATCTCATGGCAGAAGTCGCTCAGGAAGCTGGTCAAGCCGAAGGCGAAAACGTTTCGATTGAGCCATTTGCCTGGAGCAGGAGCATTGCTTCCTGTGGATTCCATTGACTTGTCCCCTGTGTCCATATAGTTCAGCCCGATACTTCCTTGCGGTCCAGTTTGCGTTCGATCAAGCTGAGGAGCACGCGGGTGTTCGGATCATCTTTCTGGTCGAGCGCCTTTTGCGCCCATTCCCGTGCTTCAGCAAACTTGTTTTGTTTGTACAGGCACCAAGCCAAGTGGTTCTTGAATTCCGGCTCGAACGGATTGAGCCAGACGGCCCGCCGGAACTGCGATTCGGCAATCCGGAAAGCTTCGCGGGACATCAGGTGCATCCCCAGCGCATCGCGGTCGTAGCCAAGGTGCGGACTGGGCCGCAGGGTGTTCTCGCGTCGCTCGTTCTGATCCAACACTCTGGGTCTTTTACGAGTCATGCCCTTCAAGTCCTCTCTCGGCAGGGCGAACGAGGTCCGTTAAATTCCGCAGGCGCTCGATCAGGAGGTCTATCCGAGGGTCCAGGTACTCCGCCAGGCCCGGAGGCGGTTCTCCGTACCCTTTGAGATACCTGCTCTTGGTCCCAACGAGGACTTCCCAGAACATCGAGCATTGTCCCCAGATTTTGCGCCCGACATGCTCAGCCTCCGCTTCCAGCCCCAAGCCGTCTTCGAGCTCCTGGAGCAGATCACGCATCTGCGTGATTTCGCCGAGCAGGCTTGCCTTTTGGTCTGCCGAGAGTGCGTTCCGTTCGATGTAGAACACGGAACGCACCTCTCGCCCACGCGCATACTCCTCGACCTCGCACAGCATCTGATCGAGCAAAAAGAGTGCCGTGCCGATTCCCCTTCGGTGATTGTCGCTGAGCGAAATGACGGGTTTGGGCTTCATGGTTCATTTGGTCACGAGCACCGCACAAGGCGCCAAACGGACCAGACCCTGGCAGGTGCTGCCCATCACGCGGTCGTAGAGTGCCGAGTGGCCCATGAACCCGATGACCAGCAGGTCAATGCTCCGCTCCTTGATGAATTCCACAATGGTCTTGACTTCATGGCCGACGAGCACATGGCACTGCAGCTCGACGCCCTGGTCCTTGGCCATTTGCGTAGCCCGCTGCATCGCTTGGCCGTACCTGCCGTTGGCGGCCTGCTTGGATTCGACCACCTCGCCCACAGTTCCGGGATAATGTGGCACCTCCTCGACACTGATCGTGTGGAGTTCGGTGCCGTAACGTTTGGCCAGTTCGATGGCGTGCTCCAACGCCTTGAACGAGCCTTCGGACCCATCCAGTCCGTGCAGAATTCTCTTATACTCCATTGGCGGTCTCCTCTGACAGTTCATGTTGGGGCCGGAACCATTTCTGGGCAATCAGCGTCGGGATAACGGCACTGGCGATGACGACGACTACCAGCGTCGAATACTGGCTTGAGTCGATCAGGTTGCGGGACAGGCCGAACATGGCCGAGATTGTACCAAACGTCAGACCCGTGGACATCAGCAGCGTGGTATACATCGAAATGCGGTCGTCCATGCGAAAGAGCTTGGCCGTGGGATACACGCCGAGGAACTTGGCCGCTACTTTCACCAGCAATAGCAGCAAAATGACCAAAGCGCCTTGGGCGATGGCGTCGCCATTAATCAGGGCACCGGCCTTGAGGAAGTAGAACGGCGTGAGCAGGGCAAAGACCGCTACCCGAATATGATAGACGGTCTCCTTGTGGTGGCGCAGCTCGCCCGCCACCACCAAGCCCAGAACATAGGCCGGCAGGACCGCCTCACTGTTGGCCTTTGCCGCAAGGCCGCCCAAGGCGAAAAGCAGCAACAGTAGCAGCTTGATCTCCGGCTCGCTGACCTGCCCTTCATAGTGTCGCAGAAAGTGACGGGTCAGATTGGGTGCAAAGGGCATGATGGCGGCCGATACTCCCAGGAACAGCACGAGCCACCAGTTGTAGTTCGCAAACATGACGCCCAGCACCAACACTGTGCCCAGGTCGGTGACGAAGCAGCAGGCCAGGATCAGCTTGCCGATATCCCGCTTGTTCAGGCCTGTCTCGACCATCACGGCGTACACGACGGCCACGGAGGTCGTGGACAGGGCTGTTCCGGCGATCATGCTGGCCGGTGCGCTCCAGTGCAGCAGCCAGTACGACGCCGCCATCGCTGCCAGGAAGGGCGCCAGGAAGCTCACGAACCCAATCGTCAGCGCGGGTTTCCAGTGCTTCTTGAGGGCATCTGGCTCGATCTCCGCCCCGGCGAGAAACGTCAGCAGAATGCTCCCGAATCCGGCCAGGAAATTGATCCAAGGGGCGGTCTCCAGCTTGGCCGGTATGCCGATCAGGGACCCGAGCCAGGGGATGAGGTTCCCGGCGGCCGCCCCCACCAGGATTTCCATGAGTGCCACGGAAATGCCGGTCCGAATGGACACGAGGCTGGCGAGAAGTGCGAGAGCGACCCATGTCGCGGCAATCAACCAAGGTGATTCTGACACGCTGATACTCCTACCAAGCCAGATCGGTAGGAGTCATCAGCCCCAGAGGCGCTTGTGCGGGGGACTCCATCCCCACGAAATGGGTAGTATGATCGCAGACGCCCTCGTCTGCAAGCGAAATCACGCTGGGGAGACGAGGTTTTTCGGCCTCGTCAAAACTTGCACAATGGCTGTTGACTTTCTGCGGCGGAGTCTGTATTCTGCGGTGCTTTCTGTTTCCCGGATGCGGGGAAACTACGGCCTTGGACTACGGTAAAAGGAGAATCTCAGAATGAAAGAGTCAGAGGTGGAAAGACGGCATAACAGGCACAGACTTGCGCCTGCGACCGACACGTACAGGGTCAACGCTGCGGGTTACCTGGAGCGCGGGTGGGTCATCGCCAACCACAAGTTGGTGTCGTTCCACGCCGCCTTCATTTCGTCGATCCTCAGCCTTCCGGCTTTGGAACTGGGCCGCTTGGCAAGAGAAGGCCACAACATCAAGTCCGTGGTGCTGACGTTCATGTTCTCGCCGGCGCACATGGAAGTGTGGATCTCGCTGGCCATTCTCTACCTGTCGTGGCACATCGGCATTGCGATCCACGAGATGGGTCACTTCCTGACAGCCGCGAAGCTGACGGCGTTGAACAAGGACTCCCAGGAGAAGGCCGATGCGGCCAGGCACAGCGGCAACAAGTTCCGCTGGTACGCCCAGATGCTGCTGCTGATTCCATGGGGCAGGTTCTACGGCGTGAAGAAAGAGCACGGCAACTTCGTCCCCGACGCCCCGTACAACTTGGCGGTGGCGGCATCGGCGCCGATCTGGAGCGCCTACTTGGCGGTGGTGTGCCTGCCGACAGCCTTCGTTCTGATCGCCCTGGGGCTTCTGGTTGGGAACGACGTGCCCATTTACATCGGGCGCTTCTTCCTGGCCCCCGGCTTTGTCGGTCTCTTGGACCGGTTCCTCGCCGACTCAGGCAAACTCAAGGAGTTCCGCACTCGCGAGAAGGTCGCCGCCGAGCAGGCGGCCCGTGCGGCAGCAGCCGCCTCGAAGGAGAGCTGGATGGTCCAGGTCGGCGACCTGAAGAAGAAACTGCTCACCACGCGAATCCAGTCGGTCACGCTGAAGGATGGCAGCAGGGTCGCGGCCCCGTGGCAGCACCGCAACTGCGCGATGGGTGGCCGGCACACCGAGAAGGAATACCCCGAGAGCAACATCTCCATGCAGGAAAGCATGTTTGTGCCGCTTTCCCCGAAGACCTACGAGGACGCACAGGAAATGACCGTGAAGCTCCAGTACCGGCTCAAGGAGATCATCGAGTCGGCCCCGGGCGCGAAAGTCATGGGTGTCGGTCTGGAGGGCGGCATCGCGCCCTACGTTGACAAGGACCCGCAGGACAAGGTGCCCGAGCAGAGAATGTGGCGCATGATGAAGCAGGCCATTCTCGACTGTGAGTATGTCCCTGGTGTGGACGTGGCCATTGCTCTCGACCCGGCCGCCTCCGAATTGGAAAACGCCTATCGCATAGACAGAGGCGAGCCGGATTCCATCGGTATGTACCGCTTCTGGCGCGACAAGGGCAAGGTCGAGATGAGCCGCGACGAAATCCTTGACCTCTACAAGCAGGCGATGGAAGAGGGCATCCCCGTTCTGTCCATTGAGGATGGCTTCGGCGAGCGCGACCATACGGGTTGGCAGAACCTGATGCGCGAGCTGGGCGACAAGGTCTTCGTCATCGGCGACGATCTGGTTACGACCAAGGACTCGACCATTGAAAAATGCGCCAAGAATGGGGAAATCAATGCTTCACTGATCAAGGCCAACCAGATCGGAACCCTGACCGAGACCGTGCTGGCCATGCTGACCTCGCTGGCCTATGGCGCGGAATTGGTGATCTCGCACCGGTCCAAGAGCCCGAACGACCCGTTCGAGGCGGAAATCGGTACGGCCATGAACGCCTTGGCTGTCAAGTGCGGCGGCGGCGCTAATACGGAGCGCCTCCAGAAGTACGGGCGCGTGATGGAAATCATCGCCCTGGCCCGGGCCACGCAGCGCGAAATCACAGCCAAAGAGCGAAAAGAGGTCGAGGACACGATCAGAGAGCTGGTCCGTGTGCTCACGGGCAGAGAGGACGCCTCGATCACGTCGGATGCCGGTGACATCGATATCGCCAGCCTGCTGATCAAGATGCTGGCGATCGAGGCGGTCAGCGGCACGGAAGAGGCGACCAACGCCGGTATCCCGTCCGCCGCGGCGACCCTGTTCCTCGGGCGAAGCGGCATCATCCGCTTCAAGGGCTCGACGCCTCTTGGCACCAGCGCCGGCGAGGACGAAGCCATCCACTATGTGGACAGCATTATCGAGCCGTCCGAGACGGTGAAGAAGTATCCCGACCTGTTCAAGGCCGCCGGCGACGGCACCTTTCGGTTCAAGAAGGATGTCAAAGCCGATATGGTTCGAGCCAAGAACGATGAGAAGCTCCTGGCCCTGTGGAAGAAGTCCCGCCGGTACGACGGCAAGGGCTGCATGGATGCCGTCCAGCACATCGAAACGGTGCTGGCCAAGGCCTTCGTCGGCAAGAAGGTCGGCAAGCTCGGCTCGCTGCTCGATACCGACCGGCAACTGCTCGGCTTGGAACTCGAGCAGGCGATTGCCGCCGGGCGAATCAGCAAGGACGCCTCGAAGGACGAGAAGATTCACACGATGCAGCGAAAGGGCCTTCTGGGCATGAACGCCATCCTGTCGATGTCGCTGGCCCTGGGCCGGGCGGTTGCGGCCGCCGACGGCCGGGAGCTCTGGCAGCTTATCCGTGACATCGCCAGCGATACGATGGCCAAGTTCATCGCCGCCAACGCCAAGGGCGGCAAGAAGAGCGTGGCCGAGCTCAAGAAGACCGACTTCGACGAACTCACCCGCCTGTACCGGCAGACCGCCGCTGAGGTGATCAAGGACAATAAGACCATCTACGAGCTGCTCCGGGCCCAACTGCCGGTGTACCCGGTCTAACAGGATTGCAGATTGATGATTGCGGATTGCGGATTCGGGCCTTACGCGAATCCGCAATCCGCATTTCTTTTAGCGCGGGAAACACTCCAGACGGAACTCGGCATCAGCCGATAAGCGAGATAGGTTTCCGGTGGACGAATGGATTGAGCTGGTGACGGGTTACGGCCGGGGCCGCCCTGCAAATCCGCAATCCGACTTGTCGGACGAGTCCGAAATCGGCAATCCGCAATTGATGGTCGGGTCATGTACAGGCAAGGGATTCTGCACCTGCTCTTTTTTGCGGTCTTCTTCAGCGTCGGCGCCGTGGCGCTCGGCGGGGCGGTCCTGTGCGACGACCTCATCCAGTACTGGCACAACAAGTATCGCGTCCACGAGGCGGCAACTTCGATCAAGCGGCTGGAGTCGCTCAACACCGAGTACGACGGCCTGCTGGACCAACTGGAGAAAGACCCCGACCTGCTCAAGCGCATCGTGCCGGTGACGCTCGGGACCGAGCCCAACGAGCCGAATACCGCCTATCCCAAGGCCCGCGCCAGCGAGCTGGCGGTCGCCCGAAAGGCCCTGCTCAAGGAGGCAGGCGAGGAGCCCGCCGGACCCGCCGTGCCCGCCTGGCTCCAGCGATGCAGCGAGCCGCGGAAACGAATCGCCCTCTTCCTCGCCGGCGCCGCCCTCATCCTGATCTCCCTCGTCTGCTTCACCCCCAGCTCCACCCAAGAAGAGTGATCCAATCTTCCGACAGCCATCCCGCGTGTTGGGCCCCTGCTCCGGAGACCGGGTGACGGCTAGCGGAGCAGGCGACGCTCCAAAACCTCCTGCACGGCCCGCCGCCCATCCAGAACACAATGAATGAACACCTTCCTCCCCACGAGCTGGTAGATAATTCTGTAGGGTTTGAAATGGACTTCCCTGTAGCCGCGCACGCCGACACGCTCCAGTTCAGGCGGGTTGTGCCCCCGATGGGGCATCTGGGCCAGGCTTTGGCAGGTCTCCCGGAGGCTTTCGCAGGACATGATCGGCCCGGTCACGCCCATCGGCCCTCAGGACGTACCGGTAGATATCGAAGATATCCTCCTCAGCCTCCGCAACTACGAACACCTGATGCCTCATGGCAGATCCTTCGTCCGAGCGGCGAGGTCTGCAAATGCCTTCTTGAGCGGCTTGTGCCTGCCGCCCTCCACACTCCGCTGACTCTGCGCCAGCAACTTGAGCATGGCGAGGCTCTCCTGCGTCTGCTCGTAGCTGTCAATATCTTGGACAATAGCTCTCGCCTGGTCGTCCTGCGTGATCACCATGGTCCCGCGCTTCGTGCTCAACTCACGTATGATCTTGTCCGTGTGGGCTTTCAAATAGCTGACCGGTTTGACTCGTTCACTGAGCTTCATAACCACGGCTCCTTTCCAACCCCAGTATAGCTCGTGCCCAAGCCGCACGCAAGCCCTCCACACGCAGTTCGACGAGTACACAACACCACGAAACACGACAGAAGAACGCCCGAAACCCGGAACAAATCCGAAATACGAAATCCCAATGACAGAAACACTGTCGCAAGGCAGTGCCCCGTTTTGAATTTCGAGCTTCACTTATTCGAGCTTGTTTCGGATTTCCGGAACGCCACCGGGCAACAGGCATCCGCCTACGGCGGAGTTGTCGACATTCCAATTTGGGATTTCCGCCCCAATCATCCATCATCAGTAATCAATCGTGGGCTTCCCACCACAGCCGCGGATAGTCCTTCCCCTCATCAATCCACCAGATGTCCTCCGTGCCATTAGCCGTCTCGCCCACAAAGTCCCATCCGGCATCGAGGAACGTCTTGGCCGTCTGCATCTCGGCCGTAGTCTTGCCCGTGCCGCCGGCGCTTCCGGGTTGCCCCGAGGTTTCGGTATCCCAGAAGCTGCTTGTGACGCGACTGGAGAAGCTGTTCGACCCAATGAGCCCGCATGGGCCGACGTAGTGTTCACCGACGACTGGGCCGGCACTATACGTATCTGATACTGTGCCCTCATTACGTCCCACCAACCCCCCGATGGGCTCATCGCCGTTGACCGGCCCCGTGGCGTAGCTGTCTGACACAGTAGCTCCTTCATGATTGGAGCCGGCGAGACCACCACCGTATCCATCTAACCCAGTGACTGAGACCCTGCTGAAGCTACTCAAGATAGCGCCGAGGTTGGTACCGACCAAGCCACCGACGTCCGTGAAACCTCGGACACTGCCCGCGCTATGACTGTTTGAGATCGCCCCGCGGTTCTCCCCCACGAGGGCCCCGACACATGTGGAGCCCTCCGCTGTTCCGTCGCCGTAGCAGCCTGAAATTCTGCCGTTGCTGAAGCCTGCCAAGACGCCTACCCAACTATTAGCTCCATAGACCTTTGCACTCTCAACGCTGAGATTCTGAACCATTCCGTCCCTCCCAAGGCGGCCAAAGAGCCCCAGAGAACCGCCGCCGGAAATCTTCAAATTCGCGATTCGGTGATTCTCCCCATCGAATCTTCCGGAAAAGACAGGTACGACAGGCGCGGACCACATCAATCCCGACAAGTCGATGTTGGTTGCTAATCGGTAACACGCCCTTGGCCGGTACACCAGTGTCGCAAGTTCTTCAGGCGTTTCTATCATGTACGGATTCTCAGGGCTGCCATCACCATTCGGCTCAGGTGGAGTGTACCCGTTGAAGATGCTGAGCACTGGATACCCGCCACCGGCCGGCATCTGCCAGATCTCAGAGATTCCATTTCTCTGCTCCCCTACGAAATCCCACCCGGCGTTGATGAAGGTATTTGGGTCCTTCATCTGGTCGGTGCTCAAGCCCGTCGGGAGAGCATCTCCGATGTATCGGCGGAGACTCGTACTCCAGAAACTTGCGTACGCGCCGCCCCGTCCCACTAGGCCGCCAGCGTTATCCCCTTCACCTTCAATGGAGCCGACACTATAGCTGTTCGTGACGGTTCCGCTCATGTTATCCCCTACCAAGCCACCGACCAGGTCATCACCGCTCACGGCATAACCCGTGCTGTAACTATTCGATATGGACCCGCCATTGAACCCGACCAAGCCGCCAACGGACTCGTCTCCAAACACCGGGCCGGTGTTGTAGCAGTTTGTGATGGCACCACCCGCATTGTCTCCCACCAAGCCACCGATTTCCTCATCGCCTTGCGAACACCCGGTGCTGTAGCTGTTCGAGACGACGTCATAATTGAGCCCTATCAGGCCGCCGACATGTTCTCGCCCAAGGACGTCAGCGGTTGCACTGCAGTCAGTGACCGTCCTTCCATTTAACCCCACCAAACCGCCGATAAATTGATAACCTCTAGCAAAGCCGGACACATGGCAACTTACGATAGCCCCACCCCTGCTCTCTCCCACTAATCCTCCTACACGCGACCAACCGTCGGCGCCGACCTCCATGGAGCAGCCGATGATTGTTCCGCTGCAATGCTCTCCCACCAACCCTCCGACGTTCCAGTACCCGCTGACATTGCCCGTACCGGTGCAATTCAAGATCGTGCCCCAGTTCTCTCCAGCGAGCGCACCAACGTGGTCGCCGGTACCCGCAACATCTACGTGCTCAAGGCGAAGGTCTGATACGTGTCCGCCGGAGGAAAGCTCCCCGAAAAGGCCGAGGTAATCTCGGCTCACGATATTTGTGATCCGGTGATTACTCCCCGCAAACGTCCCTGAGAATCCCCCGCCCCGATGTCCCTCCGACAAGAGGTCCGTATCCGGCGCGATCACGGCTGAGTAGAAGATCTTCCGCCCCGGAAGACGCGGGCCCAGGTCGATGTCGGCGGTTAGGATAAAGTGCTTGTCGTAGTCTTCGGGAGTCTCGCCGAGGGTGATAAGGTCGGCGGCTGTGGCGATCTGGTATGGGTCGTTCGGCTCTCCGGTGCCGCCACTGTATTTCGCATGGGTCGGCAGGCTGATAAGACAGATTACGACCAGAAAAGGGACTGTTCGCAAGGTTTGTTGACTCCGCTCCGCCTTCATATTCTTCGCTCCTGCCTCCCATTTTTCGTTGTTTGATCGTCCGGCCCCGCAACGATCACGGCGCGCCGACAGGCTCGATTCAGAAGGATGCTGGCTGCCGGTCTCTCAATGAGCAGTATACCAGATGCGGGATGTCGGAGTCAAATGGAGAAGTCCGGCCAAGGGGGTGTGTCGTGCAAGAACGCACGACCTGCGAAAGGCGCAAACGGCGCTCCGCGTGGGGTGAGCGTCCCCGCTCGCCCTGAGAAACCATTCACACCGATTCCTTCTGAGAACGTCGTATATTGGGTGCCATCGTCAAGGCCGCAGGCCTTGGCGATGCCACCCGCAACATTGTGATCGGCTACGAAGAACTCAGCCGGAATCGGTATTAGACCCACGAAAACTGACCGCACACGGTGGAGGCCCATAGCCGTGGCGAGTGTCCTTCCGGTCATGCTATTGGCCCAAGGCGACAAATGCCGGGGGCTTGGGGACTGGTCCCCGAGAGGCTGAGAAGAACGGTGCTACGAGGCGGGCGAGAGTTGCGTGGCCAGGGCGACTCGGAAGATGGCGCCGGTCGGGCGGGCGGAGTCGATTTCGACGAATCCGCCGTGCGCTTCGGCGAAACGCTTCACCAGCGTCAGGCCCAATCCGGTCCCCGTGGTCGGGGCGGGGCTGGGACCCTCGCCTGTCGGCTCGACGCCGTAGCGGTAGAATTGCTCGAAGACCTTCTTCCGCTGGCGGTGGGGGACCCCGGGGCCGCGATCCTCGACCTCGATGATCGTGAATCCGTCCTCGCCTCGCGTGCGGACTAGGATCGTCTTGTCCGCCGCACCGCGGGCATACTTCACGGCATTGTCGATCAGGTTTACGACAATTTGCGTGACGGCGTCCTTGTCGAACGGCGTCTCTCCCGTTTGCTCGAGCTGTGTCTGGATGGCGAACCCGTGCTGCTCGGCGTAGGGTTTCATCATGGCGACGACGCCCGCGATGCAGTCGTTCAGATTTCCGAGCTGGAACGTGTATCGCTTTCGGCCCTTTTGCAGGCGGGCGAAGTCGAGCACGTTCTCCACGAGCCGGCTGAGCCGCTCGCTCTCCTGCCGCATGCTCCGGTAGTACTCGGCCACCTTGTCCTGCGATTTGACCCAGTTCTTCTCCAGCATTTCGGAGTACATGCGGATGGAGGTCAGCGGCGTTCGCAGCTCGTGCGAGACGGCGGAGATGAAATCGTCCTTCTTCTGCGCCAGCTTCACCTGGGCCCGCATGTTGTGCCACAGGCTCACCAGGGCCAGAGTGACCGCCGCCACGACCGTGGCGATGATCCCGAAATAGATGCGGTGCAGATCGCCGATGCGCTTGGCGATCCACGCCGGGTCGATCTCCCGGAGATTCAGGACCAAATCGCCGAAGCCGAAGTCCAGAATGGCGGTGTATGCGGCCTTCTCGCCGGCGTCGTTCGGCTCCCCGTTCACTTGCCGGGTTTGCGGCAGATCGAAGCCCATGCCGTCCCGCATGAATCGTTTCACCGATTCCTCGACCTCCGCGATCAGTTTGTGCTCATCCAACTGGAAGCCCTGGAGCAGGTGCCTGTCCTCGATCTGAACGTGCCGCAGGAGGAAGACCTGGCCGCCGAAGATGGAGCTTTCCGGCTGTGCGCCGCCCACGACGAGCGGCACGAACGGCTCGACGCGGATTTGCACCATCTCGGAGAGGTCCTTCGTCTGGGGGGGCCGATCCGTCTGAGGGCCGGGTGTTGTCGGAGGCAAGCCCCTTTGGCCCTGCGGCGTCACCGGGGCCGGCCCTTGCACAACCGCTTGACCCTGTACAGGTGCAACCTGCTGGCTGGGCGCCTGTGCGGCCCGCTGCCTCTGCGACGGTTCGGCCCTCTGCGTCTGAGCGGCATCGGCCGGGGGGGGATTTGGCACCGCCTGCATTTCCGGCGGCGGCACGGGACCCGGCCCGGTCTGCGCCTGATTCGAGGCCACCAGCGAACGCTGCTGCTTGAAGACCTGCGGCGCCTGCGACTCCTGCTTGAGGCTCTCGATCGGGTAGGCCTTGCTCAGCACGCCCTTGCCTTTCGACGGCATCTGGCCATCGAGGGCCTGCTCGTTGGCGTTCAGCCGCGCCTGGGCAGGCGACGATGCTGCCGCCTCCTGCTGCTGCATCTGCTGCTCGGGCAGCCGCAAGGTTCCCGATGTGCGAGTGATCGAGGGCAGCACATTGTTCTCAATATTGAGCATGTGCCGCTGCACCTCGTTGTCGACTACCGCGCGATTGTCGTCCATCCGGGTCAGGCGGGTCGGATAGTAGGGAGTGACAATCCCACCGTCCGCCTCGATCTGGAAGTAGCCGTAGGCGAGGCCGTTCGACCACTGGTCGCCGAGAGGCGAGCGAAGTGCGACGAACTGCTGCTGCTGGTTACTTGCCATGTTGTCCGGCACGTAGTAGTACAGGTAGTCCGTGTACTTTCGCTGCTGCTCGGTCTGCATGAACTCATCGAGCTTGCGCTTGACGTCCTGGCGAATCTGCTCGGCCACCTCGGCGAACTCCGCGAGGCGCGTGCCCTCCAAACCCTGTGCCCACTTTGTGATGGCGTGGTACCCCAGGCCGCTGAGTCCGCACACAGCCGCCACAATGACAACGCTCAAGATAATCAGACGCCTGTACATAATCTCCGATGCCCGCGCACCCTGTAGAGACGCAACATCTTGCGTCTTCAACAGGAGTAGGGTGAGCTATGCCCACCAGCCATCATCCGTATTCGCCAAAAAGTCGGTGGGCAGAGCCCACCCTACGATTCTGCATGCCGAACGTTAACGGTTGACGAAACAAGCCATGCCGCCTGCTAGATGAACGTGGCCGGCGTGTACTGTCACGCGTTGCCGGCGTACCGGTATCCGGCGCCGCGAACGGTCTGGATGATCTGCGGATCGGACACGTCGATCTCGATCTTGCCGCGCAGTTTCGCGATGTGCATATCGACGGTC
>Ga0315277_10007531_pt1 | contig 14122 bp, 11 predicted proteins | sample YL17G05_15_MG_FD_203695 | JGI IMG/M metagenome (GOLD analysis project Ga0315277, IMG submission 203695) | Sediment microbial communities from Yellowstone Lake, YNP, Wyoming, USA - YL17G05_15 | ecosystem: Environmental > Aquatic > Freshwater > Lake > Sediment | place: USA: Wyoming | collected... | reverse complement strand
GGCTCCGGAACCAAGTATCGTTCATCGCCGTCTGTGAAGTATACGAGCACTTCCTCGGTGGGTCGCGTTTCGGCGGGTTCTTGCGAGATGGGAAGGGGCGCGGGGGCCGGCTCGACAACATCGAGGGGGTTTTGTCCGCGCTGAATCATCTCGTTGACAAGCAGGCCCACGCAGAACAGAAGAGTCAGGGTCACCATGGCCCACGTCACAAACACAACTTGCTTCAGAAACGCGCGCCGCTCCGCTGGCTTCATGGGGCGGCCTCCTGGGGCGGAAGCGTCCCGGCATAAAGCAGAATCCCCGCGGCGAGACCTTGGGCGATGCGCAACTGGTAGGCTTCGGTTTCCAGCATGGCCTCTTCCGCGGCATTGGTCAGGTACCCCACTTCGACCAGTACGGCGGGCATGGCCACGTCTTTGAGCAGCACGCATCGGACCTCGCGGACGCCGCGGTTCTCTGCGGAAGTGGCTTCCGCCAAGGCAGGCCCTAAAGCTTCGGCTAACGCCCGGCTTCGGGCGGCGCACTCGGACGAACCGGCCTTGCCGGTCAGTCGCCCATCGGCGACGGTCCACACGTCGTTGACGGGAGAATAGAACACCTCGAACCCATGCGCCGCAGGGGAGAATCCGGCGCCTGCATGGACGCTGATCAGTAGGTCCCCTTCTTGGCTGTTGGCGAAGTCTGCCCGTTCCTTCTGGGCAACGTCCACGTCGCTGCTCCGCGTGAGAAACGCCTGCTTCCCTCCCACGCCTTGCAGTTGACGCTGGAGTCGCACCGCAATACCGAGGGCCAAATCCTCTTCTTTAAGTCCCGAGTTTCCCTCGCAACCGGCGTCATTGCCGCCGTGGCCGGCATCGATGATGACGACGTTAATCTCCCCTTCGGCGCCTGTGGCGCCCTCGCCCGTCACGCCGATTGGCATTTCAGGCACGGGCGCTTGGGCCTTTTCTGCGGGCCCTTCGGGAAGCGGGATGGACTCCGGGCCAGGGGGCGGCTGTACAGGCAAAGGGACAACCGATTCCGGTTCGGGAAGCGTTAGCGTTTCAGCTGGCGCCGCCGGTTCCCGTGGGAAAAGCACTTGGCTTAGGCGGAGGCCGAATGCCTTCTCAAAGAATGGGCCCAAATCCGATACGGCCATTAAGGGTTCCCCCGCCTCGTCGAGAATGGAATGGAGCAACGTGAACCGCCGAAGCGAGGCGTCCACCTGTGTCTGGCCGAATTGCATCCAAGCGGTGTGGCGGGCAAAATCCACTTGTATATGGCCCGGAAGCACGCGACACCCGCCGCCCAGCTTGTCGGCAAGTTCCGCCAAGGAAACGTAGGGCTGGCCGCTTTTGTCGAGGACGGCGACGATGGCGGTGCGTTCCACGTCGTCGACGGTGACGCGGAACGTCCCTTGGCCGACCTGGGCGCTCACCTGCTGCAATCCCAACAAGGTCGTCAAGACGGCGATGACCCGGAAGGCGGCGCGGAAGCCTTGCGCGCGCCTGGCAGCGCCCACGAGATTGCGCCTGTAGGGTATAGCACCACCCTGGACAGGGACCTGTGAGGACACGCTACTTATTGCCTTTCTGCACGTTGATGAGTCGTTGCCGGACGAAGATGCTGTCTTCGGGTGCGTGCACTGAGCCCCGGTAGGGCCGCCACACGCCCGTTATGGCGCGACGTGTTCCCACGGTTTTGTGACATCCAATCGAGACTGAACCGTAAGTCCCCTTGAGGGGGCCTCTTTCAATCACGTACTCTCGAATCTTCCTTGACGCTGTCATTCTTGCCTCCTTCCCGCAGTGTGAAGAGAACAGGCACATACCCTGTGCGTCTCCCGCAAGAAGAACGTGCGGGACGTTGTTTCCACGCGATTATCACCCGTTTCTATCGAGGCTGCAATTGCCAAGGAAAGCGCAGCCTAAGCGCTACCTCGCTCTGCAGACGTAGCTTTCCGCTGGTGCGTGAGCGAGGACCTACGAGGTTGGACAAGGCGGTTACTGTATCCGGCTTCGATCTGACGCAGGTGTTCGCACAGTTTTCCGACGTCGTTCGCAAAACGCGCTGACAATTCCCTGCGGATAGAGCGAACCTCGTCAACAATCGGGTCAGGGGGTGTAGAGTGTCGTTCAGTCGGTTTCATGATTTTCCTCCCAAAGGAATTCTGGAGTGATGATTAGTGGCGGCAACAGCCCCATCCGTAGGCATATGGTTCTCAGATGCGCAACCTTGCTTGGGTTGGCCAAATGCCGCACGTTCCAGGTCAGAATGTAATCCATACCGTGTACCGTGGCGACCGCCACGTGGACCGCGTCACCCGCGAGAGGACCTGGCATCACCTTCTCATGAACCAACAGTGCAGCAAGACCTTGCACGTCACCCGTGATGGGAAGCAGCGGCACGTCTTCAACGAGCTCAATCGCTTCGTGCCGACGAGGGAAGTCGGGATGGCTCAGTTCGGCTACGACCTCAGCGGAGACAAACCGATCATAACGGTGTGCTTGTGTTGCCCACCACTCGCGGCTGATGCCGCGGCGGCACACGCTCGTCGCATCGCGCCTGTCACTGACACACGCGCTGATGAAACTCGTTTCCAGGTAGACAGACACCATGGATTGATCCACCCAAAGTGCCGGAGGGGCGCTGCATCTGTGTTGCCGGTGTCGAGGTTCGCGGTGCGGTATGCAACCTGTAGCAGACCGTTTGCTCCAGCATAAATACTCACTGGGCACGTGGACACCTCCGTACGGAATGCGTCCTGTACGGCGTCCGAATTCCCGCCCTCATCGTAAGGCAAGTGCTGACCGACGTTCAAATTGCCTGGTTTGCGGCACTGGACCAAATGGCCGATGTCCGTTCAACGAACTACGCGCGGCGAATCTGTATCTTGCGCCCGCAATGGGAGCACGCGATCTGGTTTCCGGCAAAGGACGGGGCGATGTTCTGCGTCGTTCCGCAGGGGCATTTGAAGGACATCCAACCCGTGCCGCTTCGCGTAATCGCCAGGGGCTGCGCCGGAACCGGCTGCTCGGGCCGTCCGGCGACGGCTTGGGCCACGGCGCCGGCGGCAACCATCTGGGCAACGGGGGCTGTCAGCAGGCGGTGGCATCGCGGACATTCAATTTGCGGCTTCTTGAAGTCCGGGGGCAGCTTGATGCGGAGGCCGCACGCACAGGGGAGAAACAGGAACTGATTGACTTTGCGCAGGAGGTCGCCGGCCTCGCGGACTTGCTGACGTGGCGTCTGCTGCGTTTCGGGCGCCATCGCCTGCCGGATGGGGTTGGCTTGGTCAGACGCCAGAGCGGACGCAGGCATGATGCTTCCCCTGTTGCCGCGCGTCGTGCGCCATGCGGCCTCGTACTGCTGGTAGGACACGCTGCCGATGATGGTCCGCAAAACCCGGACGCGCTCTTCGATGGGAGGATGCGTGCTCGTAAGGCCCGTGCGCGCCTCGTTCGCCTTGCGCAACGGATTCACGATGTACATGGGCGCCGTGGCACGATTGGCGCGCGCCAACACCTGGGTGTCCACGCTCAGTTTCTCAAGCGCGGACGCGAGTCCCTCGGGGTAACGGGTGAGGACGGCGGCGTTCGCGTCGGCGAGGTACTCTCGCCGTCGAGACACCGCGAAGTAGATGAGTTGCGCGAGAATGGGAGCGAGTATCGCGCCGACAATGGCGACGACCAGGATCAGGGCCTGCCCCCCGTTGGCCCGGGACGACCGATATCGCCGGGAGGAGCCGCCAAAATACAGCGAACGGAGGAAGACCTGGGAGATCATGACCAACGCGCCCAGCGTCACGCCCACCATCGACATCAACAACACGTCGCGGTTGAGGATGTGGGACATCTCGTGGGCCACGACGCCCTGCAACTCGTCGCGGTTGAGTCGCCCCAGCAGGCCGGCGGTCACGGCGACCGCGGCGTCGTCGGGACTGCGTCCCGTGGCGAAGGCGTTCATCGCCATATCGTCAATGAGATAGACTTTGGGCATCTTGGGCAGGGCGGCCGCGATCTTCATCTCCTCGACCACGTTGAACAAGCGAGGATGGTCGTCGTGCGTAATCTCCTTCGCCCCGCTGACCGCGAGAAGGATGTCGCCGCCGCGAAAGTACGCGGTCAGCGACAGAACCGTCCACAAGACCAGCGCCACAGCCACACCGAGTAGTCCGGCGCCGGGCTGCCACGCCTCGCCTATGACAAGGCCGAGGAACAGCAACAGCGCGGCAATGCACAGGACGAGGAATACGGACTTCCGTCGGTTTGATCGAATTTGCTCCCACATGGGGCGACCTCGGTTACGAGCCGGCGGCGGCGACTAATTGAAACTGACTTTGGGAACTTCGCGTTCGGCCGGGGCTTCGATCTCGAAGAATTCGGCCGCGGTGAAGTTGAACATGCCAGCAACCAAGTTGCTGGGAAACATCTGGATTCTGTTGTTCAGGGCCATGGCCTGGTCGTTGTAGGCCTGTCGCGCAAATCCGATCTTGTTCTCGGTAGAGGTCAGCTCTTCCTGGACCTGAAGGAAATTCTGGCTGGCCTTCAGGTCCGGGTAGTTTTCGACAACGACAAAGAAGTTGCCCAAGGCTTGGCTGAGATTCCTCTCGGCCTTGGCCTGTTCCCCCACGCCGGAGGCGGCTGCAGCTTGGTTTCGCGCTTTGGTAACGGCCTCCAGCGTCCCTCGTTCGTGCTGCATGTAGCCCTTCGCAGTGTCGACAAGGTTCGGAATGAGATCGTGGCGGCGCTTGAGCTGGACGTCGATCTGGGACCAAGCGTTCTTGACCTGGTTGCGCAGACGAATGAGGCTGTTATAGATGCCTATTAGCCATAGAACCAGAATGATTCCTATGGCAAGCAAGACCACTACCGCCGCTAGACCGCTCATGGGTTTCTCCTTTCTTCCTCGGAAGACGTGACACCGTTTCGTTCCGGGCCTTCAGAAAACACGTCCCCCAAGAATGCCGCGATTTTTTTGTGTGCGAAAGCCGCGCTCTCACTCAAGACAACGTTTAATTCGCCCTCGTCAAACCATAGCCCGTCCCCTGCGGGACAACAGTCATAGGTAACGCCGTGTTTGCCGCCGGACACGGCCTTGCCCATTTTCCGCCTGCATATGGGGCAGCGCCGGGTTTTCTCCGTTTTTGCCTGGGAGCGTTCGCCTCCCTTCAGCACTTCGCGGCACGCCTGGGCGTCGCCGAACAGCAATTCGATTTCGCCCGCATCAAGCCATACCCCTTTGCAGGACACGCAGAAATCCACCTCCACGTGGTCATATTCAAGCACAATCATGGCGTCTTTGCACACGGGGCAGTTCATGGTCTCTCCTCAGATAACGCGGTTTCCCTGCGCTTTCTTCTTGATTGTAAGTATGTCAGGTCCAGTTCGTCAAATGCGGCCTCGTCCAGCAAGGTGAAGGCATGTCCCCGAGTTCCCGGCGTTCCGGACAGCGTCATGACACTTTGCCGACTGACCCGACGCGTTCCCCGCAGGTCTCGAGGGCGGGGACAAAAACACAATAAGGTGTATAAGGGGCATTGCGTGCGCCCATTAGTTGTGCTACAATCGAGTCCTAAAGGCAGGTTGTCATGCGATTCGTCAGGCGGTATAGAACCCGTTCATTGTGGGGGCGTGGCCGACGCGCGGCGAGCCCGCCGCCGGAATCCGCTCCAGGCCCTGTGGCCGCGGAAGAAAGAAATGCGTTGCTCCATCCCGGGGCGCGAGAAGCGGACGCGCCTTCTTTTCCGGAACCTGAGACGACCACATCGGGAGACCCGACTCAACGGCTGCTGACCACATTGGGCCGGTTTCAGCGGTATGTGGCGCGCGCTGCGGCGGGAATCGAGCAAGAGGAGTGGGCTGACAACTGCATGGATGAGTTGGTCGCGGCGCTCGACATCTCGCTCGAACAAAACTGGTCAGAGGTGGTCGAATCGCTTGCCGGGACAGGGCGTGTGCTCCAGTCGTACGGCGAGCCGGGATACGCGCACTTGTGCGTTCCCTTTCTGATGGACAGCTATGACATCCTGTGCCTTATGGTAGGCGACCTTATTGTGTCGGAAGTCCGTCCCAGCGTGACGCAGAAATGGCGGGAACGGTATGGACGGGCCGTGGCGGAGTTGGAAGCGGCGGGCCTCACTTTAATGGAGGACGAAGAGGAACCATCGGTTGGGGCCGCGTATGTGTTTGCGCCGGTACCGCCGCAAATCCACAAGATGGAGACCGAAACCGCGCAGCGCAGCGGACCTGAGCTCGAAGAGGAAACCGAGTCCGAACGGGAAGCGGCTGCACCGGCTGCGCATCCCCGTGAAGATGCGCGGGATACGGAACCGTGGACGGAGCGCGGCGCGCCGCCTGAGGACGCCAGCGACCAGACGGAGGCGGCCCTTCGGGCAGAGATCTCGCTGGATGCAAGTTTAGGGGAGTGGGGGGACGCGGAAGCCGGAACCCCTGTTGCCGGGCCTGCGACGGCTGTTGCAGAGGACGTCGTTGCGGGAAAGGGGGACGACGTCGATGAGACAGCGGTGCGCTATTCCGAGTACGGCATGTTACTCGTGGAGAGTGAGGAGGATGGCGGCGCGGAAGCCTTGCGCGCGCCTGAGTCGTCCGAAGCCGGCGATGATGCGGCGATGGAGAAAGTCGGCGTGGCTGGGTATGTGGAAGATACTGGACCGGAAGCCATCGAACTGGAAGAGTCGGTCGAAGAAGAGGGGGCGGCAGCGTCTGTTGCAATACCGGATGATATGGCGGAAACGGGCGAGGCAGAGGAACCGGAGGACGAGGAGTCGGTAGAACCGGTTCCCTCGGCGGAAATGGGACCGGACGAATCAGGAGAGTCGGATGCGGCGTCTGTGGAGGCATGCGACAAGCGCACGGGGCCGGTTGAGTTTGAGGGTTCCGATGAGGAAGAGGACCTGGGCATTGACCCGGAAGTGGTGAGCGCCCTGGACCGGTTGTGCGACGCGTTGATCTTGTTCGAGGACGTTGCGGACGGAGGCCCCTTGCGCGCGGCAAGCGCGGTGCGCGAGCAAGTAGCGGCGCTCGATACGTATGCTCGCCGAAAGGGACGTGGGGATTCAGCGGCATTGTGTCAGACGATGCTCCGGCTCTGCGATCTGGCTCAGGACCCTGCCCACGCTAAAGAAGACCGGTTCTTGGAACTAGCCTATGGGTTCTGTGAAACCTATGTCGTTGCGAACACCGAGCCCGGGAATGCGATGGTTGCGGCTTGGCGCGGGGAAGGCGAGGCGTTGTTGGATGCATGGCGCCGGAAAGGTGCGCCGGCGGCGGTTTCGACACCAGGGTCTCAGGTGCAGCCGCGTCCTGCGCCGTTCGTGGGTACTGGGGACGATCGTCCGCTGAGGATGTTGCTGCAACGCGCCCAACGGGCCGTCGCGGACGGCAACGTGGCGGACGCGAAGGAGTTGGCCTTGGAAGCCGCGGCCACACTCACGAAGGTGGAAGTGGCCAAGTCCGAATCGGCTGTGCACGAGGTCGAGGTCCGGCTGAAAGAAGCCAACGACGAGGTCGAGCGGGCACGAGAAGCAACGCGCCAGGCCGAGCAACGGGTTGCGGAGGTGGTGCAGTGTACCACCGAGTGCAAACGGGCCGGCGACGCGGCGCGTGTGCGCGCGGCGCGCGTGCTCGACATGCGGAAAGAGGTCGAAAAACGGATTGCCCAGCTCGATGCGCGCATTCGTGAGTTGCAGATGCAGCGCGAAGGCGAAGTAAAGCGAATGTTCGAGGCCGGGATCGAACTGGATGCAGCGAAACAGAAGCAGTACGTTGCCGAACGGGAACTGGCCGAGCAGGCGGAGGCGGAACGAGCGGCCCGCGAAATCCAGGAGAACGCCCGGCAGCACATCAAGGGCTTGCTGCGCAAACGCTCGGAGCTTGAGCTTACCTTAGGACAGGCGCGCGAGACGCTCACGCGGCATCGAGCGTCTTTAGTCGATCTGGAACAGGCTGTTGCGGAGATGCGCGCCGGCAAAGAAGAGACCGATTCCGAAGGGTTGCTGTTTTGACGCGTCCTCCCAGGTAAACCTCTTGATAATCACGGCCACGTACGAGAAAGGGATGGTGCGTCATCTGACAGGATAACAGGATGAACCGGATAGTGGGGTCGAAACAATCCAGACGCGATACCTACCCGCTCGCAAGACCCAGGCATGGTAACGCCGTAGGAGGTATGGGTGCGCTCTAAAGGTGAGTTCGTGGGCGTTGTTGACTTTGGGTCGCGCGAGGTCCGGGTCCTGGTGGCGCGCAAGGATGCGGATGGGGCCATTCAGGTGGTGGGTCACGGGGTAGCGGCGGGGCGCGGGTGCGTCTCGCAGGGGGTAATCCAAGACTTGAGTGCGGCCCAGGTGGCCTTTCATCACGCGGTTACCGCTGCCGAAAAAGAGGGGCGCGTCAAGATTACTTCCCTGTTCTGTGGGATCAACGGGCGGAACGTCGAAACGTTTATCCGCGAGGGCAAGGTCAAGCTGGCACATGAGATCGTCGAACACGGCCACATGAAGGAGGCGTTGGATCAGGCATCGCGAGACATCCTGGCGCCTGGAAAACATATCACATCGTCGATTACGTCGCGTGAGTGGTATGTGGACGATCTCCGCGTGATAGACCCTATCGACATCCGCGGCCAAGTGCTGAAGGTGCGCGTGCATTTTGCCCGTCTGCCGGCCGTCATCGCGGACAATCTGACGAGTTGCATCGAGTCTCAGCATCGCGACCTCGAAGACCTAGTTTTCCTTCCGCTGGCGTCGGCGCTGGGCTGTCTTACGCCGGAGGACATGGATTTGGGCGTAGCCGTGCTGGACATGGGGTACAGCACGACGGGTCTGGCGGTCTACCGGGAGCACCGCATCTTTGGGACGCACTGTTTTGAATGGGGCGGGAATCATATTACGCGCGACGTGGCGGCGGGCCTTCAGGTGTCATTCGAGGAGGCCGACGAGTTGATTGCGCAATACGGGATTTCCGAAGAACGCATCCGCGCCGAAGCGCGCGAAGAGAACGGCGCGGAGGACATGTTTCCCAGAAAGAACTACAACGTGCGCATCAAACTGCGCTGTGCAGTCCGCGGGGCGCCGCCCGTCGTGGAACGCAGCCAGCTTGATGAGATCATCTACGAGCGGGCCAAGGAACTTCTTACGAAGGTGCGGCAGCACCTCCGCGCACGAGGGTTGATCGATCATCTTGTTCGGGGCGTGGTGCTCACCGGCGGGGTGTCGAGGCTTGGAAATCAGGCCGCACTGGCCGAGGCGGTGTTTCAGGTGCCATGCCGGGTCGGCTTGCCCGATTCGGTGGAAATCCTGCCGCATGCGGCCAACGCGCCGGAGTTTTCCGCCGCGGTGGGACTGGTGCGACATGCGTTTGCCTACCGGGCCGCGTTGCGGGCGGGGCGAATCGAGGGGCGCGGACCTGGCGGTTCCCGGTTCCGCCGACTCGGCCACGCGTTCCGCAAGTATTTCTTCTGAGGATTTGTGAAGAAATCGTGTCCGCGCCTCCAAATGAGGCGGCGGCAGACTGTCGGCGCGGCACGGCTGCAGATGCAGGGACGCGGCCCTTCGCGTCCGCAAAGGCCAAAAAGGGAGGCGCGTTGTTCATGGGACCGCGAATCGTTGCGCTGTGCGGCCTACTGGCAAGCTGCCTCGCGGCCGCCCAGGAGGAAATCATGGACTATGCGCCGTTTCAGACCTCGCAACTGCGTTGCGTGATAGGCAACAACGCCGCGATGGGCGAACACACTGCGGGATACAACGGGGTCTTTGCATTGCGGTGGGGAGACGCGGGCGAGAACGCCTTTGTTCCTGCGTATGCCGGGCTTAATCTCGAGCACTATTTCGACGCGCGGCCGCGTAACCCCGACGCCGCGATTTTTTTCGAGCCCCGCCGCGCCCCCATGTCGTTCACGCGCCTGAGCGAGACCGCAGCGGAACTGCATCAGCCGCCCACACCTTACTACGGCGTCGAAAGTTGGACCCGGTTCGAGATCAGGGAACCGTACTACGTCGACATGACCTTCCGGTGCGTGCCAACAAAGGCGGCGTTTGAGGGAGGATTCATGGGCATTTTCTGGGCGTCGTACATCAACGCGCCCCTGGACAAGAGCGTCTATTTCCTCGAAGCCGGTTCCACGCTGGACGCGCCCCGGTGGGCGCAATACTGCACGCAGGTCCATGGACGCGACAGCACGGTGTGTCATGCGTCCGCGCCCGCCGTGGATGTTGGCGCATCGAGGGATGACGGTTCCCTGTTTACAAGCATTTCGCCGTTACGCTACTCGGAACCGTTCTTCTACGGCCGGTTCAGGGATATGGCGCTGATCTACATCTTCGAGCCGGATCCGCGGATTCGTTTCTCGCATTCCCCATCCGGCGGCGGCCCGACGCCCGCCAAAGACGGAGCGAATCCGGCCTGGGATTTTCAGTTCGTTGTGCCGAACTATGAAGTAGGCAAAGAGTACGGGCTTCGCATGCGGCTCGTGTGCAAGCCCTGGGCGGGCCGCGCCGACGTGCTCGTCGAGGTAAAACGGTTTCTGGGCAGGTCTTAGAGCGTGTCCGAAAAGCTCGCACCTTGTCGCGCTGAGCGAAGTATCTCCTTCATTTCCGAGGCCGCCCTGCGCAAACCAGATTCTTCACTTCGTTCAGAATGACCGTCCGGCTTATCGGGGCTTTTCGACACGCTCTTAGCGCGCGGGCGGATTGGGGCGCACAGCCGCGACGTACGCATCGACAAGCAGCTCGGGGAAGTGGCGCGCGGCCGCGAGCTTCGACTTGCGTGAAATGGCCACCAAGATGGCGACGCTCTCCGCTTTTACCGTCGCCGCATACGCGCCGTCGCCGAAAAAGGGCCCTGGGTCGAGAAACCCCATGGGCAGGTCGTCCGCGCGAAGGCTTCGTGACTGGCCCGACTCGATGCGCAGCACGGCGCCGTCAACCAATTGGAAGAGCTTGTCGGCCTTCCGGCCCCTTTCAAAGATGATTTGGCCGGGCTGTGCAATGAACTGCTCGGCCTCCATTCGCAACCGTTCCTGCAGGTCGCTCAGAGCGGCGGTCGTTTCTTTGAGCCGGCGCGTGAATTCCTGGCAAAGGACACGGGTCAACAACGGGAACTCGCCGATGATCACGTCCAGATGATCGGGCTTCAGGCATAACGTATACACCGCCATCGCCGCCCTCACCGAAGCTGTTCGACGCCCCTGGCCCAGATAGGCCATTTCGCCGACGAACTGCGGCGCGCCGGGGGTGCAGGTTACGACCGCCAGCGCATTGCGCGGCCGCAGTTGCGGGTCGGAGCCTGCGTGTTCGACCACAAAACTCCCGCACAAGACCAAAAACACGTCCATACACTCCTCACCCTCGCGGATGAGATACTCGCCGTCCGTGAATCGGGTCTTGGAAATGTCGGGCCATCGCTCGATCAGTTGATGGAATTCCGACCCTTCAGGAATCTTGATGTCCTTCAGTTCGTACGGTTCGGGCACGGTTTTCTCCTCGTGACTCTCTGCGCGTAAGCTAATGGACCAGCACCGTCGAAATCAAGGCGGACGGATTTGGGCCTTCCTGTCGCCCTTGTATCCGGTTTCGCATTGTGTCACCATTACATGCAAATAGTGGGTTGCGTAGAAGGAGGATACGGACATGCTTTTTCGTGCGCGGAACGTCTTGCTCTTTATATCGGCGGTTCAGGCGGCGTGTTGGGGCGACATCGGATATACGCCGCTCTGGCAAGTCTCCGGACGCGGTGGGTTCTCTACGCCGAACCAGATCAAGGACCCGTCGTCCGGTGCGACGTTGGGCTTCGTGTTGTGTGAGGCGGATATCGGCGTGGTGTGCCTGGACCTCGCAGGAAACCGCGTGTGGGAATACCCCATGGAGCCGCCGGTTGCGGCGACGCCCGCCGTGGCCGACCTTAACGGGGACGGCCGCGAGGAAATCGTTGCCGCGGACAGCAAAGGCAACCTGGTCGCCCTTACGGCGGACGGTGCGACGCTGTGGAGGCAATCGGGCGCCGTCGCGCGCGTGGAGCCGGATTCCTGTCCCGCTATTGCCGACCTGGACGGGGACAACAAGCCGGAGGTGCTGGTGGGCGATACGGAGGGCACGTTGTCGTGTCTTACTTCGGAAGGCGCCTTGCGCTGGCAATTCACCGGCGACGGCTCGCAAATGGGGCCGGTGCTGGTCGCCGATCTGTACGACCTTCCCGGCTCGGAAATCATCGTGACGTCGCACGACTCCCACATCTACGCCCTCTCCTCCGAAGGCGAATGGCTGTGGGACGTGTTTCGCGGGAACGACCTGTTCCCGAACTCGACGCCGGTCCTGGCCGACGTGGACGGAGACAAGATTCCGGAAATCTACATCGGCGGCGGCCTGCACCATTTCTATCGCATTGACCCGCGCACGGGCGCCGTGGTCTTTGAGCAGAACGTGTACCTCCATATAAACGCCGCCATTGCCGCGGGGGACCTGAACGGCGACGGACGCGACGAGGTCGTGTTCGGCAACAAGGGCGGCGAAGTGTGGTGCTACGGAGGGAACGGTTTCTTGTGGCGTCACGAACTCCGCAGAAGCAACCTGTTTGGCGGGCCCGTTCTGATGGACGTGAACGGGGACGGACGGATTGAGGTGCTGTTTCATGCATCGCAGCAGGATATTCAAGTATTCGATGCCGATGGCGCCGTGCTGGCCTCGCTTTCGACGCCGGTGGGGGCGATGACGGTCCCGTTAGTGGGCGATTTCGACGGAGACGGCGGCGCGGAACTGCTCTCCACGTCGCAGGTCGGCGCGGGGCAGGCGGGAATGGCCGTGTGCGCCCGTCTCGGCGTCCCGTGGGTCGAGGACGCGAGGAACCAAACGACTTTCGCGGGCAATCGCGCCCGTTCCGGCCAATCGGCCGGCGGACGCACCTACGCCCCGGCGCCCGTCCCGGCGATGCAGGAGGGTCGCGGAGGAGCCTCCGTAGCGCCCGTGGGCGACGTGGCCCTATTCACCGGGCGAAACGCCTGGCGCTTCGACGTGGACAACCCGGAAGGCCGGCGCTTGGCGCTGCTGACGCGCATCGTTTATCCCCATGGCGTGGTCAGGGGCTTTGCACGGCATGTCTACGGACCCAAGGAACGGCTCAGCATCTCCTTCGATGTCCGTAACCCCGGCGCGTACGCCGTCGCACAAACGTTGGTGGACGCGGAGAACCATGAGCGCCTTGTCACGCGCACGACGTCCGTTCCATTCAACGGATTCGATGGCGACTATGCCTATCTGGACGAAAAGGTCTTCAGAGACACCGAAAACGCGATTCGGGCTTGGCAGACCGAAAACGAGGCCGTTGCTGCCGGAATCGGACAGCAATTGGACGTGTTGAAGGCGCAACTGGCCGCGGTGGCTGCCGCGCCCGAGGAGACGCGGGCCGCGCGCTCGGCGCTGCTGCGGGGCGAGGCCGAGCGCCTGCGCGACGTCGTGCGCGCGGGCGTCAGGTTCGCATCCACGGGCAGCTTCTTCGCGTGGCCGTATTCTCCCTGGGCCTATTTTGACCCGAAGGACACGCTCCCTGCGCCGGATGGCGAGATGGACGGCCTCCGCGCTTCGCTCTTGCAGGGCGAGTACGCCTCACTGGCTGTGAACGTGACCAATGTATCGACGCGGCCGCTCGAGGTGCGCGTGTCGTGCGGCGAACTGAAGGGACCGGTCGCGGCGCCGTCTCCCGAGCACGTCGTCCTGCGGCGGGCCGTCGTGGTGCCCACGATACGCAGGGAGGTGGTGGCGGACGCGCTGCCTGTGCTGGACCAAGGGGGCCTGCTGCGGCTCGCCCCGCTCGAATCCCAGCAACTGTGGATCACCCTGAACGCAGGCGACCTGCCGCCGGGCGAGTACGTCGTGCCGCTCGCGTTGTTGAGCCTCGAGCCGGACCCCACCGAACGATCCCTGTCCATCGAGATGACGGTGTGCGGCCTCGCGCCGCCCCGGCCAAGCCCGCTCCGTTTTTGCGTGTGGAGCACGGAAAAACCCGTCTTGGGCACGAACAACGACGAAGTGCTCGCCGACCTGACGGCGCACGGCGTCAACGTGTTCTTCGGCCAGGCGCCCAAGGCCGAGTGCGACGCGCAGGGTAACCTTGTCGGGCCCGTGGACTTCACC
>Ga0315277_10007529_pt1 | contig 14123 bp, 12 predicted proteins | sample YL17G05_15_MG_FD_203695 | JGI IMG/M metagenome (GOLD analysis project Ga0315277, IMG submission 203695) | Sediment microbial communities from Yellowstone Lake, YNP, Wyoming, USA - YL17G05_15 | ecosystem: Environmental > Aquatic > Freshwater > Lake > Sediment | place: USA: Wyoming | collected... | reverse complement strand
CTCTTGGTGTGACGGTAAGTGTTGATGATGATGGCCAGGGCCGTGGCGACGACACTGACTTCGATGACGATGAATGTCACGGCGAGGGCCTGGGCGACAAGGATGTTCTTCTTGGCGAAACCCGTGGCGACAAGGGCTAGGCTGACACCTTTGCTGATGACCTCGATCCCGATGAAGAGCTTGATCAGGTTGCGCATGGACAGCAGGCAGTAGAGGCCGACAAACACGAGGACGGCGGCAAAGGCCATGTAGAGAAGCCAGGTGTTATTCATCCTTGTCCCTCTTGCGGAACAGCGCCAGGACAGCCAGGACGCCGGCGAAAATAACGCCGATCTGGCCGACCAGGTCAAACGTGCGCAGCTTCCAGAGCACGTCTCCGAAAGTGCCGTGCTCCGGCGTCGCTTCGAGCGAGGGGATCTTGCCGATGAGGCCCCTCATGACAAAGAAATCCAGGACCAGGAATACGACAAAGACCAGCGGGAAAATCCAGGAGGCGGCCTTGGACTCGCGGACGTCGCCCCCCGTCTTGGTCAGGGCGATCGTGGTGATGAAGAGGACGGTGATCAACCCGGCCACAACCGAGATCTCAAAAGCTCCAATATAGGGGGCCTTCATCCGGAAGAAGATGATCCCCAAGAGAAGGCTGGCCACCGCCAGGCAGATGGCCGCCTTGAGGAGGTCCCGGAAAAGGACGGCGGCTACAGATAACAGGACCAGGCCGCAAAGAAGCGCGATTTCGACGATCATTGTTTCAAAATCCTAATGAACCCAGCATCGTCTGGACCCCCTTGACCAGGGCGTCGGCCGCTGGCCGGATCCAGGAGTTGACGGTCCCGGCAAAAAATATTCCCGTGGCGATGCACAGGAGCGCGAGCAGGACCGTGGACACCGTCATCCAGAACGGCGCTTCCCGGACGGAGCTCCACTTCTCGTTGAGCTTGCCGAAAAATGCCTTGCGCTGGATGAGCAGATAATACCAGAGCGTCAGGACGCTCACCAGGACGGCTATGACGGCGAACGCCCACTGCTTGGCCTGGACGAGCGCCACGATGATGATCAGTTTGCTCCAGAAGCCGTTGAGCGGAGGCACGCCGGCGATGGCCAGGGAGCCGATCAGGGTCGTCCCGGCAGTGACAGGCATCCTCTTGCCCAGACCACCCATCTCATCGAGGTTGCGCGTGCCGGTGGACATTTGGAGTGACCCCGAATTCAAGAACAGCAGGCTCTTGGCCAGGGCGTGGTTGAAGAGGTGAAAGAGTCCGCCCAGAATACCCAGGGGAGTGCCGAGGCCGATGCCCAGGACGATGTATCCCACCTGGCTGATCGATGAATAGGCCAACATCCGTTTGATGTCGGTCTGACCGAGCGCTAGAAGGGCGGCGACAACCATCGAGATAACTCCCAGGTACATCAGGACCGTCGACAGCGCCGGTGTCAGCCCAAAGACGTTGAGGAAAACGCGGGTGAGGGCGTAGACGCCGGAGACCTTGATCAGCAGACCGGAAAGGGCGGCCGAGATGGGCGCCGGCGCCGAAGGGTGCGCGTCCGGCAGCCAGGCATGGAAAGGCACCAGCGCCGCCTTGAGCCCGAAGCCCAGGATGAAGAAAGCCGCACAGAGGCCCACCAGGTATCTGGCGTCAAGGGCCCGGAGTCCCTGCGAGACCGTCTCAAAATCCAGACCTCCGGTGACGCCGAAGATGATGATAATGCCCGCCAAGAGAAAAGCCGAGGCGACGGCCGAGAGCATAAGGTACTTGAATGAGGCCTCGAGCTCATCCTGACCGAGTCCGAAGGCGACGAGAGCATAAGAGGCGACGGCCGCGACCTCGAGGAAGATGTAGATCTGGAAAAGGTCGGTCACCAGGAGGAGACCGTTCATGCCGGCGAGCATGACCAGGAAAAGGGCATAGAAATTCGCCTTGGAGCCGTAGTGGTCCATATAGTCGATCGAGAACAGCGAAATAGCAAACCCCACAAGGGAGACGGCGAAGAGCATGAACAGGCTGAACCCGTCCAGCATCAACCTAATGTTGACGGGTTCACCCAGCCAGGAGAGCTGCTGGACGGCCGCATCCTGCCCGATGAGGCCGCGTCCCTCGAAAAAAACCAGGGCCAAGAGGACGATGAAGACGGAGTTGACCAGGAGATCGGGAAGGACCTTCTTGGATATCTTCCCGACGAGCGGGAGGATGCCCGCGACCACGAGCGGCAGTGCGATGAACAGAAAAACCAAATCTCCTCCTCTATCTCAAGAGCAGGCTGATGATTCCGGCGACAGCCAGTAGCCCGCCGATCGACCAGGCCAGGTAGTTTGCATAGTGACCGGTATGAGCAGCTCTGAGCACTCCCGTGAAGGCCCTCCCCACGGCCGTGACGCCCTTCTCAAAGATCGCATCGATCGGCCGGTCGACGAGTTTAAAGAGAACGCCGGACAACCACTTCAGGAACCGCACGCCCTGTTCATAGATGTCGAAAACGCGCCTCTCAGCCAGGTCGTAGATCTGCTTGATGACCGGGAATTTATGAACCGGCTCGGAGGCGAGATAGGCTTTTTGTCCGGCCTTCCTCCAGCCATAGAGATGAAGCAGGAGGGCGATGACCAGGCAGCCCACCGAGATCAGGGCGACGGGGTTGAACAGGGCCAGGGCATGGGTCGAGAAGTCGAGGTGTTCGCCCGCCCCGACATGGCCTTTCAGGATGGGCTCGATGAACCCTTTGAGAGGTAGCTTGTTGTAAACGCCGAACAGGATGCAGAGGCCGGCCAGGGTCAGGATGGGGATGAAGACCGGGCTCTCACTCTCTCTGACGGCCGGGACATCCTGGCTTCGCGGGCCAAGGAAAACGGAATGTCCGGCCTTGAGGAACGAGGCGAAGGTCAGGATGGCCCCGACCCAGGCGGCGATGGCGAAGACGATGTAGCCCGTCTCGAGCGCACCGTGGAAGACCATCTCCTTGGAAACAAACCCGTTGAGCGGCCAGACCCCGGAGATGGCCAGGGCGCAGACCGCAAACCCGAAGGCTGTGAGCGGCATCTCCTGCCGCATCCCGCCGAGTTTCTTGAGCTCGGTCGTCCCGCAGCGGTGCTCGACGCTTCCGGAGCTCAGGAACAACCCGCACTTGTACATAGCGTGGTTGATCATGTGGAAGATCCCGCCGGCAATGCCGATCGGGACGGCGGTACCGATGCCCAGGATCATGTATCCCACTTGGCTCACCGCGTGATAGGAAAGGAGCCGCTTGAAGTCCTTTTGGACAAGGGCCATAAAAACGGCCAGGACGATGGTGGCGGCACCGATCGTCATGAGGACGATGGCCAGAGTAGAGTTCTTTTCCAGGGGAAAGAAATCCAGGGTGATCCGGGCCAGGAAATAGATACCCAGAAGCTTCTCGAGGGCGGCCGGTATGAAGGCCATGACCGAGACAGGAGCGTCTATGGCCGCGTCAGGAATCCAGGTGTGGAAGGGCATGGCGCCGGCCTTGCCGATCGCCCCGATGACCATCAGGATGAAGCTCACGGCCGCAAGCCCCTCGGGTTTTACCGAGATCTCGGAGAGCGTCAGCGTCCCGGTTAATTTCCAGAGGATGGCGACACCCAGGATCATCGAGAAATCGCAGAAGCCGCCGAGGATGAAACTCTTGACCGCCGTCCGATTGGAGTCCTTGCCGCCGATGGTGATCAGCCCGTAAAGGGTCAGCAGCAGGCCTTCCCAGAAGAAGATGAGCGGCACGAAGTTATTGGAGAGGGTGGCGCCGTTGGCGAAGGCCGCCGTCAGGAAGACATAGGCATAATATTCCCGCACGCGCGGGATGTTCTTCATTTTAACAGTCGAATAGAGCGCAATCAGGAACAGGAACCCGGCCAGCCCCAGCAGGATGAAGGCGCTGAAATGATAAAGCCGGAGGTCGAAGTCCACCCCGTTCCCCAGCCAGGAGACTTTCCAGGTCAGGTTCTTAATGGTAAAGAAGGCGTACCCGAAATAGAGGAGGACGACTGACCCCAGGACCGAGATAACCTCGCGGACGTACTTGACTCTGGACGGTATGAGGATGGCGATCAGGGCGATGGCCACGGGAAGGAGGATCGGGAAGAGGAGCATGGGACCTGTCATTTCAACCACCAACTGATACCGGCCGTCGCTACCTCAGCCAGCTTCATGGGATAAGCGACCAGGATTCCTGCGGCGAGCGAGAGCACGGCGAGGAAGGTGACTACAAAGACCATGGACCGAGTCCCCTCGCGGGCCGGAGCCTTGGCCTCTCCCAAGAAGACCTGGCTGAAAACCTTGAGGAGGTAGAACATCGTCAGGACGGCCGTGAACAGGGCCACGGCCGCGGCCCAGATCGCGCCGGCCTTGACGGTTCCGACGATAACCAGGAATTTGGAGAAGAACCCGCCAAAGGGCGGGATGCCGATAACGGAGAAGGCGCAAACCAGGAAGGATACAGCCGTCAGGGGCATTGTCTTGATGAGGCCGCCCATCTCGCGGATGTCCCGCTTGTGGGTGGCGTGGATGACGATTCCGGCGCAGAGGAACAGTCCGGCCTTGGCCAGGCCGTGCATAAGGATGAAAAGGAGCGAGCCCGAGATCCCTTCCGGTGTGGCCACGCTAAAACCCAGAAAAATGTAGCCGATCTGGCTGACCGTCGAGTAGGCGAGGATGCGCTTGAAGTCGGTCTCGACAGTGGCCGCGGCGGCGGCGACCAGGCTGGAGGCAACGGCGATCCATGGGATGGCTTCTTTCCATCCGGGCGGGATATCAAAGGTAAAGAGAAAAATGCGGGCGTAGGCATAAACGCCGATCTTGACCAGGACAGCGGCGTGGAGGAGGGCTGTAACGGTGGTCGGAGCAACGCCGGCGTCGGGAAGCCAGGTATGGAGAGGAACGGTGGCCGATTTGGAGAACATGCCGAAGAGGATGAGCAGGACAGCCGAGCCGGGGATGAGGGTCCCCCGCATGTCCATGAGGTCGAAACTTTGGGTATTCCCATAGATCTGAACGAAGCCGAGGAGCATGACTACAGCTCCGAAGAACGTTACCAGAAAGGCCTTGTCGGCCTTGAGAACGTGCTCTTTGACGCGATAAAAACCGATCAGACGCCAGCAGCTTATGGCAATGATCTCCCAGAACAGGTACATGAAAATGAGGTTCGAGGAAAAGACGAGTCCCATCATCGCGCCGATGAAGAGGACGACCATCAGGTAGTACTCGTTCTGGTTCTCCTCGTGGGCGATGTAGCCGAGCGAATAGAGGATAATCAGAAACCCGACAAACGAGGAGACGATCGACATAAAAATGGAGAGCGGGTCGATGATCAGCGTGAAGTCCAGGCCCAGGGCCAAGGGCCGCCGGAAGATCACTTGACCGCCGGTCAGAGCGAAGGGGATGAGAAAGAGCGGCAGGGCGGCTGTCGCGCCGCCGAGGAGCAGGGACCAAGCCGAGCGCGCCGACTTGGATATCCGGCCGGCGATGGGGATCGTGAAAGAGCCGATGACGGGGATGAAGATCGTTAAAAGGACTATGAGTTCGGTTCTCATTATGAAAAAAGAATCAGAAAATAATAAGGTCAGAGTATATTGAGGACAATGCTAAAAGTCAATAAATTTCGTCAACATTTTGTAGCTCTTTTTCAGGCTGGAAAAAGCCACTGACACTCGGCCAGACCGGACATTTTTTTGTGAAATCTGGTTCGTCAGCAGGAATCTTAAGTCCTCGGCCTACCTCGGCTTCTGACCCGTCTGAGCTCTTACCGCTTTGAGCATCCTCTGCCAATGGGGCCTCAGAAAGGGAGGGTAGCTCAGGCTGCCCAAGGCGTAACGGCGGTCGGCCTGCTCAAGGTCGAGGACTGCTGTGATCATCTCTTCCTGATAAAAACCCGCTTCGGCGAGCGGCAGACCCTCAGGGTTGCGGATAAAGGACTGACCGCTCGAGGTCTGCTTGCCGTCCGGCGACTGTCCGACGGTATTGGCCACGCAGTGGAAGATCCGGGTCGTCGGCCCCGCCGGCTGCTGGGCGCGGCCGGACACCCGCTTCCAGGCCACGGCTTCGACCTCATCGGAGCTGCAGGACGGATGGAAAAGCACCCTGGCGCCCAACATCGCCGGAAGCCTGTAGACCTCAGGATGACGGCCGTCGCGGCAGATGGCCAACGTGCACAGGACGCCGTCGATTTTAAATAGGGAAAGTGTGTTTCCTCCCCGGCAATATTTCCGTTCGTCCCTCCCGGCCAGATGAACCTTGGCATACTCGTGGACGACGGCGCCTGTGGGCGCGATGACATGGGCCAAGTTAAGGAACCGACCTGATGTCTTTCTGAGCGTGCTGACGATGGTCCAGAGGCCGGCCTCTTTCGCCGCCCGGCAGGTTTGGGCGAGGGCGTCCCTAACCGCGCCGGGAGCCAGCTTGACGACATCGGGGAAATAATACCCAGTCAGGCTCACTTCGGGGAAAAGGACGACCCGGCTTCCTTCCTCTGCCGCCAGCCGGATATATTGACGGGTCCGCTCCAAGTTTCTTTCCAAGGATTTCGCCCAGTGGAGCTGGACGCAGGACACCTGCAAAGTTTTTGGCACCTTCATGGACGTTGGTCCTTTCTTATCCACCCGTTAAAAGTAAGCCGTCACGCCGACCAGGACATAATTAAGCAGGGCGAAATTGTAGACCCTGTCGTTATCGGCTCCGCCCTCCAGGATGCGGTAGCCCACCCGAAGCGCCCATTTCTCGCCCTTTTGATAGACAACGGCCAGCTGGACGTCTTCGGCGCGGCCCTGCGGCGCAGCCGCCGCGTCCCCTTCCAGGAGTAGTCTCAGAACGGGGGAAAAACGCCATTCCAAGAGGAAACTGAGCAAGGGGACGAACCCGACATTCGTATTCTGGGAGGTCTTGTCGCCACCGCTAATCTCGATGCCGGCGTCCCTGATCTTGGCAGTCAGCCCGAGGCCAATCCTCAGCCGTTTTCCTTCCCTAATCCCATACCGCCAGCTCAACCGATAGGAATTGAAGCGATAGACCGAATCAAGGGGAGTGTTCACCGCGAAGGTCAAACCGTTAAAGTCGAGAGGAAAATCGACGCGCCCCACCCCGACCAGGGCGAGAGGGGCAAACAGCACCATCACGGTATGCCGAGGATGGAACCGGAAGCCCGCCCTGAGCCGAACGAAAAGTGAAGAGCTAGTCGAGAAGTCGTCGGTCAGCGAAAACAGGGTACCGGTGTCTCCGGGGATGCGGACATCGCAATAGCCGGGGAAAACGCTTCCGGCTTCAAAATCTACGAACCACCCGCGCGTAGATTGAGCCTGCACCGCAGGGACGCTGACGAAAACCACCAGCACAGTCAATACAATGGACCGTAGGAATTTCCTCGTCATCATGAAATCAGCTCGTGTTGTCTGTGCCCAAACCCTTGTCCGCAGTGCGGAACCTGGCGCCATCGCTTGCCCGGTTCATCCATTATACACGAACCCGGTCGAGATTTTGGAATTATCTTAGCCCAGCCAGCCGGTGGATAAAGCAGAGCTAAAAGACGGGGAGGGAAGCGATGGCCTGCTTGATGATGATGAGGATATTTCCCGGGAATATCCCGAGCTGGAGCACCCCGTACAGGCAGAGAAAGAGGACGAGGAAGAGAGCGGGATTATCGACTTCGATATCCACCTCTCGCCCCGGTTCCCGCATGTACATGTAAACGACGATGCGCAGGTAGTAGAAAACTGAGACGAGGCTGGCCAGGACACCGATGACGACCAGAGGGACAAGCCCGGCCCTGACGGCTGCGCTGAACACGTAGAACTTGGCCAGGAAGCCGGCTGTGGGCGGGAAGCCGGCCAGCGACAGGAGAAAAATGCTCATGGTTCCCCCGATCCAGGGGTAGCGGAAGCCGATTCCGGCGAAATCGTCGAGCTCGAGATATTCCCTGCCCGTTTTGCTCAGGCCGATCAAGGCGGCAAAAGAACCGATATTCATGAACAAGTAGGCCGCGAGATAAAAGACCAGGCTGGCCTGGTCCTGAGCCAGGATGGCCACCAAGAGATATCCGGCGTGGGCGATCGAGGAATAGGCGAGGATCCGCTTGATGTTTGTCTGCCGCAGGGCGACTAAATTTCCTATAACCATAGTTAGGGCGCTCGTCGCCCACAGGGCCCAGAAGAGGACGCTGCCACTCGGAACCGCGTCCCAGAAATTCATAAAAAGCCGAAGCAGGACGACGAACCCTGCGGCCTTGGGGCCGACCGAGAAGAATGCCGTCACCGGAGTCGGGGCGCCTTCGTAGACATCGGGCGTCCACATGTGGAAGGGGACGACGGCGATCTTGAACCCGAAACCGACAAGGACGATCGCGACGCCGAAAAGCCCCATGACCGATGGACCGGCCGCCGCCTTAAATTGGGCGATGATCTCCGGGAGAAAGGTTGACCGGGCGGCCCCGAAGAGAAAGGCCAATCCCAGGACAAGGAAGGCGCTGGAAAAGCTTCCGAGCAGGAAATATTTGAGCGCCGCCTCGCCGGACTTCTCGTCTTTTCGTCGCAGTCCCGCCAGCGCATAGCTGGAGACGGAAAGGACCTCAAGGCCTAGGAAAATCACTAGCAGGTCTGAAGACGACGTCATGATCATCAGTCCGGAGAGGGCCAGCAGCAGGAGGGCGAAGATCTCGCCGTGGTTGGCATCCTGCTGTCCGATATACTTCAGACTCAGCAGGATGACGAAAGCGACGGCCAGGCTAAAAAGAAGCGTCAAAAAGATCGCCAAGTTGTCAAGGGAGAGCGCGCCCCGGAAATACGTCCGCTCCCTGTTCCAGGACGACACGGCCAGGTAGGAAGCGGCCACAAGGATGGCCAGCGAGATATAGCCGAGATAGTCCTTTTTGTCTCTGTTGATAAAGACTTCTAGGAGAAGGACGATGAGCGCCCCGGCGACGACCGTCAGCAGAGGGTAGAGGGAGGCGAGGCTGTCCATCCTTATCTCTTTTCCTCCACCTCGGCCAGGACTTGCTTGGCTATCCGGACAGCATCCGCCTCGGCGGCCCGGTCGATCTTCAGGGATGTTGTCCGGTCGCTTTCCCGGAGGAATATTTTTTCGCGATTGTGAACCCGGTCGAGGAGCCGGGACACGGATGCGTCCATCTTCCGCAGGAAAGTCTGCGGGTAGATGCCCATCCAGAAAATCATGATGATAATGGGCACGAGATAGCCCAGCTCCCTTTTATTCATATCCTTAAAAGAGCGGATTTTCTCGTTGGTGATCGGGCCGTGCATGACCCGCTGGTACATCCAGAGGAGATAGGCTGCGGCTAGGATAACGGTCAACACGGCGAGAATCGCCTGCAGCTGGCTCGTCTTGAAAATGCCGAACAGGCAAAGGATCTCGCCGACGAAACCATTAAGACCGGGGAGCCCGATAGAAGAGAGCAGGCAGACTAGAAAGAAGGCCGAGAAGACCGGCATCTGGCTGCTCACTCCTCCGAAATCTTTGATGAGACGTGTGTGGGCCCTCTCATAGAGGATGCCGACGATTAAAAATAAGGCGCCCGTGCTCAGCCCGTGGTTGAGCATCTGGTAGATAGCCCCTTGTACACCCTCGGTATTGAGCGAGAATACGGCCAGCATGATGAGCCCCATATGGCTGACGCTCGAGTAGGCGACGAGCGACTTGATATCCTTCTGGATGAGGGCCATCAGCCCGCCGTAGATGATCCCGATCAGGGCCAGGATGGATAGGAGCGGCAGGAACCTCTCCAGGGCATCGGGAAAGAGGGGCAGCGCGAACCGCAGGAACCCATATGTCCCCATCTTCAGGAGGACGGCCGCCAGGATGACCGACCCGGCCGTGGGCGCTTCGACGTGGGCGTCGGGGAGCCAGGTATGGAACGGGAACATCGGCACCTTGATGGCAAAGGCCAACGCAAACCCCAGGAACAGCCAGCCCTGGACCTGGGGATTGAGGATGAGCTTGTAGAAGTCGAAGATCTCGAGCGAATAGGTTCCGGTGGCTCTGTAGTAGAAAGAGTACAGCGCAAAAATGGCCACGAGCATGAGGAGGCTTCCGAACATGGTCATGAGGACGAACTTCAGAGTGGCGTAGACCCGGCGGGGTCCGCCCCAGACGCCGATCAGGAAGTACATCGGGATAAGCATCGCCTCCCAGAAGACATAAAAGAGAAAGAGGTTGAGGGAGACGAAAACACCGATAATTCCCGCTTCGAGGAGGAGCATGAAGATGAGGTATTCTTTGACCCGCTTCTGGATGTAGGTCCAGGAGGAAAGAACGGCGATGGGCAGCAGGAAGGTGGTGAGAAGGACAAGCCAGAGGCTGATGCCGTCGACACCGAGGTGGTAGTTGATCCCGTACCCCAGCCAGCCCGATTTCTCGACAAATTGAGGGTCGGCGACAGCGCCATCGAAATAGAAATAGAGGGTCAGCGAAGCGACGAGAGTGATTAGAGTGAATGCCAGCGCCAGATAGCGGTGGAGGACGGTCTTTTCTTGGGGGACAAAGATCAGCAGGACGGCCCCGGCAACCGGGAAGAAGGTGACGAAGCTCAGTATCGGAAAGCTCATTTTAGAACAACAAATACCCCAGGAATATGACAACACCCAGGAGAATGGCCAAAGCATAGTCTTTGACCAGCCCGCTCTGGAAGAGGCTTAAAACCTTGCCCGCGAAGCCGGTGGCGGCCGCCGTCCCATCGATCGTGCCGTCGATAACCTTCAGGTCGAACTTGTCGTAGACGACCTGAGAGCCGTTGACCAGTGGCCTGACGACGGCGGCGTTATAGACTTCGTCCACATAATATTTGTTATAGAGGAGCTTGTAGATCTTTGGGAACCGGGCGACGATCCGGTGCGGCGTCCGCGGCGATTTGAGATAGAAGACATAGGCGATATAGATCCCGCAGATGGCCACGGCCACAGAGATCAGGATGAGCAGCCATTCGGCGCCGCTGCTCAGGTGGGCTTCATGACCGGGATGGATGACCGGGTCGAGGAAGCGGCTGAACAGGTTGGCCTTCTCGCCAAGGACGACCGGAAGTCCCACATAACCCGCGATGATCGAGAAGAAAGCGAGGATGACAAGGGGCACGGTCATCACCCGCGGCGACTCGTGGAGATGTTCTTTGGCATGAGGGTCGAGCCGCTCCTGGCCGAAGAAGGTCAGGAAGACCAGCCGGAACATGTAGAAGGCGGTCAGCACGGCGCCCATGAGGCCCAGCGCCCAGATGAAGTATTGGCCCTGAGAAAAGGCGCGGGTCAGGATGGCGTCCTTGGAGAAAAACCCCGAGAGGAAGGGGACGCCGGCTATGGCGATGGCGCCGACGAGGAAGGTCGGGTAGGTGAGGGGCAGATACTTTCTTAGTCCGCCCATCTTGCGCATATCAAGCTCGCCGGAAAGCGCGTGCATCACGCTCCCCGCGGCCAGGAACAGAAGGCTCTTGAAAAAGGCATGGGTAAAGAGGTGGAACATACCGGCGGCGTAGGCGCCGACTCCGCAGCCGATGAACATGTAACCGATCTGGGAGATCGTGGAGTAGGCCAGGACTCTCTTGATATCGTTCTGGGTAAGGGCCATAGTGGCCGCAAAGATGGCGGTCAGCGCCCCGACAAGTCCGACGACCTGACCGGCCACCCCGGAGAGGGTAAACAGCAGGTTCATCCGCGAGACCATGTAAACGCCGGCTGTGACCATGGTCGCGGCGTGGATGAGGGCGCTGACGGGAGTCGGTCCTTCCATAGCGTCAGGCAGCCAGATATAGAGCGGGATCTGGGCGGATTTTCCGGTCGCTCCGGCGAAAAGGAGCAGAGCGATGATCGTGGCCATGCCTTGAGTGATGGCCCCGCCTTCGATAGCCCCGGTGATCGCCCGGAAATCGCCGCTCCCGACAATAAGAAAGAGGAAGAAAATACCCAGGATGAAAGCGGCGTCGCCGATGCGGTTGACGATGAAGGCCTTTTTGCCGGCATTGGCCGCGGAATGCTTCTCGAACCAGAAACCGATCAGCAGGTAGGAGCATAGCCCGACGCCTTCCCAGCCAACGAACATCAGGACCAGGTTGGCGCCCATGACGAGAATGAGCATGGCGAAGGTGAATAGGTTGAGGTAGGTGAAGTAGCGCTTGTACCCCTTGTCATGGCCCATGTAGCCGACCGAATAGACGTGGATAAGGAAGCCGACTCCGGTGACGACCAGAGTCATGATTGAAGATAAAGGGTCGAGTTGAAGCGAAAGGTCGGCTTGGAACGACCCGGACTGGATCCAGTGGAAGAGGGTTTTGACGATGGGCAAGTTCTCGGAAGAGATCTTGAGGAGACCGAAGAAGGAAACGAGCGAGATCAGGAAAGAGGCGAAGACGGAAAGGCAGGCCTGCCAGGAGACGTATCTCTTGGGAAGCCACTTCCCGAACACGGCCAGGATGAAGGCGCTGGCTCCAGGAAGGAGCGGGATGAGCCAGAACATCTCCATGTGTTATCCCTTCATCAGTCGCATGTCTTCGGCCTTAATCGATTTCTTCTGCCGGAAGACGAGTAGGATTATGGCCAGGCCGACGGCGGCCTCGGCCGCGGCCACGGTAATGACAAAGAAAACGATGACCTGGCCGGCCGGCGAGCCGGCCGCTTTAGCCAGGGCAATGAAAGCGAGGTTGGCGGCGTTGAGCATGACCTCGACCGCCATGAACATGGTGATCAGGTCGCGTTTGACGAAAAAGCCGATGATTCCCAGGACGAAGAGCACGATGCTCAGAAGGAAAAAGTAGTTGACCGGGATCATTCCTTCTCTTTCTTCTTGACGAGGACGATGGCGCCGACCAGAGCGGCGATGATCAGGACGGACGTGATCTCGAAGGGATAAAGAAAGTCGGTAAAGAGCAGGCGGCCGAGCTCGGTCGGGCCGCCGATAGTCTCGCCGCCCGTGCGGCCCATGGCGCCCAGCGTCCCCCGGATAGCGAGGACCAATTCGACCAGGAGGAAGAACGCCAGCCCGGCCGACAACCCGAGCGTCCATCTCTTTTTTTCTGGAGAGATGCCCTCCTCGAAGTTGACCATCATGATGACGAAAATGAACAGGACCATGATTGCTCCGGCATAGATGATGATCTGCACGGCGGCGATGAAGGGGGCGTCGAGCAGGCCGAAGAGGCCGCCGAGGCAGGCGAAGGCGAGCACGAGGAAGAGGGCGTTGTGAGCCTGGTTCTTGGAGAGGATCATGCCCAGGACTCCGCCGACGCACAGGATGGCTAACAAGAAGAAAAGGAAAATGCCCATTTTTAGGCCTCATATTATATTTGCGGCGCTCAGGAGGGTCAAGTAAATTCTGGTTTCTTAGTTTTTCCGCCCGCATATCCAAAATATCTCTTGATTCAGTTCCTTTCCCTTGTTATAATAAAAATGGTACCGCGGGGTAGAGCAGCCTGGTAGCTCGTCGGGCTCATAACCCGGAGGTCGTTGGTTCAAATCCAACCCCCGCTACCACCTTTTCTTTCCCTATTTTCTTTTGGGTCTTTTCTTGGGCATTCCATACCAGGCCATAGGCATCGGGCTCGGATTCCTGCTCGGCATTTGGGCTTTCATCGAGGCCGACACGGTCAAGGGCCGAGCCTTCATCGGTACCACGATGATCACCATCTTCATCCTCCCCGTCGTCTGGCGCCGCCCTGCCGCCGGCATGGTGTCTTTTATTTGCTGGATTTTCTTTGGCCTCGGCTGCTACATTTTTCTTAAATGGCGGGGCGAGTTTCCGTGGCGATAATCCCATCTCGGTAGTCCAGACCGATCTCGGGCTCAGCTGCATGTGCAAATTCTGCATTGACATGCCCCCCGTCAATTTCGATAATTGACTCCCTGACTTTTACTAATAGAGGAGAGTCTTATGTCCATTTTCGTCCGCGAGTCAAAGTCAAAATGGCTATTCGTTTTCTTTTTCCTGGCCGTTTCCATTGGCCTGCTTTCACTTTCTCAGCGCCCGACCCCGACCAATCCCTGGGACGAACCTGATCTCGGCTGCACGAGCATCATGGCCGGACGACTGGCCACGACCGACGGATCAGTGATGACGGCCCACACCTGCGACGGCAATTACCGGCAATGGGTCAATATTGTACCCCACGCCCAGCACTATGAGGGCGGCACGACCAAG
>Ga0315277_10007526_pt1 | contig 14125 bp, 9 predicted proteins | sample YL17G05_15_MG_FD_203695 | JGI IMG/M metagenome (GOLD analysis project Ga0315277, IMG submission 203695) | Sediment microbial communities from Yellowstone Lake, YNP, Wyoming, USA - YL17G05_15 | ecosystem: Environmental > Aquatic > Freshwater > Lake > Sediment | place: USA: Wyoming | collected... | reverse complement strand
CCATGGCCGATACCCCGCTCGTGCAGGACCAGGGCATCCTGGCCTCGGCCGACGTCGTGGCGGTGGAGCAGGCCACGCTCGACCTGATCAACCGCGCCCGCCCGCTGCCGGAGTCGCTGGCGGAGGATCGGGGAGTGCAGCCCGGCCAGCGCGTCCTGGCCGCCTCGTTGGGCGTAGACGGGCAATTGCACGTGGACGCAGCGGCCCACATCGGCCTGGGCAGCAAAGAGTACGATTTAGTCGAGGTGTAGCATTGTCTCGCACCATTCGTGCCACCCGCGCCAATCCTGAACGCAAAAACGACGCTCTTCTCCGCGCCTCCGCGCCTCTGCGCCTCTGCCTTAAACTCGCCAGAAAACTCGCCCAAGGCCTCCGTATCCTGTGGTCCCGGCTCATCCAGCAGGGGCTGCGGGTGACCGCGCTGTGGGCGGCCGACCACGCCGTGCGCATCGTCAGCGGCGCGCCCATGCTCCGCGCCAGCCAGATCACGCCCTACCTGCACGTGGGCGGACAATACCGGCGGCGCGGCTGGCCGCGGCTGGCCGCCCGTGGCGTCACGGCGGTGGTCAACCTGCGCGCCGAATTCGACGACCACGAGGCCGGCATCGCCCCCCCGCGCTACCTGTACCTGCCCACGCCCGACGACGCGCCGCCCACACTGGAGCAACTGCGCGCGGCGGTCGCCTTCATGGCGGACGAGATCGCGCGAGGGGGCGGGGTCTACGTCCACTGCGGGGCGGGCGTCGGCCGCGCGGCGGTCACGGCCGCCGCCTACCTGGTGAGCACGGGGCTGACGCCGGAGCAGGCCTGGGCCTGCATCCGCCAGGCCCGCCCCTTCGTGCGGCCCAACCCGTCCCAGGTGGCGCAGGTCGAACGCTTCGCCAGAGGGTAGGACCAAAGAAACCAGGTTTTTTCCCCAAAACCTGGTTTCTTGGCGATGATGAAGCCCCCGTCTGCGACGGGGGTGGGGTCACTGCCAGGCCAGGGGGGCGTGGGCCAGCGGTCACGGAACCCCCCACTGACGTGGGGGGCTTGCACGAAGTCACGCCCCCCCCCACTGGCGTGAGGGGCTCGCACGAAGTGGCCCGGCGCGCTGCGCGCGACCAGAGGGGGAGTACCCCCTCTGGACTCCCCCCTCAGATTCCAGAGTGGGGTAAGGGCCGTGCGCCTTAGCACATTACCATGCCAGGTTTCACTGCCCTCCCCCCCGAACCGGATGTGACAGTTTCCCATCGTCCGGCTCTCCCGTTTTCCCTTCGCTTTTTGGCCTCACTGAGCCTGCCTGCATGTAGTTCATCGTGACATTCTTCGCACAACACCATCGTCTTGCGTTGTCGGGCCATCATTTGGCGTTCCCAGACTTCCTTGTCTTTGAGATCCTTGAGTTTACGCACGTGGTGTACCTCTATCTGTCCTTCCTGTCTCCCGCACCACTCGCATTGATGCGCTCGCAGACGTTGTCCTAGTTCCGTCTGTCTTTGGTATCCCCACGTGCTGGGCTTCTGGTCTACCTCTCCGTAGGTGACCATCTTCCGCTGCACCTGTTTCGTGGATGCCACCAAGGCGTATTCCTTGGTCGCACCATCCCGCTCTTGGAATGGTATCACGTACCAACTTGGCCCTCGCTTCAGTTTCCTGGCAACTTTCGCTACTGTGCTTTGATGCTTCGCCGCCAGGGTCTTCAGGAAGCTGGTTGTGGTCAGCCATAGAATTGACGACAACACCGATGTCAGGTTGTCCGCCAGGGCATAGTACCCCAGAAATCCCCTTATCTCTGCATTGTAGATCATCAGGATTTCCAATTCACTCAGGCGAATCAGTCCATTCCTGCTTTGCCCTTGCCAGCCTTGCCGCCGTCCATATTGTCTAGCAAAGGCTTCGCACTTATCGCTGGGCATCAGCAACACCAGTTTCTGGGTACAGGTGCGTTGTACGCCTGTGCCTTGTTCCCTTCTTATTCTGACCCTACGTTTCCTATCTCCGCGCTTGATGTCGTAGCCTAGAAACCGTACCCGTTTCTCAACGTGGGTTATGAGTGTCTTTTCCTTTGATAGTTCCAGCTGTAACTCGTGCTTCAGAAATGCGCTCAGCCACTCCCTGACCGCTTCGGCATCTTCCTTGCTCCCGACTACTCCCACCAGAAAATCGTCGGCGTACCTGCAATAGTACATCCGCCTGAAATGCGGGTCTTGTGGGTCGCTCGCCTGGGTCTCTAGCATCCGTTGGGTTAGGGCCTTGTAGGTCGTCCAGTCACCGGTCTGTCTCGCCTTCTGCTTTGCCCGCTTTCGCCGGTCACATATTCGCCAGTACTCGTGCCGCCCCTGTCGCTTCCTCCCTCTGTTGAACTCCTTCATCTGGTCTGCCAAACGTTGGTCGAGTTCGTTCAAGTAGATGTTCGCCAACAAGGGGCTGAGATTCCCCCCTTGCGGAGTGCCTGAATAGGTCTTGTGGTATTGCCAATCCTCCATGTAGCCCGCTCGCAGCATCTGCTCGATGAGCTGCAGGAACCTCCGATCGGTGATGCGCTTGCTCAGTATCTTCATCAACGTATCGTGGCACAGGTTGTCGAAGAAACCCTTGATGTCTCCCTCCACCCACCACCTAACCCCTGTCATTTTCTTGACCTGAGCCAATGCTGTATGACAGCTTCGTCCTGGCCTAAAGCCATGTGAGGCTTCTGAAAATGTGGGTTCATAGATCGCTTCCAGGATAAGCTTGACCACTGTTTGTAGCAGCTTGTCCCGAAAGGTGGGGATGCCTATCGGACGCAATTTCCCATTCGGCTTTGGTAGATAGACACGGCGGACTGGGGTGGGCTTGTACTTGGATGCCTTGAGTTCCCCAATCATCCCCTCGATTAGCTCCTTGCCCATTCCATCCACTGTGCTGCCGTCTGCCCCTGGTGTCATATTGCCCGGTTGGGGAGCGATACGTTCATACGCCATCAGCCATAGCCCTACGTTGTATAACTTCTGGTAGAGCTTGTCGAATTTGACTTCCGGCTTCTCGGCCATTTTGCCAAGTATTGTAAGTAGTACGTTCGGGTCTTGCACTATGTGCTCCTCCCGTATTCCCTACAATCGGAAAACCTGCTGGCCTTCGCCCTGCACGTGGCTTTCCCACGTCCCCTGGGTGGGCGTTACTCCACCGACTACTACGCCAGTTCCGTTGCCTGGCCTGATTTTCAGGCGCTTCTGCCATAGCCAGTTCCCTGGCGCTCAGGTTCAGGCAATCCCCGTTTAGTCATCTTCCCAGATACTCTCGACTTAGGTGGCCCTTTCAGGTCGTTCATCCCTTACTGGGTGTGCGTCCCCTGGGCGGATATAGCGCGTCCTGGAATCCAACACACTATCCTGAAGAGAGTGGGTGTCACCATCATTCCCACCCGGTGGAACTTGCCCCGCTTGACCTTAGGCTTCAAGCAGTCTAGCTTTCACCATATCGAGATTGCCCTGGGGAACACTCCGGTTTGATGGAACCCTCGTTTCCCCTTTTCACGTCATGCGCTTGTCCCCTTTGTCTTTCGACGCCAGGTTAGACGCTGAGCACCTCCCCTATCCGCAGGAAGGGGGGCTCTTCTTTGCCCCGCTGAGATAGACGCCATTACGGGCGCACTTCCAGAGTTCCGGATTCCAGAGGGGCCAGAGGTCAGAGGCGGACGGGGGACGCCACTAACCGAAAACCGCTGCCCCAGTCGCGGTCGCCCGGATTGTCCCTGAAGCGGGCGGCGCACCCCACGCCCCCCCCAACATCGAGGAACGCGCCCCCACGCAACACACGGAGGACACCGCGACCTGCCTCCAGGTCCTCCCGCCCATCGCCGGGATCATACGGATACCTGAAATCAGGCTTCCCCACATTCTCGCCCCACAGACTGCGCGTCCACTCCCACACGTTCCCGCTCAAGTCCTCCACCCCATACGGGCTGGCCCCGCCCGGAAAACACCCCACCGCGCTCGTCGCCCCGATCCCCGTATCATCATAGTTCGCCCGGTTCGCGTCCGCCTCATCCCCCCACGGAAACTCACGGCCCGATTTCGGATTGCGGATTGTGGATTTGTCATTTGTAATTTGCCATTTGCCATTTGCGATTTGCTCCCCTCCCCGCGCTGCCTTTTCCCATTGCGCCTCCGAAGGTAGCGTGATCTCCCAATCTTCCTCCCGCAACAAGCGCGCCAGTGGCTCCGGCGTTCCTTCCCATTCCCGCAACCTTCCCGTCAGCCACTGGCAGTACGCCAGCGCATCGTACCAGGTCACATTGACCACCGGATGGTTGTCTACCCCCTGCAGGCTATCTTCATCGGCCGGCCTATGCCCGCTCTCATCCACGAAGGCCCGGAACTGTGCCACCGTCACCGGGTAACGAGCGACGTAGTACGGCGGCAGCGTGAACGGGTGCTGGGGCGTTTCCCGCTCATACCACTCTCGGTCTCCACCGAACTGCTTCAACAGCGCCGGGATGTCCTTCTTCTGCGTCCCCATCAGGAACGGCCCTTCCGGGACCTCCACGAAGCCCAACAGCGGCTCGGCGGGCAGATACCAGGCGCCAGCCCGGAAGCGCGGGTCTCCCAACTGCGCCAGCACGTTCCCGGCCTCGGCCCGCTCCCGTGGATCCAATGCCCCGGCTTGCAACAGCGCCGCCAGCCAGCCCTGCGCCCGCTTCAACACCGCCTGGCCTGCCGCCTCCCGTTGCACGCCCACCAGCCCGATCTCCAGCAAGGCCTCCCCCGCCAAGACCGCCGCCCGCCATGCGTCGTTCTCGACAGGCTCCTCGCGCACGCACGGCTCAGGGCAGAGGGCGTTGACCGCGCCCAGCGCACTCCCCAGCCGGTGAGTCCGCGCCGCGTGGCCCGCAGCCAGCACGTAGACCACCCGCCAGCGGTCCGCATCCTGGCGTGCCAGCCGGGCGGCCTCGGCCGGGAAGTCCGGGTGACCGGCCAGGTAGCAGGCCGCCAGGTACTCCTGGAATGTCCGGTGGGGGAACGTGTAGGCGGCGGGCTTGTGCCGTACCAGCAGCCCGGCCCGCTCCCGGATATAGTCTACAAAGCGGCCGGCCCGGTCCCAACTCCCGCCCAGGTAGGGGGCCAGCCAGTCCCGCAGGTCGCCCTCGGCCACGTCCGCCGTACCTTCAGCGGCGCCCTGCCCCTGGTGGGCGCGAAAGGCGACCTCGTACAACCCAGCCTCCAGGTCGCTCATCTTCAGGCCCGGCAGGTCCAGCGCCTCCAGTACCCCCTCCTCGTCTCCCACCCGTCCTTCCCAGCGCCGCAACAGCAGATCCACCGTCCAGTGGTACAGTTCGACCCGGTCCTCGGGCAACTGGCCGCGGAAGGTATGGAGCAGCGCCATCACCGTCAGCAACAAAGGGCGCTCGGCCAGGCCCCGCAGGTCGGCGCGCGTCGCCGCGGCCTGCAACTGCCCGGCGCGGCCCGCAGCCTGGGCCTGGGTGAAGCGGCCCCGGCGGGCCAGTTCGTCGTACCAGGTGGCGATGAAGTGAGCGATCTGCTCTTCGCTGAACGGCGCCAGCGTCACCTCGCGGAAGCCGCTCAACCGCCAGCGCTGCCCCACGTAGGCGTAGGGCCGGCAGGTGACCAGGTAGTGGTGCGCCGGATAGCGCCCGACGAAGTCGTCCACGCTCTCTACCACCGCCCGGCGCAAGCCGGCCGGCACCTCGTCCAGCCCATCCAGCAGGACCAGCATGGGCGTCTTTTTCTCCCCCAAAGCCTGGTGCAAGGACGGCCAGAAAGCACCCAGTCCCATCTCGCTCAACGCCGCTTCGAGATACTGAAGCAGCAGGGTCGCCTTACCCCGCTGAATCCCCGCCGGCAAGCCGGCCGCGAACTCTCGCAGGATGACTCGCAGCGGCAGCAGCGGGCCGTGGCGCCACGGGGTGAGCCGCTCCAGCCAGGGGGCCGCCTCTTCGGCCCGTCCCGCCTGGGCCAGGACGTAGGCCAGGAAGTTGACCAGGGTGGACTTGCCGGAGCCGGGATCGCCCAGCAGGAGCAGGCGGGGCTCCCGGTTGATCATCTCCTGGGCCGGAATGCGGCGGGCTTCGGCCTGGCGGGCCAGGAAGGCGCGCAGTTCGTCCTCGCTCTCAACCCGCTCCAGTTCGGTCGTGTCCAGCGCCGTATAGACGTCGGCCAGGCCCATGCTCTCGCCCCGCGAGGGGTCCGCGTAGTCCGGATCCAGGCTGGCCCAGGGCAAGCGGTTGGCCTCGGCGGCCAGTTCAGCCAGATAGCGACGACGCAGAGCGGTGGGGTCCTCGGGCTGAGTGCCAATGACGACGTCACCGTGGACGTCGCCGCCCACCGCCACGCTACCCGCGTCAGCGGCCACACCCCCCTGCTGGGCAATCGCCCCGCCGCCCTTCATCTGTGCCTGCACGCTGGGCACCGTCCCCAGCGGCATGCCGCAGTGCAGACAGAAGCGAGCCTCATCGGGCAATTCGGTCCCACACTGGGTACAACGTTTCACCGTCCACCTCCTGCGCATGCTGACATCCGCGCTCTCAGCAGCAGACTCGCACGGGCATAAAGTGCCCGTGCTACGGAACAGCGCCGGATCAATCCGGCTTGCCGACCCGTGCGGTCCAGCCCCGTTCACGGGGCGCTGCTCCGTAGACCGGCGACTTTATCGCCGGTCGAGCCCGCAATCCAAACCCTACCTGCGCCGATCGCTGAGCGAGCCCGCAACTCAGGCCTCGTCACAGTACCCCGTTGACCCGCACGGGCATAAAGTGCCCGTGCTACGAAACAGCGCCGGATCAATCCGGCTTGCCGACCCGCGCGGTCCAGCCCCGTTCACGGGGCGCTGCTCCGTAGACCGGCGACTTTATCGCCGGTCGAGTCCGCAATCCAAACCCTACCTGCACCGATCGCTGAGCGAGCCCGCAACTCAGACCTCGTCACAGTACCCCGTTGACCCGCACGGGCATAAAGTGCCCGTGCTACGGAACAGCGCCGGATCAATCCGGCTTGCCGACCCGCGCGGTACCAGCCCCGTTCACGGGGCGCTGCTCCGTAGACCGGCGACTTTATCGCCGGTCGAGTCCGCACTGGCGATCCTGTAGGCCCAACCGGGGATGCCCCAGGGACGAACCCAGGGGGCATCCCCGGGGGTAGCCTTCCGGCTACCCGGGCCATATTCGCCCGGCCCCTCGCTTGCGCTCGGGGCGCGGCCAGGACCGGGCCACGCCGTCTTTCTCGCCTCGGCCCGGCAGAGTGGGCACAGAGCCTGCACCCCACCGGGCATTTCCGGCCATCCTGGAAGGTCGTGGGACGCCACCAGCCGAAAACCGTTGTTCCTGTTCCAGTTGTTCGGGTTGTTCCTGTTGCGGGCGGCGCACCGCACGTTCCTCTCTTCATTGTTGAACGCACCCCCACGCCGCTCTCCAGGATGCGCTCGACCAGTCCCATCACGTCTGGATCGCCGATCACCCGCCCCAGGATGCCCTCCAGCACGCCGTGGTCAATGGAAGGGAAAAACTGCCGCACGTCGCACTGCAGGACGTACCGGTATCTACGGGCGAACTCCTGGCAGCGGTCGAGCGCCCGGTGCGTGCCCTTGCCGATCCGGTTGGCATACGAGTCAGCGATGAAGCGGCGCTCGAAGGGCGGCCCGATCACGTTGCACAGGGCGTGGTGGACCACCCGGTCGCGGAAGGGAGCGGCGGAGATGAGGCGGCGCTTGGGTTCGTGAATGTAGAAAGAATCGTAGGGGCCGGGGCGATACGTCTGCCCCTGCAGTTCCTCCTGGAGTTGCAGCAAGTTGTCCTCCAGGTGGTACTCGAAGCGAGCGGCCGGCTCCCGGCCGCGTTTGCCGCGCGCCGCCCCGAGCCAGGCCATGTACAGGTTGTACCAGGCACAGACTTCCTCGTAGAGATCACTCATGGTGCCCCCCTTCATCGGTGAGAATCATCGCACTGCGCGCGACCTGATCCGCCCATCCTGCGCATCCGTGTTCTACACTCCCTTCATCCGTGAAAACTATCGCGCTGCGCGCGACCAGAGGGGGAGTACCCCCTCTGGACTCCCCCCTCAGAGTGGGGTAAGGGCCGTGCGCCTTAGCACGTTACCATGCCAGGTCTCACTGCCCTCCCCCCCGAACCGGATGTGACAGTTTCCCATCGTCCGGCTCTCCAGTTTTCCCTTCGCTTTTTGGCCAAGTATTGTAAGTAGTACGTTCGGGTCTTGTACTATGTGCTCCTCCCGTATTCCCTACAATCGGAAAACCTGCTGGCCTTCGCCCTGCACGTGGCTTTCCCACGTCCCCTGGGTGGGCGTTACTCCACCGACTACTACGCCAGTTCCGTTGCCTGACCTGATTTTCAGGCGCTTCCGCCATAGCCAGTTCCCTGGCGCTCAGGTTCGGGCAATCCCCGTTTAGTCATCTTCCCAGATACTCTCGACTTAGGTGGCCCTTTCAGGTCGTTCATCCCTTACTGGGTGTGCGTCCCCTGGGCGGATATAGCGCGTCCTGGAATCCAACACACTATCCTGAAGAGAGTGGGTGTCACCATCATTCCCACCCGGTGGAACTTGCCCCGCTTGACCTTAGGCTTCAAGCAGTCTAGCTTTCACCATATCGAGATTGCCCTGGGGAACACTCCGGTTTGATGGAACCCTCGTTTCCCCTTTTCACGTCATGCGCTTGTCCCCTTTGCCTTTCGACGCCAGGTCAGACGCTAAGCACCTTCCCTATCCGCAGGAAGGGGGGCTTTTGCCCCGCTGAGATAGACGCCATTACGGGCGCACTTCCAGAGTTCCGGATTCCAGAGGGACCAGAGGTCAGAGAGGGACGGGGGACGCCACGAGCCGAAAACCGAGGTCCCTGTTCCAGTTGAACGGATAGTCCCTGAAGCGGGCGGCGCACCGCATACTCCTCTCTACAAAGTTGAAGGCGCCCCCACGCAACACACGAAGGACACCGTGACCTGCTTCCAGGTTCTCCCGTCCATCCTTGGGATCATACGGATACCTGAAATCAGGCTTCTCCCACTTCTCGCCCCACAGACTGCGCGTCCACTCCCACACGTTCCCGCTCAAGTCCTCCACCCCATACGGGCTGGCCCCGCCCGGAAAACACCCCACCGCGCTCGTCGTCCCAATCCCCGTCTCATCATAGTTGGCCCGATTCGGGTCGGGATCGTCCCCCCACGGGTACCGCTGTCCGTCTATACCACGCGCCGCCTTTTCCCATTCCGCCTCCGAAGGCAACCGTACAGCGATATTCTGGGGTTCCACACGCCGGGCTTCAACTTGCCCACCGCGCCAGACCTGCCATTTGCGATCTGCGATTTGCGATTGGAACCAACGGCAGAAAGCCACCGCCTCGTACCACGTCACCCCCACCACCGGATGGTTCGCCAGGTTGAACGGATCGCCGAAGTCATAGGGAACCGCACGGGGTTCATCGTCGCCCCACCCCTTGACCTTCCCCTTCGTCCAGTTCCCAGCCTGTTCCGCTTCCACCCAGTACTTGCGCTCCGCGTAGCCCCCCGCCACGACAAAAGCGGTAAACTGGGCATTGGTGACCGGGTAACGGCTGATCAGGTAGCCTTCGGTGATGCTCTCGTTGCGGTGCTGCTCTTCGTCTCCCCCCATGACAAACGGCCCCGGGGGCACGTAGCACCACAGGACGTCCGGCAGGCCCGTTCCGGGATCCACCCCCACCCCCGGCCGCAGATCGCCCAGTTTCGCCAGCGCCCGGCCCGCCGCGGCGCGCTCTACCGGGCTCAGCCGGCCCAACTGCAATAAACTTGCCAGCCGCCCCCGTACCCGCTCCGCCAGGTCTCGCCCCAGCGCGCTGTCCTGCACCCGGTTCAGCCCCATCTCCACCAGGGCCTCCCCCGCCAGCCAGGCCTTGCGCCAGGCCACCTCTGTGTCTACTTTCGCCCCCGGGCACAGTTCCCCCACCAGGGCCAGCGGCTTGTCGGTGTCTCCACCCAGGTACACCAGACGCCCTACCGCCAGCAGCACCACCTCCCGCCAGAAGGCTCCCGCCTCTACCGCTTCCGCCGCCCGCCTGGCAAACTCGGCCTGCGTCGAGAGATGTGCTCCGGCCAGATATTCCTGAAACGTCCGGTGGGGAAAGGTGTACACCTCCGGCGCGCGCTCCAACAACAGCCCCGCCCGCAACCTCATGGCCTCGATCACCTGGTGCGCCCAGTCGCGGTTTCCGTCCGGGTGCAGCGCAGCCAGCGCCTTCTCCAACTGCAACTCGCCAATGTCCGCCAGCCCCTCGCCCTCCCTGGCTCCACCCGCCCGGTGCACGTCAAAGGCCACCTGCCACAGCACCCGCTTGAGGTCCACGTCGGTCCGCCCCGCCTCCAGGAGCAATTGGCGCAGGCGGGGTCCTTCTCCCTCCGCCCCGGCCTTGATCTGCTCCCACCGCCACAGCAGGATGTCCATGGTCTCCTCGTACAGCAAGGCGCGCGCGTCGGGCAGCCGCCCCTTGTGGGTGTGGACGAGCGCCATGACCGTCAGGAGCAGCGGGTTGGGCGCCAGCCGCCACAGGCCGGGCCGGCGCACCGCTTCCCGCAGCCGCCGGGCCAGGCCATTGACATCTTCCGCCTTCACCATCCCCAGGCGGGCCAACTCGACGTACCAGGCCCCGATGAAGCGGTCTATCCTCTCCTCGTCAAAGGGGGCCAGTTCGAAGGCGGGCACCCCCTCCAGCCGCCAGGCCGCGTCCTGGTAGGAGAGAGTGCGGCAGGTGATCACTGTGCGGCTTCGCGGGTAGCGGCCGGCGAAGGCGGCCACGGCGTCGCGCACGAACGTACGCTGCGCTTTCGTAGGGATCTCGTCCAGGCCGTCCAGCAGGACGATGGCACTGCCCTGCTCCAGAGCCTGGTGCAGCGGTTCCGCGGCGAAGGCCAGGTTCTGGGCCTGCAGCCGGCTGGCGATAAAGTCCCACAGGTGGCAGGGTTCGCCCCCCCTGGCCCCTTGTGGCTGGCAGCGGGCAAAATCCCGCAAGGTCACGCAGATGGGTATGGCGTCCCGCTCTTTCTCCGGCCAGCCAGGGAGCCGAATCTGTCGTTCGATCTCCATCCCCAGGCCCTGGGCGGCCAGGCAGAAAGCCAGGTAACTGACGAAAGTGGACTTGCCGGAGCCGGGGTCACCCAGGATGACCAGGCGACGGTTGCTGATCGTCACCTCCAGAACGCCGAGAGGGCGGGTTTCACGTTCCTCGAGCCGGGCGCGCCGTTTCCGCTCCTTCTTCTCCTTCTCGGTGAGGGACACCTGCGTCTTCGTGTCCAGGTCTACGTAGACCTGGGCCAGATCCAGGCGCTGCTGGCCGCTGGTGGGGTCGCTGGCCCCCACGTCCACCCCGCGCAGAGGCAGGTGCTGGCAGGTGGAGACCAGCACCTGGCGGTAGATGCGCAGCGCCTCTACCGGATCCTGGGCCGGTGGGCCGACGTAGACGTTGCCCTGCACGTTGCCGCCCACCGCCACCCCACCCGCCCCGGCGGCTATCGCCCTCGGGCCCTGGGCGACGGCTCCCGAGCCTGCCACGTCCGCCTGTGCGCCAGGCGCGGCCCCCTGCGGCGCGCCGCAATTCGAACAGAAACGAGCCCCGTCGGGCAATTCGGTCCTGCAATGGACGCAATAACTCATCGTCAACCTCCTGCGCGCCGCGGGTAGCAGCACATTAACGAAGACGCCAGGACGCAAAGAGGATGCTTCCCCTCGCGTCTTTGCGCCCTTGCGCCCTTGCCTTAAAAAAGACAGCGCTTCCTCTACGACTTTTTGCCGCTACGCACGCTGCTGCGGCTGTGGTCGCCCACCACGTTCCCGTCGCCGGTGATGATGACCCCATCCTGGACGCTGCCGCCCACGGCCACTCCACCGGCCCCCGCCGCCACCGCCCCCGGCCCCTGGGCGATTGCGCCGGAGCCCTCCAGTCTGGCCTCGTAGACCGTGCCCATCGCCACCGCGTGCGCCTGCGCCGCCTCTTCGTACTGGGCCAGCAGCCCCTTCAGGCGCGCGGCGTACTCGGCGTCGGCCGCCACCTCGGCGTCCAACGCCTTCTCCAGCGGCTTCTGGTAGGACGCCGGATCCTGGGGGAACTCGACAGCGGTCTCGGGCTTTTTGCGGCCGACCCGCTCCAGCACCATGCCAAACATCTCTTTGGCCTTTTCCAGCGCCGTAGGGCCGACCTCCTTGGCCAGTTCGACTCCCTTGTCCAGGGCGTACTTAGCCAGGATCATGACAATGGGTGTGATGATCGGATCCATCTTGCGCTCTCCTTTCCGCAGGCTGATCGCCTGCTTTCAAACAGGCCCCCAACGTGATACGATTTTTATTGCACTACCACCTCAGTATAGCCCAACCTGGCGTGGAAGTCAACAGAGGCGACTTGAGGCGAGCATCGCCCTGCATGGAGAAGTCAACACAGACGACTTGGGGCGAGCATCGTCCTGCATGGGACGCCCCCGGGACGGGGGCTGTGAGCCTTGTATGGGGAAGTCAACTTTCGTGTTTTTCGCGAGATTTCGTGCCTTCCGTGGTCCAAATGCCCTCCCACTCGTCTCGGCGCTCACCCTGCTCCAGCCCAGGCTAAACGGCCTGAGCACGCGGGTACCGCCCCTGTTGGGATAAATCGCCGCCATTGACCTTACCTGGGTCGCATGGTACAATAGAGCCATTACGGTATAGGAGAATGTACCAGTCAGGCCAGGGGACTGGGCGAAGGATGATTGCGATGACACTTGATGAGGTTCTTCAAGACATTCATGCCCTCGAAGAGGACTTGCTCACCTACGAGCGCAAGTATGGCGTGCTCTCAGAGACATTTTACGAGTCTTACATCAACGGTGAGGAACCGCCGGATGATGCCTGGGTGCTAGATTGGAGCGACTGGGCTGGCACATACGAAATCTGGTCGCGTCGCCGCGAACAGTATCGAGATATCATTCAGTCCTTGAAAGAACGTTCCCAAACACTGTCTTCCCTGATCGAACGGACGGCCAGACGTGAACCCATTCCAGTCCCTGCGTGACTATGAGGAGTTCATCTATACGCTGCCCCAACGATTCCCTTCGATGTCCCACTCAACTCTGGTCGTGGTCCGTCGGGGCGCGCGTGTGGCCACGGTATCAGGCGAAATCGCCTTTCCCAATGGGTATCGGCTGGTCGTCAAGGAACGCCTGACCTTTGACAGCGGGCCAGTGGCACTTATACGCTATGGCTACGAGGTCTGGCACGGCAGCGACAAGTTATGTTGGTATGACTCCCAGCCTCACCCAGACACTCCCGCGCTGGCAGGCACTCATCCCCACCACAAGCACATCCTCCCGGACATCAAGCACCATCGCGTGCCCGCGCCGGAACTCTCATTCAGCAAACCCAACCTGCCGTTTCTGATCCGGGAAATTGAGCGGCTCCTGAAGCTCTGATGTCGCTCATCCTCAGTCCTGCCTAGTTCTCAGCGGCCGGGCTGCCCACCCTCCTCCTGCGTCAGCACCCGCCGCAGCACCTTCCCCACCATCGTCTTGGGCAAGGTCGTGCGGAACTCCACGTGCCTGGGCACCTTGTAGCCCGCCATGCGCTCGCGGCAATAGGCCCGGATTTCTTCCGCTGTCGCCTGCTGCCCCTCCCGCAGCACGATCCACGCCTTGACCGCCTCCCCGTGCCGCTCGTCCGGCACCCCTGCCACGCTCACCTCCGCCACCGCCGGGTGGGTGGCGATGACCTCCTCCACCTCGCGCGGCCACACCTGGAAGCCGCTGGCCTTGATCACGTCCTTCTTGCGATCCACGATGAACAGGTAGCCATCCTCGTCCAGGTAGCCCAGGTCGCCCGTGTATAGCCAGCCACCCCGGATCATGTTCGCCGTCTCGGTCGGGCGCTCCCAGTAGCCCGCCATCAGGTTGGGCGCCCGCATCAGCACCTCGCCCACCTGGCCCGCCGGCAGGCTGCCCTCGCCGGTGTCGGCGTCCGCGATCCGCACCTCCACGTCGGGCACGGGGATGCCCGTCGAGCCCTCCTTGTAAGCGCCGCGCACCGGGGAGACGACGGCGGCCAGCATGGACTCGGTCAGCGCGTAGGCCTCCAGCAAGCGCCCCCCCGTCAGCGCCTCGAAGCGATGCTTCGTCTCCGCCATCAGCGGCGCCGCGGCCGAATAGCAC
>Ga0315277_10007525_pt1 | contig 14126 bp, 10 predicted proteins | sample YL17G05_15_MG_FD_203695 | JGI IMG/M metagenome (GOLD analysis project Ga0315277, IMG submission 203695) | Sediment microbial communities from Yellowstone Lake, YNP, Wyoming, USA - YL17G05_15 | ecosystem: Environmental > Aquatic > Freshwater > Lake > Sediment | place: USA: Wyoming | collected... | reverse complement strand
AAAAAGGTTATAACGTGCTTTTTTTTAAGCATTTACATCTCCAGTTGTGCCGCCGGTCTGCACCACACCGTAGAAGATATTTCGGGCGATTTCGCCTTATGCTTTAGCGTTATAGCGTTTTAAGTCCGGTATTTTCACCGGTTTATGCAGTAATGACGCCGTCTATTACGTAGAGATTATGCCTCAGGTGCGATTGGACAGATTTTTTTGTTCACCAAAGGGCCGTCATGGGCTTGGCATTGCTTCCTTTTTACCGGTCAGCAGCGAAAGCTCCTCAATATGCAATAGTTTAGCCGCAAGGATATATGCTCCAGCCGAAAATGGGATTACTATGGCCAGTTTTCCGAGGTCAGGCCATCGGCTGGACAGCCAATAGCCGACAAGTGCTGTCGCAACCATACATATCGAAGCAGCGCCGGTTTTCAAGACGGATGTGCGCACCCCTTCCAATACTGAATGGCCGAACCGTCTGCGCAACAAAACGGCAAGAATACCGACCTGTAAGTATGCGCAGGCGGCGGTTGAGGCGGCAAGCCCCGCTGTGCCCATAAACCATATCAGCGTAATGTTAAGGACAAAGTTTGTAACAACAGCTAAGATTCCCGTCCGCACGGGCGGCTTTGGGTCCTGCATCGAGTGAAAAGCCCTGACCATTATGTGCTGTAAGAAATATCCGGTAATGCCGGTGGCATAGAAGGCCAGCGGCCAAACCACGCCCGGCACGTCCGTCGCCTTGAAGTTGCCGTGGCGCAGCCAGACGGAGATGAAGGGTTTTGCGACCAGTATAAGCCCTATTGAGCAGGGTACGGCTACAAAGAACGACGAGCGAACGCCAAGTGAAACAATCTTGCAAAGCCCGGCATAATCCTTTTTGGCGCTGTGAGCGCTCATAACCGGGAATAGCGCGGTAGCCAGTGATATGCCGAAAATGCCGAGCGGCAACTGGTAAAGATGCTGCGCGTAGCCAAGATATGAGACCGACCCGCGCCACAGGGGATATTTGATATGTTGGCCCAACAGAGTGAAATACTCGCCTTTTTCGGGTGAGCCGGAGAACCACCATGCAACAAGGTCGTCCGCAAGAGTGTTTATCTGTGTGACGGCCAGGCCGATTATCATCGGCCCCATCAAACGAAGAACCCGCCTGAACGGCTCTCCACCGATGTCCCACGCGGGACGCAGCGACAATCCGGTCTTGAAAAAAGGAGGAAGCTGCGCCCCAAACTCGAAAATACCCGCGACAATGACCGCAAAGGCGACAACAAACACCTGCTTTACGGCCGGCTGATTGAAACTGTAAATCGCGCGAGCCCCGGCGGTGTTATCTTTAATGTGGACTGGAAATATCCACGCTGCGGCCAGCGCACCTGCGATGATGAACAGGTTCATAATAATCGGGGCAATCGCCGGGGCGGCAAAGTGCTTGTGCACATTCAGCAGGCCCGCGATAACCGCCACAAGACATATCAGAATCATATACGGCAGCGTCACCGCCGTCAGGGCAAAAACCAGCTTGGTCTCGGCGTTGTCGCCCCAGTACCGGTAGAAAAAAAGAATCACAAATTCTCCCGCCAGGACAAGAGCGGTCAAAACCGCAAAAAGGACCGTGACGACCGTTCTTGCCAGCCGGCCTGCTGCAACCGGATTATCGTGCAGTTGCTCACTATAAACGGGAATCACTGAGGCCGAGGCCGCCCCCTCGCCGAACAGCCGCCTGCCCAGATTGGGAATGCGAAAGGCAATAAACCACGCATCGAGCAGTGTGCCGGGACCAAAGACAATCGCGTATGCGGTGTCTCTGGCAAAGCCGAGGACCCGGCTTATCATTGTCAAAACAGCTATCTGTCTAAAACCTTTTACCACTCGTCGCTATTTAATAGCACCTGCAAGGGATATTTTTGTTCGCTACTTTGATATTATAGGACTCATCGGCCTGCCAGGCAGAAAGGTCGAGACCGCCCGACATTATTAAGCAGCCCCACACAAGCCATACTGACCAGCAAACTCGAGCCGCCGTAGCTTACAAACGGCAGCGTAAGCCCGGTAATCGGCATCAGCCCCAGCGTCATACTCACATTGACCACCACCTGAACCAAAAACATTGCCGTAAGCCCGACTGCAACGAGCCGCCCGAAGGGGTCGGTGTGGTTTACAGCAATATCCAGCCCGCAGATAAACATAATCACGTAAAGCGCCAGCACGCCTAAACATCCCAGAAAGCCCCACTGGTGTGCGATAACGGCAAAGATAAAATCGTTATGTCTTTCCGGCAGAAAGTCGTATTTCACGAACGGCCCGCGTCCGAAGCCGTATCCGCCGGTCCCGCCCGATGCCACTGCGTATTTTGACCGTATCAAATGATAACCCCAGTCGTCTTTCCATTTTTTCGGGCTGAAGGGCCCCCCCACCAAAATCGTTCCGAGGAACGGATGCTGCTCGGCTTTGTCTCGCACATAAGAACTTTGCAGCAGTACGCTGCTGATTCTCAATCGCTGATACGGCTCCATCTTTACCCAAAGCACAGGGCTTGCCAGCAGTGCCAGCAGTATCACAAGCAGCAGGTGCTTGACCCTTGCGCCCGCCACAAACAGCATAGTTAAGAATACCGGCATCATCAGCAGGACCGTCCCCAGGTCCGGCTCAAGTAAAATCAGTACCATTGGCAGCAGCGTCAGAACAAATGGCCCGATTAACGCTCTAAAATTGCGGTAATTGCTGCGATATCGCAGATACCACGCCAGCGCCAGGATATAGGCGGGCTTGCAAAGCTCCGACGGCTGGATGCCGAACGACCAGGCGCCTGCCCCTATGCGAATCCATCGCCGCGTCCCGTTAATGACCGGCACAAAAGGTATATCGACTATCTTGTCCAAAAGCAGCACCGCAAGAAGCAGCAGGACAAACCCGTAAATCCACGCGCTTGCCGAACCGCATCGGCGATAATTGACAAGGTTGACCCCGGCAAAAACAAATGCCCCAAGCCCCGCAAAGACCAGTTGTTTTTTCCATACGCCGAATACCTCAGGGTCTCCCGGTGTTGCCCGACCCACGGCATAAATGGTGGCGATGCCGATTGCGATAAGTCCCAAGGTGGCGGCAAGCAGCACAAGCCGGGAAGCCATTGACCTGCCTTTGAGAAACTGGAACATAAGTCACATACCCTCGATACCGCCGACCTTGCCTGAACGCAAAACCTTACCGGCAATACTGATAATCAAGCCCAAAAACTGATTTTCCCAAAATAAAATTCTCTAACCACCCAAATCAGCCCAGATAATCGCATTTACCTATATTAACAGGAAAAGCCATAACCTGTTGTCAGAGCGTGTTTTAGCACCAATACCCCCTTTTTTATAGGATTTTTCGGGCTTTTCACGCATTTTTTTCAAAAATTTTTGCATTTTTTTCAATTTCCTCTTGATTAAAGGCCGGCTTTGTGCTACCATACAATCGACTTTCACCAATAGAAACCTTGTGCATGTTTAGTTATGTCGCACAGTTACGCCGAATGGCAGAAAGGAGGAAATGGAGGAGCGGAAAGTTACGAAATTTCTTTCTATCTATTTGGCCGTTCCTGCCGGTCAAACGCTAAGCTCTTTCTTTCGTTGAGCAGGCGTAATTAGGCGAAGTAATCTCCACAGCAGGAAGAAACCAAAACAGCAGAGTGTGTGGCTCTGCAAAGAAGAAAAGAAAGGATGGTTAATTTATGACGCGAAGGATTTTAGTTATCGTCGCGGCACTGGTTTTTGCCACTCCGGCCCTTGCAGTTGTTGATTTCAACGCGGTGCAGGACGCCAACATTAAGGTGGTGTCCATCACGTATTCAGGTGAGGTAGTTAGGGCAATGGCCCTGGACATCACCGTTGACAGCAATACGACCATCGCGGCTATCTCCAGCTTCAAGACCGGCGAGAGCACGGCGGGTTCGCCGGGTTACGGCATTTTCCCGGGTAGATTCCGGGATTACATTGATGCTGCTAACCCGAATTGGGCAGACCCCAATTACACGCCGGTTGCTCCTGCTGGCGACCCCGATGCACGTGGCGGTATCGGTACTAACGGCGTCACGATTGAGCTTGGCTCGCTCTATGTGAACGATGCCAATAAGCCGGCCACTTCTGGCACGCTTTGCAAGCTCCTTCTCAGCACTTCAAGTCAGGACTGCAACATGACGATTGCTGCCAATGCAACTCGCGGCAGAGTGGTTAAGGAAGATGCCAATGAGGCATCGACAAATCTGCCGAAAGTCAGAAAACTGGTGTTTATGACGGCGCCTCCTGTGCCTCAGCTCATTTATGGAAGGTACGACTCGGACTGCAACATTCCCGTTTACTGGGGACCTTCAGCCAATGCTGCCTCCTACGAGTTGGATCGTTCTCTCAACGGCGGGGCCTATGGGAACGTTTACACCGGGACGGCCACTTACCTGATGAACAATACTAATTCAACCGTCGGTTTGTATCGTTACCGTGTAAGAGCAGGCAACGCTGTTGGCTGGAGCGATTACAACACAGGGACTTATGATTGCAACACAATCCTAAGCACCTGCTACAGAACTCCTGCTGACCCGAACTATGCTGAATGGGTTGCATTGGGCAGGCCGAGATGCTGGTGCGCACCGCCTGATAGCAATGGCTATCAGTGCGACGGCGATGCCGCAGGCGTTACAAGCGGCGCCCAGTATCGTGTCTACAACGACGACCTGCTTATTCTGGCTAACAACTGGAAGAAGACGGCCGCGCAGTTGGCGGCAGACCCGAATACAACCGTAACTCCTGCAACTCCAGTCGCGGGTCTGATTATTCACGGTGCGTGCGGTGATGTTACCCACAATCCGAGTGGTGCCAATTACCGTGTGTACAACGATGATTTAATTGTTCTTTCCGGTAAGTGGAAGTATAAGAATACCCAGTTACCGGGCAACTGCCCACGGTAAGTTTGAATGTGTTTTGATTATGTTTTTGACGTAAATTAAATATTTTTTGAAAAGGAGGATGTGAAATGAAAAAGTTGTTAGTTTTAACAATGGTTCTTGTGATTTGCTCGATGGCGAATGCAATGCTGAAGATTTCCGTTGACGGCGTTGTTGACCCGCAGCAAGAGATCCGGATCGACGCGAGCGATTATGTGACAATCGACGTCTACAGCGACGGTATTTTGACGTCGCCGGCTCAGGATTTCTTCCTGATCGCAGAAGGTCCCGGGGCTTGGGACGTTTCGAAGGCCACTAATACCGTAAACCCGCCTGGGTATCCTGATTCAGTAATGATTGCTGACTGGACGATGGAAAATGACGTATTCTTGGACCTGTCAATACTTGCAATTCCAATTCCACCGCTTCCGGCGGGAACTCTGATTGACCTGATTACGCTACACTGCGAAGGTCCTGGCGATGTTCTGATTTCACTGGTCGGCAGCACAGATGGCGTTCTGGACACCCAGATTATCCACCAGATTCCTGAGCCGATGACGATTGCTCTATTGGGTCTTGGCGGATTGTTCCTGCGTCGTCGCAAATAAGCGAACAAGAGCCAACAACTTTGATTTGAAGAGGTAAGCCCTATTGGCTTACCTCTTTTTTGTTTGACTTAAAGACGCTGATTTCGCTGATTGACGCAGTAGTTTAAGACGCTGATTTCGCTCATTGACGCAGCAGTTTTCAGACGCTGATTACGCTGATTGACGCAGTAGTTTAAGACGCTGATTTCGCTGATTAACGCAGATTAACTTTTTATTTCAGCGAAATCTGCGCAATCTGCGTCAAAAAGATTCGTCGTAACCCGCGCAATCTGCGTCTAAACAACAACTTCGTTAAGGGCTTAGCCCTTAATCTGCTTTACACGTTTTGGTTGCGGCCTTTGGCTTCTCCGGTTTTTCTTATAAAAAACACTTGACAGCCGGTCACAATGCAGATACCATTAAGATAAGAAGATGTGGGACTTTTACCTGTATTTTGAGAAGTAAAAAGAGGGTTTTTACAGTTAGCGAAAGGAGGATTGTATTTATGAAGCGAGGTTTATCAAGGATTGTTCTTTTGCTGGTTTTTGCCGCCCCGGCGCTTTCTGTTGTTGACTTTAATGTAGTGCAGGCGGACCCCAACCTCAAGATTGTGTCCATTATATATTCAGGTGAGTTAGTCAGTGCAATCGCCCTGGACATCACCGTTGACAGCAATACCATAATCGCAGGCATCTCCAACTACAAGACCGGCGAGAGCACGGCGGGGGTGCCGGGTTACGGCATATTCCCCGGCAGGTTCCGGGATTACATTGACGCCGCAAACCCCAACTGGGCTGACCCCAATTACACTCCGGTTGCCCCTGCTGGCGATCCCGATGCACATGGCGGTATCGGCACTAACGGCGTCACAATTGAGCTTGGCTCGCTTTATGTGGGCGAACCCAATAAGCCGGCCACTTCTGGCACGCTCTGCAAGCTCCTTCTGAGCACCACAAGTATGGACTACAACCTTACGATTTCTGCCAACGCTGCTCGCGGCGGCGTGGTTAAAGAAGATGGCAATGAGGCGACTACGAACCTGCCGATTGTCAAAAAACCGGGATGTTTTCCGCTGCTTATGGCACCTCAGCTTCTGTACGGACCATACGATTTCGACTGCAACGTCCCCGTTTACTGGGGGCCTTCAATAGGAGCTGCGTCCTATGACTTGGAGCGCTCTTTGAACGGCGGGGCCTACATGAACGTCTATAGCGGTGCCTCCACCTACAAGATGGACAATACCAATTCCGTTACCGGTATGTACCGCTATCGCGTTAAAGCGAACAACGCGTGCGGTTCAAGTGCCTGGACGACAGGCATTTATGATGTCAACGTTATGCTTCTGACCTGCTACAAAACTCCTGCTGACCCGAATTATGCCTCTTGGATTTCATTAGGCAGACCTATGTGCTGGTGCGGGCAATTCGCTCCGCCATTCTGCAATTGCCCTTGTCAGTGCGAAGGCGACATCGACTGCAAAAAATATATTACGTACCAAATCTACTCGGGCGATCTTGGAATCCTCGCGCAGTGCTGGAAAAAAACTGCCACGCAAATAGCAGCAGACCCAAACTTCTTTTTTACCACTCCCTGCCCGGTTAATTGCGCGTGTGCCGATGTTGACCATAAAGCATATCTCACATACCGCGTATATAGCAATGATTTGAGCATAATATTCAAGAACTGGAAGAAACCGGTTTCTCAGCTTCCATGCAACTGCCCGAGGTAAGTTTGAATGTGTTTTGATTATGTTTTTGACGTAAATTGCATATTTTAGGAAAGAAGAAACTTGAGCCGATGACGATTGCACTGCTTGGTCTTGGCGGATTGTTCCTGCGTCGTCGCAAATAAGCAAACAAGAGCCAACAACTTTGATTTGAAGAGGCAAGCCGTTATGGGCTTACCTCTTTTTTGTTTGACTTAAAGACGCAGGTTTTGTTATAATTTTTAGACGCTGTAGTTTTTGACGCAGATTAACGCAGGAGTTTTCAGACGCTGATTTCGCTGATTAACGCAGATTAAATAGTTTTTTTATTTCAGCGAAATCTGCGTAATCGGCGTCAAAAAAATTCGTCGCAATGTGCGTCAAAAATAGTTTCTGCGTCATATAAATAAAAACAGGGGAAACCCATGTATAAACATCAGGAACTTACGCAACGGATAATTAAGGCGGCTCAGAATGTGCATAATGAGCTTGGATATGGGTTTCTTGAAAAGGTTTATCATAATGCTATGGTTTTGGAGTTGCGTAAAATGGGGCTTGAGGCAGCACAAGAGAAGCCGATTACTGTATATTATGATGGTCGAGTTGTCGGTGAATACTTCGCGGACATAGTTGTTGCTGATAAGGTGATATTAGAGATTAAAGCGGTGCAGACCCCAAGTGCCGCCCACGAGGTTCAACTTGTCAACTACTTAAAGGCGACTGATATCGACGTGGGTTTGTTGCTGAATTTCGGTGAATCGTTGGGTGTTAAACGGAAGATATTCGAAACAGCCCGCCATAGTGGACCCCGAGTGCGTTGTGATAGTTTAGACGCTGATTTCGCTGATTAACGCAGATTAACTTGTTTTTTTATTTCAGCGAAATCTGCGTAATCTGCGTCAAAAAAAATATACGTCTGCGTCTGGTAAAGTCAAAAGGATAAAGATATGAAGAGATTGGTAGTATTAGCAGGGTATGCAGCCATCCTGTTGGGATTTGCTGGCTGCCGGAATCCCGGCGAAAAGATATCTGGGTGGGGTAATAAAGCGGTCTTGCCGCCTGATGTTGCAGGCGTCTGGCAGGCCCAAGACAGCCCCTGGAAAATCGTGCTTGCGCCGGATGGGACTGTCGTTTCCGCTTTGGTCCCGATGGGCGAGGCGGAGGTACGCCCGAACCAGACCACAAAATTTGAAATGCAGGATGGCAACTTCAGCCATATTACCGCCGGCGAGTGTTTCGTTGAATATCAGCCCGAAGGCAGGCAGCTTATTGTGGGCATAGAACTCAAGGATATTCACATATCCTTCCCCGACGATGCTTTAGACGGCAACAGTATTGACTGGTTCGCAGGTCCCGTCTCCGAGGACGGCAGGTTTTGGACCGCTGACCGGATAAACGTCTTTGATTATGGCCCGCGTTTCCCGCAGGATGAAAACGACATCAATAATCCCGAACCTCTTATCTTCGAGAAGGTTGCCGATTACAATGAGCCGAATAATCCGGATAAGCCGGGTTAAACGGTTGCCCGACTCGGCTTGACGCCTAGTCGAGACGGGCGGTTACACAGCTCGTACCCGCTTCGCCCGCGAAGCGAGGCGAGTCGGTTGCGTTGAATGTAAATCGTTGTTAAGACGTAACCGAAAGACGATAGACGAAACGAGCAGCGCAACCGATAAACGAAATACGCAAACAGTGGTTAGTAATACCACCCGGCCTGCCAGGCCCATTGCTCGGCCAGGAGGGCAAAGTCCGCAAAGTCAACAATCCCATCTTCATTGAAGTCGGTTTGCAGTTCGGGGATGTCTTGCAGCCACTCGTCTATCAGAATATCAAGCTCATAGAATTCCACCAGGCCGTCACCATCGAAGTCGAAGGGATTAGTCACCATTTCATCTGCCCCGATATCAACCGCGCCGCTGAAAATCCTTTCCTCGCCGTCTATATCATTTCCGGCAAAACCGGGCACTGAATTGTTGTCGCCGAGGTTGATACAGCCGGAGCCGGGCAGCAAATGGAAGTTACCGATAACGAAGACATCGTCATTCGGCTCCGTCGGCGTGTTTGAGTCGAGCCAGTAACCGGCATCGACAAAGTTTGGGTCGATATCGATATTGCCGGCCCCCCAGTGCAGCGTGCAGTGCTGGTCAACAGTGGCCTGCGTCTGTCCTCCTTCGATGTCGCTATACCTAACCGTCATTTCGGTCGGGATATCGACGCCCCATATACGCATAGTGTTTATAAGTGCGAGCTGATTACCGTCGGGAGCAATGTTGTCGCGGACGATGCAGTTTATGACAACCGGATTGCTTTCCCTAAATGAGCTAAGTCCTCCTCCTTCGAGGGACCTGTTTCCTATGACGGTGCAGTTCAGATACGTTGGCGCCGACCAGTATGCAGCTATTCCTCCGCCTCTGTGGCCCGCCGTATTGCCGGCGATGATGCAGTTTGCGATAAATGCGTTGGCGTGGTCGTGGCAGTAGATACCGCCGCCGTGATGACCCGCCCCTTCGGCCTTGTTGCCCGTGATGATGCAGTTGAGGATAGTCGGGCTGCTGTTGTAGAACGCGCAGACGGCGCCGCCGTAGCCCCGGCTGGCCCTGTTGTTTGTGATGATGCAGTTGAAGATTATCGGGCTGCTGTTTTCGGTGTAAATGGTGCCTCTGCCGCCGGATTCATTGCCGGTTATAAGGCAGTTTCGGATAGTGGGGCTGCTGTGACTGATACAGCGAATCGCCCCGCCGTCATAGACGCCGCCCCCTCTGGTCATAGTCAGGCCCGCCACGACCGAGTTTGGACCTTCGCCGTTATAAAAATGGAAGCTGCGATGGTACTGGGGGTCGAAGCCGTTGGCGTCGATTATCGTTGCGGCCACGATGTCCCAGTTGTTCGGGTCTTCGCTCTGGACAGTAATTGCCTTGCCGCGGAATGTGATGTCGCGATTGCCTGTCCCGGTATAAGTGCCAGGTGGCACGATAATTACATCGCCGGGGGACGAATCATCCACGGCCTTCTGGATGGTTTCGTACCGGATGCCGGTTGTTGCGTTCAGGATAATGCCCACCTCGTCGGCGCCTATGTCGATTCTTTGGAACATAATCCGGTTATCACCGTCATAATCGGTTTCGTTCGGCTCAGGTGAGTAGTTGGGGTCGCCTGCATTTATGCAGGGACTATTCGCGTCTAAGTGATAGTCGTTGGCGTCGTGATTTGCGAAATTCGGGTCTGTGGAGATATTGCCGTTGATGCCTGTCTGGTCTGGTATGGCCGGGCCGGTCGTGCCCGCGGCGTTATTCCAGATGTCGTTGTACTTTATCACGGGAGAACTGCCTGTGTTGACCCTTATGCCCCAGCCAATCCCGTTGGATGTAATGATGTTGTTTGTGATAACGGGGTTGCTGTTCGGCTCGCAGGTTATGCCGCCGTTGTAGTTATCGCTTATCGTGTTATTGGCGACCAAAGGTGAGCTGCTGACTATTCGCATACCCGCACCGGCGTTGTTCCTGTAAATCAGGTTATTGCGAATGGTCGGCGTGCTTTCCCAATATACGCCGATTCCGGCGCCGTTGCTTGATGTGTTTTGGGCGATGATATTTCTCTCAATCAGCGGCGCAGAAAGGTAATAGACGTATATACCGCCGCCGCCTAAGCTGGACGCAGTATTGGTCTTAATCAGGTTGTTTTTCACTGTCGGGCTTGAGGTGTACGTTATGTGAATACCGGCGCCGAGCATAGAATTGTTGTCGGTGATTTGGTTATTTGCGATAAAGCCGTTGCTCCACTGCCGCAGGTGAATCCCGCCGCCGTAGGAATCGGCGCTGTTACTTGTGATTGTATTGCCTGTTATTATCGCGTCGCAGCCCTGAAAGCCCACGATTGCCCCGCCGTCGCCGTGGTCGTTGTTAGGGTAGCTTGTGTTTGGCGGAGGAAAACCATGTTCGATTGTCGCCAGGTTATCGATAAAGGTATTGCCAGTAATAATGGGGCTGATATGTACAGGAGGATTGCACGGGTCATTGGGATTGACGGGGTTGCCGTAGATATAGACGCCGCCGCCCTGGCCTGCTGTGTTGCCGACAAAAATATTTTTGCTGATAGTGGGTGCGGACATATTGTAACAGACCGCCCCGCCGCCGCAGCGGTTCCAGTTCAGCCCTTTGGATTCCCACGAGATGAGTTCCCACGAGCCGCTGCCGCCTGTTATGGTAAAGCCCGTCAGCGCCGAGTTGGTGTCTTCGCCGCTCTTAAATGTCACTGTGCTGCCGCGATTGGGGTCGGATGGATTTGAGCCGTCGATTATCGTTGCATCCACAATGTTGGGGTCGTTCGGGTCTGTGGAGCGGACGGTGATTGCCTTTCCCAGAAAGTCGATGTTTTCCTGATATGTCCCTGCCGAGACGACGACTATGTCGCCGTCATTGGCGTCATTGACAGCCGACTGAATAGTGCTGTATGGCGAGGGGACATAAAGCATCTGTGCCTGCGCAACAATAGCGCAGCACAAGGCCATCGAAATGCTTACCAATAACCTCTTCACCGTGGCCCGCCTCCAAAAAACTGCCCAGGGCGTTTATAATCAATGTTATTATAACAAATCAGGCCTTAAAAATCCAGTGTTTTGTGCATTGATAGCCCCCTTTAGGCGCCGGTGAACCGAGGGGAATACTGACCCACAATGGCGGCCTTCTTTACCGGACCTGGAGCATATCTTAAAAACCACTCTATTTCGGCATGCTGTACACCGCAAGCGAGTTGTGCGTGAAAGACGAAAAAAAGCGAGTACTCGTACTGGAATTGTTTTAACCAGTGGCTATAATATAGTGCGCGATGCCTATGTGAGCGGCTGTGATGCTGCGGGCGTAATTCAGTGGTAGAATGTCGGCTTCCCAAGCCGAATGCCGTGGGTTCGAATCCCATCGCCCGCTGTTTTGTATGTTAAACCTGCATCCTTACACTTCTGATTCGAGGGTAAAAAAATGTTCAATCGCAGTATAGTGTCTCCAGCGGTTATCGCGTTGCTTTTAGTAGTAATGGCCGGCGACGGCTTTTGCGAAGCGAATGCACCGGGTAAACCCGCCGACCCCTTCGCCGTAAATAAGCTTATCGGCAGAGGGGTAAATATGGGCAACGCGCTCGAAGCGCCAAGCGAGGGCGAATGGGGCGTGACATTGAAAGAAGAGTATTTCCAGTCGATTAAGGAGGCGGGATTTGATTCGATTCGTCTGCCCGTCCGCTGGAACGCACACGCACTTGAGCAGAAGCCCTTTACAATTGACCCGAATTTCTTCGCGAGGGTCGATTGGGCGGTGAATTGCGCGCTATCTCGCAACCTTGCCGTGATGCTCAATATCCACCATTACGATGGTCTGGATAGCGACCCCAACGGCCACAGGGAACGATTCTGTGCGCTTTGGCAGCAGATTGCAGAGCACTATAAGGATAAGCCGAATACGCTTGTCTTTGAGCTGATGAATGAGCCGCAGAAAAATTTAAGGGCCGAGCCCTGGAACGCGATTTTGAAAGATGCCCTGTCCGTTGTGCGAAAATCGAATCCGAACAGGACCATCGTAATAGGCCCGGTCAACTGGAACCAGATTAACTACCTCGACAAGCTGCAGATTCCTGAAGATGACCGCAACATCATCGTTACTGTCCACTATTATGAACCGATGAAGTTCACGCATCAGGGGGCATCATGGATTGCGGATTCAAACGGCTGGCTGGGCACAAAATGGCTGGGCAGCGCGGACGAAAAACTGGCGATTACAAAGGCGTTCGACAAAGCCGCCGAGTGGGGCAAAAAGCAAAATCGCCCGATGCACCTGGGCGAATTCGGTGCATACGGCGCAGAAGGAAAATCCGATATGGAATCACGTGCCCGCTGGACCAAATTCATCGTCGATACCGTCACTCAACGCGGCTTTAGCTTCTCTTACTGGGAATTCTGCTCCGGCTTCGGCCTCTATGACCCAGTAAAGAAGGTTTGGCACGAACCGTTGATGAAATCGATTGTCTCGAAATAGACGGAGAATTTATTGGATTGAGGAGCAGGGTATGCTCTTATTTGTGGACGAAAGCGGACAAGACGACTGCGAGATGCCTTGTGAGGTGCTCGCTGGGATTGCGGTCGCGGAAAAGGACTTGTGGAATTTGGTCAAGGCAATCCGCGCAGCAGAGAAAGAGTGCTTCGGAGATTATCTTCGTAACCTCAGGGCTACAGAAATCAAAGCCAAGAGGTTACTAAAGCGGAAAACGTTCAGGTTGGCCAAACAGAAAATCAGTATTCCTGAAGCGGAGCTGCCTGTTTTGGCACAATCGTTTCTGAACAAGGGCTTGTATTCCCATCGAGCACGTGAAGAAAAAAGTCCTTGCACTGCAAGAGAAATAACCGGTTATGCTCGCTCCGTTCTTGCTTTTGTCGACAAGGTTATTGATATAGCCGCAGGTTTTGGAGTCAGGGTATTCGCCTCCGTGGAGGACAGGGAAACAGCAAAGTCAGACGAAAATCTCTTGAGGAAAAGCGTGGTATATCTTTTTGAGCGGTACTTTTATTTTCTCAAGACTTTGACGGAGGACACTCGGGGTCTGGTCGTTTTTGATGAGCTTGATAAGAGCAGGGCCCAGAAACTGATTCAGCAAATGGCAGGTTACTTTCTTGGCACAAAGACGGGACAATTCAGAGGTTCAAAGATTATTCCCGAACCATTTTTTGTTCATTCCGAACTAACTACAGGAGTTTTCCTGGCTGACCTGACTGCGTATATTATCGGTTGGGCTTGGCGGTTGAGCGGGATGAACCAGGTAGCCAGAGAAGAGCTAAAACCGTTTGCCCGGAAATTACAAGATATGCAGTTCATCGGGGAAAAGCCAAGAAGCAATGGTAGCGGAAACTGGGCGCTTTACGGAATCAAGTACATCGAAGCCA
>Ga0315277_10007524_pt1 | contig 14129 bp, 12 predicted proteins | sample YL17G05_15_MG_FD_203695 | JGI IMG/M metagenome (GOLD analysis project Ga0315277, IMG submission 203695) | Sediment microbial communities from Yellowstone Lake, YNP, Wyoming, USA - YL17G05_15 | ecosystem: Environmental > Aquatic > Freshwater > Lake > Sediment | place: USA: Wyoming | collected... | reverse complement strand
TCGGTCAAGAAGTCGAAGTACTGGGACGTTGGTTTTACGGAAGAGGACAAAGGTGAGAAACATTACGTAGAGAAACTTGCGTGGCTCGTTTCCGACTCGGTCAGGCTTCAGTTGCGGAGCGATGTGCCTCTGGGCGCCTACCTCAGTGGCGGGATAGATTCAAGCACGATTGTGTGCGCGGCCACCAGGCTGCTTTCCCGACCGGTGAAAACCTTCTCGGGCGCTTTTGCGGAGGGGCCCCTCTACGACGAGAGGAAGTACATCGGTATAGTGACGGCAGCCTGCAAGTCTGACCATCACGAAATCGTCCCCACGATGGATGAGTTTTTCGAAAAACTCCCGCTGCTGATATGGTTCCTGGACGAACCGGTCGTGGGCGCCGGCGTTTTTCCCCAGTACGCGGTCTCTGCTATGGCCGGGAAGCACGTCAAGGTCGTTCTCGGCGGTCAGGGTGGTGACGAGCTCTTCGCAGGATACACCAAATACTACAGGCCCTACTTCGCAGAGAGGATTGCGGATTTTGCGAGGCTTCGTTTCAGTCGTTCGTCCCCTTCGACCATCGTTCCTGACTTCTTGATGTTTCTTAAGAATCGCGGCAGCACGGACATACCGGCCTTCTTCCGAAGACTTTCCGCACCTTCTGCCAGCTCTGCGCTCTCGCCGCGAATGAGGCGACTCGCGAAAGAGTTGCCTCTTCCTTCACTGCCAAAGGGTTTGGGGAGTCTTGAGCTGATGCTGTACTCTGATTTGAAGGAATATCTTCAGGGTCTCCTCCACGTTGAGGACAGGGCCAGCATGGCGGCATCGATAGAATCAAGGGTTCCCATCTTGGATCACAGAATCGTAGAACTGGCCGCTTCTGTGCCGTACAAGTACAAGATGCGACACGGACTCACAAAGTACTTATTGAGACAGGCTGCGAAAGGGAGCGTGCCGGATGTCATTCTAGCGAGACGCGACAAGATGGGTTTTCCCACTCCAATTGACATTTGGTTTTCGCGCCGCAGTCGTGCTATCTTGGACTTCCTCAACTCACCCGAAGTTGAAAGCAGGGGTGTTCTTGACAGAAGAAAGGCGATCGACATGGTCTCAGACCACGTGCGCGGCAAGAGTAACAATAGCTTCATCATCTGGAAGATGATAAACATCGAGCTATGGTTCTCGCTTTTTATCGAGAGAAAGAGCGTTCAGGAGATAGACAGCTTCAAGGATTCCGAGGGGGGTCAAAATGGTTAGAGTTGCTGTAATCGGCGCAGGCTACTGGGGACCCAATCTGATAAGAAACTTCTACGCCATCGATAGAGACTGCGTGCGCTTTGTATGCGACCAGGATACGGTTGCCACGGGCAAACTAAGGAACTCACTTCCAGGAGTCGAGTTTGTCTCCGACTACAACCTGGTCTTAAATTCTCCCGAGGTGGACGCAGTCGTCATAGCCACACAACCCGCTTCCCATTTTGCGTTGGCAAAAGAGGCTCTCGAGAAAGGTAAGCACGTTTTCGTGGAGAAACCCCTGGCCTTACACACAAGCGAGGCCGAGGAACTGCTCGCTCTCAGCGGCTCAAAGAACAGGATTCTCATGGTCGGTCACCTCTTACGCTACCATCCTGCCGTAAAACTCCTCAAGGACTACCTGGAAAGAGGGGAACTGGGGGAGATTCTGTATATCTATTCGACCCGGGTCAACCTTGGCAAGGTCCGGCACGACGAGAACGCCCTCTGGAGTTTTGCTCCCCACGACATTGCGGTAATCATGCATTTGATGGGGCGCAGGCCGGTTTCGGTATCGGCCATCGGGCAGAGCTACCTGAGACCAGGCGTTGAAGACGTAGTTTTCCTCACGGTCCTGTTTGAAGGAAACCACATGGCCCACATACACGTCAGTTGGCTGGATCCGCACAAGATCAGGAAGCTCACCGTCGTAGGAAACAAGAAGATGGCCGTTTTCGACGACATGGAAGCTTCGGAAATGGTTCGCATATACGACAAGGGTGTGGATTATTCCCCCGGATTCAGATCCTATACCGAAGCGGTCAGCCTTCGGGTCGGAGACATCCTTATTCCGCGTGTTCAGATGAAAGAACCCTTAAGGATAGAGTGCGAGCATTTTGTCGAGTGCGTGGAGAAAGGGAAACGTCCCTTGACCGATGGAGAAGAAGGTGTGGCGGTTGTAAAGGTGCTTGAAGGCGCGCAGAAGTCCATGAGCCTCTCCGGTGCGCTCGTGCAGTTGAGTTAGACTGAACAAAGTCTGGCCGCAAAATAATCTGACCCCCGCGAGAATCCTAGCGCATGAGAAAGCCAAGAGTCATCAGTGTAGTCGGTGCGAGACCGCAATTCATCAAGGCTTCGCCCGTTAGCAGACAACTCAGGAAGAAGTTCGATGAACTACTTGTCCATACCGGACAACATTACGACATTGACATGTCGAACGTTTTCTTCGAAGAGCTCGGCATACCGGAGCCGAATTGCTCGCTCGGAGTAGGTTCAAAGAGCCACGCGCGGCAGACAGGCGAAATGATGGAGAAACTCGAGGAGTTCTTGCTTGCGGAGGAGCCCGACTTTGTCCTCGTCTACGGTGACACGAACTCTACGCTGGCAGGTGCGCTCACGGCTTCCAAGCTCAATCTTCCCGTGGCGCACGTCGAGGCAGGCCTCAGGAGTTTCGACGTGAGAATGCCCGAGGAGATCAACAGACTGATTGCAGACAGACTTTCCACGATCCTCTTCGCTCCTACGGCGACGGCGGTGCGCCATCTGCTGAACGAGGGTATTACGGAAGGTGTTCATCTGGTTGGAGACGTGATGGCAGACGCTCTCAAGGAGCACATCGACGTGGCGGCCTCACGGTCGAAGGTGCTCCAGGACCTTAGGCTTGAGCCTGGACATTACCTTGTGGCAACAGTGCATCGAGCGGTTAACACCGACGTTCCTGAGAATCTATCGAGAATAGTTGAGATTCTGACGTCCGCACCCAGTAGAGTGGTCTTTCCCGTTCATCCTCGTACAAGGGAGGCACTTAGGAGATTTGGTCTGGAGAAAAGGCTGGCAGAGTCAGGCAACGTCCTGACCACTTCTCCTCTCGGATATCTGGACATGCTCATACTGCAAAAGAATGCTGACGCCGTCCTTACAGACTCGGGTGGTATGCAGAAAGAGGCGTATTTGCTGGGAGTGCGGTGTATAACGTTAAGAGACGAGACGGAGTGGGTAGAAACTGTTGAGGACGAATGGAACAAGCTTGTTGGCACCGAAGTCGACGCGGCGTTGGAAGCCATCAAGAGTTTTAGGCCTGCGTCGCCCCGGAGCGATCGGTTTGGCACGGGTGATGCTTCCATTAAGATAGCGTCAGTACTTGAAGGCTATTTTGAGAGGACGATTGGCTGAGTTCTCTCTTGCGTTCTGGATGCGCCTGTAGTATACAATGCCCACGCCATGCAAGAGAAGCTTGGGCCTGCGATGTGGTCTGTGCTAAGGGCGGGGAAGGGATAAAACTTCTTGACAAGAGAATACCCATATCATATGTTGGTGCAGTTGCTAGATTTGGCTGTTTGTTGGCCAATTCTGCTGGGCGTTATGGGCCCTGGGGCAGGCCTCACTGCGCCTTTCTATCCAAGAACATGGAGGTAGGCTTTCTATGAAAGTCCTGGTGACTGGCGGTGCAGGATTCATCGGTTCACACCTTGTTGAGGCTCTACTAGGCAGGGGTGACGAAGTCTGGGTGATAGATGACCTTTCCACCGGTCGAAAAGAGAACATTGCCCACCTGGAGGATGACCGCCGCTTTCACTGGTGCTACGGAAGCGTCCTGGACAAGGAGCTCGTTAGGAAGGCCATGCGGCATTGCGACATCGTCTTTCATCTGGCCGCTGCTGTCGGCGTAAAATACGTAGTAAAGCATCCGTTGAAGTCGCTTGTGACCAACATTAGAGGCGCCGAAGTCGTGCTTGAAGAAGCCTGTGCCGACGGCAAAAAGGTAGTCCTTTTCTCCAGCTCCGAAGTGTACGGGAAGGGAAACTCGGTTCCCTTCAAAGAGTCTGACGATCGTGTGTTGGGTCCGACTGCTGTCTCAAGATGGAGCTATGCCACCGGTAAGGCCGTTGACGAGTTCCTCGCCCTGGCATACTGGCGAGAAAAAGCCTTGCCTTCGGTAATTGTTAGATGTTTCAACAGTTGTGGCCCCAGACAGACAGGGGACTACGGTATGGTGGTGCCGAGATTCGCCCTTCAAGCCCTCCAGGGCGAGGCGATATCGGTCTACGGGGACGGGCAGCAGTCCAGGTGCTTTTCCTACGTTGGTGATGTCGTGCGGGGAGTGCTCCTTCTGAGCGAGCATCCGAAAGCAGTCGGAGAAGTATTCAATATCGGTTCCGACGAAGAGATTACGATTGAGAACCTCGCCTTGAGAATAAAGGAAATCACCGGTAGTTCTTCCCCCATCGTCTATGTTCCTTACGAAGAGGCTTACGATCCTGGTTTCGAAGACATGAGAAGGAGAGTTCCGGACCTCTCCAAGATAGAGGCGCTCGTTGGCTATAGACCCAGTGTCAGTTTGGAAGAACTCCTTGTACTCACTATCAATCACATTTGCCAGCGGCTCGACGTCGCACCACCGCAGGGGCTTCCTTCTGTCAGTATCCCTTCCATCTTTGCCTCGACCACGCCCGAAAAGGCTTGACGCCTCCGTTCTTGGCCCATAACCTGTTGAGGGTTCCGGCTACGGGTTTTTCATATGGGTCAAACGGCGATGCTCTATCTAATTGCTTTACCCTTAGGACTAATTCTCTCACTTTTTCTGACTCCCATGGCCAGGGCTCTTGCCATCAAGTACTCTTTCCTTGACGTACCGGATGGCAGGAGATACCACGGCGCGGCAGTTCCTCTGCTTGGTGGTCTCGCGTTCACAGTCTCTGTCGTTGTGACCTGGCTACTCACTCATCTGGTGGCCGGCATTCCGCTTGAGACCGCCGAGGTCCTCATTGGTTCCGGCTTCTTGTTGTCCTTCTTCCTGGGAATATACGACGACAAGAACGGAATGAAAGCACGATGGAAGCTATTGGGTCAATTCATCTGCGGTTTGGTTCTGGTCGCCGGATGCTACGTCGCTGGTTGGATGGAGCCAAGAGCTCTCTTTCCGCTTCTCGTCGTATGGGTGGTCGCGATAATGAACGCGATGAACTTCCTTGACAACATGGACGGCATCGCGAGTGGCGTGACGGGGCTCGCTTCTCTTACATTTCTTTTTCTTCTCGCGCTGCACGGGCAGTGGGTAGGTGTCATTATTGCTGGGGCGACGTGCGGAGCTTCACTGGGATTTCTAAAGTTCAATTTTTCCCCGGCCAGAATCTTCCTTGGCGACGCCGGGAGCCTGCCCATGGGTTACCTTCTCAGCGCGCTCTCGATCACGGCCGCGGAGAGTGCCAGCATCGATGCGATGGTACCTCCGTTGATCGTCCTGGGATACCCGGTGTTCGACATCACTTTCGTCACCGTCGTCAGGATCAAGGAACGGCGCAGATTCTATCAGGGAGGCAAGGACCATTCTTCGCACAGATTGGCCGCACTGTCTCTTTCTACGCGCAAGACCGCTCTCGTGATATACGCACTCTGCCTTACGTTGGGGGCGATCGCGCTCATGGTCGACGGTCTGCAAGACTCGGCTCTTTCCTTTTCCATGTTGGGGATGCTCTTTGTTTGCTTTGTCTTTCTCGGCCTGCGTCTGGAGAAGGTCGGTAGCAACGCGCCTCCTCAAGAACTCGCGACCAAGTGAGTAATATTACAAGGTGGGCGTTTCTTCCATCTTGCAATCGGATTGACTGGTCCAGCACGTTATGCTAGTTTTAGTCTTGAGTCGCATGCCTCTTCGCGCATTTTTGGCTGAAACTTGCTGAAACTTGAGGATTGCAAAATGTGTCCCACACGTTCTGTCTCAATTGGGATCGGTCCGGGCAACTTGGACTCGATCAACGGTGAGAGAGTCCTCAAGACGCTGGAGCGTTTTGCTCCTGATCTGCATCTCAGACTGGTTACCATTCACATTAAGAAAGAGCGTAGGATCGGCTTCAAGGAGAAGTCGGAGGAAAACGCTCCCAACGAGTTGGAGAAAGCACTGATTGAGCACAAGATAGATCTCGCAGTTCTGGGTATGGGCGATCTCGTTCCGGCCGGCTTCCCGCAGCTACAAGTCGGCGCTGTTACCAAACGCCTCACTCCTTTTGACGCGCTTGTGTGCCCGAACAATCAGATATTGGACGAGCTTCCGCTCGGATCCCGGGTGGCCACAGGAAGTCTAAGGGTAAAAGCGCAATTGCTTCATTATCGTCCGGACCTAGAGGTCATCTGGACCGGTGCGGAGATGGAGTCTCAGATGAAGAGGATGACCTCTGGAGTGTTTGACGCGTTTGTCATCTCTGCTGCCGACGCCGAGAGCCTGGGATGGCAGGACCGGGTAACCGAGGTGTTCACGACGTCTCTTTGTCTTCCTGCCGTCGGTCAGGGGTCCCTGTGCATCGAGACGAGGAAAGGGGAACAAGGAATCCTCAAGCTCGTGAAACATCTTGACGACCCGATTTCAAGGGCAGAGATCAACGCGGAGCTCTGCTTCCTCGACGCCTTGGGTGGGGCGAGCTGGCTTCCGGCAGGGGCGCTCGGCCGGACAAACGGCAAGGAGCTCGTTGTAGAGGCGTTTCTTGCAAGCCCCGACGGCAAGCATCTCTTCAAAGACATCGAGACCGGGCGACTGGGCCAGGAAAGAGAAATAGGTTCAAGGTTGGCGGAGAGAATTCTCGAGGAAGGCGGCAGATCCATTCTTTCCATCCTCGGAATCTGACGGGAATCCATCTACTACAAGGAAACTGGAGAATCTCAAGGTGCTGGACAGAAAGCTAATTCGCACAAAGCCGGACGAAGTACGTCGCGCGATAAGCGACAAGGGCGATAAAGTCGACCTGGATGGCTTCCTGGAGCTTGACGAAAAGCGTCGTAGGCTCCTCTCTGAGCTTGATCAACTCAAGCACAAAAAGAACGTTCTGTCCGAGGAAGTCGGAAGACTAAAGAAGGAGGGGAAGGAAGCCCCCAGCCAGATCGAGGAAGTGAGACGGCTTTCTTTGAGAATGGGGGAGATGGAGAATGAGCTGGAAAAGAAGGATGCCGAGCTTGACAGCATTCAGGAAAGGATCCCCAACGTTCCCCATTCTTCCGTTCCTGTGGGTCACGACCCTTCTGCGAACGTGGAAGTGCGGCGTTTCGGTGAGATTACGAAGCCTGATTTCAAACCACTGCCTCATTGGCAAATCGGAGAATCGCTGGGCATGTTCGATTTCGAGCGCGCTCCCAAGATAAGCGGGTCGGGCTTTATCCTGCTAAAAGGTGTGGGAGCGAAGCTAGAGAGGGCGCTCATCAGGTTCATGCTCGACGTTCACACGAACTCGCACGGATTCACCGAGGTCTGGCCGCCCATTTTGGTTAGAAGGGAGTGCCTTTTCGGGACCGGGCAGCTGCCGAAGCTGGAAGAAGACATGTATCTTTGTGAGAAGGACGACGTTTTCTTGAACCCAACCGCAGAGGTTCCAATCACCAACATCTATAGAGATGAGATACTTGACGAAGACGCCCTTCCAATCAAACTGGTCGGCTATTGTCCTAGCTTCAGGAGGGAGGCCGGCTCTTACGGCAAAGACACCAGGGGCATCGTGAGAGTTCATCAGTTTGACAAGGTCGAGATGGTCAAGTTTGTGACTCCGGAGAGCTCCTATGACGAGCTTGAGAGTCTTGTCAACTGCGCCGAGAAGATTCTCCAGCTTTTGAACATTCCTCACAGGGTGATGCTTCTGTGCTCGGGCGACCTGAGCTTTGCCGCCTCAAAGTGCTACGATCTCGAAGCGTGGGCACCAGCCGAAGAAAGATGGTTGGAAGTTTCATCCTGCAGCAATTTCGAGAGCTTTCAGGCTCGCAGAATGGGCATACGGTACAGGACAAGGCAGGCGAAGAAACTCGAATACATCCACACCCTGAATGGCTCAGGCGTGGCTCTGCCGAGAACCCTGGTAGCCATTTTGGAAAACTTTCAGACTCCGCGTGGCACCGTGCGAATACCTGACGTGCTTGTGCCATACATGGACGGCCTGGAAGAGATATCCTGACAGCTTCCCCATCTTTGGTCGGTCCGGTCTCGACTAAACTTGTTTGCTAGATCAGCTCGTGACGGTGGTGTCGTTGGCAAGTATGACTGAAAGAAAACCTGGCGGAACCCAACTTCTCAAAGCCTACCTCTTTCTTGGGGCAAGCCTTCTTGTGACCGTGGTCTTTCTCTACACAAGCAGGATGGTGCGCAAGCTTGAGGAACAGACTGACACTCTTTCGGAGGTGTTCGCGCACTTTTGTGCCGTGGCCACGATACCCGCTTCCGAAAACAAGCAGGTCAAAGACATATACTACGAAGTGATAAGGAGGATCAATTTCCCCGTCGTGGTCACTGACGTCGAGGGAAGGCCTTACGCGTGGGCCAAGATAGGAATAGCAGTTGATACCGTGTCGATCGAGGAAACGGCAAAGATGGACCCCAAGAATCCGCCCCTGGGTCCACTTCGTGAGATTGTGAGGATCGTACACGAGCTGGACGAGGCCAACCCTCCAATACCGATGATCGCTCCAGGGGGGCACAGCGCAATCGGCTACGTGCATTACGGTAAGAGCGAGATTGCCAGCGAACTGAAGTGGGTCCCGCTGGTTGAGCTCGCGGCCGTGTTTCTTTTTATGGGGTTGGGCTACGTTGGTTTCAGAAGCGTCAAAGTGAGCGAACAGAGATTCATCTGGGTCGGGATGGCAAGGGAGACAGCGCATCAACTTGGAACGCCCATTTCCTCCCTAATGGGTTGGCTTGAAGTCATCAAGGACATCGTGGAAAAGGTTGAACAGAGCGACGCACCGGTAGAGATTGAGAGACGGCTCTTTGACCAGTTCATTGACGAAATGGAAGGTGACGTGGAAAGGCTTGAGAAGGTGGCCAGTCGTTTCGGTAGCATCGGCTCTATGCCGAAGCTGCAGCTTCAAGACGTGGTTCCTGTCGTGGCCGAGACCGCGCAATACCTGAGAACCAGACTTCCCAAGCTTGGTCGCAGGCTTCAGATAATCGAGAATTACGAGACTGTTCCGTTCCTCAACATTAACCGGGAACTGATGGAATGGGCGATAGAGAATGTACTGAAGAATTCGGTAGACGCCACGGATACGACCGGCGGCAGGATCGAAGTCACGATCAGAAGGAACCCCGACCGGGAGACAGTCGAGCTAGTCTTCAGTGACAACGGGAGGGGAATGACGCCCGCCGAGCAGAAAAGAGCGTTGCTTCCAGGCTTCAGCACAAAGAAGAGAGGGTGGGGGCTCGGACTCACGCTCGCGCGCAGAATCATCGAAGAATATCACGGTGGCAGGATATGGATCAAGTCCAGCGAGCCCGGCAAGGGCACGGTCGTCGCTATGTCTTTTCCAGTTTGAGGATGCCCTGGCGCCACCCGGCATCCTCACTGGCACTTAACGAGATTGGGCACGCAACCCCCGAGGGGACTGCGGTGCCCGTCCTCTGAGGAGACTGAGAGACTTTGGCACCAGAGAAAAGGACAATACTGTGGGTCGACGACGAAATCGAACTCCTGAGACCTCACATTCTTTTCCTTGAAGGGAGGGGCTACTCTGTAACCCCGGTCGCCAACGGCGAAGACGCAATTCAAATCGTATCGAAGCAGAAGTTTGACATCGTCCTTCTTGATGAGATGATGCCCGGCCTCGGCGGACTCGAGACTCTGAAAGGCATCAAGGACATAGACCCGGGTGTGCCTGTCATAATGATAACGAAGAGCGAGGAAGAGGAGCTCATGGATGAGGCCATCGGGAAGAGGATTGCCCATTATCTGATAAAGCCCGTGAATCCCACTCAGATTCTCACCGCGTGCAAGCAGGTTCTCGAATCGAGAAAGCTGCTCGATGACCAGCTCACCAGAGAATATGTCGAAGAGTTCAACCGTCTTCAGGCCTTGCGTGCTGCCGGGTTAGATTGGAAGGGTTGGGTAAAGCTACACGTGGCCCTTTCCTCGTGGGACGTAAGATTGGATGACGTAGAGGATCCCGGTCTGAGGCAATCTCAGGCCGACCTGAAAAAAGAGGCCGACGTTGAGTTCGGTCGCTTTGTGGAGACCAATTACCCGAGTTGGCTTTCTGGTAACGATGATCCTCCCCTTTCCACTTCGGTTTTTCGGAAATTCATAGTCCCGCATCTGACACAAAAGAAGAGAGTCTATTTCATCATAATAGACTGTATGCGCTTGGACCAGTGGTTCAAGATCGAACCCTTGCTCGAGTCCTACTTTAACATTTCACGGGAATACTACTATTCCATCCTTCCCACCGCCACGCCGTATTCAAGGAACGCAATCTTTAGCGGTCTTTTTCCTGAGGAGATCGCCCAGAAACACCCGGAGTACTGGCAGGAAAATGCACCCGAGGAGATAAGCAGGAACAGATTCGAGAAGAGTCTCATGGAAGCTCAGCTTGGCAGGCTCGGCGTAAAGCTCAGCCCCGGCCCTCGGTACGTCAAAGTATATAATACCGAAGAGGCCAACGCCGTGAAGAGGCAAATCGCCACCTATCTTTCGATTCCTTTTGCGGCGTTTGTTTTCAATTTCCTTGACATACTGGCGCACGGCCGCTCTGAGTCTGAAATTTTACAGGAACTGGCTCCGGACGAATCGGCTTTCAGATCTTTGATGAGATCCTGGTTCAGTCACTCGGTGCTTTTTGACATATTGAAAGCCATGGCGCAGCAGGAGGCAGTCGTCGTACTCTCCAGCGATCACGGCTCCATACTTGGAAAGAAGGCCGCCCTTGTGTATGGAGACAGAGAGACTTCCACGAATCTGAGATACAAGTTTGGCAATAACCTTGTCTGCGATGAGAAACAGGCATTGCATGTGAAGGATCCACGAAGATTCAAGCTTCCCGCCAACGGGCTCAATAAGAACTACATTCTCGCCAAGGAAGACTACTATTTTGTCTATCCCACCAAATTCCACGAGTACGAGAGGCAATACAGGGGGAGTTTTCAGCACGGCGGGATATCTCTTGAAGAGATGATATTGCCGTGTATCACGATGCATCCCAAATAGTCCGCAGGGCAGAGTAACCGTCCGACTTATCTAGATCCTGGGAGGCCGTGTTGCAGGCTGTGTTTGACAGCGAGAGCGAGGAACAGACTCTTTCCTTGGGTAAGAGAGTAGGCCGCGGTCTCGGGCGGGGTGACGTGGTTGCAATCAAGGGGGAGCTTGGGGCAGGAAAGAGTGTGATCGTCAGGGGGATATGCGAGGGACTCGGAATGGTGCAGAGAACGAGGAGTCCTTCCTTCACGTTCATGAATCGCTACCGCGGCCCCATTGACGTCTATCACATTGACCTCTACAGAATAGAACGCGAGGGAGAACTTGCCACGCTCGGTTGGGAGGAAATGCTTTATTCTGATTCAATCACGCTCATAGAGTGGGCGGACAAGCTCGGGTCCTTTCTGTCACGCGCGTCGCTTGACATCAGTATCGAGATAACAGGTGAAGAAACGCGCAGGATATCGCTCACAGCAAATGTGGGAAGGCACGAGCGAATCATAGAGGACATTCTGACTTCTGAAAACCGATGATAATCGCAATTGAAACATCCACCACTTTTGGGAGCGTGGCAGCAGTAGAGGAGGGCAAGCTGCTTGCAGAGGAATGTGTGTTCGTGCCCCAGGGACACTGTGAGAGCGTTCTTCCGATGCTCGAGAAGATGCTCTCCCAGGCCCGCATTGACATCTCATCGGCGGAGGCCTTTGCTGTCGCGCTCGGACCGGGCTCTTTTACTGCCCTCCGTATTGGATTGAGCACTGCCAAGGCGCTTTCGTTTTCGTCGGGTAAGCCACTCATTGGCGTAGGAACACTCGATGCCATTGCGTACAACGTTGCTGGTCTCTGCCAGTACGTCTGTCCTATCATAGACGCCAAGAGGGGAGAAGTTTTCTATTCTCTCTACAGTGACCGGGCCGGCCGGCAAGAGAAACTCATGGAATGTAAGGCAGGCCACCCTGAGATGGCCGTCATTGAGCTTGCTTCTCTTCTTTCGAGAACTGCCGACGGATACGTGGGGTTTCTGGGAGATGGGATAGAACTCTGCCGCGAACACATCGAAACTAGAGTCGGGGGGCGCGCTTTGTTCTCTCACTATCACCTTGGGATTCCTCGTGCCTCTTCCGTGGGAATTCTTGCTCTGGATCTATTCAAACAGGGAAAGGTTGAGGACGTAGAAAGGGTGGAACCTATCTATGTCAGACGTTCGGACGCAGAACTTAGAAGGGAACGAACCTGATACCTCCCGCGTCGTCATCAGACCGATGCGCATCGAGGACGTCGACGAGGTCGCTTTGATGGAGCGCCTCATATTCCCGTCTCCCTGGCCCAGGCAGGCGTTCGTGGACGAGATCAAGGAAGGACCAGGCTCTTTCTCTCTTGTTGCAAGATTGGGAAGATTACTCGCGGGCTACCTTGTGGCCTGGTTCGTCCTCGACGAGGCCCATCTGGGTAACATTGCAGTCAACCCCGAGCTGAGGAGACGACAAATAGCGACCGAACTCATGAACAAGCTGCTTGGAGAAGCCGGCACGCGCATGGTCACAAATATGACTCTGGAAGTGAGAGTCTCCAACGTGGCTGCAATAAAGCTGTATCGGAACCTCGGCTTCAGGGCCATTTCCATGCGCCGCGGTTACTACATTGACAACAGAGAAGATGCTTTTGTAATGTTGCGTGACAGAACTATGCCGGCTGATGGGGCGGAAACCGGCGGGGAGACTTGCGTTGGCTGAAAACAACGAGGGAGAACTTTCCTGGCTCGACAGGACACGCGAAGGGCTCAGGGGTAAGAAGAAACGGGAGATGCCGGACGGCCTCTGGACCAAGTGTGATAAATGCCAGGAGTTCATCTATCAAAAAGAGATTGAGAGAAACTACTGGGTCTGCCGCAAGTGTGGTTATCATTTCAGGATATCCGGTTGGAACTACATCAACCTCTTGAGCGACAATGGCTCTTTCGAGGAGCTCTTCTCCGATATAGTCTCGGGTGATCCGCTCAAGTTCCGCGATTCCAAGCGCTACGTAGACAGAATCAAATCGGCACAGGAAAAGACGGGGCTCAGGGAAGCGGTGATAACTGGTCGTGCTTCTGTCGGCGGACACCGGACAGGGCTGGCCGTGATGGATTTCTCCTTCATGGGTGGCACCCTGGCATCGGCAGTGGGCGAGAAGATAACGCTTCTCGTCGAGTTCTGTACGAATTCGAACGTGCCTCTCATCATTGTCTCTACGTCTGGTGGAGCTCGCATGCAGGAAGGAATACTGTCTCTGATGCAGATGGCTAAAGTGTCTGCTGCCCTCGCTGTGCTTGCCCGGAAGGGGATCCCTTACATTTCAATCCTCACCAATCCCACGACTGCGGGCGTTTCGGCAAGCTATGCCTCGCTCGGTGACATAATAATAGCGGAACCTGATGCACACATAGGTTTCGCCGGACCGAGAGTTATCGAGCAAACCATAAACCAGGAGCTTCCCCCCGGCTTTCAGAGGTCCGAGTTTGTTCTGGAACATGGCATGATAGACATGATTGTTGAGCGCAAGGAACTGAAGCCAACGGTCGTGCAATTGCTGAATCTCTTTTGGAAGAGCACGCACCTCTGGGAGAAAGATGAGGGGAACAGAGTATGAGAAGCTGGTCAGGCGCTTTTATTCTCTCCAGAAGAGAGGAATGAGGTTCAGCCTGGACGGCACAAAGACGTTACTGAAGAAAGTTGGCAGGCCCGAAAGACAATTTTCCTCCGTTCTCGTGGCAGGGACAAATGGTAAAGGTTCCACGTGCTCCTTTGTCGCCTCAATACTCAGAGCCGCCGGCTACCGCGTTGGTCTCTACACGTCTCCTCATCTGATTGACTTCAGAGAAAGAGTGAGAGTCTCTGGCTGCAACATCAGCAGAGACGAAGCCCGCGAGTTACTGAAGTTTCTGGTCCCTGTCGCAGAGAAGGGAGGGCATTCCTTTTTTGAGACGATCACCGCGCTCGCCTTCAG
>Ga0315277_10007523_pt1 | contig 14131 bp, 11 predicted proteins | sample YL17G05_15_MG_FD_203695 | JGI IMG/M metagenome (GOLD analysis project Ga0315277, IMG submission 203695) | Sediment microbial communities from Yellowstone Lake, YNP, Wyoming, USA - YL17G05_15 | ecosystem: Environmental > Aquatic > Freshwater > Lake > Sediment | place: USA: Wyoming | collected... | reverse complement strand
TAGGGTGAGGGCAACAGGCTGCGAAAACGGGTTGCCTTGTTTGCCTGACTTCACCAAGCCCTCACCCCCTGCCCCTCTCCCAGAGGGAGAGGGGAGCAGTTTGCAAAAGTCCAGTTCTAATATGACCATACCTTGGGAGACGCTGCAACCCGGGGCCACTTCCGAGAACCCAACCGTAGAGTACTGATACATAACCAATGAGTGGCAAGCGACGACGACGTGCTTGCCAGGTTCCCGGCACTGGGTATCATGCCGTTATGAGCTACCGACGCTATCTCCTGCACGTGGTGGCTATGGCGGCCTGCGGGTTGCTGGCGTGGCCCAGCGACGCGGGGCGGCCGAACGCCTGGGGCGCCGAATCTGGTACCGCCTCCGCCGGGCGAAGCAGCGAGACCGACGTCGGCCAGCCTTCTCCCCAGGACGGTGAATTTGACCGTGTCCCGTTCGCCGGCCATCAAACCGTGGCTGCCGAGTCGGCATGGGCCAAGCTGAGACTCCCCCAGTTGTCGACGGCGAACACCTGGAAGGAGTGGTCGATTCTGCTGGGGGCAATCTTCCTGGGCGTGGCTGCCGGCTGGATCGCCGCGGCGTTACTCACCCGCGCCCAAGATCGCTTCCGGTCGCGCCGCTGGGAGTTCTGGGCCCATGTCGTGGGCGACCTGATCGGTCCGGGTAAGCTGGCGCTGACTGCCCTGGGGCTGGCGGTGGGCCTGGCTCAGATCAAGGGGATGAGCGACGCGCTGCAGACGTTGTCCTGGAAGACACTGCTGCTGCTGTACACGATCGCCGTCTTTTGGTACGCGTTTAACCTGGTTGCGCTCGTCGACCTGGTGTTGCGCCGGCTGACGGCCAAGACCGAATCCACCCTCGACAACCAAGTGGTCCCGCTGGTCCGCAAGACGCTACGGATCTTCCTGGTGGTCATCGGCGTGATGTTCGTCGTCGACGCGGTGTTCGAACGGGACATCGCGGCCTGGCTCGCCGGATTGGGCATCGCCGGCATAGCGGTCTCCCTGGCGGCACAGGATTCGCTGAAGAACCTGTTCGGCTCGATTACCATCCTCTTCGACCGGCCGTTCAAGATCGGCGAGCGGATCGTCTACGGCGGCTACGACGGTATCGTCGAGGAGATCGGCTTCCGCTCGACCAAGGTCCGCACGCTCACCGGCCACCTGGTCACCATCCCCAACGCCAAGATCGTCAGCGACCCGGTGGAGAACATCGGGCGCCGACCGTCGATCCAGCGGATCATGAACCTGACGATCACCTACGATACGCCCCGGGAGAAGATCGAGCAGGCCGTCAGCATCCTCCGCGAGATCCTGGAGGAAGAGGGGATCCGCGAGCCGATCCACCCGGTCATCAACGGCGACGAGTCCCCGCCGCGGGTTTACTTCAACGAGTACAACGCCGACAGCCTGAACATCCTCGTGATCTACTGGTACGCTCCGCCGGTTTACTGGGACTACGTGGAACACGCCCAAAGGCTGAACCTGCGGATCTTCGAGGAGTTCGAGAAGGCGGGCATCGAACTGGCCTTCCCCACGCGGACCGTTCGTCTGGCCGGCGACCCCAAGCGGGAAATGACCATGAAGATCCTCGGCAAAGACCTGTAGGCGCTTGCGCCTTAGAGCTTATCCCAGAACCGATAACGGGGGTGGCTGGCGGTCGGCCGGAGGCCGCCCCCAGCCGCAACACTCCGGGGGCTCGCTACGCTCGACCCCGGCCACCCCGGGATGCTGGGTACTGCTCTGGGATAAGCTCTTAGCCTGTAACCGCTGGCGGCTTGGCACGAGCGCATGCACCCTTCCCACGTCCATCCTGCCGCGCTTCCGGCCCAACAGCTCCTGGCAGAATGCGATCTGCGGCAGTTGCGGCGGAGCGGGCCGGGAGGACAGCATCGCAACAAGGTGGAGACCGCCGTCGTCCTGAGTCATCGGCCCACGGGTGTGAGGGCCGAGGCCAACGAGCGGCGGAGCCAGGCGGAAAACCGCTCGGTCGCGCTGCTGCGGCTGCGGCTGAACCTGGCCCTGGAGATCCGACATTCCCGTGCCTCGAATGAAACGCCTAGTCCGCTCTGGCAGTCGCGCTGCCGGGGCGGACGGATCGGCGTCAGCGCATCGCACGAGGACTTCCCCGCGCTCTTGGCCGAAGCCCTGGACGCGGTCTCCGCATGCGACGCCGACGTGAAGGCGGCCGCCGCCAGGCTGCACTGCACCGGCTCGCAACTCGTCAAGCTCCTGAAGAAAGAACCCCGGGTGATGCTGCTCATGAACCGCTGGCGCGGAGAGCACGGGCTGCATCCGCTGCAATAGCGGCGGCCAGCCTGCAAACAGCCGCCGGTTCACGCCCTGGCCGCCACCTACAAGGGGGCGGAATCCTCGTTCCCACGCGCATCGCGGGAACCAGGAGCCCGATGTCAGTGCTGAATGGACTTGCGTGATTCTGGGAATTCTGGCGTGTTTAGCCCCGGCGGCCACGCCGGGGGATTGCGCCGCGTGGCCGCGGCGGCTAAACCGCTTTCCTCCCGGAATCATGCAACGTCGTTTGGAGTCTCCCACAAAATGCCTCTTGCCTCAGAAGGTGACAGAGTGCCTCGTACACCTCTCGGATGGTCTGTTCCTCAGTCGAGGTGCCGGCGCTGAGCCCCACTGTCCGACAGTCGCGGAGCCAGGCGGGGTCGATGTCGTCGGCCGACCGGACGTGATGGGTCGGCACGCCCTTGCGGCGGCAGAGCTCGACCAGCTCGCAGGTGTTGTTCGAGTTTCGGCCGCCGACCACCACCACGGCGTCGACCTGCGGTAGGATTCTCTCGACGGCCCGCTGCCGATCGCGCGTCGCCCGGCAGATCGTGTTCTCGAAGCGGACTTCGGCCCGCAGATTCCGCATCCGGATCGCCAGGTGAATCTCTTCGGCCAGGCGCGGAGGCACGGTCGTCTGGCAGACGATGCCCAGCCGCCGGTGCGGGTAGGTGCGGACGCCGGCCACGTCCGAGAGGACGTCGTAACTGGAGAGGTCTTCGATGATCCCCAGGACCTCGACGTGGTCCGGGCGGCCGATCAGCAGCACGTGATAGCCGTCGGCCTGCATTGCCAGCGCCGTCCGGTGCAGGCGGCGGACCAGCGGACAGGTGGTGTCGATCAGCCGCTTTCCCGCCGCCTGGAGGCTCCGCCGGCAACGGTCGCTCAGTCCGTGGGCGGTAATCAGCACGTTGGGGGTCTCGGGCAACTGCGAGCCGTCTCCCTCATCGCACGTTCGGAACCCGCGGGATTGAAGCCGTGCCTGGACCGCCTCGTTGTGCACCAGTTGACCGTGGATGGTCACGGTTTCGGGGTGGTCGATCTGTTCGGCCACCTTCAGCGCCCGGCGGACACCGGCGCAGATGCCCGTCGGTTTGGCGCGAACGACGCGGATGGGGATTGAGCCGCCCAGCGGAGTCAAGGGTGCCGCGGCAGGAGCTTTGCCCGGCAAAGTGGCCGCACAAGCTTTGCAACACAAAGTCTTTCTCCAGATCAAGGGGCCAGGGGGCAAGTGGTGTGTGATCGACTACAGGCGTGATAAGAGCCTATCCGAAAACCCCTCACCCCCGGCCCCTCTCCCCGCAGGCGGGGCGAGGGGAGAACGTTTCGGGACAGGCACTCTCCCCGCAGGCGGGGCGAGGGGAGAACGTTTCGGGACAGGCACTCTCCCCGCAAGCGGGGCGAGGGGAGAACGTTTCGGGAGAGGCAGTGAGTGTCGCCGGCGGCACCCGGTTTTCATGGACGGTACGGTTGGTGAGGCACTTTTCATACCGGCGCGAATCCGTTCAAGAGGCGTCTTGCCGACCTGCCGGCGGCGTGGGCCTGGGCGGCCTCGGCGGCGTCGGCGACGACCTTTTCCAGCGCACCGACGTACTCCAGGAAACGGCTGCGGCCTTGGGGCGTGATGCGGCACATGGTCTGCGGACGGTTTCGCCGGTGTCCCTTCCAGACCTCGACCAGCCCGGCCTCCCGGAGGACCTGCAAGTGCCGATTCAGGTTTCCGTCGGTCAGCGCACACAGCTCCTTGAGGTCGACGAACAACAGCCCGTCGGGATGGGCGACCAGTGAGGTCATGATCCCCAGGCGGGCCTTTTCGTGGATCACGCGCTCCAGGCCGTCGTAGGCAAACCGCCCAGAGCCCGCCGGTCGGGTACCCTCCGGGTGGCGTCGTGGGGGACTATCCTTCTGCATCGGTTCGCTCCAAGGTAAAGTAGAGAACGGCCGCGGCCAGCAACTGGCCGACCCCGAACGTGCCGGCCATCGCCCAGGGCGACAGAGCAGCGTCGCCCTGGGCCAAGACCAGCGCGGCAAGACCGGCGGCCAGATAGTACGCGGCGACCCAGATGACCGGCTTCGGCAGCAGGCGAAAAGATGCGAAGACCCCGAGGCTGAAGAGGACGGCCCAAAGACCGGGGAGCATCCAGACGCTGTCGGCCGCGCGGGTCACGATGGCCACGGTCAACAGCCCTCCCGCCGCCAAACAGGGAGAGAATTGCTCCACTGCCAGCAAGGTCGTCTGTCTGGTCAACGACAAGGTGGCGCGACGGCATCGCAAGGCCATCTCGGCCCCCCAGACCACCACGCAGACGGCGGCCACGCCGGCCCACAACGTCAGATAACCGCGGACGTCTGCCAGCGGCTCCGGAATCCAAACCGCCTGCGCTGCGGCACCTGCGACTCCCAACAACCCGGAGAAACCGACCGTACCGGAGCGGTACCCCCGAAAGGTCTCGGTGCGGGCCATCTGTGCCCGAATCTGGGTGATTTGCGAAAGCGCTTCGCGGAGTTCCATGTCGAGCCCTCCCGGCGTGCTAAATGTAACCGTCAAAGAGCCGCCTTTAGCTACGCGCCGATTTCAGATTCCGCCGGATTCGCCACTCCGGTTCACGCAATTGTTAGGTGGGTGAGCCACGACGCGGTCGCGCAAAGACAAGTTCGCGGCCCCGTATCGCCACACCAGCCCGACGCAGATGACCGCGAAGGTCAGCAGACATACCGCTTCCTTCCGCACCGAGAATCCGAGGTCGGGGGTGGGGGGGAAAAAAACCGACGCAGAATATATCGCTCCGTGTAGCAGCACAACGGCGAACAGGCTTCCTCCTGTTGAATTGTAAACCCAGGTAAAGACGACGGAGGTCGCCAAGGCTATGGGGGCTAATGCCAGTAGGAGCCACCAATGCGAATCGCCCGGAATGAGGTAGTTCGGCCAGTGCCAAAACCCCCACGCCAGTCCGATGATGAGGCTGCTGACGAGGGCCGAGTAGCGGCGTTGGAGATGAGGCAAGGCGAACCCTCGCCAGCCGATTTCCTCGCACAGTCCCGGCCCGAGAAAGCCTCCGCCGATTACTGCGCTGTACAGATACTCGGACCATTGCCACGATGGCGGTGGCACGGAGCCACCCAGTGCGGCGAGGATGGTACGCTGAAGGGCGATGACTCCCAGCGGGAAGAGCAAGCAGACGGCCAGCATCGGCCAACCCTGGCCAAGTAACCAGCGGCGAGGGCCGTGCAAATACAAGGCTATCACGAGGCCAACGAAACTCAGGAGGACGAAGAGGCCCGGCGGGAGGACGACGAGGAGGCAGACGGCCAGCAGCAACCATGCTCCCCCGACCGACCAGGGGCTGAGCTGAAAGGCGAGCCGCCGGACGCCCGGGAAGCCGTACAGGAAGACGGTCAGGAGCAGGCCGGCGAGACTCGGCCCCACATTGATGATGTAGAAAGCGCAGGTCAGCCAAGTACGCATCGGAGTGGCGTCGGCGGGCACCCCGGCCATGATGTGACGAGAAACGAAGAAATGCACCCAATGGCCGACGCCCTGGAGCACGTAGGTGAGCACGAAGAACCACAGCACCGGAAACCGTGACGGCCGCATGTTGGCTCCTTCGCCTGACTCGCTCTGACGTTGCACGATTCCGGGAGGATGGGGGTTTAGCCGCCGCGGCCACGCGGCGTAATTCCCCGGCGCGGCCGCCGGGGCTAAACACTCCACAATTCCCGGAATCACGCAAGTCCCTTTGGGCCGCGTGCTGCCGAGGCAAGCACTTTGTACTACAAAGTATATCACCATCTACGGCCGCGTCAAGAGCCGTTTTTCGGAAACTCCCAGACTCTTGACTGGCGGGGGGACATCGCGTATGCTGTCCGCTGGGGCCTAGGCCCGATGCCGTTGAATTAGGTCCAACGTCAAAGAGGAGCCAGTGGCACCGGCGTCTCGCCGGTGTGACGCAACTCACGGTGACACATTCACTTATGTCACACCGGCGAGACGCCGGTGCCACTGTGTTGACGCAACTTCGGCCCCCAATCGAACGGTATTGGGCCTTGGCCGCACAGTGGGCTTTGAGGCCCCACGCTTCCCCGACTTCACAACACGCACCGGCAGTTGCAGGAGGAGATCCCAGATGACCAGTCGCGCCCACCGCATTACGCGTCGTGAGTTTGCCAGGGGCGTCGCGGTGGCGGCCGCGGTGCCCATCATTGTGCCGATTTCCGTCTTCGGCTCTCAGGACAGGGCCGCCCCCAGCGAGCGGATCACCGTCGCCTTTATCGGCTGCGGCAAGATGGCCAACGATTACCACCTGAGCACCTTGCTGAAATTCGGCGACGTGCAGGCCCTGGCGGTCTGCGAGGTCGATACCACCCGCCGCAAGCACGCCAAGAAGCGGGTGGAAGACGCCTACGCCCGCAACGGCTCGTACCGGGGCTGCGACGAGTACGTCGACTTCCGCGAGCTGCTCGCCCGCCAGGACGTCGATGCCGTCTGCATCGCCACGCCCGACCATTGGCACGCCATTCCACTGATCGAGGCCTGCAAGGCCGGCAAGGACGTCTACTGCGAGAAGCCGCTGACGCTGACCATCCTGGAGGCCAAGCGCTGCATCGACGCGGTGCGAAAACACAACCGCGTGATGCAGACCGGCAGCCAACAGCGCTCGAACGTCTTCGGCCGCTTCCGCGAGGCCTGCGAGCTGATCCGCAGCGGCCGGCTGGGCACGATCAAGACCGTGAGCGTAGGCGTGGGCGGGCCAAGCCGCTGGTGCGACCTGAAAGAGGAACCCGTGGAGCCGGGCCTGGACTGGAACATGTGGTTGGGCCAGGCGCCCCTGCGGCCCTACAACTCGGTCCTCAGCCCCCGCGGCGTGCACAACCATTTCCCCGCCTGGCGGTCCTATCGCGAATACTCCGGCGGCGGACACACCGACATGGGCGCGCACCACTACGACATCGCCCAATGGGCGCTGGGGATGGACGAGTCGGGCCCGGTCGAGATCATTCCGCCCGACGACCCCAAGGCCGGCAAGGGCGTCAAATACATCTATGCCAACGGCGTCGAGATGACCCACGGCGGGCCGAGCGGCTGCGTCTTCGTGGGCACCAAGGGCCGGCTGCACATCGATCGCGGCGTTCTGACCAGTGAGCCGGAGGAGATCGTCAAGCAGCCGTTGGCCGACAGCGAGGTCCACCTCTACCGGTCGCCGGGCCATCACCGCGATTGGCTCGACTGCATCCGCTCTCGCAAACGGCCGGTGGCCGACGTGGAGATCGGCGCCCGCTCGGTGACCATCGTCCACCTGGGCAACCTGGCCTACTGGTACGGCCGCCGGCTGCGGTGGGACCCGAAGAACTGGAAGTTCATCGGCGACGACGAGGCCAACGGGTGGCTCGACCGCCAACGCCGCGACCCGTGGCAACTACCCGACGTCTAGACGGTCTTGCACGATTCCAGGAAGCAAGTGGCATCGGCGTCTCGCCGGTGGAGAACATGGATAGACTCAGGCCCCGCGAAACACCGGCGAGACGCCGGTGCCACTAGGCTGTCTGATCGTTGGCATACTCCCTGAATCATGCGCCTCTGTTTAGCGCTTCGGCCGTAGGTGCTTGTCGGCGAAGTCCAGAAAGACCTCCCAGTCTTCTTTGCCCATCGAGTGCTTGCCGGGCCGGATGTAATAGCCGAGCTTGCTGTCGATCAGCTTTCCGGGCTGGGGCATGCGGTCGGCGTCCAGGCCGCCGGCGTCCAGAAAGCGATAGACCTTGTCGGCGGCCTGGAGCATCTCGAACTGGCCCGCCGGATTGGCCCAGGTGTCTTCCACGGCGTTGGTCAGCAGCACGGGCCGCGGGGCGACCAGGGCGATCAGTTCGTGCTGATCGAAGGGCAGGCGATCGACCTGCTCGTTGAACTTGGTGAACTCGTCGTTGAACCAGTGGGGGAAGCCGGTGTTGATCTGCTTGACCGATTCACCCACCTTGCCCCGGCTCGGGGCAGTGCCGCCGCAGCCGGCCTGGTGCGGGATGGCCAGGGCGATCCGCTCGTCGAAGGCCGCCGCCACCAGGGCCGTCTTGCCGTTGCGCGAGTGGCCGACCACGGCGATGCGGTCCTTGTCGACGTCCGGATCGGTGACCAGATAGTCCACCGCGCGGTGCAAGCCCCAGGCCCAGGCGGCGATGGTTCCCCAGTCATGCGGCCCCGGCTTGGTCTGGCCTTCCTTAAAGTAGTAGGGGTGGACGCCGTCTGTGAAATCGGGCTTATCGGGATCCACGTCGCCGTTGTAGAAGGTGGCCACCGCGTAGCCTCGCTCGATCACGTATTCGATCGACCACACGCCGAGTTGTGTCCCGCGGCCGGCGTCGGTGGCCCGATTGTCTTTCACGCCCGGACTCGAGTCGCGCATCCACGATCGTGGCGGGGCAACGTCTTTGGCTGTCACCAGCGTGTGGTTGCCGGAGAAGTTCAGGCCGAGGAAGACTGGAGCGGGCGCCTGTCGCTTGTTGGGAATCACCAGTAGCAGCTCAATGCTCGGCGTGCCCTTGGGTCCGAACTTGATGGTTACCTCCTTCTTGGTCGCCTTGCCGCCGAAGAACTCCCGATCGACCCGCTGGACGACGGCCTCGATTCGTTCTGGGGCGGGCGGGAAGTAGCCGTACATGTAGTGCTGAAACAGGGCCTTCAGCTCGGGCCGCCGTTGCTCGTACCACTGCTTCGCGGTGGCTACCCGCTGGCCGTCGAACATCAGCAGCGGATCGGGCAGCTCGGGATGGGAGGGCAGGTCGGCCACCGGGGGGAATTTCTCGGCCGCCGAAAGGGCCGCACACGCCAGCAGCAGGACGGCGAAAGGCAGGAGGTGTCGGCGTACAGAAGCTTGCAGCGTCTCGTGATTCATGGCAGGAAAGCTCCTTGGTCAGGGCCGTGGGGTCCGCGGCGATTGACCCGGCAAACACGGTGGACTGCCAGCAGATCCCAGTCGTATCCGGGTCGCACAGTGCCCTTGATTCTGATGCCTGGAGGCGGAAAAATCAAACCCCCTGCGGGTGGTTGCCCGCCGTGGCCGCCCACGAGGCCTTGACGGCGCGTGGTATGCGCCTGTACGTCGCTCTGAGCGATGCGGCTTTTCTGGCGGTTGACAGCGGAGGGCCCGAGGCCCACAATGGGACAGAGCCGTAGTTCCTGAATAGCCTTGCGTGATTCCAGGAAAAAGGGGACAGGTCCAATTTGTGCGAAGCACCCTGCGGGCCGTTCCGGCAAATTGGACCTGTCCCCTTTTTCCTGCCCGGAGGATACGACCGATGAAAGCCCGAACGCTTCTCCCCTTGGGATTGCTGGCGGTCCTGGTCCTGTGTGCCGTCGCCCCGGCGCAGCAGAAGGTTCTCTACGAGAAGCAGTCGCCCTACAGTAACATCCTGGTGACCGAGGACGAGGACGGTCTGCGGACCCTGTGGTTCGAGAAGGATGGCGCCCGGCAGAGCGTCGTCAAGGTTGGCGATCCGGACCACATCGACCTGCCGTACGCACGGGCCATGCCCGTGGGGCTGGCACTGGTCGAGGAGCCCAAGCGGGTGCTGATCGTGGGGCTGGGCGGCGGCACGATCCCGAGCTTCCTCCACAAGCATTACCCGAAAACGGCGATCGACGTGGTCGACATCGATCCGGACGTGGTCGAGGTGGCCAAGAAGTATTTCGGTTTCCGCGAGGATGCGACCATGCGGGCCCACGTGGCCGACGGGCGGAAGTTCATCGAGCAGAGCCGCAACCGCTACGACCTGATCTTCCTCGATGCCTTCAGCGCCGAGGACATCCCCTACCATCTGGCCACGCGGGAGTTCCTCCAGGCCGTCCGCCGGGCCCTGACCCCCAACGGCGTCGTCCTGGGGAACATCTGGAGCCGCTACTCGAATCCGCTCTACGACTCCATGGTGCTGACCTACCAGGACGTATTCGACGAGCTTTACATTCTCGACCTCCGGGACGTGGGCAACAAGATCCTCATCGCCCTGCCTCGCAAACAGCAGATCGCCACAGACGACCTGGCCAAGCGGGCCGGCGCGGTCTCCAAGCAGAAGCAGTTCCGGTTCGACATGGGCGAACTGGTGACGTACGGACTGCGGCACCCGGCCAAGGACGACTCCGGCGGCCGTGTGCTGACCGACCGAAAAAAGGAGAAGCAACCGCAGTCGTAGCCATCACGCTCCGCGTGATGGCCCGCTCGTAGTCATCACGCTCCGCGTGATGGGGTTCCGTAGCCCACAGGAAACCACTGCCCTTGGGCCCATCACGCGGAGCGTGATGAGTACCTGCCCGAAGTCATCCTTCAGTCGGCACGCGGCTCAGGCGAGACTGTAGAACCGCATGGCGTTGTCGTGCAGCAGTTTGCGGCGCTCCGTTTCGCTGCGGCTCCGGATGACCTCTTTGAGTGCCTCGACCCACTGCCGCAAGCTCGCCACCCGCGTGCAAACCGGCCAGTCGCTGCCGAACACCACCCGGTCGGGGCCGAATGCGCCGAGGCAGTGATTGATGATCGGTGCCAGGTCCGCCGCGGTCCAGCTCCCCTTGGCGGCCCTGGCCACGATGCCCGAAATCTTGCAGACCACGTGTTTCCGCTCGGCCAGCCGGGCGATGTCCTGGCGCCATTGGCCCGCGTCGTGCTCGGGTGGCCTGGCCGGCCTGTCGGTCGGCGTCTTGGCGGCGGGGCGAAACGCCAGCGGATCGGCGTTGCCGCAATGGTCGAGGATGAATCGGGTTTGAGGACATCGATCGACCAGCTCCGCCGCCGCGCGGAGCCGGGTGGGCGGCAGGCAGAGGTCGAAGCTCATCCCCAGCTCGCCCAGCAGCCGGATCCCCCGCACATACTTCTCGTCGAGAAACTGCCCGGGATCGTCGATCAACTGCCGGACGCCCTTGACGTAGCGGCTCTGCTTGAAGCGGGTGATGTACTGCCGGAAATCGTCCGCCGCGGGACGGCCGCCGATCACGGCCGCCACCGTGGGACTTCCCTGACGCCGGCAGAGCTCGATCACGTGCTCGGCCTCGGCGAGTTGCTGGCTCGGATCGACCGCGACCTCCATGTAGACGGCCTTGACCACGTTCAGTCCCCGGGTGGCCTCGAAATAGTCGGCGGGTGTGAACGTGCGGCGGAGCTGTTCGTCGTTCTCCAGCCAGCGGAGGCGGAACTTGCTCAGGTCCCAGAGGTGCTGGTGGGTGTCGACGATCGGATCCACGGCCGGCTTGGGCGGAAGATGGTCGGGCTGCGCGGCGTGGGCGCTCCTGCGCGCCATGTCCGTCGTGCCCGCGGCAATTGCGGCCCCGGCGGTCTGCCGGAGAAACCGGCGGCGGTCCAGGCCCATGGTGGGTCCTCCCTGCATCGGCGGTTCATGAAACGTGGTCGTAAGCGGCTCGGCGCGATGTTACCCGAACGTCCGCGGGTAGTCCATTCTCTTCACAAAACCGCGACCGCCGGTCGCGCCCACAAGACCGCGACCGGCGGTCGCGATTGGAGAAATGGGCGGATGGTCCTTCGCGGTCGTGTGGCGCGACCAGCGGTCGCGGCTTTGTGAGTTTCGGGCCATAACCGTTTGTGCCATAAGCACTTGCTGCCAAGGCCGCCTCAAACCGGCCCCCGACAAGGGAAACTTTTCGGCCCCTTCCGTCGTCTGATGGGGTGTTGGTGTCTGCGCACAGGACGCGGGCACCAACCCAGAGGAAAAAGGGGACAGGTCCAATTTGTGCGACGACCATGCAAGCATGGTGCCCGCCTTCGGGCCGTTCCGGCAAATTGGACCTGTCCCCTTTTTCCCGGAATCACGCAAGGCTACTTGGACGGACGGGAGACGACGCATGACGAGCAAATCCGCTGCGGCCATCCTGCTGCTGGTTGCCCTGGCCGGGAACACGCCAGCCGCCGTGGACCTGGTGACCGTCCCGACTCGCGAAGGGACGCAGCTTACGATCTACAACTCCGAAGACATCACCATGGTCCGTGAGCACCGGCTCTTGACCGTCAAGCCGGGCATCAACCGGATCCAGTTCTCCTGGGCCAACACCCTGATCGACCCGACCAGCATCGACTTCCGCATCCTGGACCAGCAGGACAAGGTCGACCTGATCGACACCACCTTCCCCAGCGGCCGCAACGACGCCCTGCAATGGAACGTCAAGAGCCAGGTGGCGGGCAAGATCCCCGTCGAGATCCGTTACTTCACCAGCGGGATCACCTGGACGGCCGACTACGTGGGCATCGCCAACCAAGAGGAGACGAAGCTCAATTTGACCGGCTACGTGCGGGTGTTCAACAACTCGGGCGAATTGTACGACAACGCCCAGACGCGGCTGGTGGTGGGCACGATCAACCTGGTCGAGAAGATCGCTGAGCTGGCGTCGCGACCAGCGCCTGGGATGCCAGGTTATGCCCTAAGAGACATGGCTCCGCAGACGCGCGAGCGGGTGCGGGAAGAATTCGGACGCTCCCTCGCGAAGGGCGAGGCCGCGGCGGAAGCCAAGCCTGCACCGCCCGAAGAACCCAAGAAGGTCGTCAAAGAAGGCCTCTCTGAGTACTTCCTGTTTACCATCGAGGGCCGGGAGGAGATTAAGGACAAGGAGCCCAAGCGGCTGGTCTCGATGAAGGTCGCTGAGGTGCCGCTGGAGTGCCTCTACAAACTGACCGACCGAGACGGCGGACAGTTCTTCACCAAGTTCTATCGTTTCAAGAACATCAAGCTCCTGGACGACCAGGGCAAAGAGAAGAACCTGCCGGCGATGGAGAATCTGGGCCTCTCGCCCCTGCCCGACGGCATGGTCCGCCTGTTCTCGGAGTACCAGACGAAAGACCTGGCCTACGTGGGCGCGACGGCGACCAAGTACGTGCCGATCGGCGACCGGGTGGAGGTCAACGTGGGCCGCGACAGTGACCTCACCATCATCCGCCGGCTGAAGGACCAGCAGATCAGCAACATTGTCGCCCGGCAGTACAAGCGGCGGCTGGACGACCAGTTCGTGCTGTACTACGACCTGGTGGACTACAACGAGACGTTTTTGTTTGAGGAGGAGATCGTTTCGGGCAAGCCGGTGCCGGTGAAGGCCGAGCTGGAGCGGCGGTTTGAGGCCAACGTGGTCCTCTGGTCAGAGGACGCCCCGCCGCCGGACTGGAACTCGAACGAGGCGGGGGCCTACGTCGATCTGCACCAGGTCTCCGGCCGCAAGGAGCGGGTGGATCAGAACCACGTGAAATACTTCCTGGACCTCAAGCCGGGCGAGAAGCGGTTGGTCAGTTACAGCGTGACCTACAAGCGCCGCCAGGTGGGGCCGGAACTCAATGCCGAGAAGAAACGCGAGCCGCTGTAGTTGCCTGAAAAGCCGCGACCACGTGTAAAGCCGCGACCAGTGGTCGCGGGATAATGGGACCGATGTGCGGATTGTTTCCGCTTGCTTCCGCGACCGCTGGTCGCGGCTTTACAAAACGGTGTCACCACACATTGCCAACCGAAAGGAAAACACGATGAAGACCGCGCTTACCGCCGCCGTGACTGCCGCGACGCTGTTTTTTGTGGGCACCGCGGCCCAGGCCCGCATCAAGCTGACCACCCTGCCTGAGCGTGACTCTGTGCGGGTCGACATCCAGAACGGCCGCTTCACGCTGGTCGAGGAGGAGCGGACGGTCAACCTCCAGCAGGGCCGCAACCAGGTGGACTTCTCCTGGGTGAACATCAACATCGACAAGGACTCGATCGTCTTCCGGGTGATCAAGGCCGACGGGGAGGTGAACGTCTTGAACACGAATTATCCGCCCAACGAAAACGCCCTCTACTGGACCGTGAGCGCCCAGCAGGCCGGGCCGGCGGTG
>Ga0315277_10007522_pt1 | contig 14131 bp, 12 predicted proteins | sample YL17G05_15_MG_FD_203695 | JGI IMG/M metagenome (GOLD analysis project Ga0315277, IMG submission 203695) | Sediment microbial communities from Yellowstone Lake, YNP, Wyoming, USA - YL17G05_15 | ecosystem: Environmental > Aquatic > Freshwater > Lake > Sediment | place: USA: Wyoming | collected... | reverse complement strand
ACGCTGGAGTCGGTGCCAGGGCACACTTTCCCCCTTTCAGCTCCGGCTCGATCGTGTGATGGCAAGCGGCGCGATCTCCACGCCCTACATAACAGCCAGGTGTGGAGATTGAGCGAGAAAATCGCGTGATCAGCCCGAGCTTTCCGACCAGGACCGCTGCTGAGACGGCCACGGTCTTGCCCAGCAACGACGAATATCTCTCTCTGAGCCTGACGGCAAGGACATCCTGTGTACCTATCAGATGTCCCGTTGCAGTTGAGCGTTGCGGCTGAATTCGCGAGGCCGTTCGCAACTGTTATATTTGAATTCGGGGTAGCAGCCCATAGAGACTCCCTGGATGGAGGCACATGCCGCTACGACTCGTCAAAGGGCCGGGTGCTGGAAACCGCTCGATTGCTCTGGCAGAGGCAGTACGAGGAGTCCAACCATGCTGATGTCCGCGACAATGCAATGAATCATCTGCTCAGCATTCAGGTTGCCGAGGATCTCAGGACACTGGAGTTATTCATCGGGAAATACCTCAAGATTGGCCGATCGGGGACAAAAGCCGGGCGTGCATCAGCGCTGTCCTCGCCCTGCCAGCGTTGCCGAATGCCGGCGGCATGGATAGAATGGAGAGTATTCTTTAGTCGGATTGGCGCGGAGGAGTCCATGAACATGCCCGTCATTCGTCTCATTGCAATTGTGGCCGGCCTTCTGATGGGCGTGCCTGTGTTGGCACAGAACGCTTCGAACCTCAACCGGGCAGATCGGTTGGAGTGGTTCCGGGATCAAGGTTTCGGCTTGTTTATCCACTGGAGCGTGGACTCCCAACTCGGCTCGGTCATCAGCCATTCCATGGTGGCGGCCTCGCCGGACTACCTCGACCGGTTCGTCAACGGCCTCCCAAAGACGTTCAATCCCCGGAAGTTCTATCCCGACGACTGGGCCGTACTGGCCCGACTGGCCGGCATGCGCTATGTCGTTTTCACGGCGAAGCATCATTCCGGTTTCTGCATGTACGACACGGCCACAACCGACTTCGGCATCATGCATACTCCCTTCCAGAAAGACATCACTGCCGAAGTGCTCAAGTCTTTCCGGAACCAGGGCTTGGCTGCCGGGCTCTACTTCTCGCCGGACGACTTCTGGTGGCTCTACAAAAACGGCAAGACCATTCAGCGGGGCACGCCCGACGTGCAGCCGCGGAACAACCCGGGGCTGCTGTCGCACGACCGGACGCAGGTCAGGGAGCTGATGACCCGGTACGGGAAGATCGATGTCATCTTCTTCGACGGCGAAGCCCAGGGCCTGCGCGAATTGGCGTGGGAGCTACAGCCGGATGTCGTTGTCAGCCGCGGGGCCCTCCAGACCCCGGAGCAGTATATCCCCGGCGTGCCGCTGGAAGGTGCCTGGGAAGCAAACCTGACGATGGGCACACAGTGGCAGTACAAGCCGACCAACGAGGTCTACAAGTCGGGCGGGCAACTGATCGCGACGCTGATCGAGACGCGAGCAAAGGGCGGCAATCTGCTGCTCAACATGGGGCCGAAGCCGGACGGAGAGCTGCCCATCGAGCAGGAGGAGCGCCTGCGGGAAATGGCTCTCTGGATGTTTATCAACTCGGAGATGATCTACGGTGTGCGTCCCTGGGTGGTGACCAACGAGAACGACTATTGGTTCACCAAGAGGAAGGACGAGGACACCCTCTACGTGGCTGTAAAAGAGAAAGAGCGGTGGAAGTACGGCGCGTGGAAAGACATCGTGCTCAAGACCGTGCGGGCGACAGCGCAGACCGAGGCCAGCGTGCTTTCGCAGAACGACAAGGTCCTCGAATACCAGCCCGACGTCATACCGAAGACCACGCTTCGCCAGGAAACCGACGGACTTCACATCCGGGCGATGTTCGCCCAGCGGGTCTACAACGACCGCAAGTGGCCGAATCCCGTGGTGATCAAGCTGACGCATGTCCAGCCCGCGATCAAACCGCCGAAGGTCGGGACGGGTGACCCACGCTGGAACGCGGCGGCCAGGGCTGCGACGCTCCTGGGTGAAATCAAGGATCTCGGCGACGCCACGTCACTCGAAGCCGGTTTCGAATACCGTTCCATTACCGGCCAGGATGTTATGGAGCGAACAGGGCCGTGGACGGCGACCGCGCTCGTCAGGAGAACCGGCGTGGGCGCTTACACGGATACCCTGAAGGGCCTCGCCCCCGGCACTTACGAGGTCCGCGCCGTGGTGAAGCACCCTCTGTTAGCCTTCTACGGACTGGACAGGACTCTGGTAGTGAAGTAGCTGCCTGCGGCCCAGGAGCAGGCTTGGCCCTCGCGGTAATGTTCCCGATGGACCTCGCGCCAGTCCTTGATCAAGGATTCCATGACTGTCCGATGCTGGCGCCCGTCGGGGAAGCCGGATTCGCCCTGGTCCCAGATCACGCCGCGGATCGCATAGGGAACGAGCGGCGCGATCGTGTCTTTGTACGGGACCGAGGGGCTGCCTGCAGAAGGGACGTCGATCGCGCCGGGCCTTGAGTAGAGGAGCATCTCCATGATGAGTGTGGGAATCGAGCCCTGCCGGTCCGGCATGGGTCCGGTATACGGGTTGTGCGAGCCCCGGAGGATCGGCCCGACGTAGCCCTGTTCGAGGAACTGCTTCAGCTCCATGTTGGCCCGCATCGGGCGATGCAGGTGGTTTTGTCTTTGCCCATCGCTGCGCCTGCTCCCAGGGCCCTGAAACGTCGATGTTGTCGAACAGCGCTCGGGGTAACTGCGATTCTACGCGGGCAAGTAGCATTCTATTCAGGTTGCTTCGGTGCGTCTCCCACTTACATCCGAACAGCCTTTACCAATGCCTGCAGGCATGCTAACCTGCCGGGCGTTACCGCGCTTACCCTCCGGCATACGTTCGCCAGCCGGCTGGGGATGCAGCGAAGGGAGCAGGGGACAGGACACTGCAAGCCTTGGGGCGCTGGATGGAGCTGAAGATGATCCGTGGCTATGGCACCTCAGCGAAGCGCACCTTCGGGAAGCAGTCGAAATCCTCGCGGAGAATTCTCCTGCGATTTTCACTACACCGGCCGGGGAAGCCCAAGACGGTGTAGCTGCTAGGCTCAGTGCCGCCAAGTAGATGGGCCCATAGCTCAGTTGGTCAGAGCAGCTGACTCATAACCACCTCGGAGCCGATCCCGCAAACTGTTGAAAATACGGCGAAACCCGCGGATGACGCGGATTTTCGTGTTGTTGCACTGACCCCGAGATTGCCCCACTTTTCCCGGAATTCGGCAAGAATTCTCCTGCGATTTTCACTACACTGCTCACCGCAACGGCAAATGCTGCCTAAATTGCAGGATCTGTATCGCAAGCCTTTACATGTGTCAAGCGTTGCTTTACAATGGCGGGGTGATAAAAAGCTTCAGGCACGCTGGACTCAAGGCGCTTTTTCGAACGGGCACGAGCGGCAAAGTGCGTCCGGATCTGCAGGCGCGCTGTCTAAGGCGCCTAGACGTTCTGGATCAGGCTGGAGCGCTTACAGACCTCCATCTGCCAGGGATGCAATTCCATCGGCTGCAGGGAACGCCGACGCGTTACAGCCTGCATGTCAACGGCCCATGGTGCATCACCTTCGAATGGGCAGAAGGCGATGCCTATCGCGTTGACTTGGAACAGTACCATTGAAGGAGAAGACGCTATGACCCGTGAGTATGTGGTAAATACCCGGCCGCACAGGAAGCCGACGCATCCTGGTGAGCTGCTCAGGGAAGATGTGCTTCCGGCACTCGGGATCTCTGTCAGCGAGGCGGCGCGCAAGTTGCGAGTCTCGCGGCAGACTCTCCACCGCATCCTCGCTGGCGACGCGGGGGTGACACCGGATATGGCTGTGCGCCTCGGCAAGTTTTGCGGCAATGGACCTGGCCTATGGCTTCGAATGCAGCAGGCGTATGATCTGTGGCATGCGGAACAGCGGCTCGCAAACGAGCTCACCAAGATCCCCACGGCACCGGCTGCTGCCTGACCCATATCCTTCGCATCCATCCGCCGGGTGGAAGCCGGGTGTCAGGTTCGCCGATTTTGTTTTTTGCCCTTGCCCGAATTTGCCGGGCCGCCAGGCGAAATCGTCAAGACCCGACATCACCCACACTTGCATTTCCAGGTTGCTACTTCACCCGTATGCGCGCTATAAAAGCCGCACAGTCATTGTGGCAGGCCCGTCACAGCGAGGATTTTGTTTAGCCGGCGGTTTGCACGACGGTGACAGCAATGAAGTGTCCATCGTGTACCAGGGAAGTACCGACGGAGAGCCGCTTCTGTAACAGTTGCGGCGCTCCGATCGCGTCGGCCTCGCAAATGCCCACCGAAACCGCGGAGTCCCCTGCGGTGCCCGCGGCGGATGCGGGCGCGCCGATGATTTCTTCTCCGGTCGGCCGCCTGATTTCCTCCGGCCCGATGCCCGCGGGCGGATTCACGCCGGGCATGGTACTGGCCGGCCGGTACCGCATCATCGGACTGCTTGGCCGGGGCGGCATGGGCGAAGTCTATCGCGCCGACGACCTGAAGCTGGGGCAGGCGGTGGCGCTGAAGTTCCTGCCCAAAGGGTTGGCCGACGATCCCGTGCGCCGCGAGCGCTTTTACGCCGAGGTGCGCATCGCCCGCCAGGTCTCGCACCCCAACATCTGCCGCGTCTACGACATCTCCGAACTCGATGGCCGGCACTTCCTCACGATGGAGTACATCGACGGCGAGGACCTGGCGTCGCTCTTGAAGCGCATCGGCAACCTGCACGGGACGAAGGCGTTCGACGTAGCCCGGCAATTGTGCGCGGGGCTGGCGGCGGCGCACAACAAGGGTGTGCTGCATCGGGCGTATGGTCCAAGAATTCAGCCGATGCGCTAAGGCTCTAGGGAGTGCTGGTCCAGGGAGTTATTCCGCCGGATTCCCGGTCGAATTTGTTAGCATAATACGGCATGTCGGCGGGGGAGTTGCGGCTGCCGATTGGTCTATAGGTCGGCCTGCAGAAGCCGAGGCTGGAAGGTGCCGGGAGCACAGACGTGCCGCAGGAGTTCAGCCGGAAGTGGCTATGGGAGTTGGGAGGGGAATCAGGCAGCGCGGCGATAGTAGTACCGCAGCATGCCGCCGAGTCGCTCACGGCACGCGATCTTACCGGTTGTGCTACGCACTTCGTCTCCTGGTTCGATGAGCCGATTGTCAAGCCCCTGGTGGTTTCGTTCCGCATGATAATGGGAAATAAACTCTTGAGCGGCGTTACGCAGGGATCTTTCGCCGAAGAGAATCATGCGGCCAAGGCATTCTTCTTTTATGGATCGGATGAAACGTTCGAGATGTGCCGACAGATTCGGGGACCGGGGCGGAAGGCGAACGCAACGGGGGCCAACCTGCTCAACCATGTCGCGAAACGCTTGGCAGTGCTTGGAGTCTCGATCCATGAGGAGGTAGCGCTTGTGGCGCAGGAATCCATCCAGCGGGTCGGTGAGGTTGTGGCCCACCTGCATCATCCAGGCTTCGGTGGGGTAGCTGGTGCAGCCGGCCAGTTGTACACGACGACTGGCCAGCTCCAGCACAAACAACAGATAGAAGGTAACGAGCCCTCCTTTGGTCCAGACCTCGATGGTGGTGAAATCGATGGCGGCCAGAACATCCCAATGGGCTTTCAGGAATGCATGCCAAGTGGTCTGACGTTTTCTTTCCGGCGCCGGTTCGAGGCCGTGTTCTCTGAGCATATTGGCAACGGTTGAGTCAGAGATCTTGTGGCCGAGATTGGCGAGTGCACCCTGGAGGCGATCATAGCCCCAAGTGGGATTTTCACGGACCATGCGCAGCAGGAGTTCAATAATCTCTTGGGAAACCGGCGGGCGCCCGAGTTTCTGGCGTCGCTCGCTGTAATCCCACTTCCGGGCCACCAGTTCCCGATGCCAACGAAGGATGGTGTCGGGTGTCACGATAGTGGGGATTTCTTGCAGTGCCTTGCGGCCCAATATCTTCCCTTTGATGGCAAGGCGGCGCCGCTGGTCGTCGCTGAGCAGGATGCGTTTCTTGCCGAGCTTCTCTTTCAGCACTTGGTTCTCGGCGCGCAAGTATTCGAGTACTTCTTGCTGATGCCGGTTGATCCAGCCGGCCAGGATTAGAAGCAACAACTGACAGGGTTGCAGAACGGCCTTCATATCTCTCCGGATCCCGTGTGAAGAGTCGAAGCATCCGGGATTAGCGGCTGCCTGTCAACCGCCGGAAGGAGGGTTGGTGCCGTTCGCCGCAATAGGCGCGGATCCAGTAACTTGCAGCTCGGCTGAGTTTTTTGACCATACGGGTTCCTCCAGGGTGTAGGCCACAAGCTCCAAAGGGAGGGATAGAGGCTGATGATCCTTCAGCAGGAAGGCCAGCTCGAGCAGGCCCGCCACGCCGCTGGCGTTGTCATCCGCTGCGGGAAGCTCTCCGCAAGCGTCGTAGTGTGCCCCCACCACGATCAGCTCCCCGGTCTCTGGTCCGAAGCGCGCGATCACGTTGCGGTAGGTGCCGCCATTCACCTGATACGCTTGCTCAGTGATGCGGGCTCCGGCTGCCTGGAACTGCCCGCGGATGTAACCGGCCGCCCTGCCCAGGTTCCCGGGATGGCCTTCGTCCCTGGGCACCAGCGTATCGGATAGCATGCGCACGTGGACTTCCAGACGGCCAGGATCCACACGCATGACCACTTGCTTGGGTGAGCGCACCAGGACAGGCTGAGTTACGATGCCCCACACCGCCAGCGTTCCGAGCCCCATCAAGGCCGGAATCAGGGACCCTGGGCGCTTCCACCACTGAAATGGGGGACGTCTCATATGCTTACCTGTTTTCACGCCAGTGGACCAGCATAGCCCGGAGATAAAAAAGCAGGCAAACGTGTGGGACATCCCCCATTTTCGTTATTGTGGAGATCTGTCAGTACTCGCGTTGCTTAATGATCCCCGGCTGCGGCATGGGGTACTTGCCGTCGGGGCCGAGCTGCAGCGGCGCTGCTGCCGCCATCGTCAGCTTGTCGACGTCCGGCGCGAACTCATGGCTGCAGTTGAGCATGTCGTCGAACGTGACAATCTGGCCGGTGTGAGCGGCCATGCGGCCCATGGATGCGACCAAGCTGGCTTCGGCGCCGCGTTTGGCCTCGTTGTAGGGTTTGTCCTCGCGGATGGCGTCGATCAGATCGTCCCACTCCAGCTGGTAGGGGGTTTTCTCGGGTTGCGGAAAGGCCCAGATCAGCGCCTCCTGCGTCATGTTGTGGCCCTTGTAGGTGCGCACTTTGCCTGGCGTATGTCCCGATGTGGAGATGACAGCCGAGCCTTTGGCGCCGAGTGCGTAGCTGGCGAACTCGTTGTGACAGCCGGGCATCTGCCGTCCGTTATAGAAGAGCTTGGTGCCATCCGGGAAGGTGTACTCGACCGAGTAGGTGTCGAAGTTCTGGTCCACGCTGTCGCCGCGGTAGTGGCGGCCGCCTACGGCATGGGCCTGGATCGGCCAGGCGCCCTTCATCCAAGAGCACTCGTCAATCTGGTGGACGTAATAGTCGCTGTACACGCCGCCGCTGGCCCAGAGGAAGGAGTGGAATTTCTGGACTTGGTAGAGCAACTCGCTCATATTGTCCGGTTTTGGCCCGGTCACACCGCCCGCGCCGCCCATGCGGTAGGCCCGCAGCGCAATCAGGTCGCCGATCTCGCCCCCCTTGATCCGCTCAAGGAGTTCCTGGCGCCCGCGGCAATGGCGGACCATCAGACCAACCCCCACCTTGAGGTTCTTCTTCACCGACTCTTCGGCCAGCGCCAGGAGCTTGCGGGTAGTCGGGCCATCGACCGTGGCCGGCTTCTCCATGAAGACGTGCAGCCCCTTCTCAATGGCATAGTTGAAGTGGACCCAGCGGAACGCCGGGGGCGTGGCGAGGATCGCCACGTCGCCCGCCTTGAGGCAGTCCATCGCTTTCTTGTAGCCGTCGAAGCCGATAAACTTGCGGTCCTGGGGCACATCGACCTGGTCATCGAACTTGTTGTTCAGGTTATCGTAGCTGCCTGTCAGTTTGCGTTCGAAAACATCGGAAAGCGCCACCAGTTTGATCGGACCATTCTTTACGGACAGGGCATTGCCCGCCGCCCCGGTACCACGGCCGCCGCAGCCGATCAAGGCCACCTGGATCGTGCTATTCTCCGTCGCGTGAACATGCGGAACCACGGCCCCGATCATGGCCGAAGCCGCGGCCATCTGGCCGGTGTGCTTCAGAAACTGGCGACGCGACGTGACACCGTTCTTCTTTTCGCTCATGACTAACCTCCGAGTAATTCGTATCCAGTTTGAGAAGCACGCTCCTGCAGCAGTATGCTCTCAACATCCGAGCATCAGTAACCGCTGGAGCATACGCCATCCCAGAGCGCGACGAAACCACCAAGTAATCATGGGATGAAAAAACGGGGACAGGCACCGAATTTCCGGTGAGACTCAGGGCAAGGGCTTGGGCCAGGTGGAAATTCGGAGCCAGTCCCGGTTTTTTCCAGACGATTCCTTTGGAGCTGGCCGGGATCTGCGACTGCCGGATTTCAGTCTGCTAGGTGAGCAAGCAACTCCCAATCATGATGAGCTCGCTCGCCAAAACGGTCCGGATCATGTCGACGCGCACCGCAGCGCGGCTCTGGTAATATCTCCCTATGCCCGGCGAAGACGACAAGTGACACCTGCCCCGAACCTCCTGGCGATTACCGGATCTTGTTCAAACCAGCGGCAGCTCTATTGCCCGATGGGTTTCGCGTGATTTGAGAGCGGCGAATACGACCTCGTGCGTTTTGACGGCATCCTCGAGATTGCAGTGAGATTCGCGGTCGTTCCTCAGACACTCGACGAAGTGGTCGATCTCGCCCTGGAACGGATGGTGTCGCACATCACTTGAATCGGGTAGGATGGCCGGCATCTCCACCCAGTCGGTTTGGCCGGGAAACTTGTGCGACCAGATGCGATTGTCGAATACGGTGCCGAGGCTGCCAAAAATGCGGATGGGAAAGCGATACGGCATGATGCAGTCGGCATTCACGGAAACTTTGCCCACCGCCCCATTGTTGAATCGGACCAGCGCGACTTCCAGCCCGTCATATTCCATCGGTGGAGCCTTATCGATCCATGTGTTTGTCAGAGGGTTGTACTCGCGCGGGCTTCCCTTGCGATATCCCCCGGAGAGGGCGAACACTTCGACCGGGATTGCCGCCTCGAACTCGCCCGGAGCGGCAAACCAGCGGAGGGCGTCGATGGCATGGCAGCCGCCGACGAGAAATGCGCTGATCCCTTGTGCGATGGTCCGCGCGTCGTTCCAACCCGACCACCAACTTCCATTGTGGCTGAGGTAATCCGCCTCGACGTAATAGGGCCGCCCGAGGGCGCCGTCGGCCACCATAGCCTTGAGCGTCTGGAACAGGGGGTTCCAGCGAAGAACGAAACTTACCACGGTCTTGACCCCGGCCCGACGCGCAGCGGAGCGCATCTGTCGGAGTTCATCGAGGCTGATGCCGATCGGCTTCTCGATGATCATATGCTTGCCCGCCTGTGCCGCGGCGAGCACATTTTGACAGTGCGCGTGTTGCGGTGTGCAGATCGAGACGATGTCCACGCCGGGATGGGCGAGGGCTTTTTCCAGATCGTCGTACAGAGCCACCCCACTAAGACCCGCCGCCGTCGAGCGCCGGCGGGCGCTGTCGAACGTTCGACTGGAGATGGCCAGCACCCTCGTGTGCGGATTTTTAACGAACGCGGCGATGTGTTGGGTGGAAACCCAACCTGCGCCATGAATAAGGACGCCGTAATATTCGCTGCTCATATTTCAATTTCCACAGAATTGAAGAAGTGCAGGACGGCATATTGTCGAAGTATGTGCCGCATGGTGACACCAAGACAGGGCAACAGCACCGCGCCGAGTGCCGGTGCGCCCCCGTTGAACCTCCACATCTACGAATCCCGATTTGAGCGCAGGACAATCCCAAGCATGGCCTGCAGGTTCTCCGGCGGCGTGTCAGGCGCAAGTGTGCACCCCGAGCTCAATACGAAACGCCGGTGCCCACATGCCTTGACGGCACCCAACAGAGCCCTGGTCGCCTGCTCTATGTCTTTCGGACTCCCCTGAGCCAGCAGGCCAACGGTGTCGAGATTGCCCCAAATCGTCACTCCGGCTCCGACAATCCGGCACGCGCTGGCAATGTCAACCTGGCAGTCCAGTTCGAGCACGTCAGCTCCCGAGCCAGCCATATCAGCCAATATCGGTGTCGAGTCACCGCAAATGTGAAGCGACACGGGCAACTCCACCCGGGAGCGGATCTCGGAGATGACCTGCATTTCAAAAGGCAGGGCAACCTCCCGATAGAGTTTCGGACCCAGCAAACCGGCCGGCGAATCGCCGCCGCTAAGCATGTCCGCCCCAACTGCGGCGAGTGCGAGTGCGTAGGCAAGCGTGTACTCGCCGCACTTTTGCATGAGCCTCTGGACCAGTGATCGATCATCGCACAGCTTGATCATGACCTGCTCAATCCCCATCAGCGCACAAGCCAGGGAGAACGGATATTGATCAAAGCACGCCACAATGAATGCGTTGTTGCCCAGAGCCTCGTTTATCAATTGCAGCGCCTCGAGCATTATCGGCCAGCGGCCCTGCGATCCAGGATCAGGAGGCGGTATGCGGTCAACATCCGCCCGCGTGCGCACAAGTGGCTCACCGGTACCCGCCAGGGGTTGATCGTCGCCGGGAAAGGCGACTGGGGACCCCATCGCTTGGGCAGTCACCCAGGTATCGGCGGAAAGCCACACTGCATCCGGGCGAAACTTCTCATAGTACCGGACCACACATTCCGCCAGGACTCGTGGGTTCAAGGTGAACTCACGCAGCGAAACGCCAGTCTGCCTGGCGCAATAGTGCACGGCCAGAGGGCCGGTCGCCGGCCTTGGAATATCAAGCCCGTCCAGGGCCCGACGGATGATCTGCTTGGATGTGAGCGACACGCTGTTCATGCGGGTTTAGTTTTCCGCAGATACTGCGCAGGGAATTTCCACGGGCGGCGATACGCCGGGCGGGCGAGCTTTTCGGCCTGCCTGTCGCCGACTATCTTCTCGGTCACCGGATCGAAGCGCACGGATCGGCCAAGCCTGTAGGAAAGGTTGGCCAAGGTCAGTGCCAGGTCCACCTTGTAGTGATAGTTCACGCTGCAGCTGGGTTGCTGCCGCGACTTGATGCAGTCGAGCCATTCCCGCTCGTGACCCGGCGAGGGAGGAAGAGACTCAGGCGGCCGCGTCATATCCTTGAGGTATTCTCCTTCCGGTACAACTTCGTGCTTGTTGTAGTCGGTGAACAATGTTCCATTGAGGGCGTGAAAGTAGATGCCCAGGCGGCGCGCAGGCTTGCCGCGTCCGAAGTCGAAGGCGAAGCTGTTGCACACGCTCATCATCCAGGTCATGGTCATGTTTGGATAGCGCCAGATTACTTCCTGGGTGTCGGGCGCATCCCCGTCGTCTTTGACGATGTACCGTCCGCCGGTGCAACTGGTCACAGCTGGTACTCCAAGGTCCAGCGCCCATACCGGCAGATCGACGATGTGCGGCGCCATCCCTGGAGTCCAACCGCCGGAATAGTCCCAGAAAGAGCAGTGATGGTAACTGTCGGTCGCTAGCAACGAGTTGTACGGGCGTTTGGGCGCCGGGCCGAGCCACCGGTCCCAGTCCAGACCTTCCGGCGGGTCTTGTTTCGGAGCGCGGCCTATTCCCTCTGGGCCCTGGTTCATGACGTTGAATGTGCGCACAACGCTGACCGGCCCCAGCTTCCCCGAACGGATCCACTCGACCACCCTGCGATAATTGGAGCCGGCGTGGATCTGGGTGCCGATCTGACTGATGCGCTGGAACTTGGCAACCGCGTTGCGCACTGCAAGAGTCTCGTCGGGATACAGCGTCATTGGCTTTTGAAGGTAAATGTCCTTACCGGCTTCGGCTGCATGAATTGCCATCAGTGCGTGCCAGTGGGGCGGCGAGGCGATGATGACCGCGTCGACGTCCTTCCGCGCCAGCAGCTCACGATAGTCGTTATAACCCTGCGCGGTGGCTTTGTATTTTTCCAGAACCTCGTCCCGGCGCTTCTTCCAAACATCGCAGACCGCCGTGACAACCACGTCGGGATATTGCGCGCAGTTTTGAAGATTGGCTCGCCCCATCCCATTTACGCCAATGATGCCCAGGCTGATGCGGTCGCTGGGCACCGGCCCGCCGGCCCTTCCGAGCGCCGACGCCGGGACAATGCAGGGCACGGCAGCCGCAGCTGCGGCGGTTGCCTGCAGGAACTGGCGGCGAGATAGCCGATTTGAAATGCGAGTAGTTTTCATGGTGTTTTCCTTCATCCGTCCAAACTCAACGCGTTTTCGCCAGGCGACCAACAGCGGAACCATTAAAGGCGCGCCACTGGTCCGCATACATTTCTTCCGCCGCTTTTCCGCCCCGGCGGATCCACAGCCGGAACTCCAGGAGCAGCGGTTCATTTTTCTTCAGCACGAATCGCGTGCCGGTGGTTGGGAAGGTTGGCTGAAACCATGACAATTCCGGATACTTTATCCACTCTCCGGGATAATCGGGATTGGTCCGCTTCTGCAGCACGGCAATCGCTGCCGGCTCCCTGGTGCCGGCAAACACGCCGATGAAATCCGCCCATGATTTCTGAGGCTTCGCTTCGGCAGGATTGATGTGGAAGATGATATCCTGTCCTGTGACCTGAGACAGCCGGATGTTCAAGCCGCCATACTTGTCTGTCCCACGCCGCGCAATGGCCACACGGTCCACCAGGGCCGTGAAGTAAAATCTCAGGTCAATACAGCGACCTTGCACGGTGGGACGATAGACGCGGATAATCGCACGTTCACGGACAATCGGCTCCCGATCCTCCCACTGCCACAGATTCTCTGCTTCGATCTGCGCGTAGACAGAGCCATCCTCCAATGCGTAATGACCGGTCGGCCGCGCAAAGACACGCTGGAGGGCGTGCAAATCGCCTCGTTCCTCGCCGTAATCAACCTCCGGCCAAGCCCAATATATGCCGCGATGATGCGGATGGTCCACCGACCAGTCCTTCGTCAATTCCTGTCCGTCGGGGCCGTAAAGGGGATGGATGTAATCGCCGCGGGCTCTCGCGTACTTGCGGTCGTCGGGCTTTACCTTGTTGAGGAACTCTTCTTTCGGCTCAATGGTTTGATAGTTGTAGCGCAGCACAGGCTGGCCGCCATCGCTGATGTCCAGCTGTCCGCTGGTTCTGTCCTTTCTGGCCTTCAGCACCGGTTCGGCAGGGGTGCGGTCTTCCAGCAGTACAAACGTGCGTTTCCCGCTGGCACCCGGTGGCATAAGCCACCACAGCTGCCTCTTTACGGCTATTCCGTCGCTCGGTTCAACCTGAATCGGGATGGGAGATCCAGCGACTCTTCCGTCGCGCTTTTCTCGCAGATACAGCCGTCCGTCGGCCGCAGCGCGAAGCAGCTTCTCGTTCAAAGCGATCTCGTAACAGAAAGGCGCTCCTGTGCGGCCGAGAGAGCCATCCGGGTCGTTCACTACCAGTTCAGGCAGCTTGGAATCGGTCGCGAACACTGCCGCAACCTGGAGCGGAATGACGAACCAAAGCAGTGCGGCGACCTTGAAGCGGGTACTATCGGGACGAACAGAATTGCGAAAGTATCGCATGGCTATGCTCCCGACATGTTTAGACCCGGAACGCGCGCATCAGGAAATGTGGAGGAGTGAGATTCGCGCCCGAAGCTCAGTCCGATGAATTATCTGCAGCGCCGATGTTAAGGCTTCGGCTCACTTTCTTCAAGCTTCGTGCGAGCTTCCTCGGCTAATGCGCCCAGGCCAATGTGCGCCCTGACGCCATTTGGAGCGCAGGTTCCAGGGGAAGTGACAAAAAGGACTCATGGGATTCAGGTGTGCGTCGCCAAAACTCCATGAGGCAGCAAATCCAATCAGTTCAAGCAGGCGCTGGAATGATTCCATATGTTATAAATCCGGGCTCATGATTTCATTTTTTCTTGGATTCCTCACCTTTCTTGGCGCCTTCTTCCGTTGCCGCTACAATCTCAGCCTTGAGATCGTCGCCCTGCGCCAGCAACTGGGCGTGCTCA
>Ga0315277_10007521_pt1 | contig 14133 bp, 12 predicted proteins | sample YL17G05_15_MG_FD_203695 | JGI IMG/M metagenome (GOLD analysis project Ga0315277, IMG submission 203695) | Sediment microbial communities from Yellowstone Lake, YNP, Wyoming, USA - YL17G05_15 | ecosystem: Environmental > Aquatic > Freshwater > Lake > Sediment | place: USA: Wyoming | collected... | reverse complement strand
CAGCTCTCTTTTTTTGCCGCCTGATACATGAGCAGGGCTGCGGATACGGCTGCATTGAGGGATTCCACTCCCTGCCGCATGGGGATGGATACAGGAGCGCTTATGTCAAGGATTGTGTCGGATAGTCCGTGAGCCTCGGATCCGACGAGGATGCAAGCCGGTCTTTTGAAGCGCATCTTTTGATAAGGTTTTCCCCCCCGAGGCACGGCTGCATACAGGTTGATTTTGTAATGCGCGGTTTCAGCGAGAAACTCCTTTTCCGAGAGTTCCACGAGCGGGATGTTCACCAGAGAGCCTGCGGAGGAACGCACAACCTTGGGATTATAAAAGGAAACAGCAGGAGCAAGGGCGATCACTGCCGACAGTCCCGCTGCATCCGCAGTGCGGATGATGGTTCCGAGGTTTCCGGGATCCTGGATCCCCGGACAGCAGATCAGAAGGGCGCTGGGATCGTTGAAAATCGCGCCTGACTCATACTCGAAAAAGGGCAAAACCGCTGCGATCCCCTGGGGAGTTTGAACGTCTGAAATCTTTTCAAAGCATCGGGCGGAGATTTCCACAACCGGGATGTCCTGCTTTTGGATCGTGTCCATGAATCCGGGAGAGGGGCTGAAAAGAGCAGGACAGATGCAGATCATCAGGGGATGAATCTTGTTCTGAAGTACGGTACGGATCGCTGCAGGCCCCTCGATGAGGAACTTTTTCTCCTGCCGGCGGAAAGATCCGCTTGTCTGGAGACGGGTCAAATACTTGATCTGCGCATTGTCAGGGCTGGAGATTTTCATGGGCTTTATCCCGGTTTTCTCTTCACCACGCAGGAGGCGGAGGACCATGGATCAGATCGTCGTCCTTTTTCAATCCCATAAGGTGTTCATACACATTATCAGAAATGCCGAATAGAACAGAAAGTCCGAGCAGGAAAAATTGGATGAGGAACAAAAGAAACGCCCAACCGAACCGGATAATTTTGTGATATTCAAAAAGAAAAAAACACAGGATGATGAACAGCGATACAACCAGAACAAGAACCATTCTTAAGGAACTGCGTTTCTGCTCTGTAGATCCCTGGGGGAGTCTGGCAAGGATGGTCAAATCTATTATGGCAAGAACAACATTGACGATGACAAAAAGGAGAAAGAAAAGTTTCGGGAAACGAAAGTGTTTTCCCAGCTGGTTCTGGACATATTTCAATTCTTTTTCCAGCTCCGCTATTTCCTGGGACGGCTTTCCCGTCTCCAATCTGGCGGCCAGGTTTTTCAGTCTTTCGGAATAATAAACGCCAACCCGGTTATCCCAGAAGCCTTTGACGGTAAATAAACCCGACACTGCCAGGATCAGAACAAGATAGATTGTAAACTGTTTTTTTATTCCCTGCGCTTCCATAATCCCATGACCTCAATTCGCTCTTGTGATCTCTTTTATAAAAGGCGAAAAGAGTCTTGATAAAATTGAACCCCCCTGTCAACGAAAACCAAACAGGGAAAATTCCCGGGATACTGGGGAAATGATAAGATTGATCCAAACGATCCTATTATTTTGCCACAAGAACCCGCAAAAAGGCACAATAAAAAAGTTTATTTTAGATAAGTTCTTTTTGGTGATCCATGTCTCTTGATTGGGAACAATCATTGTTCAGGCGTAACGTATATCATTCATTTATATAATCTTTAGTCCCTTTTTTATTTCTTCAGCAAAGGGATTGTTTTGATTATAATCTTCTTCGGCAATCGGATGAGGTTCTATACGTAGGTCAAATTCTCGACGAAACCGCATCAAATTTGACAATTCTTTCACGCTGTTTTTATAGCCCTTTAGTATAATGGCTATGTCAATATCGCTATCCTCATTAAAGCTATTTCGCGCATAGGAACCAAAGAGAAAGGCTTCTTTTATATTGTAATGACGATGTGATATTAGAAAATTCACATACTTCCGAGCTATCCCTAAAGCAATTTTTTTATCCATATCCTGAATTTCCTTATTTTAGAAATGTATTTTGCGGCAAACCTTTTTGTGCACAGTTTATAAAACTTTAATTTATAGTCATCATACCGGGCCTGTATATTAAAACTGGTCAGAGTATCAAGAAAATCTTTTTGCTGCTCCGATAGATTAAGTCTTGCTCTGTCTGCAATACGTAGTAAATCATGAATATATGGTGTGTTACAATTAATATGTTTTGTGTAATAACCTTTTAATAATTTTTCAATGACGATATGTCCAACAAATAATGCCCAAGGATAATTTTTACCCTTAAACAAATATTCCATGGTTTTATAATCATTATCAGAAGATTTTATCCAGTATCTTATGATTTCATTCTTTTTCATGAGTTTGGTTTTTACCATGCCATGTGTTCTGGCCAATTCTAACAACGCAAAATTCCCACTTTATTGGGAAAATTTATCAAGACATCATATTGGTTAAAAGGATAGGAAACCAAGTTGAGATATGTCAAGACCTGATTGGAGATTGTTCCAAAGGTTCAAAACGTTCCAGAGCTTCAAGAGGTTCGATTATTCCACAAGGTCGGGATTGGTATCATAATTGCTATCGTTTCTATTCCTGCCATACCCGAAATATTGATCGCATCATTTATGGCGTCCGACCAAAATCATTTCCAATGCTCATGGGTCATTTACGGGGATTTCTGTAAAAATGAAAATTCCGATCCCCATCCCCCTGATTTCAAACTCCAATTGATGTTTCATCAATATTAATGATACTCACCTGGGAATTTGACCACAATTTCCCCTCTCTATAAAACGTACTCCTCTCCTTCAGGTTTGTTGTAAATCTACTTTGTTATTTTTGTCTTCGCTATCAAATAAGGAAAATTGTATACTGCTTGGTATAAGTTTGAATCTTCCTCTGCGGCTATGTTTATGTACTCCAGGAGCGAGGTTTAAATGCCGAGCCCAATCTAGCATAATCTTTGCATTTGTTTTAGCTGTTTCGGGCTTCCATCTCATTTTACATCTTTCAACCAATGCTTTACCAAGTTGTAGATGTGATAGTTTTTTTGTAACATTCTCATTAAGAATTTCTATGAAGGTCTTAAAAATTGGCCAATTCAAGGATGATTGTCTGGCAATCTCCCCTCGCCTATCTGGATCAAGCGCAAAAATATAGCACTCTGGAGTAACAGAAATCATGTTTGATTTTCTTGAAATCAAACTTAATTCTTCCAGCATTGAAAGAGACTTGTATATTGTACTCCTCGAGATGCCCTCACAATCTATATTCTCGTTTTTCCTTGCAGCAGATACCACACGTATCGCAACTTGTACTATTGGAATAAAATGTATTAACGGAACAGTGATTTTCGACCTTTTAGATGCAAATGAAAGCGACCGATCCCTAATCTGTGAACCAACTTTATACTCTGAAATCTTGTAATTGTTTTGATCAAAAACTGACAAATCAGAGAAATCAAGCCAAGTTGCAAGTACTCTAGCATAGGTTTCCCAAGTTTTTTTAACAGCTGAAATGTATGGGAATTCATACTTCAAAATAACTGCAAGCTCTTCTATATTTATTTCGCCTTTTTCCTTTAGAATCTTTAGTACATTATGTACACAGCGGTTTCGTGGTAACTTATCTCGAAGGTGATCCTTCAAATGACGAATAATCTCTGAATCTTTAAAACCAGATGATATGAAAAGTGAGACAGAATCCTCTTCAACTTTAGCAAGTTGTAAAATACGAAGATCTCTAACAATATTTAGGTAAGCTCCATCAGAAAGACCGGATTTCTCCTTAAACGATTTTGTATTTAATTTATCGCCCGCATTATGAAGAATCTGTATTGCATTTAGAATGCTACCAACCTGGGCTCTGATAAGATATACTTGTTCAATGGGAAGTTTACCCGTATTTAGGTAATCTCGAAATATATCCCAATAGATATCATATTTTGCGCCCACTTTTACTATAAGTCTTCTGTTTACAAGTGACTGAATAATATCTGTAGAAAACTCTTCACCAATTTCCGGTATACTTACTGGTGCGAGCTGTGCTATACGTCGTAGCGCTTCATCTTGCTCAGAAGTAAGTCCATCAATATCTTCATGAAACAATTGCTCAACATTAAGCAATCCACGAGCTATTTCCGATTGTGCTATACCTGCGTTTCTCTGGTTCTTTACATGGGCACAGAGCTTCTTGAGCAACCAAGGATATCCTTGGGAGAACTCGGATAAAAAGAATCGCAGGTCTTTTCTTAAGGTTGTATGGAGATCTTCTCCTAAACGATCAAGAATTGCATTAATCTCAACTTCAGAGAACTGTTTTAATCGGAATACTTGGCAGGTATCTATTATTATATCGCGCAATTTGTAAGGGAACTCTCGTGTAATTCCTACAAGGTCGGTTTTCCAAGAGAAGCCAAGAACGATATTTGTGCGTTTATCTGTTATCTTAAGACAGATCTGCGCTATCTTTGCAAGAACGTCTTGGAGGTAGAAAACGTTTTCAAATTGATCAAAAAAGATGAAAAGCAGTTTGCCATTCTGCTTGAGTGCATCGCCAATTTTGAGTAGAGCTCTTATTGCCCCATCAAATCCGCCAATTACAGGTTTCTCATCAGGGGCTCCATTAAAAAGACTAAATCTGTCGATAACATGTTGCACTGTTTTAAGAAGAAACAGAGAGGTGGAAGCTGACCTGGAATCAATTGCAACAGCATAATGTCCATTTTCCAGAATCCTAGAAACAGTCTTTAATACTAAAGAACTTTTACCCCATCCAGAGTTTGCTTCGAAAAGAATACCTCTGTTTGATATCTTGTTTTCTATGATTTCAGATACAAACTTTTCAATAGATACAAGAATTTCATCTCTTCCGAAAAAGAATTCTGGGTAAGCTGGGAACTGATATTCGAAGCAGGTAGAACCACCCCTTATCTCAACGATCTCATCGGTTGGCTCTTCATAGAAGCGGTGTTTTGTTTCAATAGATTGTTCTATGATTTCTAAATCGCCTATTTCCGGAACTAACTTACCTAAGTAATCTATTGTGTCTTTATCGGTTATTGTGTGGCCGTGGGAATCAAACAACTGAATTTTGCTTGCAATACCCGCCCCAATGGGGATGATATATTGTACCCAGAAGTACCCTTTGTCGCTGCATATCAACAGATTATCACCCGGTGAACCTATTTCAAGATTTACAAGTTTTTCAACTTCCTTGGAGCTTATTACTATTCTACTTTCTATCAGGGTGTCCAAAACCTCAGGTTCCTGGAGAAGCCTCACTGTAATTTGACAGTTTTTCTCGCAGTTTTCACGATAGAATCCCATGGCATGACTATTTACTCCAGGGATTGCAACGAATAGGCCATGGCATTTGTTATCCTTAAGCCATTGGGACATATACTTACCAAAGAATTTAATAAATTCCTCCGAATTAACTTCAGATCTGTAACATTTGCATTCAGAATATAAGGGAATACTAGTTATACGTGTTTTGCCTTCTATATCTATTTCCATTCCAGCGTAAGTGACATTGATGCGGTGTCTATCTATTTCGTAACCATAATGTCTCAATACTTCTGCTATTATATTTTCGAAAAGCTTTCCTCGAGCATTAGCTTGTACCTTCTCATTTTCTCCAGATGAAACTATTAGTAGTCTTTCCATATATAAATCTATCCACTTTTAAGTTATCTATAAAATAATTGCATTCTTAACATCCCGTCCTCGGTGGATTTATTCCGTTATAAGAAATATATCTTTTCTCTCACCAAGATGCAAGGATCGCCATGTTTTTATTAGTTTAAATAATATCAAAGAGAGAAATCACAAAATATAAATAAATGTTCAACAAAAACTATTGAATTGAACATAATATACATAATGGTTAACGGTTCTTCAGAACAATCTGCCCCCGAAGTACTGCGGCAGAAATGCGCTCTGATTGTGAAGGATCACTTTTCTGTCCATACCAAAGATTTACTTGTATGTCGTATATTCCAGGGATGGCATCTTTGGGGAAAGTAAAAGTGCGCTTTACCCCAGTAATCCCTGATGGGGAAATGGTTACTGTCTTGTCTTCAGTGGAACTCCAAAACTCCTTTCCGCCAGAGGCAATCGCAGTTGTTCCGAGCCAAAATGTACACTCATATGGGCTGTTGTTCTCGATATTTACCAACAATTCGCATTGTTCTCCATGAGATACTTCTGTCTTATCATAAGTAACGTTGACAATACGCACCCCTTCCTTGATTTTACTTAGATATTCCAAAAATGTCTTGAATTCCTCATGTCTGGCTCTTCGAAATCCAATATATTGTCCAATTGCGAACACAAATCCAAGAACCCCGATAACAGCACTAATATGCCCTACCGTTACCCAAAACTTGTTTTCCCCATACCGTCTAGTCAAATCTATTTTTTTTGCTTTCGCGTTATCAGTCGTCTCAGGATGTATTTGCATATTCTTCTGTTTCCTTACCATATAATGATTCCCATTTTGTCTTCATCACTAAGGATCAACAATTTTAATATGGCTTAATCGATATCAAAACTTAGTTTAATCAAACCTCTTTAGTTATTAGATTGACCATTAAATCATTTCGAGCAAGGAGAAGGAGAATAGGAAACTTTGTCGAGAGGTGTCAAGGTCTGAATTGGGACAAGTTCCAATTCCAAGATTATGCAAACAGTAGTAAAATATTAGGGAATGATTGAAGGATTAAATGATAATCAACGAATATCGACATATTATTCGTGTCAAGTCTACTTCATACGAAGAGGAGAATAATCATAATGCACTGCAATTATTTGTCAAAATGATTAAAGCATAATTGGTTCGCATTATGTAATTCCTTTGCCAGATATTTGATGTATTGGTTTGGATCTTTTTCCGTTTTCAATATTCTTAAATGCCCGGTTCCTTGAAGAAAAAGTCCTTTTTGTCGAGGATCAATCTCAGTTTCCGAAAGAAAGAAGAGCCAGAAGAACCCGCCCAACAGGAGTCGAACGCATTCAACACCATCAACATCTGACATCCCCATGCAGTGGATCATGTTCGATGTGATGTCGGTATGCTTGGAGGAATAAATTATAACACAACCATAGGTCTCCATCATCCCCGGCGTCTCCTCAAGGAGCATTCTCCTTAGAACACTTTCATGCTCGCCAATAGTTATAGATGAGAATGCTGTATGTGTGCTTACGCCCACGCGCCAAAGGATTGAAAGCTGAAATAGTTTGAACTTTTTATATTCAACAATACATTCGAAGCCCTTTTCATCATTCGATATTATTTCGATGTATTTTCCTCCATATAGCAATCCCCGAGCATATCCTTCCCACAGACTGAATTTTCTTTCACATTTCTCACACAGTAACTTTTCATGGATTCCTTTTTGCTCAAAAGAAGGTTTCTTACACAGTTCAGTGGATAGAATATTGAAACGGTGCTTGTTGTCATAAAGTTGCATCTTCTCATAGAAGAACTCAGGAATCACATGCGAATTGCATAGCTTGGCTTCTTTAGAGCAAAGACGGCATTTGTTTTCATTGATTATCATATTGATTAATCTCCCCAACAATTTTTTCACCGCACATTTTTCGGCGCAAAAAATCTGTTCAGTAAGACCGCAACAATAAGTAGCGTACCAATGACCATGAAGTTCAGATCGTCCTGGTTCCAGCGCCAGATGACGAATTCACGCACATCATGAATCATGAGAACGCTAAGATGATTACTAATGTCATGGAGATGGAAAGAAGCGCAAGCACCTAAACATGCGTTGATTGCTCCCGCTGCGTTCAACGTCTCAGGAACAATGATTCCATCACTCACATTGTCAGAATCAGTAAAACCAAAAGTGCTTCCATGAAATCTTCATTCATTGTTTAACGAAAACTTTCGTGTGTTTCGCGCCTTTCGTAGTGGAAAATTCTTCTTTGTGGTAATATATTTTCTTGGCGCGCCAACGGAAATGTCATCCCAGGATGGCTTTCAGGTCCTGTTCCGGCGTGGTGATGGGAGTCAGATTGAATGTCTCGACAAGAACCTTCAGAACCGGAGGAGTTACGCACGCCGGCAGAGAGGGTCCCAAACGGATGTTTTTGATCCCCAGGGATAGAAGCGTCAATAGGATGCACACCGCCTTTTGCTCGTACCAGGAAAGAATCAGTGACAAGGGGAGATGATTCACATCCGTTTCGAATGCCTTTGCCAGGGCTAAAGCGATCTGGATGGCGGAATATGCATCGTTGCACTGTCCTATATCCAGGAGCCGCGGAATGCCTCCAATATCACCGAAATCGAGTTTGTTGAAACGGTATTTTCCGCACGCAAGGGTCAGGATGACCGAATCCTTGGGAACAGCCTCGGCAAAATCCGTGTAATAATTCCTGCCCGACTTTGCCCCGTCGCAACCCCCGATCAGGAAGAAATGTTTGATCGCCCCGCTCCTCACCGCCTTGATGACCTTGTCCGCAATGCCCACAACCGTATTGTGTCCGAATCCCACTGTAATCGCATCATCCGGTCCGTTGGCATCGAATCCCTTTTCTTGAAGCGCAGCCTTGATCAAAGGAGAGAAATCCCTGTTTGAGATGTGAACAACCCCGGGAAAAGCCACAAGCCCGCATGTGAAAATGCGGTGTTTGTATGATTCCTTCGGCTCCTGGATGCAGTTCGTGGTCATGAGAATCGCGCCGGGGAATTTGTCGAATTCCTTGCGTTGATCCTGCCACGCGCTTCCATAGTTTCCAGCAAGATGTTTGAACTTTTTCAAAACCGGGTATCCGTGCGCTGGAAGCATCTCCCCATGGGTATAGATGTTGATCCCTTTTCCCTCTGTCTGCTTGAGAAGTTCCTGAAGATCAAGCAGGTCGTGTCCGGATATGAGGATCGCCTTGCCTTTTAATGGATGGATCCGCACCTGGGTGGGAACAGGATTGCCAAACGTGGTTGTATGCGCCGTGTCAAGCATTCCCATCACCTTGAGGTTCATCTCTCCGCATTTCATGCACAGAGAAACGAGTTCATCCGCTGTCGGATCTTCTTTATTCAGAAAATTTAGCGCATCATGGAAGAAGGCGTACACATCATCATCCTCGTATCCGAGGATCATGGCATGATCCGCATACGCAGCAGTGCCTTTGAGTCCAGAAGTGAGGAGTTCCTGAAGTCCTGCAATATCATCCCCAAGTTTCTTTTTCCGGGCAGGGATGGAGATGGATTCCGCGCGGGCAACAAGGGTTTCGATGTCGTCTGTGGGTTTCCATTCCAAACCGCCAGAGATCTTTTCCGGTTTCTGGTTTGCTTCCTGACAAGCCTTTTCATAAAGATCCATGGCTTTTTTGTATATCGCAAGGGCTTTTAGCGCAACATCCTTCACCCGCTCAGGATCGAAATTCACATTGGTCACTGTTGTGAAAAGGGCAGTGAGGATAAAACGGTCAATGTCCTGATCCTTTTTCCCCAAGTTTCGAGCCTTGTGTGCATATTGTGAGATCTTTTTCACCGCATAAACAACCAGATCCTGGAGCGCGGCGGTTTTCTCATCTTTTCCACAGACACCACGGATAGTACAGCCGGTTCCCATGGCAGTCTGTTCGCATTGATAACAGAACATACTCATGATAATTCCTCCTTTTGAGGGATTTGAGTCATTGGTTTATGGAATGAATGAATGATGTCCGAAAGTTTTGTGCGTCCCAGAGAATCCCCGATTTGTTTATTCACATTTTTCAGGAGATCGCCCAGGATGCAGATGTTGCCCTGGCATACCCATGTTCCGAGGAGGCATTCCGCAGGTTTGAAAGGCCCTTCCATGAGTTCATAGATCCGAAGCAGGGAAATCTGTTCCCAGCCTGGTATGATCCGGAATCCGCCTGAAGGCCCCCGGACGGATCCAATCAGTCCTGCCTTGGCAAGACGCTGAAGAACCTTGGATAGATGATGTTGCGAGGCATGGAGGGAAGAAGCCAGTTTTTTGGTGGTAAAAGTATCTCCCGGGGCGCAGGAGAGGATTCCCATGGTATGCATAGCCAGGGAAGCAGCATTGGATATAGATATGATTTTTTTCATGTTATGATAATCGCCCCCAAATAAAAGTAATTAAGTACTATTATACTTATATATTGCGCGTCAACAAAAAAAATTGAAAATTTTTTCATCTCTCTTTTCCTTGAACTGGACAAAACGGATTAAAGTGTTTATGGATCTTTCTTATGAATATTCAATCTCAAGAATCTGTACCGAAAATACCCGGGAATATCCTTACGGTCTTATGTCTTTTTTTAATCCTCCTGTGTTTCCTGGTATTTAATTATTTCACTGTGGACAAGGATGATTTCTGGGCGGACGAGATCGGCACAATTGAGGCGATTCGGCATCCAGGCACGCGCCTGGTATGGGAACATTTAAAAGAGGATATCCATGCGCCGCTTTATTTCCTCTTCCTCCATTATTTTGACACCTTAACCCGTTCCCGGGGCATTCAGCTCAGATGGTTTTCAGTGTTTTGGGGGATGATGGGAATCCTTGGATTGTATTATTGGATCAAATGGTCATTTGACCGAAGAAAAGCCCTTTTGGCAGCTTTGTTTTTAGCCATCAATCCCTTCTGGCTTTTCTATTGCCGCGAGCTTCGGATGTACACCATGTTTCCCGCGTTTTTATGGTGGGGCTCCGGTTTTGTGTCTCTGGGCCTGAAAACAGGGCGTAAATCCCATTGGTTTATTGCCGGTCTTTTGAATGCGCTGGCTCTTTGGACTCATTATCTGGCTTTTTTTTATATTGTACCGGAAATTGTCACGGTGTTTCTTCTCCTGCATAAGGGAGAGAAGGCTTCTTTACCTTGCCGCGCTGGAGATTCATCGAAGGCGGGTTCAGGTCTGAAGATATTGATCGCCTTCATCATCCTTGCCACAGCCCCATTAGCGGGTCTTATGATGATACAGGTTTCCACGAACATGGGATTGAACCAATGGATTTCATCCCCCTCGTGGTATGGCCTTTTTCAGAGCTGGTTTCAGGCTTATATCACCTTTTACCAGCATCATTATATTGGATCCATCGGGATTTGGGTGAATATTGTTTCCGGGATCGTTATGGGGCTCTTATTCATGTGGGGATTTCTTCATTTTCCCGGGGATAGGAAGGCGGAGGGCGGAAATCGGGATCTTCTTGCCTCCTGCGCCTTTCTTCCTCTCATCTTGATCTTTTCAGCCTCCTTTTCCCCCCTCAAGTTATTCCTTGTTTACCGTTATACAATCCTTTGCCTGGGGCCTTTCCTGGCGCTCTTTTCCTACATTCTTTTTTTAATCGGAAAAAAGCACGGGATGATTTATTTTCTTCTTTTCTTTGTGGTCCTTGAGATCTTTTCCAATTATGCGCTTGTCACCCATAAGGAAAAACCTCCCTGGCGGAAAATCGTCGGCATTATGGATCAAAATCTTAAAGAGGGGGACGTCCTTATTACCAACTCCCTCCTCTTTGGAAATGGCTACACTTATTATTCCGAAAAAAAATTCCCCCTGATCCAGTTCGAGGATCTCATGCTCCGTCCTGATATCCAGGCCTCCACGATTTACAATCTTGTTTATGTCGCCTCTGCGAAGGAGATCCCCCATCCCTTTCTCCCCTGGATTGCGAGGGATTTCATGAAATCCAAATGGCCCGAAACCACCCTTTATAAGGGAGAGCGTTACGAATTTGAAAAGTATGCAAACGTGGACCTCTCTTATTTGCGGCGTTGGTACGTAGGGCGAAAGACCTGGGGCAGGTCCAGGATATTGAAAAGAAAGCCTGCGGCTTTTATTGGCGCGGAAGACCTTCGGTACGGAGCTCTGAAAAAACATTCGTATCCCCTTCAGTTAGATAAACAAGATTGTGTTTATACCTGGCTTCATTCCCCTCCTGTACGCTTCACCTTTCAGGAAAACCTCCCCGCAGGGGAATATAACCTGTTTTTAAAAATGGGCATAAACGATCTCCCCTCTTCAGAGACTGTTATTCAGATGAAAGCGGAGGGACGCGAAGAAGTTCATTGGTCCCTGCAGAAATACACAATTCGATTCCTGGAAGCGAAAGTGATAAAAAAAACAGACAGGGAAAAGATGACTGTGATCTTAAATGGGGAAGGATTTCGAGGGTCCAGTATTGATTCGCTGAATCCTGATACCAACCTGCTTCTGGCACATTTTTACTGGATAGCTTTGGTCGGACCCGAGTTTCAAGACATGAAACAGTTCGCTGTGGGATCGGATCAACCGGAGGTTGTGATATATCCGGCCATGACAGATATGTTCCCCCTTCTGGGACTGGGATGGGGTGACACGGAAAAATGGGGCGAAAAGGAACTCGTTGCCATGAATGGACCAAGAGGAGAGGTTTATCTCCCCCTTTGGGATTCTGGGCCTCTTAGCTTATCTTTACTGATATATCCTTTTCACCCGGACCATCCACCTCCTTTGTCCTTGTCGATCAAGATCAATGGAAAGGAAACAGGTTCCCGAAATCTGAAAAAATCCTGGAACGAACTGGAATGGTCAATTGAACCGGAAGATGTGCATTCAGGATTGAATTTACTGGAATTAATCCCGAGCAGAACCTTGTATCCAAGGATGATCGATCCTGGCATCAAGGATTCCCGGAGTCTATCCATCTGGCTGTATAGGATCAGGGTGAAAAGGAAATAAAAGCAAAAAAAATATCAAATTATGCTCTTGACAGGATAAGAGGGTAATCCTTATTTATTTAAAGATTATCTTTATCGTTGAAAAGACGATTTGAGGGATTTTTTTACTTTATTTGATGAGAGGAAAGGTATGCCGACAATCAATCAACTGGTACGCGAAGGGCGCAAGAGGGTTCATAAAAAGTCCAAAACGCCTGCGTTGCAGGGCTGTCCGTTCAAGCGCGGGGTATGCACAAGGGTTTATACCACAACTCCCAAAAAACCCAACTCCGCGCTTCGGAAAGTGGCCCGCGTGCGCCTTACCAATGGCATGGAGGTCACAGCCTACATCCCGGGTGAAGGTCACAATCTCCAGGAGCATTCCATTGTGGTCATACGCGGTGGTCGTGTGAAGGATCTTCCCGGTATCCGCTATCACATTGTCCGTGGCGTGCTGGATACCCAGGGAGTTCAGAATCGCAAGAACAGCCGTTCCAAATACGGAGCGAAACGTCCGAAGTAAAGGAGGGTCAGGAAGAGTATGCCGAGAAAACGGCGCGCACAAGAGCGGATGATGACGCCGGATCAGCGACATAACAGTGCGCTGGCCGCCAAATTCATCAATTGTATCCTTAAAAGGGGCAAGAAGTCCATTGCAGAAGCGATCTTTTACCAGGCCTTGGATACGATCGCGGAAAAAATCAAGGATGCGGAAGCGATCAATGTGTTCACCCAGGCGGTGGAAAATGTCAAACCGCTTCTTGAGGTCAGATCCAGGCGTGTCGGCGGCGCCAACTATCAGGTTCCTACAGAAGTGCGTCCGGTCCGGAGGCAGTCCCTGGCCATTCGCTGGATCCTGGACAGCGCCAAATCCCGCAATGAAAAGACCATGGCGCAGCGTCTTGCCAATGAGTTGATGGACGCATACAACAAAGTGGGTATCGCCATTAAAAAACGCGAGGACACTCATAAGATGGCTGAAGCCAACAGGGCGTTTGCCCACTATCGTTGGTAATTTTCACATACAATCTTCTCCGGCAGAAGGAGTTTCTTTTGCCGGATTTTTTATTTTCCAGGTTTAGCGAGAGCATATGCCAAGAAAATACCCCTTAGAAAAAGTCCGAAATATTGGAATCATGGCGCATATCGATGCGGGGAAAACCACCACAACGGAGCGGATCCTGTATTATACGGGAAAAACTTACAAGGTGGGCGAGGTGGATGAAGGCTCTGCAGAGATGGACTGGATGATCCAGGAGAAAGAGCGGGGCATCACCATCACGTCCGCAGCCACCCAGTGCGAATGGAAAGGGATCTGTTTCAATATCATTGATACTCCCGGGCACGTGGATTTCACCATCGAGGTGGAACGCTCGATCCGGGTGCTGGATGGAGCGATCGCGCTTTTCTGCGCCGTGGGCGGGGTGGAACCCCAGTCCGAGACCGTGTGGCGCCAGGCAGACCGATACCATGTGCCCCGCATTGCCTTT
>Ga0315277_10007519_pt1 | contig 14134 bp, 13 predicted proteins | sample YL17G05_15_MG_FD_203695 | JGI IMG/M metagenome (GOLD analysis project Ga0315277, IMG submission 203695) | Sediment microbial communities from Yellowstone Lake, YNP, Wyoming, USA - YL17G05_15 | ecosystem: Environmental > Aquatic > Freshwater > Lake > Sediment | place: USA: Wyoming | collected... | reverse complement strand
TTGTAGGGAGCCAGGTTGGCCTTGCAAAAAGCGACGATCTCTCCTTCGGAAGTCTGCTGTCCCGGCTTCAGGGTGATGAAGGCCTTGGGAATCTCACCTTTAACTTCGTCCGGAATGCCGACCACGGCTGCCTCATATACCGCCGGGTGGGTATAGAGGACTTCCTCAATCTCCCGGGGATAAACATTGTAGCCACCGGTGATAATCAAATCTTTCTTGCGGCCGACTATGTAAAAATACCCCTCCTCATCCTTCCTGGCCAAATCTCCGGTGTAAACCCACCCGTCCCGGATCGATTCTGCCGTTTGTTGCGGAAGCTTCCAATAGCCCTTGCTGGCATTGGGCCCCTTGAAGATAAGTTCCCCCGCCTCGCCCCGGGCCACATCTTTGCCCTCTTTGTCGATCAATCGAGCCTGCACGCCAAATACCGGAAGCCCGATGGAGCCGGCCTTTCTTATACCCTGAACCGGGTTGGCGGTAACCAGTCCGGTGGACTCCGTGAGGCCATAGACTTCCAGGATCTGGGCCCGAAATCTCTCCTCCCAATTTTTCAGGAGCTCCACGGAAAGGGAGGCTCCGCCGGAGAGGCCCATGCGCATGGAAGAAATACTGTAACTCCCTTTTTCGTAAGCGTGATAGATGTAGTTGAACATCGTGGGTACGCCCGGGAACCAGGTAACCCGGTAATCTTCGAAGGCCTGAAGGACGGCTTCGGCCTGGAAGCGTTCCAGGATGACCACCGTCCCGCCGGAACTCAAGGACCCGAAAACTGCGCTGGCGACGGCAAAGACATGAACCAGGGGCAGGACCGCCATGGTGATGTCATCTTCTTGCAGACCGTAGGCCCGGGCAATGTTCGGCCCGGAGAAGCTAAAATTCCCATGCGTGAGGATGACGCCTTTGGGTTGCCCCAAGGTCCCGGAGGTGTAGAAAATGATGGCCTTGTCTTCTGCAAACAGGTCTACGGGCCTCAGGGAATGGGCCAATGGTGCCAAACGTTCTACGGCCTTGAGAATGGAGGGGTCCTCCTCTCCTCGAAAGACAGCCAAAGCTAAGGTGGGCACCTGGGGTCTGATCCCCTCGATCGTTTTCTGGAATTGACCGGCCGAGAATAGGAATTTGGCCTCTGAGTTATTGAGGATGAAAGCGATCTCTCTCGGAGTATAAAGGGAGTTGATGGGAATGACCGTTCCCCCGGCCTTGATGACCGAAAAATAGCAGAGCAGGGTGTCCAGGCTGTTGGGAAAGAGAACTGCCCCATGATCGCCTTTTTCTAATCCAAGAGCTTGGAGCGCTCCGGCCAGGCGGTCCGTGGCCAGGTCAAATTCCCGGTAGGTGAGCGAATTTTTCTTTTCCCGGAGAAAGACCTTATCCGGGAATTCCTTCGCGCGCTCTTTGATGAAATGGATCAGGTTCACCCGCCCATCCTCCTTTTCTATCAATCTTCCGCTTCTCCCTTGGGAAGGATGGCCCGCTTCTTTCTCAGCCAGGGCACAAGGGGGTAGGCCAGCAGGAAAAAGGAGAGCAACATTAAAACCGCAGAGATGGGGCGGGTGAGAAAGATCCTGGGGTCCCCCGCAGAGAGGAGGAGGGAGCGGCGCAGGGCCGTCTCCAACATGGGCCCCAGAACCAGGGCCAGAATTAGAGGGGCCGCTTCGTATTCGAATTTTTTGAAAAGGTAGCCGATGAGTCCGAAGATGACCATGATCAGGACTTCCACGATGCTGTTATTGAGGCTGTAGGCCCCGATCAAGCAAAAGAGCAGGATGAGGGGAAAAAGAATCGGGTAGGGAACCTTGAGAATTTTTACCCAGAGCCCGATCAGGGGGAGGTTGAGGATGAGGAGCATGACATTCCCCAAATACATGCTCGTGATCGCCCCCCAGAAAAGGCCCGGTTGTTCCTTGACCAGCATGGGGCCGGGCTGCATCCCGTGAATCATCATCGCTCCCAAAAGGATAGCCATGACGGCGTTCGCCGGAATGCCCAGAGTAAGGAGGGGAATAAAGGCCCCTCCGGTGGCCGCGTTGTTCGCTGCCTCCGGGCCGGCCACACCTTCGATCATTCCGGTGCCGAATTTCTCCGGGTATTTGGAAATCTTCTTCTCCACCGCGTAAGAGACAAAAGACGAAATAACGGCTCCTCCTCCGGGAAGGACTCCCAGGAAAAAACCAATGACTGTGCCGCGGAGAATGGCGAAGATAGAGTCCGCCCAATCTTTAAGATTGGGAAGGAGGTTTTTGATCTTCGTCTCAAAGATGGACCGCTCCATGGATTGTTCCACGTTGAGCAAAACTTCCGAAATCCCGAAAAGCCCCATGACTACGGGAACGAGACCGATTCCGTCGCTCAGCTCGATGATGTCCAGGGTAAATCGCGGGGCCCCCATCAGCGTGTCCAGCCCGATGCAGCCCAAAAAGAGGCCGAAAGCGGCCATGAGCAAGGCTTTCCACATCGGCCCGCTGGCCAAAAAGGTGAGGATGGTCAGGCCTAGGATCATCAAAGAAAAATATTCGGGGGGGCCGAATTTCAAACCCATCTCGGCCAGGGGGGGAGCGATCAGCATCAGACCAAGGACTCCGATTGTACCGGCGATGAAGGAGCCGAAGGCGGCGATCCCCAGGGCCGGGCCGGCTCGGCCCTGCCGGGCCATCTTATAGCCATCCAGGCAGGTGACCACGGAGGCAGCCTCCCCAGGAATGTTCACCAGGATGGAAGTGGTGGAACCTCCGTACATGGCCCCGTAATAAATTCCAGCGAGCATGATGATGGCCGAGACAGGGGTGAGGTGGAAGGTCGCGGGTAAAAGAAGGGAGATGGCTGCCACGGGGCCGAGCCCCGGTAGAACACCCACCAGAGTCCCGATGAGGACCCCGATAAAGCAGAACAAAAGGTTGCCGGGCTGCAGGGCAACCTGAAAACCCATGACTATGCTTTGGGAAAAATCCATCCCTTTTTCTTCTCAAAAACCCCAAGGACCCCTGGGCAGCTGAGCCTTCAGCCACACCTCAAAAATCCCATAGGCCCCCAGAGCCGTGAGGATGCTTCCGGCAATAGCCACAAACCATCCCTGGGGCTTCACCGTTCTCAATAAGAACCCGATGAAAAGAGCCGTGCATAGGGAAAAACCCAGGGGGGTCAGGAGAAGGGTGTAAGCAAAAAGGGCGGCCAGGACGATGAGGGATTTTCCCCACATCAAGCCATTCATCGTCGTCTTCCACCCGACTCCCTGCTTACGTCTCAAAGTCCCGTGCACCAGTCCGATGAAGGAAAAAAGAGCGATGGCCAGGCCGGCCAGAAAAGGCATGAATCCCGTTCCGGGAGAAGCCAGGGTTCCCAGCTTGTAGCGAAGAGAGGCGATGGCAATTATGGCTCCTATGACGAACCAGATCGCCGCACTCACCTGGTCGTTATTGAACTTACCCATGCGGGAAAACCTTCACTCCTGCCGCAAGCCCAGGCTCCTGATTAACGCCCCTACTTCTTCGTTCATCTTCACCAGGTGCTTGGCTAACTCCTGCGGCCCCCGATAGATAGAAGGCTGGTCCATCTGGCGGCCCAGCTTAATGAAATCCGGGTCTTCCATGGCTTTTTTGAAGGCTCCGTGAAGGGTCTCCACCATCTGGGGAGAAAGTCCCTTGGGGCCAGCGATGCAGATGAGGCTGGGGGCAATGATGTCGTAGCCCAATTCCACCAAGGTGGGAACATCGGGAAAATCAGTCATCCGCTTCTCGCCATAAACCGCCAGAAGCTTTAAGCGCCCCGCTTCCACGTGTTTTTTCCATTCCGTAGTCTGGGAGCATGCCTCCACATGGCCTCCGAGCAATGCAGAAACCGCCGGGGTTCCCCCCTCGAAGGGGATGTGCGTCCACTTGATCTTCTCTTTCAGGGCCAATCGTTCCATGACCAGATGCTGAGGGCTCCCTGGCCCTGCCGTGCTGTAACGAATTTTCCCTGGATTGGCCTTGGCGTATTCGATAAATTCTTTAAAAGTATTCCAGGGAGAATCGGGATGTACCACTAGCCCATACAGATACACGGCGTACTGCATGATAGGGGTAAAATCATTGGCCGAGTCGTAGGGGACTTTGCGCATGTGTTGGCTCAGGACAGCCCCGCTGCCTAGAATTCCTATGGCGTATCCATCGGGCTTTTCGTTTTTCAGGGTGGCCACGGCCACGGAGGAGGCGCCTCCCGGTTTATTCAAAATCATGATCGGTTGCCCGAGAATCTTGCTGGCTGCGGCAACCAGAGGCCGGGCGCAAACATCCGTCGTCCCCCCTGCCGGAAAGCCAATAAGGAAGTTGATGGGTTTCGTCGGGTATTTCTCCTGGGCGCAGACAATGTCCGGGATGGCCCACCTACAAAAGATGAATCCCCAAATGACGGCCAGCCAGAAAATTCTTCTCCCTTTGTTTTCCTTCCCCATGTTTTAATCCTCCCTTTTTTAGAATTACGGGTACCCAGTTTCGAGTCAAGAGGGCCTCTTCCCTTCTTTACGGAATCATCGGAAGAATTGCACCACCTCGCCAACCGCCTTCCGGGGCGGAACCTTTGGCGTCTCTGCGGGATATCCTACGGGGATTAGGTTCACGAAGTTCCAATCCGCCGGCACCCCGAGGAGCTGCTCGATTTCCTTCTTGGCCTGCTGGGGCCCGGCCATCCAGGTCGCCCCCAGGCCGAAATGATGCAGGATCAGTAGCAGGTAGGTGATGGCCGCGGCCACGCTCTGCAGGGTGGAGTCACCCAGCTGGCGGTACGAGCGGATCTCCCGTCCAATCGGGTCCGCCTCTCCGCGGGCCCGTAAAATCTGATCGGCAATGCTGGAATACTTGCTCATGAGCACGGCAAGGCAAACCGGTGCACCCCGGAAAAAGTCGGAGGTCTTGCGCCATCGCTCCACGACCTCTCCGCACTGTTTGGCTTCCGGCCAGGAGGCGATGACTTCGGTCTTGGCCTTGACCGCGTCGGCCATCTGGTTGATCAAGTTTTTATTGCTGACAATCCAAAACCTCCAGGGCTGATAATTCCCGCCGTTGGGCGCCCAGGTGGCCAGCTCCAAGGCCTTGAGCAGAAGGTCTTCGGGCACGGGTTTGTCCTGAAATTTGCGAACGGAACGCCTGGTTTTGATCACCTCTCCGAGCTCTGCAAAATCAATCATTTTTCAATCTCCTTTTCCGTCAAATAAGCTCCTTTCATGGCCGAGGCCGCTTGCGCGGCCTATCGTTTGTCAGGGAATGAATCCGCTTATTGATCCGCAGTTCAGACACTGGGCTTCAGACTCCAGACTTTTTCTTTGAGTAATCTCTGGCCCTTTTCGTCCCTCAGTCTGCTGTCTGAATCACAGGCTTATGGATACTCTACATTGACAGAAAAATTTTTTCCATGTAATAATATCACAAGAAAATTGGCCCCTTTGGCCTTTTTTAGATAGCGTTCGGTTGATGAATATCCCAAATCATCCAATCCTTTCCCTCGGGGAAATTCACCAAAATTTCCCCGGCCGCTTGGCCTGCTCCAGATCAAAGCTAGGTCTGCGGCAACGTCTTTGCAGCCCAATGATTCCAGGCCCTTTCACTAAAGGAGAAAAACCAACATGATCGAAATTCGATTCCACGGAAGAGGCGGACAGGGAGCCGTCATCGCCTCCAAGATCTTGGCCGCGGCGCTCTTCAAGGAGGGCAAATATGCTCAGGCCTTTCCCGCCTTCGGAGCGGAGCGGCGGGGGGCGCCCGTCATGGCCTTTACCCGCTTCGATAAAAAAACGATCACGCGCCGGTCCCAGGTCTATGAGCCGGATCATGTGGTGGTGTTAGATGAGCCGATCCTCGAAGTGGTCGATGTGACCGCAGGCCTGAAGACGGGCGGATGGATTCTGATCAATTCTCCCAAGCCTTCCTCCGCCTTCCCCAAGCTGGCCAAATATCGGGTGGCCACGGTGGACGCGAACCGTATTGCCCACGAAAATGGCTTGGGTACGGCCACGGCCCCGGTGGTAAATACCGTCATCCTGGGGGCGTTCGCCAAGGCAACCGGACTTGTCGGCCTAAAGGCCATCGTCGAGGGAATCCAGGAGAACGTACCCTCCAAAACCGAGGCGAATGTGGCCGCCGCCAAGGCTGCCTATGAGCAGGCTTCTGGCTGAGCGACCCGGAAGAAGTCAGTAGAGAGGTGTGAGGCGTGAAAAGTCAATAACGATCCTTCCTCACATGCTACGTACAATTCGCATATTACAATTCACGGTATTCCAGGAGTAAATGATGAAGAAAAAGAAACAGGTCAAAAAAAGGCCCTTTCTCCCGCCGATGTCCTTTTCCTACGAAGGAAGCCAGGCTTCCAAAACGGGTACCTGGCGTTACCTCACCCCCGCCTACCTCAATAAGCTGGCCCCTTGCAACGAGTCTTGCCCGGCTGGGGAGGATGTAGAAGCAGCCATGGTCTTGGCCGGCCAAGAGGATTACCTCGGGGCCTGGGAGAAAATTACTCAGGAGAACCCCCTTCCCCGGGTCTGCGGCCGGGTTTGTTTTCATCCTTGCGAAGCGGCTTGCAATCGCAAGGAATTCGACGAAGCCACCTCCATTAACGCCCTGGAACGCTTCGTTGGAGATCAGGCCTTTCAGTCCGGGAAACGCCCCCCCCCTCCCCAAGAGAAGAAACGGGAAAAGGTCGCGATCATCGGCTCTGGCCCGGCGGGCCTGTCCTGCGCCTACCACCTGTCTTCCCTGGGGTACGGCGTGACCCTTTTTGAGGCCCAGCCCAAACTCGGAGGAGTGTTGCGCTACGGCATTCCCTCCTACCGTTTGCCCAAGGATATCCTCGACCAGGAGATCGATAATATCCTCTCCTTAGGGGTGGAAGCCAAGACAGGTGTCCGCGTGGGCAAAGACGTGAGGTGGGCGGAGTTGAAGAATTTCGACGCCGTTTTTGTGGCCGCGGGCGCCTGGAAGAGCCTGCCTTTGAAAGTTCCCGGAGAGGATGCGAAAGGCGTTATGTCCGGCTTGGAGTTCTTACAAAGAGTCAACTCCGGTCAGCCCGTTGACCCCGGCCAGCGAGTGGCGATCATCGGCGGAGGGAACACGGCCATGGACGCCGCCCGCTCGGCTCTGCGCCTGGGAGCAAAGCCGTTGATCATTTACCGGCGAACCCGGGAGGAGATGCCGGCCTGGGAGGAGGAAGTGTCGGAGACGGGCGAAGAAAGCATCGAATTCATCTTCCTCAGTTCCCCGGTGAAAATCGTCACGGAGAACGGAAAGGTGAAAGGCGTCGAGTGCATCAAGAACCTCCTGGGACCCATCGGGAAAGACGGCCGCCGGGAGCCCCGACCCATCGAAGGTTCCAATTTTACGCTGCCGGTCGATGCGGTGATCTCGGCCATCGGGGAGACGCCGGATTTTTCCTTCCTGCCCGAAGAACTGCGCCAATATACCGGCTCCCTGCCCGTGGATGAAACCGGGGCGACCGGCGTGAAGGGCGTATTTGCCGGGGGAGATATCATCGCCCAGCCGCGGACGGTAGCTTACGCCATCGGCTCGGGAAAGAAGGCGGCCATGGCCGTTGATGCCACCCTTCGGGGTAAAAACGCGGTCGAGGGGCTGCGGTCGGCTCGCTGGGGAGAGAAAGGAAGCCTCTCCATGGCCCGTTACAAAAAGGGCGGCACGGACGGGATCGCTCCGGAAGTGATTCCGTTCTCCGCCCTCAACACGGCTTATTTCAAGCGGCAAGTGCGGAAGCGGAAGGAAAAGCTCCCCCTTTCCCGCCGCACCAGCGGTTTCTCCGAGGTCAACCTGGGCTTATCTCCGGACTCCGCCCTTTATGAGGCCAAACGTTGCTTCAACTGCGGGGTCTGCAACCTTTGCCACAACTGTTTTATCTACTGCCCAGACCTGGCCATCTCCGCCCGGCCGGACAAGCAGGGGTATGACATTAACTACGATTACTGCAAGGGATGCTGCATCTGCGTGGAGGAATGTCCCCGCGGCGCCATCTCCGTGGAGGTCAAAAAATGAGAAAACTGATGACGGGAAATTCGGCCGTCTCTCACGGGGTGGTGCTGTCCCGGGCCCAGGTCATCTCCGCCTATCCCATCACCCCCCAGACGACCATCGTTGAGGAACTGTCCGAGATGTGTGCGGACGGACGCCTTCCGGCCAAGTTCATCCGGGTGGAATCGGAGCACTCGGCCATGGCCTGCGTGGCCGCGGCGGCCGCTACGGGCGCCCGGGTTTTTACCGCGACTTCTTCCCATGGCTTGGCCTACATGCACGAGATGCTCCACTGGGTCTCCGGGACACGATTGCCCGTGGTCATGGTCAACGCCAACCGGGCCATCGGCGCCCCCTGGTCCATATGGTGCGACCAAGGAGACAGCCTCTCGCAACGCGACACCGGCTGGCTGCAGCTTTATTGCCAGAGCGCCCAGGAGGCCCTGGATACGGTCATCCAGGCCTACCGCATCGCCGAAGAGATTCTGCTGCCGGTGATGGTCCTGGTAGACGGGTTCTTCCTCTCGCACACCTCCGAGCCCGTGGACATCCCCGACCAGGAGGCGGTGGACCGCTTCCTTCCACCCTTCCATCCCCGCTATAAACTCACGCCCGATGACCCGCACACGTTCAACATCATGGCCGACACTTCTCTTTTTATCTCCTTCCGGCACGAAGCCCAAATCGCCATGGAAACGGCCAAGAAATTGGCGGCCCGGGTGGACCGGGAATTCAAGTCGCAATTTGGCCGGGGGTACGGTTTGATGGAAAAATTCCGCTGCACCGACGCCGAAGTGGTGCTGCTCACCATGGGCACGGCCGCCGGCACGGCCCGCGAGGTCATCGATCAATATCGTCGCCAGGGAAAGAAAGTGGGTCTCTGCCGTCTGCGCCTGTTTCGTCCCTTCCCGGCAGAGGCCTTAATTAAGACTTTGAGCGGAATGAAAAAGGTGGCCGTGCTCGACCGGGATAATTCCCTGGGGGCCGGTGGAATTGTCGGCCAGGAGTTGAAAGCGGCCCTCTTCCGCGCGCCGCGGAAACCCAAGGTCTTCGAGTTCATTGCCGGCCTGGGGGGAAAAGATATCACACCGGAAACCATCCAGAAGATAATGGAAACTACCTTACACAATGCCAACCCAAACGGGGCCCCCATTTGGCTGGGGGTGGAAGCATGAACGCCAAAGAGCTATTGAACGAATACCTGCATTCCGGCCATGGGTGCTGTCCCGGTTGTGCCATGCCCATCGTCATGCGCACCGCCTTCCAGGCCCTTGGAGAACGCACCATTGCCGTCATTACCGCCGGCTGCTTCGGGACCATCTCCGGTACTTTTCCCACCTCGCCCATCAAGCTGGCCGCGTATAACACTCCCTTTGCCTCGGCTGGAGCCGCCGCTTCGGGGGTACGGGCGGCCTTGGACGTGCTGGGAGACACCACGACCACCGTTTTGGCGGTCGCCGGGGATGGGGGCACTTTCGACATCGGAATACAGGCCGTTTCTGCGGCCGCCGAGCGGAATGATGATTACATCTACATCTGCTATGATAACGAGGCGTACATGAACACCGGGATTCAGCGTTCCTCGGCGACCCCCTGGGGGGCCTGGACCACGACTACCCCCCCAGCCAACTTGAAAAGCCAGCCGAAGAAAGACATCGTCCGGATCATGGCGGCCCATCGCGTGCCTTATGCGGCCACGGCCTCCATCGCCTACCCGGATGATTTCATCCGGAAGATCAGGAAGGCCAAGGAGACTCGTGGCTTTAAGTTTATCTATGCCTTTTCTCCCTGTCCGGTAGGGTGGCGGTTTTCTTCCGAGCTGACCATCCGTCTTGCCCGTCTGGCCGTGCAGACAAAAGTTTTCCCTCTCTATGAAGTGGAGGACGGCGAACGGTACATTCTCAATGAAGAGCCTGAGGGAACTCCGGTCAGCGACTATTTGAAGCCTCAGGGGCGTTTTGGTTTTTTGCGGGAAGGAGACCTGGAGCGCATCCAGGAGAATGTGGATCGGGAATGGCAGCGGCTGATGCACCGGATGGAGAGTCGCCCGACGTAATGAATGGCTCCGCTTCCAGGCCGGGGCGAAAATCTGCCAACCTCCAGGTGGTTCAGGGTGCCAGGTTTTGGCTCAATACCCGGCTGCCACCTTTATGGAATGAATAGAGGGAACGATGGACCCGCGAGTCCCTTCAACCGCAATACCAAGGGCCTTTCGACCAGCGGCCTGGAAGGCAACCTGCGTTGCCTGGAGACAGGGGTGGACGGCGGAGGATGCAAAGGCGCCCCTCAAGGGTGGAATGGAATGACCAGCCGGAAACTTATTCTCTTCTTTCTCCTATATTTACTTACGAATTTTGCGTTCACCCGTCCGCTTTCCGCGCAAGAAATCGCCCTGGGGGCGGGGGAACATCAGGGTTTCATCATCAACGAAGCGGAGCAGGTCCTCAAGGTGGCTTCCATTAAACCCGGGCAGACGATCCAGGCGGTTTTCGCTCCCCATTGGACCACGGAAAAGGGCGGGAAGGTAAAATGGAGCCTGCTGGATCAGGATAAAGTCCGGCTCCGGACGGTTACCCAGAGCCAGCCTGACTCCGACCCGGTTTTCCTGGAATGGACCTCGAATTCTATTCCCAGGCCGAGAGCCTACTTTATTCATGTTCAGGGAATCGGTGGCTTTTCCTCCGGAGAGATTTTGGGAGAATACACCCTGCGGATTCTTCTCTGGGATCAAAATGACGCCGACCGGGGCACGGATGCTCCGGAAACATATGAAAAAGCTCTGCTGCTGCCGGTATCCGAACCCGGGACCTACGTCTTTGACGAAAATTTCATCAGCGGCGCGGCCGACACCTACGATATTTACAAGGTCTTCATCAAGCCCAATCACTCTTTAACTCTGCGGGCCCAACCCCTGCACTGGCAGGGCACCGGCCCCAAGGCAAAGGTACGCTGGGAATTTTTGAATAAATCCTTCAAACGGTTGAAAGAGGGCACGAGTCTCTATCCCCAGACCTCTCCTTTTGTGATAAAAGTTTTCGCCTCCCGCACCAAGACGGACACCAAGCCGGCCCTCTTTTATCTGCTCGTAAAAATAGAGGGGGACGTCAGCATGATCTACACTCTCCAGGCGGAGATGAAAGAGGGGCGATGAAAGAGGAGGCGCGTCTTTTTAGAAAGTTCGGCCAGCGTTTTCCTGCGGGAACCATCCTCTTCGAAGAAGGGCAGCCCTGCACCGGGATGTTCATTATTCAACGGGGCAGGGTGCGTTTGTTCAAAAGGGTGGGCGTCCGAAAGATTACGATTGATGTCCTGGGAGAGGGAGACTTTTTTGGGGAGATGGCCTGCCTGATTGGCAGCCCCCGTTCCATCAACGCCGTTGTGGAAGAGGATAGCGAGATTCTCGTCGTTCAACCGGAAATCTTGGAAAGCCTATTCCGTGGAAATTCCGGCATGGGCCTGAAGGTTCTTGGCAATCTGGCGGCGCGGCTAAAAAAAGCCTATGAGATCATCGAGGGATTGATCCAGGACCGCGAGCAGTATACAGACCGGGAGCATCCATCTTCATGAAGAACGAGGAACAACTTTTCTGGAAATTCGGTAAAAGTTTTCCCAAGGGGACTGTACTCTTCCGCGAAGGAGACCTGGGGCGGGATATGTTTATCGTTCAGCAAGGAAAAGTACAGGTAAAGAAGAGAGTGGGGAGCACCGAAGAGATCTTGGCCGAACTTTCCGCCGGCGAATTTTTTGGCGAGATGGCCTTGTTGATCGGGCTGGATCGCTCCGCCACGGTGGAAGTCATCGAAGATAGCAAACTCTTGGTCATCAGCCCCGAGACTTTTGCCAGCCTTTTAAAAAGCGACATCGAAATCGCCCTGAAGATGCTGAAAAAAATGGCCGCTCGTCTTCGGGCCCTGGATGAACATCTTGAGGCCGCCCTCCTGGAGGCCAAAAAAGAAAAGGGACCGGGCTGAACAGAGACCGGCGTTCCTCGCCCGATTCCTTCTCTTTGCGAAGATTAGCTCTTATGTATCTCCACTTCAATCTTCACTTCCTTGGGAAGATTAGCCTTTCCCCTTTTCTTTAGAACCGGATGCCTTTTAGGGCGGCGAAAGACTGGATGGTGCTGATGGCTTGGTTGAGGCGGCGGATTTTCACATTTTTATCTTTGAGGCCCTCACCGTTCTCCAGCGAAACTTGGGTGCCCCGGACTTCCCGGAGGACAACATTCAGGTTAAAGACTAGAATTTTCCACTCCTCAGGCGTGTATGCTCGCAGAGTCGCCTGGGTGAACTGCTGGTATCCCTGGGCGACGGCATAGGCCAACTTTTTCGGGTTTCCGGCGATGGGCATGTTTCCCCCTTCGATGTTCTCCCAACCCGTTCAGTAAGGAAAGAACTGCTTCGTTGAAGGCTTCCGGAGCCTCCAGGCTGCTGGGATGCCGAGCCCCCCCTGAGGAACAGCCCGGCCGGAAACGAAAACGGGATTATTCTCCTCAAATCGGATGGGGTGACGAATTCCCGGGCGGTCGTTTGTCTCGGGTTGAGTCACAGCTCATCCGTTTCTTCCCCGCCCCCTGGCTTTCCTTTGGCTTTGCTTTCTTCCTCCATGGCTTCATCCACCATCGCATCCAAATCGTCGCCCAGGTCTTCCCCCATCTCTTTGCCCATGCGCTTCATCCAGCGCGCCATGCTCGCCGGATCGTTCTCATCGATCTCTCCCAGCTTGCTCGGGTCAGCCAGGGACTCCAGGCGGTTCTTCTCCGAACGAACCCGGGCTACGCGCGAGATCAGCTTGGTCATCTTTGTGCCCTGGCATCGTTTGCAAACGGGGTGGAAAGACTCTCGACTGGTCATAACCAGGTAGTTGGAAACTTTTCCGCAGTCCCGGCAGAGGTACTCATAGATGGGCATGCCAATTTTGCCTCCCTTGACAGGCTTTTGGTTCCGGAGTCTAATATTATAAAGGCCTTCTTTGGCCGCTGGGTTATTTTAACGGTTTTTCCCTCGAGGCGCAAGTTTTTGCATCACCGGCTTGTCCCATCAAGAATTTTCTGCTGGGCTTTGTTTTTAGCCATCCATCTTGCGGCCGCGGGGTGTTTTTCCAAACTGCACCTGGGAGAAGTGGACGACCGAACTGTTGACCTGAAGAACCTCCAGCCGATTGCGCTTCTGCCCATCCAGGATTTCCCGGGGTATCCGGAATCTGGGTCGATTCTCGTCACGCCGGTCCAAGAGTCGTTGGTCAAGAAGGGATGGACCCTGATTCCGCCTTCTCAAACATCTCCAGTGCTCGATGAATTCGAACTGCGCCCCCAGAATTTGCTTGCGGCCTCGTCATCCCTCATAAAGGTCAACGGGCGCTTGCATGCTAAGCTTTTCCTGGTGGGAACGATACTCGGATACCGGGCGGAGAAATCCTTTATTCGCTCCCAAGACTTCCCCATCTGGGATGTATGGAGCGGGACGGGGTATGAGTACCGCAGTCTGCCAACCTATCATCAAGGTACCTGCCAGATGACGCTGAGGTTGAGCTTGCTGGACCCCGAAAAAGGCTCCGTGGTTTGGAAAGCCGAAGGCCGAGTAAGTGGCCCGAGTCGCTCTATCGATGACTTGGCGAAAAGGCTGGCTGAAGGTCTGCTAGCGAATTTACCCTCCCGTTTACTTCAACCATAGCTTTTAGGAAAACCTTCCTCTTTTTCCCTTGATTTGCAGAGGATTCAAAATCGCTCCCGCTCAGATCTGGGATGGCGAGACATCAGCTCCACCACGGCTTCCCGCGGGGCTTTCCCTTCATAGAGAATCTCATACACCTTCCCGGTGATGGGCATCTCCACTTCGAGCTTTTTAGCCAATTCCCAAAGGGCTTTGGTCGTCCGGAACCCTTCGGCGACCATCCTCATCTCCCCCAGGACCGCGGAAAGGGATCGTCCCTTGCCTAGTTCCAGGCCCAATGAGCGATTTCTGCTCAAATCACCGGTGCAGGTAAGAACCAGGTCTCCCAGACCGGCCAACCCGGAGAACGTCCGCGCATCCGCCCCCATTTTCACTCCCAACCGGGTCATCTCGGCCAGGCCCCGGGTGATCAGCGCGGCCCGGGAGCTGTGGCCGAAGCCCAGGCCATCGGCGGCGCCCGCCGCGATGGCCATGACGTTC
>Ga0315277_10007518_pt1 | contig 14135 bp, 14 predicted proteins | sample YL17G05_15_MG_FD_203695 | JGI IMG/M metagenome (GOLD analysis project Ga0315277, IMG submission 203695) | Sediment microbial communities from Yellowstone Lake, YNP, Wyoming, USA - YL17G05_15 | ecosystem: Environmental > Aquatic > Freshwater > Lake > Sediment | place: USA: Wyoming | collected... | reverse complement strand
GGCAAAGACACCGAGGCTGAGCTCGGCGCTCTTCTCCAGCAGCTCCCTGAGCTGTTCGGGCGTGAGAGGCGATAGGGGTCCGGCGTCGGCCATCTGGTCGTCGCGCAGGCGCATCAGGAGCTGGACAAGCTCCGGCTTGAAGTCACCGCGGAAGTCGACTGGCTGAGGGCTCTCGTAGGGCTCGTCGGCTCCCTGGGGGAGCGCCGGCAGATCGCCGAAGTCGGGCGCGCGGCCAGGCGTGGCGCCGGGCGGCACCAGCATCAGGTCCAGGGACTCTTCGCCCATGACCTCCCAGTCGAGGCCCAGCTCCTCCGCCGACAGGTTAGGCAGACGCAGCACCAGGTCGTGGAGGAGGAGGGCGACTTCGGCCGCATCCTCCACCAGGGCCTCGGGACGCTGCACGGAGCGCAGGAGGCTGACGGCTGTCGCCAGGTACTGGCGGAGCTGCCCCGGCCAGACGAGGCGGTCGCCGCCGTCCAAACTGACCCGCACCAGGTTCTCGAGGAGGGCCTGACGCAAGGGCAGAAACATGACCTCCGGCCGGCAGTCCAGCTCACGGAGCTGCATCCGCCGCCAGGCCGACCGGATGCCGCCGTACTCCTGGCGCACCATGAAATCGACGCGGGCATCCTCGACGACGGTGAAGATGTCCAGGGCGAGGCGCCGGTCGGGGAAGAGGTCGAAGAAGCGCTGCATGTCGGTGAGAGGCTTGCCCTCCCGGCGTAGAAGCCCCTGCCGCCGGAGCTCGGTCTCCCGCCGCCGGCGGCGCGCCGGGTAGACGTTGCCCCGACGCTTGAAACTGAAGAGGAAGCTCCCGAACTCCAGGTGCGCCGCCTGATGGGTAGCGCAGACCTTGAAGACGGCGAAGTTCTCGCTCTTCTCTGCGTGCTCCTCAACGAACTCCGGCAGGTAGACGGCCCTTCCCTCCGTGGAGGGGCTGGCCTCCGAGACCCAGCCGATGCCCTTCTCCACCAGGGCCGTGGAGGGGTGTACGGCGACGTCGACACCGGTGAGAGCCTGGCAGTAGAGATGCAATATCCCGCTCACCCGCGAGAGCTCCACCCGTGGGGAAAGAGCCTCCAGGACCTCTTCGCCCTTGCCCGACTCCAGCCGGAAGTAGGCCTCGCCGCCTTCCTGGGTCTGCTCCAGGATGCGGTGGCCGGCCGAATGCCAGCGGGCCAGGTCCTCCAGGGGGATGCGTCTGAGCACCTCCGGGGCGCTCTTCAGGAACTCCATGGCGGCCGGCGGCGACCCCACTGCCAGCTCTTCGGCCAGGGAGATGAGGTGAGGGTGGGCCCTCTGGTCAACCTCGCCCAGGGCAGCGGCGGCGTCGGCGAAGAAGGCGTAGGCCTGGCGACCGACGCTGCGGGCGACCCGCGCCGAAAGCTCCAGGAAGCGGGGCCGGCACTCAGGCTGGACGAGGGCCAGGGAAGAGTAGCCCTTCTCGAAGTAGAGGCGGGCGTCGGCCCAACTGGCCTGGGCGATGGCGGCCGCGAAGTCCAGGAACGAGGCGCGGTCGCTCTTGTCCAGCATGCCGAAGAGGTGCGGCGCGGCGTCCAGGCAGGAGGCAGCCAGCTCGTAGGAGCGTTCTGCCAGGGAGTCAACCACCGACACCAGCCTTTCGACCTCCGGCACGCTGAGGTGCCTGAGAAGGCCCGGGCTGGCGGAGAAGAAGACCGAGGCTAAGGAGATAGACTTCCAGTTGCCCTTGTAGAGGCGATGACCCAGGGTGGCCCACTGCGCCAGGTGCGGTCCCGCCAGGTGGGGCACGCTCCCCGGGCTGGCTCGGAAGTAGGCCGCGGCCACCAGCGAGGAGTGTTCGGCCAGGTCGCGGCCCTGGCGTGCCCAGCGCAGGAAGAGGGGGAAGCCCAGCGCCCGCAGCACCTCCGGACTAGTGCGGAAGAACTCGCTGGCTGCCTCCCAGGAGCGAAGAGAGTGGCTAGCCAGAGCCAGCCCCTCTTCTGCCCACAGGCGCAGCTCATCCTGGGACAGAAGGGTGCTCACCTCCTGCGCCGCCCGCCGGAACTCGGCGGGCAGAGTGGACGCGTAGCGCCCCAGGCGCTGCTCGGTCTCGGTCAGATGCTCTGGAAGATTCATAAGGGTGCGAACCGACCGGCTAGCGGTGCCCCTCGGCTGGTAACAGGGCACGCGTGGGGTCCTCGAAGTGGTCGAATGTGACCTCCTCCGTCTCCGTATCCAGGATAGCATAAGAGAGGCAGAAGCCGTTGCGGTGGTCCCTCGCCTCGCCGCAGGAGCCGGGATTGATGACCAGCGACCGGCCCACCCGCTCGGCCATGTGGTAGTGGGTGTGCCCCAATACCACGAGGTCGCTTCCGATCTGGCCGAGCCGCTTCAGGGCCGGGCTGTTAGGGTAGATGTACTCGTTGCGGGGCTCCCAGGGGCTGCCGTGCACCATGTAGAGGCGTCGACCGTTCACCTGCACGTCCAGGTTGAAGGGCTGGGACTGCATGTAGGCCAGGTTCTCCCGGCGTACGGTGGGCGCGTTGCGGGCCCGTTCTCCCCAGCGCCCCAGGAGAACCTCCTCGTGGTTGCCGAGGACATAGCGGGCGTGGTGGCGACGCAGGAGCTCCATGACCTCGTTGGAGAAGCGGAACTGATAGACGGCATCTCCCGCGCAGAGGAGCTCATCGACGGTCCCCATGCGCTCCAGGGCGATGGCGACCGCCTGATGGTTGCAGTGGATGTCAGCGACGATGCCTATTCTCATCGGATTTGCAGTAGGGGCCAACCTTCAGGTCGGCCCCCCGCCTTCTGTCACCGGCCACCGAGCCGTTCGTGGTGCTCCGTCCCTGCCACCCCCCATCCCGTCCACCCCCAGGGACGGACCCACCCGGCCCACCCCTGGGGACCCCCGTCCCCAGGGCGCCACTTCCTCAATCCGTCGAACCGCGAAGCTCCGGCCGTCGAAGCGCCTACCTCTCCTCGATGTCGATGCGCAGGATCTTGTCCCCAGGCGGTGCATTGGGCGTCGTCTCCGGGTTCCTGGGCGTAAGGCTTTCCAGCACATCCATCCCCGAAGTCACTCGCCCGAAGACCGTAAAATCAGGATCGAGGCGCTGCACGGGCGCATAGGTGATGAAGAACTGGCTGCCTGTCGTGTTGCGCCCCGCCTTGGCCATGCTCAGCATGCCGGGCGCATCGAAACTGGCGGTGTCTTGCTCATCAGGAATGGTGTAGCCGGGCCCGCCGGCGCCGGTGCCCGTCGGGTCGCCGCCCTGGGCCACGAAGTCGGGGATCACCCGATGGAAGGTGACGCCGTCATAGTAGCCGTGGCAGGCGAGGAAGACGAAGTTGTTAGTGGTGATGGGCGTGTCCTTGGCGAAGAGCTCCAGGACGATGTTGCCCTTTTCGGCCTGAATGGTGGCGATGTAGGTCTTCTGCGGGTCGATGATCATCGCCGGCGGCGCGGCGAAATTCTTCTCGCCGGTCCGCTCGCACTGGGCCAGCGCGCTCGCTGCCCCTGCTTCCGGAGTTTTGGACTTGCCCTCTTCGTTGTCGCCGCCACCGCACGCCGCCAAGCCGACGGCAGCCAGGGCGAGTCCGGCCAAGCCAAGGAAGAGAAATACGCCCAAGGAACGCCTCTTTCTGCTGTCTTTCACGCTCCTGCCCCCAAATAGATGCTCACCTTGTGATGGGTTGGCTTCACTAGAGATAACCCTTCATGGCCGCACGCAAGCCAGTCGTGGTCGCACCCTGAGCCTGTCGAAGGGCCGCATCCTGAGCCTGTCGAAGGGCCGCATCCTGAGCCTGTCGAAGGGCCGCATCCGTCCGGGCAGGGCCCTTCCTTCGACAAGCTCAGGATGCCCTAGCTTTGGACAACTCGACTAGAGCCTCGTAGTCCCCTCTTAGCAGAGCCTCCTTCTTCCTGCGAGACCAGCCCTTGACCTGCCGTTCCCGCAGGAACGCCTCGTGCGGGGTATCGAACTCACACGTGTAGACCAGCTTTACGGGAAGCCTCTGCGCGGTGTAAGCTCCTCCTTCACCAGCTTCGTGTTCCACGATGCGCAATTCGAGATTGGTCGTAGAGCCCACGTAGTAAGAACCGTCTCCGCATCGCAGCATATAGAGATAACCCTTCATGGCCGCACGCAAGCCAGTCGTTGTCGCACCCTGAGCCTGTCGAAGGGCCTCCTCCACCGAGCCAAGACTCGTCCTTCCACAGCCTCAGTATCCCCCTACTCGAATATCGAGCTGACCACCTCTTCGATGCTGCGCTGCACCTCCGGGTCGTCGCTGAGGGCCCAGACCACGGCGACCTGGCAGGCCTTTCGCGCCGGTATCTCCTTCTCGATAAGCTTGCCGGCGTAGATCAGGAGCCGTGTGCTCACCCCCTCGCCGAGGCCGTGCTCCTTGAGGTGGCGCACCTTCTCACCCAGCTTGGCCAGTTGAAGGGCCACCGCCTCGGAGACGCTGCTCTCGTGGGCGATGATGCGCGCCTCGACCTCCCGCGGCGGATAGCCGAACTCGATAGCGATGAAGCGCTGACGGGTACTGTGCTTCAGGTCCTTGAGGGCGCTCTGATAGCCCGGATTGTAAGAGATGACGAGGGTAAAGCCGTCCCGCGCCTCCAGGATCTGGCCGCGCTTCTCGATAGGCAGGATACGCCGGTGATCCGTCAGGGGGTGGATGAGGACGGTGGTGTCCTTACGGGCCTCCACCACCTCATCCAGGTAGCAGATGGCGCCGACCTTGACGGCGCGGGTCAGGGGGCCGTCGATCCAGCGGGTGCTATCGCCCTCCAGCAAGTAGCGACCCACCAGGTCGCTGGCCGTCAGGTCTTCGTGGCACGCCACCGTCACCAGGGGGAGACCGCGGGCCTCGTCGGGGCGCTGGCTGGCTTCGCCGAGTCCTCGGCCTGCGGCCCGGCCCGAAGGCTTCCCAACGTCGCGAACAATGGTGAGGGGCCGGCGCAGCTTCCAGGCCATGTACTCGATGAAACGGGTCTTGCCGCACCCCGTGGGGCCCTTGAGCAACACCGGTATCTGCTGCTCGAAGGCGGCCTCGAAGAGCTCTACCTCATCACCGATGGGCACATAGAAGGGCTCCTCGATCGCCCGGTACTCCTCAATGGCATACTGGCGATAGCCAGCGTCGATGTCTTCTTCGTCCACCATCCCGTCACCCACTGCTGTCCTCGCTCCTGCTGGAGGCCACCGGCTCAGCCCTCTCCTTCAGCCCCGCCCAGAGGCGGTCTACCTGTCGCCGCGTGTCCTCCAGACTGCCCCCGTTATTGATGACCACGTCGGCGTGCCGCCGACGCTCCTCATTGGTGAGCTGCGCACCCAAGCGGGCCTCGGCCTCGGCCGCAGAGAGCCCCTTGTAGGCCATGAGGCGCTGGCGGGCCACCTCCGGCGAGGCTTCGACCACCCAGACCTCGTCCACGAGGGGGAGCCAGTCGGCCTCGATGAGGACGGCGGCCTCCAGGACGGCCACCGGCACACCCTGGCGTTCGAGGGCGGCCAGCCGCTCCTCCATCATGCGGCGCATGGCGGGCCAGACGATGGCCTGGAGGCGCTGGCGAGCCTCGGGGTCGTTGAACACCCTCTCACCCAGCCGGCGGCGGTCGATCTCGCCGTCCTCGCCGATGACCTCAGCGCCGAAGACGGCCACGATCTGAAGATACTCGTCCGTACCGCGGCGGTAGGCCTCGTGGCCGATCTGGTCGGCGTAGATGACGGCGGCCCCCTTGGCGGCCAGCATGGCGGCGACCTCTGACTTGCCGCAAGCGATGCCACCGGTGAGGCCCACCGTGATCATATCACTTGCTCCGATTCCGCGGGCTTGAGCCGCGCCGATGAAAAGGACGCCGGGCTTGCAGACCGGCGACATCCTCATTCTAAGGGGCGCCTTGGGCCGGGTCAAGGAACACTCAGGTTGACAGACCGGCGTCCCCCTGGTCATAGACGGTGGCTGCACGGCCCGCCAGAACAGCGCACGGGTAATCACCCGCCCGCCGCCGATGAAAGGCTTGACATGGTGCGTGATGCATTCGGTATACTAATTGAATCGTTTGCCCTAGCTCCATGCGAGGGCCGCACGCCCGGATCGGGCACTTCGCCCCACGCGAGGGACCGGCACCACAGAGAACTGCAGGTTCATGGAGAGGCAGGTGTACGCCGGCGGCGGAAGGAGGTGATGGGTCTGGCTTTGGGAATGGATGTCGCCCCATATCTCTCATGATTAACCGCACAAACCGAATCACACGAGGGAGGGAACAAGCAGTGACTTACTTGATCGAGTCGACGCACACCAAGGAGGAGTGTCTCCAGGCCCTGGATGATGTCCTGGCGCGAGGACCCGAGTTCCTGTCCAAGTTCGAGTGGGGATGCATGTCCGGGGACCACACCGGCTGGGCCGTCGTAGAGGCAGGAAGCGAAACCGCGGCCCGAAGCATGGTCCCCGTCCTGGTGCGCAGCAAGGCGCGCATCATCGAGGTGGGCAAGTTCACTCCGGAGCAGATCAGGTCGTTCCACGAGATGGGACGCTAGTCTGCTCAGCAAGCAAACTGCCTACGGTTCGCATCAAGAACGTCGCATCATAACGAGGAGAATGACGATGGCAAGCTACGAGCGCAAAGATCTGAAGTCACCTGACGAGACGAGAACCTTCGAAAAGGGAAGGCTGGATCTCATAAACATAGGGGGCGGAACCGTCGGGCGGCTCACCCTGGAGCCTGGCTGGAGATGGTCTAAGCACGTGAAGCCGATCGCGGGGACGGAATGGTGTGAGGCACCTCATTTCCAGTACCACATCTCGGGTCGGATTCACGTTCTAATGGTGGACGGCTCGGAGTTCGAGGTTGGCCCCGGAGAAGTAACCACGCTTCCGTCTGGGCACGATGCTTGGGTCGTCGGGGAGGAGCCGGTCGTCCTGGTGGACTGGTACGGCGCTAGCAAGTACGCGAAGCAATAGAGCCCTTTGCTGCCGGGGCCGACGACTCGGCCCCGGCAGGTCTTATGTGAGAGGAGGGAGTTCACCATGCCACACGTGACGTTGTTCCGCTTCAAGGCCCTGCCCGGCAGGCGGCAGGCGCTGCTCGACCAGTTCGACCGCTGGCAGCGCGAGCAGAAGTCGAAGGCGACAGGGTTTCAACAAACGATTCTGGTGGCCAGCAACAACGACCCCAACGAGTTCATGGGAGCGGTGCGTTGGGACAACACCGCGAACTACGTCAAGAACGCGAACCGGCCGGAGCAGGACGCCTGGTTCCGGGAGCTGCGGTCGAACCTGGTGGACGACCCGGAGTGGTTCGACGGCACGCTGGAGCGGGAAGCGATCGCCTAGAAGGGTGCTGAAGAACTGTGCCGTTCGCCCTTCGACAGGCTCAGGACGAACGGTTCTAGATTCCGCTCGTGGTGAGCCTGCCTGCCGGCAGGCAGGCCTGTCGAACCACGAGCGGTTCACAACCGTTTTTCAACACCCTGCTAGGGCCCCGGGGTCTGGAGGCGCGACAATAGCGCCCCGCTATTCACCCAGTCGCCGGTTGTAGTCGGCGATTATCCGGTTGGCTTCTTGGGCGGCCTCATCGAGGGCCTGGTCCGGGTCCTTGGACTGCAAGATCATCTGCTCGATGTTGCGGGCGAGGGCTTCGCGCACCTTGGGGAAGGGGCCGATGAGGGCGCCGCGAGTGGCGGGCGTATCGGGGCCACGGCGGAGCTGCTCGACGGGCACCAGGAAGGCCGGGTAGCGCTCGACCGCCTGCCTGGCCGCCGGCAGGTCGTACGACGACCTCCTCACGGCAACGAAGCCGGTGCCGGCGAACCACTCTGCCTGCTGCTCCGGCTCCATCAGGTACTTGATCAACTTCCAGGCGGCCTCCTGCTCTGCCTCTGGCCGGCCCTTCATGATCCAGAGGGACGAGTCGCCGACCGGCGGGCCGGCGATGCTACCCTCCATACCAGGCAGGGGCGCCACGCCGAGCTCGATGGCGGGTTGCTGACTGCTCTCCAGGACGCTAATGACGGAGCGGAGAGCGGCAGAGCTGCTGATGGTCATGGCCACTCGCCCGGCCCCGACGGCGAGGAGGTTGTCGATGCCGTTGGGATTGCGCCCCGTGTTGATGGCCAGGTTGTCCCTTATCATGTCGCGCCACCAGCGGAAGAACTCCTTCCCGGGCTCCTGGTTGAAGACGACCTCCGTCGCGCGGCCTTCGCGACCGTTCTCGTTGTTGGCATAGAGGTCACCATGCATGACGAGCATGTTCTCCAAGTACCAGGGGCCGATGTCCAGGGCGATGCCGCTTCGCACGATGTTGCCGGCATCGTCGCGCCGGAGCAGCTTCTCTGAGTACTGACGCACCTCGTCCAGGGTGGCAGGCGGTCTCTCCGGGTCCAGGCCGGCGTCGCGAAAGGCCTTCTTGTCATAGAGGAGGATATTCGTAGAGACGTTGAACGGCATCGACTGGAGCTTCCCCTCCAGCGTGTAGTACTCGACGGCCCGGGGCTCGTAATCGGAGAGGTCGTAGTCTTCCCGGTCGATGAAGTGCTGGACCGGGACGATCTCCCCGCTGTCGACCATGAGCTGTGTGTGGACATCCAGTAGTTGCACGACCGCTGGCACGTTGCCCGTGCCGAGGGTGGCCAGGACCTTGGTCAGGCACTCGTCGGGCGTGCCCTGGAACACCAGGTTGACGCGCACTTCGTCCTGGGAGCTGTTGAAGCGATCGACTAGGGACTTCAGCGTGTCCTCGTTGGCCGCAGTCATCGTGTGCCAGAGGTTGATGGTTACGGGGCCGGAGACGGTCGGCGTGGCGCCTCCCTTTCCCTCTTCGCCCCCTCCGCAGGCCGCGAGCAAGGCCGCGAGCAGAACCCCTGTGAGCATCCAGCGAGCAGTCATCGGCTTCCTCCTCTCCATCGCCACGCGCAAGGGCACACGCCCGCCCTTCTGCGTCCGTTGAGGCGCGGGCCCGCCTAGAGAAAGTCCTGGACAGGCGTGTACGGCCGGCCCTGAGCCCGGGCCACCGGCTCGTAGGTGAGGTGACCCCGGTAGGTGTTGAGGCCCCGGGCCAGGCCGGGATCAGCGCGCAGGGCGGCCTCCGGGCCGAGGTCGGCCAGCCGCAGGAGGTAGGGAAGGGTGGCCGCCGTCAAGGCGCCGGTGGCGGTGTGGGGCACGGCACTGGGCATGTTGGGCACGCAGTAGTGGACAACGCCCTCTTCGACGTAGATAGGGTCAGCGTGGGTGGTGGGACGGGAGGTCTCGGCGCAGCCGCCCTGGTCGATGGAGACGTCGACCACGACGGCGCCGGGGCCCATGCTCCGTACCATCTCGCGGCTCACCAACTTGGGGGCGACACCGCCGGGGACCAGAACCCCAAAGATTAGAAGGTCGGCGCCCCGCAGGCTCTCGGCGATGGAGAGCGGGTTGGAGATGAGGACGGTAACGCGGCCTCGCCAGGTCATCTCTATGCGCCGCAACTGATCCAAGTTGCAGGCCAAAACGGTGACGTGCGCCTCCAGGCCGACGGCGACGGCGCAGGCGTTGCTGGAAACGGTGCCGGAACCGAGGATGACCACGCGCGCCGGCGGCACCCCTGGCAGGCCAGAGAGGAGCTTGCCCCGTCCTGGGCCGGGCTTGCGCAGAAACTGGCCCCCAACTTCCGTCGCCAAGCGGCCGGCGATCTGGCTCATGGGCACCAGGAGAGGGAGAGTGCCGTCGGCCGATGTCACTGTCTCGTAGGCGATAGCGATCACCTGGCGCTCCAAGAGGGCACCCGTAATCTCGGGCGAAGCGGCCAGGTGGAGGTAGGTGAAGAGGGTAAGGCCCGGGCGAAGCTTTTCGAACTCTTCCGGCTGCGGCTCCTTAACCTTGACCACCAGGTCGGCCTCCTGCCATACCCTGTCAGCCGAGTCCACCAGGTCGACGCCGGCCTGCTCGTAGGCCGCGTCCTCGAAGCCGCTCCCCACCCCCGCTCCCCGCTCGACGAGCACACGATGGCCTGCCGCACGGAGAGCGTGGGCACCGTGCGGGGTAAGCCCCACCCGGTACTCCTCCACCTTCACCTCTCGAACCGTGCCAACGATCATGTTCGCACCTCGCAGATGCCCCTTAGAGGCAAGACTTCAGGCCGGCGCCGCGCAAAGCTCACCGCCGGCGGCGTGCCAGTCATGAGGAGGTCGCCCCCCATATCATACTTCACAGCAAGCTAACACTGCTCCCCGACATAGCACCTCATGATCGGCTGAGCCCTAGACCTCCTGAGCACTTCCACAAACCCCGCCTGGCGAAACGTGGATACCACACCGGTGAAGCCAGAGGCGCCAGACAGGCTCCCCGTCGGCTCGGCGGGATAGCCTTCAACGATCTCCGCGCCGTGGGCCCTGGCGTATTCTACGGCGGCCCTCAGCAACTTCTGCATGACTCCCTTACGTCTGGCCGACCTGGCAACAAAGAAGCAAACGATGGACCAGACGGGCTTGTCGTCAACCCTCTTCAGTGTGCGAGAGCGCTCCAGGGCCGGGAACGTTTCCCTCGGGCCCAGCGAACACCAGGCAACGGGCTGACCATCAGCGTAGGCCAAGAGACCCGGGACCTCGCCTGCTTCAACTATCCTCTTCAAGGCCTCCTTGTTCCCTTGACCTATCTGCTTGGCGAACTCGGATCGTTTCAACCTCCACCACATGCACCAGCAGCCGCCATAGGCGCCGTGCTCCCCGAACAGAGCTTCGAGATCCTGCCAGCGTTCAGGGGTTACAGACTGAAATTCCAGGTCTTGCGGTGATGTTGCTTGAGAAGACATTTTCCTTTCACCCATAGATTTCACACATCGGTCTCGGGGCGCCCGCGACGATGATAACCCGCCTGCGCATCTCGAGCATGCCGGAGGTTTGGAAGGCGCGCACCCCCTCAATTGAGCCCGGTCGCGGCTAGCCGGCCCGGGCGCAGCGCCCTATAGACGCCCGCCAGCACCAGCAGTGCCCCAGCGACCTCAAAGCCGCTCGGCATTTCTTCCAGGACGAGGGCAGCGAGGATCGCCGCCCCCACCGGCTCCCCCAGAATCGCCACCGCCGCCAGGGCGGCGGGAACGTAGGCCAGGGCCCAGTTGATGGCGGAGTGGCCGACGAGCTGGGGCACCAACGCCAGCAAGCCAAGCATCACGAACGTCTTCGCGCTGTAGCCCATGAACGGCTCCCTTGCCACCAGCACAGAGAGCACCAGCAACACGGCCGCCACCGGATAGACAGTGCCCACGTATCCCACCCAGGACACCTGCGGCCGGGCCAGTCGCCCCATCATCAGGTAGCCGGCTCCGAAGACCGCCCCCAGCAGCGCGTACAGGTCGCCCACCACCGTCCCCAAACCCTCGCCCACGTCCTCGGCGGCCATCAAGGCTGCACCCACTGCTGCTATGCCAATGCCCGTCCAGGTCGCCGCTGACACCCGTTCGCGGAGGACGAACGGCGAGGCGAGCCCGACGAAGAGCGGATTCGTCGTCACCAGCACCACAGATGTGGTCACCGAGGTCCGCTGGAGCGAGGCGATCCAGAAGCCGAAGTGCAACGCAAGGAACGTGCCCGCCAGGAGCGGCCACGCCAGCAGTCCGTCCCGGGATGCGCGGTAGCGGCCCGTTGCCAGGGCCAGGGCTCCCGTGGGCACCGCGGCCAGCCCCAGCCGATAGGCCGCGATGACCAGCGTGGGGGCATCCGCCTCTCGGATCAGGACGGCCGCGCACGAGACAGCCACCACCCCAATGGCCAGAACCGGGTACGCGCGTGACCTACCTTGTTGCACGCGGTCATCTTAGCGTATCGGCTGCTAGGAGCACCGCCCAGTTGACGGCCTCGACGGAGCAGCAGGATGATCTGCTGGCCAACAGAAGCTGGGGCCGGGCACCAGACAAGCAGCACAGGCTTGTGCTCGCTCGAAGGAGAGGCCTTGGGTTAAGCTCGGAGAGAACAGGTGCCAGCCCAGTTTGAGCCAGCCAATCCCGACTCAAATGGAAGGAGGAGCTACGTGGAGACTTCGGGGAAGGCAGCCATCATCACGGGGTCGGCAGTGGGAGTGGGCCGGGCGACTGCCCTGGAGCTGGCCAGGCGCGGGGCTAAAGTGGTCATCAACTACTCACGCTCAGAGGCGGAGGCGCTCCAGACGGCGGCCGACGTCGAGGCGCTGGGAGCTGAGGCGCTGGTGGTGCGCGCGGACATCTCCCAGGACGACCAGGTGCGGGACATGGTGAGGCAGGCCCTGGATCGCTTCGGGTCGGTGGATGTGCTGGTCAACAACGCCGCCATTACCCGCTTCGTCGACTTCAGGGACCTTGAGGGTCTGACCGAGGAGATGTGGGACCGCATCCTGGCGGTCAACGTAAAGGGCGTGTTCTTCTGTTCGCGGGCCGTGGTTCCGCATATGAAGGAGCAGGGCAGCGGCTGCATCGTCAACATCTCCTCGGTGGCAGGCATCACGGGCGCAGGCAGCTCCATCGCCTACTGCGCCTCCAAGGCCGCCGTCATCAATCTGACACTGGCCTTTGCGCGGACATTTGCGCCGGAGGTGCGCGTGAACTGCGTGGCGCCGGGCTTCATCGATACGCGCTGGCACTCGGCACGCCCGGAAGCCACAGACTACGAGGGGCTCAAGCAGCGCGTCGCACTGGGGACGCCCCTGGCCCGGGTCTGCACCGCCGCAGACATCGCCCAGGCGGTGGTCAGCTTCATTGAGGGGGCGGACTTCGCCACCGGCCAGACCCTCGTGGTGGACGGGGGAGGCCTCATGCGGCCGTAGAGAGGGGATGTCTTGACCCGCGAACTTCTTCTGGAGCCAGCGCTGGGACTCGAACCCAGGACCCGCGGTTTACGAAACCGCCGCTCTGCCGCTGAGCTACGCTGGCTCCGGGGAAGCTATTCTAGCACAGGCAGGTTTGCGGCAACAGCGCCCTGGCAGGGGGGTATCCAGACGAGCAAAAGGGCTCGGCGTGGCCCGCCGTAAACAGTAAGAGGACCACCCCGCGCGACCCTGGTGCCCCTACAAAAACGGGCCAAAAAAAGCGAGTGGCCGGGGTAGCCCTCATATCCATCCTCGGCAGCGACAGCACCTGCTGAACCCCCAGGGCGGTCTTGCAGGCCCCAAAGTCGAGCGGGAACCAGCCGACGGCGCACTGGCGCCGGCGTGCCCCCCGATATCCCCGTCTGAGCCTTTCGAACACTTCTGCTATACTGGACGCACGACACAAGCTATGAATCGCATCCTGCTCGTCGAGGCCAGCGAAGACCTTCAGCCTCTGGCTCGCGAACTCCAGGCAGCGGGCTACGCCGTGTTCACCTGCCCCTCGAGCGACGCCGCCGTCCACCTGGAGGGCGAGACGCTCCCCGACGCTGTCCTCATCAACCTCACCCACCAGCCCAACGACGCTCTGGCCCGGGAGCTGCTGGCGGGCGGGCTCCTGCTCAGCCAGACAGCCACTATCGCCCTCCTGGCCCCCGAACAGGCGGAGACGTTTGATTCCACGCTGGCGGTGGACGATTTCCTGGTGTGGCCCGCCCCTAGCGCCGAGCTGGTGGCCCGCCTGCGCCGCGCCCTCTGGCGGCGCACCGGCATCGACTCCAACAACGCCGTTCGCTGCGGCGACCTGGTCATGGACCTCAGCAGCTACCGTGTCTTCCTGAGCGGCCGGCCCATTGAACTCACCTTCAAGGAGTACGAGCTACTGCGCTTCCTGGCCACCCACCCGGACCGGGTCTTCACCCGGGAGACCCTCCTCAACCGCGTCTGGGGCTACGAGTTCTACGGCGGCGCTCGCACCGTGGACGTCCACATCCGACGCCTGCGCAGCAAGCTGGAGGACGCCGACCACAGCTTCATCGACACCGTGCGCAACGTCGGCTACCGCTTCAAGGCATCCCCCTGAGGGCGCTCCCGTCGCCGCCGGTGCCCACATCTTCTTAACCTCCTCGTAAAGGCCGCGAAACGTCGCCGTAACAATATCCCTGTAGCCTTCGCAACGAGGGACCGGCCCAAAGGTCTGGACCCAGGGAGGAGGCAATCCGCATGCCCGCTATCGACTCCGGCGACACGGCCTGGGTACTGATCTCGTCGGCGCTGGTCATGCTGATGACGCCAGGGCTGGCCTTCTTCTACGGCGGGCTGGTGCGCAACAAGAACGTCCTCGGCACCATCATGCA
>Ga0315277_10007516_pt1 | contig 14138 bp, 11 predicted proteins | sample YL17G05_15_MG_FD_203695 | JGI IMG/M metagenome (GOLD analysis project Ga0315277, IMG submission 203695) | Sediment microbial communities from Yellowstone Lake, YNP, Wyoming, USA - YL17G05_15 | ecosystem: Environmental > Aquatic > Freshwater > Lake > Sediment | place: USA: Wyoming | collected... | reverse complement strand
TTCCATATAGCACGACTGAGTATGCCAGCCCTGGTAGGTTGTAGGCCGAGTAAACGGCCAACGAAACTCCGAGAGCTGACCAAACGACTGAGATTCCGGCTGTGCGTTTTGCAGCGTCTGTGCTCCACCTGGCTCCGCTCATTATTCCAGTGGCCACCAAGAACATGGCTCCGCCCAAAGCGGCCAGTGCGCTGCCTTGAACAATCAACAAGAACTGTGTGTCAAAGTATCTTTCAAAGAATCCTTGATTGATGGCTAATGTGCCTAGCATTATGCCTGTCAAACCAGCCGTCCAGTATAGTCCAGTGAAAAACTGTATTCCACGAGGCATGAAGACCTCTATCGCGGCTTCGGCTGTCTTAGTTGACGTGTGTTCCTCTTGATCTTCTTTACTCAATCAAATTCTCCACGCGAACGCCCTTGGGCCACTCTAGTTCTGGTGGAGATTTAAGCATTGCTTGTTCGGATCTGTCAAATCTGCGGTTGAGAGAGAGGGCCAGATGAGTCGTAAGAGGTCGGTCGATGAATTGCTCCGTTCATTGGGCAACGGTATGGCCGGCGACGCTCATTGAATGGCAGACTGCGGGAACAATCCACTTTTCCCGGGTTCTGATGTCAAGATCCCATGTGCGAACGACCCAAAGGAAGCACGTTTCGAATACACCTGTTGTTGCAGTGACCTTCGGGCGGTCTCTATCGTCGCCGAACCCTCTTTTTACACCGCGTCTGGAAGATGTCTCTGGATTCCTCAGTAACGCGCGTTTGGCCAGGTCCAAATGCTGTTTCCCAGCCAGTCATGACTCTGCAGAAGTGCGGGTCTTAACCTTAGATTCGCCGCCAAGGTACTACGCAAAGCAGTAGGACTATCGGGACAAGGGCTGATAGAGCTATTGCACTCCTAGGAAGCATGAGGTTTGGGTAAGCAGCAAGCATGAACATATTTATGTTTCCCAAGGAATGAGCGGTGACAGGCACGACAAGACTTCTTGTCTTCCAGAACGAGTATCCAAAGAATACTCCCATGCCATATGTGAAAAGAAGCTCCAGCGGGTTGAGCGAACTAAGGTGCATAACGGCGAACTGGATCGACGCCATCACGATGGCTGACCACGCAGGAAGCACCTTCTGGTAGGATTGCTGCACCAGACCACGGAAAAGCATCTCTTCACCCAAGCCCACGAAGACGGTCATGACGATCACAACATACAAGATCATCTGCAACTGGTCCCCCGCCAGCTTGATTGGAGAAGGTTTGAGAACGAAGTATTCGACAAGTCCTGATACAAGGCCGACAGAGCCACCTATGCCAATCTGCCTCAATATAGAGTATGGGCCAGTTGTCAAACCAACCGTCTTCAAGCTGATCCGCTTAACGACCAAGAATGCGATAACAAGAGCAATGATCAGAGCATATGCCGAAGGTAGGAATATGCTGCTCTTCAGGTAGTCGGGTGGAAAAGGGATGAAGACGAGACGACTGGCGAACATCAACCCCGAGGTCTGAAGCGCATACCTCAAGTCTGGGTTGAGCCGGAGAATGGAGCCTCCCAAAGGCAAAGCAAGTGCAGCCACGAGTGCCAATCCAACACCTAGACTAGGATGAAGTCCGTTGAGCAACGCTTCTTCAAGCAACAATGCGACGGTGACTGTGGAAAGGCTTGAGAAGACGCGTAGCGATCTGGGATGACCTACAAGAAAAGATGATAGTATGCCTGAGGCCGCAATGACAACGGAGAAGTAGAGATATGCTTTCATGTCAAATGCTTTGAGGAGGAATGTGAAAGCCAAGTACAGCAGCGAAATCCAAACCATCACATAGACAACTATGACGCGAGGGAACTCGCTGTTGAATCTTCTGGGCTTGATGGATGGATCCCCCAACGAACTTGCTGACTTGTATCGAGGGACGAATATATGATTTCGTCGCATATTGACAGGCGTCCGTGTTCATAAAAGCTGAGAATGTAATAGGATCTTCGATGGGGCCTGTTTTTCTTGATGTGATTATGGTTTGAGAACTAGATCGCTGAAGGCATGGTGGAGCGCTGGGATCATCGTCGTTCGTTCAGTGGGATTGTGCGTGTGCTTTCATTGGTGTGGCCGCTGGGGCGCACACCTAGTTGGGTTCGAAGCCACATTGCTTCTTCAGCAGCTGCCTGGACTTGCTCCCCTGACCGAATGATGGACCGGGCGGGATTCACCATCACGCCCGTGTCAAGTGCGAATTTCCAGGGTTCGGGAAATTGTAACCTGACCTATGTCAGCAACAGCTAGAGTGGTGTCGCCGCCGGGTCCTGAACCTACCTAGGCGAATTTTGTGGCCGCGAGAGATACGTCCCGTTCCTCAAGAGAGACAGAATAGTGGACTGGGCGGAATTCAAACCAGTTAGGGTTCAGGACCATGTTGTCTTGCACGCACATCGTTATCTTCGTCACCATTCTCAGCATCGGAAGTGCACCTATGAGTCACTGAAAGGGGGTAGTGGCATTGGCAAGATCGGAAGCAGTAGGAATGGCAATGGAGTAGGAACGGGGAAGTGAGAGGCGTGGCTGGAGTCACAGGCAGAGACGTAGTGGGAATTGGCGTAGAGAACAGACATGTGATGAAGGCATAGCTGCTACGGGAGTGCAACGTTATCTATGTTTTCGGTTGCTGGGAAATTTGTTGTTGAATTTCCAACGGTCATTGTGTTGAATGTCCCTATCGTACAATTGCCTTTCACCTGTAATAATTGAATAGAAACTTGATTGTGTCTCTGTGGCGTTGCAGGAAACCTAAGGAACGGGGAGAATGCCTATATTTTTCATGTAACAATGGTATCGTGCGGCGAAACTATTGTGACAAGGAAAATATTCCTAGGCCCCAACGAAACTAGATTGCTCTTCGGACTGGAGAAAGTGGGTAAGACAGTCTTCACTCTTAGCGATGCGGCAAGAATACTGGGTTCCTCCAAAACTGCGGCAAAGGTAATCATATACAGACTCAAGTGTAAGGGCAGGATAGTCACAGCGCAAAGGGGTAAGTATGTGCTTGCTCCTGCACGTGCCGGTGTAGAAGGCCACTGGTCTGAGAACCCCTTCCTAATTGTCTCTCACATCATAAACGAGTACTATGTCGGATTCTGGACGGCCATGAGTCACTGGGGTATGACTGAGCAGATTCCTATCACGATATTCGTAGCCGCTGCAAAGCGCAAGAGACCTGTCAGATATGGTGGGCAAACCTTCAGATTCGTCACTCTCTCAAAGAGAAAGTTCTTCGGATTCACAAAGGAAAGGATTGACAGCCGGACCTTCAATATTTCAACCAAAGAGAAGACCATTGTAGACGGTCTGGTCTTTCCTCAACATTGCGGAGGAATGAGCGAGGTAACGAAAGCAATCTGGAATTCACGAAAAGAGTTAGACTGGAATAGTCTCCTTGCTATGGCGAAGCGAATGTCCGTCGACGCTGCCCTAAGGAGGTTGGGTTATCTTCTGCACCTGCTTGGACTAGAGCCCGAGATGGGTCGCTCGGTAGCGAAGCTGGAGTGGCGCGGCCTTAGGTTTCTCGATCCGACCGCTCCTAAGAAAGCTCTCTCCTATTCCAGGGACTACGGCTTGATTCTCAATGTGAGCGATACTAAGCTGACAAGCTGGCGAGGCACATGACGAGCATTGATGAGTTAAAGAGGATCGCAGGCAGAGAGAAGGTCGGCGTTGGAATGGTCGAAAAGGATCACGCAATCACTGTAGCCTTGCTGATCATATCGAGAACGGAATTCTCTAGGACGATGGTCTTCAAGGGTGGTACTGCGATCAAGAAGATGTTCTACCCTGAGACACGCTTCTCAGAAGATTTGGACTTCAATTGCGAACGCGACATAACTGAGGAACTGGGGAAGGAAATCAAAAGATCACTCATCGAAAACAATCAGGGCGTAGCTTTCACAGGGGTAAGCCAAGAAGAACCACGGTCTGACGAGGGAAGGAGACTTAGGTTTGGGTATAAGGACTCGAATGGTTATCCTAGCAGCATCAGGCTGGACCTAGCTTTCAGAGAAAAATCCATCATGAGAGCGAGAAAGATGGAAGTGAAGAACCTCTATGGGGTTAGGAAGATAATTGTAACGACGATGAATATTGAGGAAATCGCTGCAGAAAAAGTGAGAGCACTCATAGTCACAAGGAGACCTCGGCATTTGTATGACGTATGGTTTCTTCTGCGTAAACAGATAAAGCCGAGCAACGAGCTTATCGATCAAAAGTTGAAGTTGTATGACAAGAAGTTTGATGTGGATATTCTGAGAAGCTCAATCAAAGATGTCCAGGTGGATTGGCAAACAGACCTAGAAGCGCTAACCTCTGAGGTTCCAAGGTTCTCCGATGTGGAGCAGTACGTAGTGGATGCATTTCGGGATTCTAGTTCCAAGAAGTAGGGATCTCAAAGGTAGAAGAGATCCGTTGCGAAAGACATTATTCAAAATCGCTACAACGGCAGATAGGGGCCGCATTACAGGAGACAAAAATAGCATGCTCGTTTCTATTCTCAACCTCATTTGAGGGTTGGTCAAGTCCTAGGAATTCGCCTATCTGGGCATAGCCTAATGGTGGACCGGGCGGGATTCGAACCCGCGGCCTTCCGGTTTTGTGGGCTGTTCGGCCTTGCAAACCGGACGTTCTTTGGCCCATCGTCGCTGTGGCATACCAGTCTGAACTACCGGCCCAGTGGCATCATTACAGCATTCAGACAGGAAATAACCGTTGCGGGTCTGGTTCTTGTTGCTGTAATGGGCTGGCCGAAGGTGTCGTGTGTGGTCGCAACAAGGCCGTGAACTTAAGGTATGCATCGGGATCTGTGGTGTTCAGGTTTTCGGCTTGGTAGAATGTGACGAACCGTCCAATGTCCGCTTTGTTCTCTTGACATATCATTTGCTCCTGTGATAGGTCTCGGAAGGTCTACTCCAATCTGTGCCTGCCATTGTATATGTCGAGCCTGTCAGAGACAGCGTTCACCTTGGCCCTAGAGTAAGAATGGAAGGGATTTGAACTCTGTTTTGAGGGCCGCCGCCGGGATTTGAACCCGGCCTTTTCCCAGACGGAAGAATTTCTTCACGCCTTCTAGGCTCCATTGGCCGAGGTCCACGCCTCTCAGGCCTATACGCTACCAAGCTACGCGAAGTTTGTCTTCTCTACGCTACGGCGGCCATCGCTCTCTCAGCGTTCAGAGATCAATTTAAGCATTTCAAAGCGTCCCATCTGAGAATTCATGGCCATGTTGACTCTGGTGAGTCCATTGCCTTCTGTTGAGCCTGGCCGTTCTACGCGTCTTGGGCTGCTGAGGAGGGCCGGACTCGACGCGACGTTTTCTTCACATCTTTAATATCTGATCGGCCAATTTGTGGCTGGTGGATTAGTTGTCTTCAGTGGCCGATAGAAGATTCATGGAAGAGCTTAGTCTGCTCCTTCAGAGAGTCGTGACTGTTCAGACGGTGCAGGGCAAGAGCTACGCTGGTACTTTGGCCGGTGTTGACACCGATACCTTGAGCATCTGTCTCGCGAACGCCAAGGATGAGAGCGGCCAGCATATTGACCGGCTCTTTTTGAGCGGTCAGTCGGTGCAGCAAATACGAAGTGTGGAGAAGTCTTTCGATTTGCAGGCGCTGGCTGATCGGTTGGAGCGGGTTTTTCCGAACTTGGTCAGAGTAGTCCAGGAAGCCGGGATCATCGTAGTGATGGACAAGATACGTGTGTCCGAGAAAGGCCTTGTTGAAGGGTCTGGACCGGCTGCAGAACGGGTCAAGAAAGTGTTCGATGAATTCGTGAAGGAGCGGGGTAGCTAGACAGGGCCGACGAAGCTTGGCCTTTCCGGAGACCTCGGCCTAGCGAATGAGTTCAAAAGCCGTCTGTTGTTTTCCACTGCCTTATCGAGCCTAGAGTAGTCTATCTTCATGTTGAGGAGTCTGGATATGAACTGTAGAGCCGATCTTGCCGCAGCTACATCTGCGAAGAGGCCCGATGTCTCCGACAGCACGCAGAGTCCCCTCATTTTCCTCAGTCGAGCCAATGCGATCAAGAGTCCGGCCGCCCCATAGACATGGCCATGCATCACTTCTGCTCCAAACCTCTTCGCCAACTGGAGAGTCCCTTTGTCCGTTGCCGTACATAGCACATGCGGTTCAGTTGGAACAGGATCCTTTCTCAGCCCTCCTATTGTTATCACGAATTCGCCTCCCAAGCTCTGAGTCACATCTAAGATTCGGTTGCACAGGTCATATTGCCCTCGGGAATCGTTTGCTTGGGAGTTGCCGAATAGAATCAGAAGGTCATTGTCCATTGACTTCATCGAGCAATGGTACAGCTCGTTGATCGGATAGAGGAAATCGCCTCGTCGCGAAGTCAAAGAGAATGCTTGAAAGGAGGGAGACCGGATCTCGCAGAACTTCTTGGCATTCAGCTCGCTGATCAGATGCAACGCTACGATGTTTGCCACGAATCCTACTCCCGGAAGGCCCTCAATCAGTATCGGCTTCCTAAGCTGAGGCTTCTCGGTCAGAAACACTGCATCGCTGAACACTTATCTTGTCCTCTCAAGAAATACTCGCGAAGAACCAAGTAAACATTGAGTTCTGTAGATCGTGGGTCCATTGAGCTTCGAAATCACGTGCAAGGACGTTCTTGGAAGGATCGGAACGATAGATACCAAGACTGGGAAGATAGAGACGCCTTACCTCCTTCCGGTTGTGAATCCCTTGATTCAGCCGATAAGCTGCAAGGACCTGCTGATGACCTTCGGGTGCAATGCCGTCATAGCCAATGCTTACCTGATCAAGAAGAACTTTGGAAATGAAGCCATCAATCGGGGAATACATGGGCTTCTTGAATACGAGGGTATCGTGGTCACCGATTCCGGGGCCTATCAGATCCTTGAGTATGGAAATGTGGATGTCGAGCCGGAGGAGATAGCTAGATTCCAAGAGGAAATTGGATCCGACATCGCGGTTATGCTTGACGTGCCGACGGGATGGGTGAAGAGCAAGACTCAGGCTGAGCACACAGTTAACGAGACGATTCGTCGTGCCGATCTTACGCTGAAGACCCTGACTAGGTCTGATATCCTCTGGGAGGGACCGGTTCAAGGCGGAACGTTTCTCGACTTGGTCGCCAGATCAGCTAGAGAGATGAGCCAACGTCCGTTTGCGATATACTCTCTTGGCAGTCCGACGCCGATCATGGAGCGATACATGTTCGACAAACTTGTCGACATGATTCTTACAGCCAAGATGAACCTGCCTCTCTCAAAACCCTTGCATCTCTTTGGCGCCGGCCACCCGTTCATGCTTGCGTTGGCAGTGTCCTTGGGCTGCGACCTTTTCGACTCAGCTTCATACGCGATCTTCGCCAGACAGGGCCGGTACTTGACGGAGAATGGAACTCTCAAGTTGAAGGAGATGGAATACTTTCCCTGCTCATGTCCTGTGTGCCAGCAACACACGCCTAAGGAGGTCAGAGAACTTGACGGGCAGAGTGCGGAAAGGAAGCTGGCTGAACACAACCTCTTTGCCTGCATGGGGGAGATCAGGCGCATAAAGGAGGCCATCACTGAAGGAAGGCTCTGGGAACTCGTAGAGATTCGGGCAAGATCTCATCCATCCCTTCTCCAAGCCCTAAGGGCCATAGGGAAGTACAGTCGGTTCATCGAGCGGCACAGCCCTTCCACCAAGGCCAGGGGGCTGCTTTATTCTGGATTCCATGGAACTTACAGGCCAGAAGTCGTACGTCATAGGACAAGATTGATTGAAAACTACCGTTCTCCGAAGGCGAACAGGATCATTCTTCTCTTGCCATATCCTCACGGTCACCGTCGGAATCTAGTCCCCTCATCAGAAGCTCTGAATGCGATCCTTGGGAATAGGAGCGTCGGTGTCTGCCTTTGTGGTTCCCCCTATGGACCGATCCCGTTTGAGATTAGTGATGTCTTTCCTCTTTCACAGACGGAATTCGCTTCTCCAATGGACCATGAGACTGAAGAGTACGCCATAGATACGATCAGGGAATATGTTGCGAACCCGCGCTATGACGGGATAGTCCTGCACGCCCCATGCGACCCCTTCAGCAAACGTCTCGCAACTGTCTTGCGGAGACTCTCTCGTAAGACTGGGAAGAGGTTCAGAGTGTCGTATAGAGGAGATGCGCCTTGGAGCAATCATGCGCTGAAAGATCTCTTTGAGGCCGTGAGAAAGATGCGGTAGTCAGTTCGGAAGGTGACTGATCAGCAGTATTTCGTGCGGTGGGGGGAAGCTCGTTGTTCCAGTTCTGGAGGGATTGTCGTCTTTCAGGCCAGTTAGACATACAGCCCTTGAACAGACTTTGTGGCAATCTTTGCTCTCTGATCCAAGTCGGCCTCTATGACTTTCGCGTAATTCTCAAGGTCAGAGACATTGATCTTGAGCTTGCAGATTCCAGCAACCGTCCGCACAGCGATCGAGGCTGCTCTCGGGTCTGAACGACTGGAGTCCGCGTAGGGGAGTATGGCGACGGCGGGGAAGTTGCTAGCTTCGAATTCAGCCAGCATTATGGCCAAGGGGCCGAAGACATACAGCCCTTGCTCCAGTAACGGTATGCCTAGCTTCTTGGATTCTTCCAGGTAGGCTCTTGTGGGGACAACTCTAGATTCATGTCTTCCGTTCCTGAACCCGACATCCAAGCCGCCCAAGAGCAGAGTCTCCTTGAGGCGCTCCTCGACGGCCCAGGCCGCCATTGTGCGAGCTATTTCGGCTTCTTCGTTTCTGTGTGGTGGAAACTCCAGCTTGACCATGACCAGGTTCCCCTTTCGATATATCTCAAAGGGAGTCAGCAGGCCGTTGCGTGTTGTTGTAACGAATGCTGGTGAGTTCGTCGTTCGTATGAATCCTACTCGTTTTGCTCTGAGAGCATTCACTATGTAGGAGATTGCTATGTATCCGGTTTCTCCTATGCCGTGGAAGCCTGCTAGCAAGGTGCAGTTCTTGAATTTGCCTTTCGGAGCTTCGAAGCGAACTGGCATTCAGAGCCACTGGGCTATGTGGTGACGGGGATCATAAAAACTTCTCTCGCAATCTTTTTTAGATCGAATACAGAGCAGTACGCGAAAGCAGGCGATTTCCCTGGAAAAGAGAGTTCACCGGGCTCTGCGTCATCATTATGGGCGCTGACTGAGAATTCAAAGCTGCAACTGATCGGTGCAAGACATTGAAGATACGATTCCTAGGCGGTTGTGAGGAAGTAGGAAGGTCCGCCATCTCGGTTCAGTGCGGAGAGAAGAGCATCCTCATGGATTACGGAGTGATGATGGACCATGATGTTGGGTTCCCAGTTCACATCTCTCCAAGAGAGATAGATGCGGTCTTTCTATCTCACGCTCACTTGGATCATACCGGATCTACTCCAATCTTCTATGTGACAGGCAAGATCCCAACGTATGGAGTTGATCCCACGTTCAAGCAAACTGAGCTGCTTATCAAGGATTTCATAAATCTGACGGGATACTACCTGCCGTTCGAGTATCTCGATCTGCAGTCAATGATGGGGCACTCTGTGAGCGTTCCTTATGGAAGAGAGGTCATGGTTGGGCAGGCGAAGGTCTCTCTTCTCAATGCTGGACACATACCGGGAAGCAGCCACGTGCTCATCGAGAATGAAGGAAAGAGGCTTCTGTACACGGGGGACTTCAATACTGCTCGGACTCAACTCCTTGAGGGCGCCAAACAGGATTATGGGGATTTGGACGCCATCATCATCGAATCCACCTATGCGGACCAGGATCATCCTGACAGGAGAACGATGGAGGAGCAGTTCATTGGCAAGGCGACGGAGATAGTTGAGAACGGGGGGACGGTTCTTGTTCCTGCGTTTGGTGTTGGACGGTCTCAAGAGATACTCTGCGTTCTTGAGGCATATCATTTCGACCATCCGATTTTTGTTGACGGGATGGCCTTGAAGGCGAACAGGATCTTGGCCGATTGTCCAAATTCTCTTAGGGACCAGGAGCTTTTCTCGAGGGCGATTCGACGGGCCCAATGGATAGACCAATGGCATGATAGGAGAAAGGCGACGAAGATGCCTTGTGTGATCGTCTCTCCGGCTGGCATGCTGAAAGGAGGTGCGGCAATATTCTACATGGAATCTATTTCAATGAGCGACAAGAACGGTGTCTTCCTCGTGAGTTTCCAAATCCCCGGGACTCCCGGAAGAATCCTGGAGGAGAAGGGGCAGTTCATGCTTCGAGGAAAAATGAGAAAGGTTCAGGCTTCTGTCGAGAAATTCGATTTCTCATCACATTGCGGGAAGCAAGAACTTAGGAAGACGTTGTCGAACGTAAACAGAGAGGCCAAGGTTTTCGTGGTTCACGGGGCAGAAGACAATTGCAACGGTCTCGCGTCATGGGCTAAGGCAGAGATCGGACTTGAAGCTCAAGCCGCCAAGACAGGGCAGACCGTCGAAATCTAAGAGGCTCGCTTGAGTGATGCTCGTGTCTTCCAGAGAAGAGGGCTGAGCAATGTTCTTTGAAGAGACAAGAAGCCCACGTGTCTTTCATTTAGAGTTGAAACGCGATGGAAGAGAAGTTCAAAGCCACTGCCATGCACCTACTTCCTGAGATATGGACCATAATCGTGGCGGGCATCCTCGCCATGGGGATTATGGAATCCAAGCTCGAAGTCCAGGTCATAACGTCTTTCCCTGAGACTCCTTCGGGTGCCACAATGAACATGGCTCTCTTTGTGGCGATGATGGCGGTTATGGCTACGCTCATGTATTTGCTTGTGAGGTATGGTTTGGAGAGGATCTTCAGGTCGATTCTGAAAATCGCTATTGTCTTGGTGCTCTTTGTGTTGCTGATCTGGTATTTCACGGCTTTCGCCGCGATACTCAAGATTCCAAACGAATACACTGATGTCGTGGCGCTCGTTTCCTCTCTAGTTTTCACATCTGTTCTGACCTATGCGATACATCGCTTGAAGGGCGCGCCGCATCTGTTCTCGGTGACTTTCCTTGGCGCAATGTTGGGCACTTTTTTGGGAGCATCGATACCGACTCTGACAACCATTGTTCTTCTGCTGGGGCTGGCCTGTTATGACATTTTCGCGGTCTTCAAGGGGCCGATAGGGAAGATTGCGGAGAAGACCGACCTCGAGACTCTGTCCGGCGCGACTCTGACCTTCGGGGAGCTTACAGTGGGGCTGGGTGACCTGGTCTTCTACTCCATGCTTGCAAGTCACAGCATGCTTTCCTTTGGTGTCGTGCCTTACATCGTTGCCTCGGTCGGTATCGTCATCGGAACATTCCTAGGCTTCAAAATGCTAGAGAGAAGAAGCACCTTTCCCGGTCTTCCTCTATCTTTGCTGTCTGGGCTGGGATTCATGCTGGTTACGGTCTTCCTTCAGCGTGGTTCTTTCCCCTAGACGTGATTAGTGAATGATGGCGTGCGTCCGCAAACACTAATATCTTAAAGAGTTCGACTCTTCTAGAGCTTAGTCTGGCAAGTGATGGATTTGGAGCCCGCTGAGGAGATCAAGAAGCAGATTCTGAAGAGATACGACTCAAGTCCCAGCGGGTGGCGAGTCTTTGTCGGACGAGACAAGCGAGGACACTATGACCTGATCGTGTCTCAGGACTCAGATGTCTGGTTCGTGAAGGAGGAGCAGATAAACCCGTTTCATTCAGTAGGCTTCGGGATGAGAACCAAAGCTGCAAACTTAGAGACCCTCGAGAAGCTGTCTCCAGCCACCTTCGGACTAAGACCTCTAGCCGAGTCTCAAATGACAAAGGTTGCATTGGCTTTGAGGTCAGGTGGGGATCTTGGATTCCTCTCAGAATACCTGAAGACTGATCCTGTCGCATCAACCGAGATCGCTTCTCCCGGAATACTTCAGGGGCCGGTCATCCATTCATCTAGGGGAATTGAGCTGATCTCCGAGAGACAAGCTGAACTGGACAGGCAGCTGAGACAGGAACTCGAGCGACTCTTGGTGAGAAAGTATCCACAGACGATTGCGACATACATTTGAGCTGCTGAAGACGCTGATGATCGAACGTTTTCTCGAAGCCTCGAGGGCAATGCTGGGCTGAAAGAGGATTATGCCTGATGATGGACGCGAGCGTCTTCGATGAACGCGTCCGAGCCGCTAGAGAGGCCAGCTGGAAGAACTTCGGACGCAGAATCCGGTTCTACGTGCCTAGCTTTATGCCGTATAGAGCTGAGCAGGTGAAGCGAGGCTTTGCGGCTTTTCCCTCGATCTCCATCACGGGAAATGACTGTGCGTTGAAGTGCAAGCATTGTCAAGGAAGACTCTTGAGGACTATGATCGCTGCGAGGTCAGCTGATGATCTTCTCAGAACGTTCGAGGAACTGCATAGAGAGGAAGCAGTGGGTTGCCTTGTAAGTGGAGGATGTGGCCTCGACGGGGCAGTTCCGTTGGAACCGTTCGTGGATGTTATTGCTGAGGCGAAAGGAAAGTTCGGATTGAAGATAGTGATCCACACCGGAATTGTTAGCGATGATGTTGCTGAAAAGCTGGGGAAGGCTCGGGTCGATGCGGTGATGATCGATGTGATTGGCTCTGACGAGACCATTCATGAAGTATACGGGCTGAACCGCAAGGTGGAGGACTACGATGCTTCGTTGGCCGCGTTGGAAAGGGAAGGCGTGCCTACGGTTCCCCACATTCTGGTAGGGCTCCACTACGGGAAACTGAAGGGAGAGCTTGAAGCCCTCAAGATGGCGGCGCGTCACAGGCCTTCCGCGGTCATAGTGATTGGGTTGACGCCCTTGAGAGGGACTCCTATGGAGTTTTGTTCTCCGGCTTCTCCGAGAGATGTTGTGTTTGTGATCACGGAGGCCCGGAGGTTGATGCCTCAGACCCCTGTGGCGTTGGGATGTGCCAGGCCGAAAGGAAGGCTCCGGAAAGAGATGGATGTGTTGGCGGTGCACGCGGGGGTGAACGCGATAGCTTATCCAGATCCTAGGGCTGTGGAAGTGGCGCAGGGTCTTTCTCTTGACTATGATTATTCGGGCCTTTGCTGCTCTCAGATACATGAGGATCTTGCGGTTCGATGGAAGGCAGAAAAGTAGTTGCATGATTGCACCTCTAATTCTTGATCAGGTTCGTGAAGCTTGGCCTTCTGCTGCAAGGGATAACTGCTTTAGCGGAATGACCGTGAGATAGTAGGCTGGGGCAGTCTGTATGGCGAGAATCAGGTTCGAGCCGACCGAGTACTACAGTCGCCAGGTGGCTTTGAAGGAGATTGGCAGGCAAGGCCAGGATCGCTTAAAGAAGTCAAGGGTTGCGGTGGTTGGCGTGGGTGGCATTGGAACCGTTTCTGCGCTTTATCTGACGTTGGCTGGTGTCGGAGAGCTGATTCTTGTCGACCAAGACACTGTCGAGCTTCATAATCTTCACCGGCAGATTTTGTTCACGGCTGAGGATCTGATGCTGCCGAAGGCTGAGATGGCTGCCAAGAGGCTTTTGCAGGTAAATCCTGACGTGAAGGTTCTGTCGGTTTCAGACAACTTGAGAGAGGACAACGTGGAACAGATCTTGAAGGATGTCGACCTAGTTGTCGATGGCCTTGACAACATGCGGACCAGGTATGTTATCAACTCCTACTGCTCACGGTTCGGCATTCCATACGTGTTTGGAGGCGCCATTGCGATGGAGGGCAACGTGTCTGTCTTTCATCCTCCAGAGACACCTTGCTTGGCGTGTGTGTTGCCGTCGGTCGATGACCGGTACCTTCCTGGCTGTGACACCAGAGGGGTTCTGGGAGCTACTGCAGGAATAGTTGGGTCCATCCAAGCGATGGAGGCGATCAAGGTGCTTGTAGGCGTAGAGGATACACTGAAAGGTAGACTTCTGGTATGCGACTTCAGAAGGATGGAGTTCGAGAAGATCTCGATCTTCAGAAGGCAGGATTGTGGTGTCTGCGGAGAGAAACCTGCAGCTAGGATCAAGCAGCCTGACAGGTTGGTTTGGCTTTGCGGAGGAGATACGGTGAACGTGAATCCCTCCAAGGCCCTGAGTCTTGATTTTGAGAAGACAATGGATAGAGTGCGGGCGAGGTTCGAGGCCTTGGCAAGTTCTCAGATGGTGATCGTTTTCAGATATGTCGGGTTGGAAGTG
>Ga0315277_10007514_pt1 | contig 14139 bp, 13 predicted proteins | sample YL17G05_15_MG_FD_203695 | JGI IMG/M metagenome (GOLD analysis project Ga0315277, IMG submission 203695) | Sediment microbial communities from Yellowstone Lake, YNP, Wyoming, USA - YL17G05_15 | ecosystem: Environmental > Aquatic > Freshwater > Lake > Sediment | place: USA: Wyoming | collected... | reverse complement strand
ACAGATTATACTGGGTGGTCCAATATGTCGTTAGACGGATGGTCGATATGGGCAGATTAAGAGACTTTCTGAAGCGAATCACGGGTATTTCCACGCCTCTTGGTGGTTTCACATGGATACCACCTAGCGAAAAAGCCGTTGCCTCTACTAAGCAGAATGACAGCATCAGTAAGTTTAGCGATGGTGACTGGATTACAGCGGGCATAGTGGGCCCAGAAAGAGCTGTCTCTGTTTTGCAAAGGATTGCGACGTCAACCAAGTTCCGTAAGCACACAAATCGGCAGAATCGCATCGACAAGATATACTCGGCTGTTACCCAAGAGAGCACATCGCTTCTTCGTCGCTATGAAGCTGGTGGCAAAACAGATGAAGTTCGGTGCGAGTGCTGTATCGCCAAGATAACTGCGGATATTCTCGACCGCGAGATGACCGAGTACAAATGGAGACTCCATCAGGAACCCGATACCGACCCTGTTGACGTTCTCAATGGTATCATTCGAGATCTGAAGCTGGAGCATACAATGAAGTAGTTTTGATAGCTGTGAGGAAGGAAGCTGGAACGGTATACTGGTTTTCTTTCTCTGGCGGAATGACCTGCGTTCTATCTGAGAAAATTACCGATTCCTTCTGTGAGCGCTTCCGCCAGACGATTCTGAAAGGAGCTATCCCTCAAAAGCCCTGCCTCCTGGTAATTCGACAGATACCCCAATTCGACTAAAACTGCTGGCCCTTCTGTGTAAATCAGGACCTTGTAATCTGCCTCTCGCACCCCCTGCTTGTCTATGCCTGTCTTTGCCATTGCTCCTGCGATCGCTTCTGCCGCCTGGCGGGATGCCCGCGAACCGGACCATGCTACATATATCGTGAAACCCTGTTTTGAGCTTCTCTCCATTGAGTCGCAGTGGATGCTCACAAATAGTTGAGCGTTATTTCTGTTGGCTATCGCCGCTCGCTCCTCAAGCTCGATAAATTCGTCGCCTTCCCGCGTCATTATCACTTTCAGCCCTCTTTGTCTAAGCAGCGAAGCCGTTTTCCTGGCAACCGACAGGTTGACCGTTTTCTCGTAGAAACCCAGACAGCTTATGGCACCGACATCTTTACCTCCGTGCCCTGCGTCAATAACAACGCAGCCGGACAATTTGCCTGGATATGCCGGCGAGATGGTGGGGTGCACGGCTACTCCCATCGCCGCACGTATCCGGGCTGCAAGTGATTCTAATACATAAACGCTGTCGCCTGTCCTGTCGATTCTGCCGGTTTCGCCGATTGGTTTTGTATTAACATAAACCTGTCCGCCCGAGTAGGTAAAAATCAGCACTGTGTTGCTTGAATTTTTGAGTGCAACATGGGTGTCGGCAATATCCGTAACCTTTAGGCCGAGCCGTTCAGCAAGTTGATAGACGCTGATGGTCTTTTCGGGAGTAACTATCAAGCCCTCACTTGGGGTGGTTACCTGCGGCTGTTGACAGCCCGCAATTGCAAAGCTGACCAGCAACGACAAGATTGTTAATTTGAATCGCATATACATTAAAGGATTTTATCGGTCGATTACTACCTTTTACTTTTGTTTTTTTCTCTTTCGACTTCACCCAGGACAAGCTTTTTACTTATGTCCTAACTTTTTCTGCCCTTGACGTTATACTTCAAAATTCGGTATTCATTATTCGATATTCGAAATTCTCAAATCTTCAACTGCACCCTGGACACAGACCCTCAAGCCGGACCTCCTGACGGCGAATGATAAAGCCCTTATGCGGACTCTTTGCCATAGGCAGTGACATTTCCGTCAAGCAGTGCGTGACCCCGCAGCTTGTGCAGGTAAAGTGAGGATGACACTGGCTTTCGCTGCACCTGTTGGCCAGTTCGAAATGCCACGCCCTCTCTTCCATAAAGGCCTTATGTACCACCCCGACCTTAAATAAGCTCCCTAAAGTGCGGTAAATAGTAACTTTATCAAAGCGATTTTTGCCTAATCTTTTTGCAATCTCGTCCTGACTGAGCGGCCTGTCTGCCGCTGTCAGGATCTTCAGTATCGCCACTCTGCAGTCGGTGCAGTAAAGCCTCGCCGCCTTCAGGATTTTGCGCGCCCTTGAGTCTAAATTTGCTTTCATTGTTTCACCGTAAAGGTTTAGTGATGAACGTGCGGCGAAATCACTTGGGCTTTGACAAACAGCATTGGAAAGACTATATCGCTGAAACAACACGGCAGCCACACCGCTATAAAAAGAACTATAAACATTCCAACAGCGTTCAGGATGGTTACCTCACTGTGCAGGTTCATCATAATATGGGCCGCCGATGCCCACGTGCTTACCAGTATATGCCCTGCGTGCGGAAGTTTTGTGCGTGGCAGAAAATGTGCTATCAGTATCCCCAGTATCGCCGCCGGATTAACGATATACCATTCCTCGATGAAGCCAATGTGAATTTTCGGCTCGTAATGCTGTGCCGGTTCTGCCGTAACTTTATTTGTATGCAACCCGCCGTGCACCTGTGCCTCGGTTGGGATTGCTACGCCGAGGATACTTTCGCCGAAGAAAGGAATGATAGAATCGCTCAAAGTCGCCACGCCTATCGACCCGAAGTATCCGATAAGCAGCACTATGATAAGGCCCTTTGTTTTTTCGTGCAGCCGAAATAGTGACGCGGTTACTATTGCCGAGAGCACCACATGTGTCGGGTGAAACACATAGAACAGACGATAGGATGTCTGCCCTGAGAGATTTCTAAAAAGCAGCATCATTGCGATACCCGTCAAAGCCCCGAACAGCGTAAATGGTGCGTGGGCCTTGAGTTCTATTAGAATGTTTGCAAGCCGACTTCTCATTTTTGCTTCCTGTGCTTCAGACCTTTTCGCTTGGTTTGTCATTCCCGCGAAGGCGGGAATCCATTTCTTTTCTTTCATCAATCGGTATCTAATTTGGCAGCTTTCTACTGTAATTAGTATGAACATACTTATTATATTAAATTTGCAAATTAGTTGCAAATATTTTTTACGATTTTTTCGCCTTACCCTGACTGACCAACCCTCATTGACACCTATTTCCCGAGAGACACTATTTGGTGTCTAAAAAGCGTTGCAGTTCCCACCCTGTTTATGTAAATTAGTGTCTCCGCCTGTCGGCAGCTCGTCGATGGGCAAAAAGTGGATTGCAGAATACACAGAGAATAGCTAAAAACGCGATGAAAATCCTGAGAACAGTATTGGACATTGGCCAGATAAAGAAAGGCTGCGTCCTGACCATCGGCAATTTCGATGGCTTCCATATCGGCCATCAGGCAATTCTTACGACTGCCAAGAAGGCCTCATCGCAAACGAAAACCGACTTGGTGGTTATGACCTTCGAACCGCATCCGCTCGCTGTCTTGCGCCCGCAAAAAAGCCCCGGCATCCTGACATCGCTGCCTTTGAAAAAGCATATTCTCGCCGAATTCGGGGTTGATTATCTTTTTATAGTTAGGACCACTCGCTGCCTTCTGGACCTTCCGCCTCCGGATTTTGTCCGGCAATTCCTGGTTAAATATATGCAACCCGGCGTGGTGGTCGAGGGCGAAAGCTTCAACTTCGGCCTCAACCGTTCCGGCAGCGTTCATACACTGCAAAAGTTGGGGACAGGTTGTGGCTTTGAAGTGGTTATGGTTAAAGCAAAGGAAATCAAGCTCTCAACCGGCAAGTTTGTGAAAGTCTCCAGCACGATTATTCGCAACCTGGTCGCAAATGGCAGGGTAGCCGATGCCGCCGTTGCGTTGGGCAGGCCTTATCGGCTCGTTGAAAGAATTGTCCCTGGCCACGGCAGAGGAAGAAAACTCGGCTTTCCGACAGCCAATATGAAACCGCCCCGGCAGCTTATCCCCGCCGAAGGCGTCTATGCCGGCTTTGTCGAAGTTGCAGATACTCGGCAGCAGCTTCTCTCATCCAGCCGGAAAATCCCCGCCGCCTTTAGTATCGGCAGGCCGCTTATGTTCGCAGATGACAGGTCCTTGTTGATAGAGGCACATTTATTGATGGAAAACGTAGGCCGACTCTATGACAAGTGGCTCGCTATGGACTTTGTCGAGCGAATCCGCAGCCAGAAAAGATTCAAAACGCCCAAAGACCTTTCCATCCAAATCGCCAAAGACTGCGAAAAGATAAAACGAATCTTGGCGACAGATGCCAGCGGTTGAAATATATGTATAAATCTTTCGTGATGCGGTTACTGTTGAATCAGGTAGGCAAATTCGTATAATTCGGTATATGAATCAAACAGACACAAGCCCGGAAGCCCAGCAGATTTTGCTCGATATATATCGCAAAATGTCGCCCGCCGTTAAGGTCAGGCGGATTTTTGACACCTATCAGACTGGCAAAATGCTCGCAATGGCAGGATTGAGACAGTTACACCCCAACGCCACTGAAAAGCAAATTTGGCTCCTCTGGGCCAAGCGCCACCTCGGGGAGAAACTGTTTAACGAAGTTTACGGAACCGTGCCCGATGACTAATCCTCAGGAACTGACAATTTTAGAAGGTTTCACCAATATTCTTGAGCGATTAGGCATCGATTACGCCGTAGGCGGCTCGATAGCAAGCTCAATATACGGTAAGGTTCGCTTTACTCAAGACGCTGATATAACCGTCGAACCATTTATGAGTCGGGCAGAGAAACTTTTCGAATTGCTGAAGCCCCAATATTATATTAGTAAGGAAGCAATGTATCGGGATCTGAGGCAACACAGCAGTTTTAACATCATTCATCTGGGGTCCGCCTTTAAGATAGATATATTCGTTCGCAAAGACACGCCTTTTGAAAAGCAGTTAATGTCCCGCCGAAGGTTATTAAAGCTTTCTGATTCGCTGGAAAAACCATTTTCGGTAGTTTCTCCGGAGGATATTATCCTGTTAAAGCTGCAGTGGTATCGTGATACCGGTCTTGGTTCAGAGCACCAATGGGATGATGTTATCGGCGTATTGAAAGTTCAGGTAGATAATCTTGACTTCGAATATCTAAAGAAATGGTCTGGCATACTGAGGGTAAATGACCTGCTGGAAAAAGCCATGTCCGAAACCGGATAGTCTTCAGCAATTTGTGATTTTAAGGCAAAGCGAATCTTGGCGACGGAGGCATGCAATTGACATACAGTAAACATGTGAATCTCTCGTAAGGCGGTCATTAAGGACATATACTTTTCCCGGGTATTTCCCGAAAAGAAAAAAGGGGTAATTCAGAATGAAAGAACATCTAACAGGTCTGATAGCCGCACCTCATACACCTATGCATCAGGATGGCAGTCTGAACCTTGCTGTGGTTGATAGACAGGTCCAATGCTTGATAAACAACGGCATCAAAGCAGCATTTATATGCGGCTCGACAGGAGAAGGAATATCGCTAAGCACAAATGAGCGAATGCAGGTGGCGGAGAAGTGGAAGGCCGCGGTGGGGGACCTCTTGCCGATATTGGTGCATGTGGGTCATCACTGCCTGATAGAGGCCAAAATTCTTGCCGAGCATGCAGAAAAACAAATCGCAGCCCGTGCAATAGCTGCAATAGCACCGAGTTATTTTAAGCCCAAAAGCATCGATGATTTAGTTTTGTTTTGTGCCGGGGTCGCTTCTGCAGCACCCCAAACCCCATTTTATTATTACCATCAGCCGGCAAACAGCGGCGTATGCTTTCCTATGGTGGATTTTTTAAGGATTGCCGCAGACAAAATTCCGAACCTCGCGGGATTAAAATACACTCATGGAGACCTGGTTGATTTCGGGCGATGCCTTGATTTTGAGGGCGGCAGATTCAATATACTTATTGGTCAGGATGAAAATCTGCTGGCTGCTTTGGCTCTGGGTGCTCGCGGTGCCATCGGTGGTACCTATAGTTTTGCCGCTCCGCTTTATCAGCGTATCATTAAGGCATACGAGGCCGGCGATATGTCTGCGGCGCAAAAAGAACAATCTCTCGCCAGAGAGCTTGCTGCCGTTATGGGTAAATTCGGTGATGCCCCGGCAATGAAGGCCGCTATGAAAATAATCGGCATCGATTGTGGGCCGTGTCGTCTTCCTTGGCGAAGCCTTTCAGACAGGGAATATCACCAGCTTTGGGCCGAACTGGAACGAATCGGCTTTTTCAGTTATTGCTCAAAGGTTAGTACATAGTCACTTCCCCGTTAGAAATACGGCAGATTTCTAACGGGGCGTGCCGAGGATTTTCAGTGGTTGTCTGATGACGGGAAAGGCCTTTGTTGTTATCTGCGGGTCGTAGAAATCGCCGGTTACTTCCATTTGGATAACAGCCTGGCCGAGATTTTCGGTAAGTGACTGCAAAACTGAAGGGTCGGCGGTGGCAAGACGGCGGCCTCTGGCAGTCAGAACCAAATCGACATTGTGGCTGGGAAGATTCATCCATCCTGAACCATAAAAGGCAAGGGCTTTGCCGGACAGGTCAAGCTTCCTGAAAAACAGACGCTCGCCTTTGATGTAAGAATCAACGAGCATCCGGTCAAAGGCAAAATCCTTTGGCTCCGTCAGTTTCAGCACCTGCAGGAGCTTGCCGAGTGGCGAGAGCTGGCCGACTTTCATATCACTTATTGCCAGCCGGCATATACCGATGCGAGAAGAGCTATCATTGCTGCCGGTGCTGAGGGTAAGTTCGCCGCCCATTTTACCGCTGGTATGTTCGGCGTCCGGAGTTTGCTTTAGCTTTGTGTCGGAAAGAAATTGCTTGAGGTCAACATTGTCGAAAGCAATCTGCAGCAGATACTGCAGAGTGGCGGCTGTGGGTTTCTTGAGTTCAAGTCTGCCTGTCAGCTTGCCGCCGTAACAATCGGCGATTAAGTTTTTAGTCGCCCAATCGCGCAGGTTGGGGTCATAACAAATGTCAGCTTTCAGGCTGGTTATGGATTTGTCCCGAATGCTGAGAGTATCTGCAAGAAGACTCGCCTGGCCATTACAGAGGCCGACACCGGTTTTATACAAAGCTTTTGCTTTCAATACTGCCTCTAGTTCGGCCCTGGCAGCAGATACCTTAAAACTACAGCCCTTAAATCTGGCAGCACCGGTGAGGTCAATGTATTTTTCGCCGTCGTCCGCATTAAAGACGCTTATATTTTCTAAATCCAAATCGAAGCAGCCTGTGGGCGAAAAGCTGCGATAAAAAGGCTGAACCCCTTGCGGTAAGGCAATACCGAGTTGCTCGTCGAAGAAAATATCTTTTGCGGAAAGTTGAAATACTGCATTATCGAAGATGTTATCAGCTAACGATATTTGGCCGCTCAGTTTTATGGTTGAAGTGTTGGCCGACATCAGGACGTTATCGGCTGGGGTCGCAGTAATATTCTGGAGCTTGATAGTGTCGCTTGTTATGGTTAAGGTGCCGGTAACATCCTTCAGCGGGTAGGGAAACCGCTTAAAATTGATACTATCACCCAGGCAATCCACGGTTATCCTGTAAGTCGGATGAGTCGTATTGCCGGCGTTGTTTAACTTCATGCTGAGATTTACTTTGCCATTCGGCTGAAGCTGCGAAACAATTTTTTTCAGCGACTGCGGCACTAAAGCGAACAAATCATCGTTTAACTGCGTCTCTCTGATGTTTACCGACAAATTATAGCGGAACTGCTTGACTTGCTGTCCTGGCTGGATTCGCCCCGTCAGGGAAAGTGAACCCTGGTTATACCGGCCGCTAAAGTTTTTGACATCTATCAAATCAGGGGTAAAAACGGCACTCGCTGATATATCGCAGATGCAGCTCGGAAACTTGTTCGACCTCAAGGAAGCATTTTTGAAAAACAAGTCAGCGGTATAATTTGCAGGGCCGGAATTCTGCTCGGATGTTGAAGCGTTTATGCGGCCATCGACCAAACCGGTGAGGTCAAATTGACTGCATAGATGCCTTTCCCTGTCCGGTAAGGCCTGCATTAGTGTCGAATCCAGCGGAATATTATTTACGTCAATTAAGATATTATATATTGACTTATCGTCATTGCGGGTCGTTACTTTGCCATTCAGGGTAATCTTTTGCAAGTTCACCTGCGAAACCACATCGCAAACAATTATAGTGCTCCCATCAAAAAAGAGCGAACCTTCAAGGTTCTTTAATGGATAGGGGAAATGCCGGTATAGTGCCTCGGCGCCGAGCAGCTCGACCGCCAGGGTCTCTTCGCTATCGGTTTGTGACAGCCGGCTAATCTGGTAATCTATGGCTGCCAGACCACGCGGAGAAAAAGCTGACCAGAGTTCTTTCTGCTTTATGCTCATTGCATCGTAGAGGTCATTATCCAGAGCCATATTGTTACTTGTAACGCGGATTTGGTATTTCCGGTCCGGGCCGAAGTCGCGGGTCCAGCCATTAAAAACAAGTTCAGTATTGCTGTGTTTGCCGGCAAGGTTATTAAATGTCACGCTGTCATTGGTGAAATCCACCTGGCCGGTTAATCGCTCTACCGAGTAAGGGAACCTGTAGTAGCAAATCGCGACATCCTTACAATGGACTTTGCCGGACAACAAGCTTTCACTGGGCCGGTTCAAATCGCCTGAAACATCAAGGTCTAAATCAATTCGCCCCCAGGGCTGGTAACGGCTGAAGAATTTTTGCAAAGCAGTAAATGAGTCGGACTTTTCCAGAAAAGATGGTCCGACTAATGCGAATCTGTCTAAGCTGGCCCCCGCTGCTTCTTTACGAAGTAAAGAGCGGGGGTTAGTTTGCAAATCTTTTATTCTTAACTTCAGCGAAAAAGTTCTGTTGTGGTCATACTTAAGTTCAGCCGCTAAATGGTCTATTACCCACGCCGTTTCGAGCGCAGGTATGTCTGTAGAGGAAACTCCGCCTGTAATTACAATGGTGCCTGGTTTCCAGTATCCCGTCAGGCGGCTTTTGCCGTAACCGCTGGCCAGCTTAGCTGTCGATATTTCGAAGCCGTAGCCATCCTGTGTTTCTTTGTCAAATCCAAAGCTTGCGGTCAGAGGCGCCTCGGCAGCGACCTTTATCTGGCCGTTCGAGATTTTACTATATTGTAGCATTCCTCCCTCCAGAACGATAAGAGGCATCTCGCCGGAACCGCCGCCTTTGGGCACCTTGATTTTAAGTGCGGATAAATTCCACAGGCACCTGTCTATGTCGTACCGGGCGTTGAAGACAAAATCATTGACACTTATTACCTTCAGCCGTGGCCGCAGCAGTAATAAGCTGCCTAATCTGAAGCGTCCCCATAGGGTCTCTGCCTTCAATATAAAATCGTCGCCGCCTTGTTTCTCGTAAGGACTGACTACAAGGTTTTTAATAAAGACCGAGCCATTGGTGTGGAAATCGATTGATTCGGCCTTGATTTTCGTGCCGGTCAGCTCCGCAATCTGACCTACGGCGATGCGGCACAATGCCCGGCCACCCAGAATGAAACCGACCCATAGAACGGCAGCCAAAACCAAAGCCGCAAGAAAGCAGCGAAAGATTCTTTTAGTGGTTATAGCCATGGTAGCAGAATCTCCGATTTTCGATCCGAAGGCGGGTGAAAATTGGCAATCGACAATCGGCAATCGTCAATAATATTTTGTGCACTTTCTTATCGCCTTATCCGCAATATCACGGCGGCAATAAGCCCCTTCAAATTTTATTTTATCCACCGCCTCGTATGCTCTTGCTTTAGCATCTGCAATCGTTTGTCCGAGGGCGGTTACGCCCAGAACTCTGCCGCCGTCGGTAACGATATCTCCGTTTTGGCTTTTGGTGCCTGCGTGAAATACGATAACATCTTCAATCTGCTGTGCCTCCTGTAGTCCGATTATTTTCTTGCCCTTCTGGTAATCGCCCGGATAACCACCCGATGCCATCACGACGCAAACTGCCGGTCGCTCGTCCCACCTGAGTGTAATATCTTCCAGCGTGCCGTCACAGACGGCCAAACAAACCTGCAGCAGGTCGCTTTTTAGCCGCATAAGTATCGGCTGTGTTTCGGGGTCGCCGAAACGCACGTTGAATTCGAGCACCCTCGGCCCGCCGGGAGTAATCATAATACCGGCATAAAGAACGCCTTTATAGGGAGTGCCGTTGCGATTCATACTATCCACAACCGGCACGAGGATTTCGCGGGTAATCTGATTCATCAGTTCATCGGTAACAACCGGCGCAGGGCTGTAAGCGCCCATTCCGCCGGTGTTGGGCCCAGTGTCGCCATCGCCGATGGGCTTATGGTCCTGCGAGGATTCCATAACGTAGATATTTCGACCGTCCACAAAGGCCAGTATTGACGCTTCTTCGCCGAGGAGTTTGTCCTCGACAATGATTCTGTTGCCTGCCGGGCCGAATATCTTGTCGCGCATTATTTTTTCAGCCGCCAGAATGCCGTCAGCGGGGTCATCGCAGACAAAGACGCCTTTACCTTTTGCAAGTCCTGCCGCCTTTACCACCACGGCTTCATCCCTGCTTGCGATATATGCTTTGGCGTCGCTGAATCTGTCGAAGATTCTGCCCTCAGCGGTTGCAATGGAGCCGGAGCGCATAAGCTGCTTTGCAAATGCCTTGTCGGCCTCGAGCTGTGCGGCTTCTCGAGTGGGGCCAAATGCCTTTATGCCGGCAGATTCAAACGCATCCACGGCCCCTGCTGCAAGCGGGTCTTCCGGACCGACCACAACAAGACCCACTTTGTCTTGACGTGCAAAATCCAACAGCTTCGCTGTATCTTCCGGCTTGATAGGGATATTTTGCCCGCATTGCGCCGTGCCTGGATTGCCCGGTGCGATATAGAGCTTGTCTATGTCTTTGGACTGAGCCAGTTTCCAGGCGATTGCATGCTCACGCCCGCCATTACCGATTAAAAGCACATTCATTCGCAAAACCCCGAATTTAGTCGTTAGTATTTCAGCAATCTGTGATATATTCCTGCGGCCAACAGGAACAAAAAAGCCAGCCCTGCCCACATTAACGCTATACCCGAGATGTTTTTAGAACTAATGTTTTCGGCAAGCTGTTTGCCGCTCATTATGCACACTATCAGGACGGCAGCGGGGATGCAACTGACACCGAAGGCGCTGAGCAGGTGTCCGCCCTTTTTAATAATGCCCAGGCCTATGCCTATCAGTATCATCGACACGCATCCTATTCCGAACACCAGCCGAGAATGTATCTCAGAATCTATTTGAACCAATGTTCTCTGTATTGTCCGCCGGAGCTTGTTCTGCAGAGCCGTCAGTTCGGGACTCGGGTCTTTCCGAAGTGGTACGCCAAAGGCGGGCGAGACCAATCTTTCAACTTTCAGCAAACCATCTTCCGTCTGAAACCGGCTTATTACAGAGTCCACGGCGTTGGGTAGAATCAAGCCGCGTATGACGTGCCGCATCCTCAAATCCCCCGTCTCTTCGACTCTGGCATTGTAAATATCCATAGTCAAAGTCGGTGCAAGCTCATCGCCCTCAATGTACAGCGACGCCTTTCCATTTTTAGCGGTTCGGAGGGTGCACCTGCCTCTGGGGGGCTGCTTTGTGGCGGCATCAGACTCGGCCACCATAATATCTCCGGACAACTCGACTTTTTTCTCGCTTACGGTGACGTTACTTGCGGTAAATTCAACTAACTTTTCGCCGCTGTGAAGTTTGTAGCCCGCCAGGGGTGCCGAGGGCGAGTTAGTATCATTAACTATTTGAGATGCAATATCCTGGGCCAACAGTTCCGTGGTAAATTGCGCGTAGGTCTCACGTGCCAGCTTTGCAATCGGGTAGAAACGCATCGGGTCGGACTTTATCCTTTTCATTTCGTCGATTTTCTTGAACTTTATGTCGTCACTTAAAAGCGAGCCGAACTCCGTCGTTACCGACAGATACTCTGCATAGAACCACGCCTGGTCCTCCGGGCCCATCTGGTCTGTCTTATACGCTGTTATCTGCACTTCGTTGAACCTGTCGGAGGGATTGAAGGTTACTTTGGCGCTCTGGGCGGTAATAATCTTTTTTATTCCGTCTTTTTTTACCTCGGTGACGACCACGCCGAAAAGGGTATTATTTTGCGGGTTGGCGTAGTCGGCATAAATCAGGTAGCGGCCATCGGGGGGCAGTTTGTAATATGGTTTTCGCTGCACATTGCGGAAAAGTATCTGTTTTGCATCGGCTTTGAGAGATTTTTCCGCCAGGTGGACGAAGACGGGCATTATGTGGAAGCTCAAAATCAGATTGCAAATTGCCACGATAATCGCCAGTGCCAGGCCCGGATAGACCAGAGTCAACAAGCTTATGCCGCTTGCCCTGGAGGCGTCAAGCTCATTGTCGCCGGCAAGCCGGCCATAGACCAGAGCCCCTGCAAACAAAGCGGCCATCGGCAACACGAAGGTCAGCGTTATCGGCAGAAAGTAGAGCATAAGATGAAGCACCTGCCGGGGCCCGACGCCGTATTCCTGGACCGGCCGCAGGATACTGCCCAGACTTAAAATCACCGTCAGGGCCAGCACCGCTGGCACAAAAACCTTGATAAGCTCGCGAAATATGTATCTTTGCAGTGTAAAAATCATAGTTTCGTAGTGCGTAGTGCGTTATGCGAAAAGACGTACAATACCTAATACGATATACGCAAGATGAGATTACTTTGCAACAAAATTCCCCAACCGGCTTATCAATACCATGCAGATGTGTGCGATTGACCGTTTGGTAGTAGGGCGGTTTGACAGTTGGATGGTTCGACTGCGATGTCAGCGCCGACGTTCAAATATGTTGCTTCCTTGCTGCCCCGACAGGTTGGGACAAAACGGCGGGGGTCAGGGCATCAAAGCTGCACTTAGTGCATTCAAGGCAGCGGATACAACGCAGGTCGTTAGGGCTTTTTTCCGGCTCTATGTTGTATTTACAGAAATTATGGCACTGGAGACATTTGGTGCACTTGTCGGTATTGAACCGTATGAAGAAAGCGGAGATGCGATTGAACAGCGAAAATATGGCACCGAGGGGACACAGGACTCTGCACCAGGGTCTTCTCGTAAAGAAAATAGCGACAAGAAACAGGACAAGGATTGTTAGTTTAAGTGCGTTCGGCCAGACAATCTGCTGACCTGCGAGGGCCTGTTTGGCCATATCAGGGACGGCCTTTTCTAATGCGCCGGCGGGACAGACGCGGCAGATAAAGAGCGGATGTCCCTCACCCAAAAAATAGGGGATAGCCAGCACTGTGCCGATAAGCACTACATAGCGGAGATGTCCGGTCCATTTTGGCAGGTGAAACTTAGGGGTTGGAACTTTAGCGGCCAGGTCCTGCAAAAGGCCGAAAGGGCAGACCCAGCCGCATATAAGCGAACCGAATAAAGCCCCAACCACAACAAGGAATCCGACCGCCACAAATGGGAAAATATGAATTGCGCTGAACTGGGCGATGACGCCGATAGGGCAGGCGAAGGTCGCCAGAGGACAGGCGTAACAATGAAAGACAGGGCCGCACATATTATGTAATCGCAGGCCAATAGGGTCGAGCCAGACCAGAAGGAAAGCCGCCTGTATCCAGGTTCGTTTGGGAAGGAGCTTTGCAGCAAGATTACTTAATCTGGTTTTTTCGACCATGGCCACCACGGTCTGCTTTTAACCGCCTCAGGTCGGGCAGGCCTGAGGTGCCTTGCCTGTGTATGTTTGTCTGAGATTGCCGGAGGTATCCCGCGTTACGCCGCCTATCGAAACCTCTTTAATAAGAGCAGGTTCGGATTTGGCGAACACAGTGGAATCGTCCTGCTGGGCCCAGACATTTGTGAAATGAAAAAATATCCCGTAAGCAAAGAGAGCTACTCCGAACAGGGCGAGCACGCAGAAAATGACAATTTTTGTTTTTTTACCCGTCAAATCCATATCAATACACAGTGTTAATCGGTGTAAATCAGTGTCTAATTTTTTTTTGGTTGCGGCCAAAGGCCGCGCCAGGTAAATCTGTGTCTCTAAATATATCGGCAAATACGCTTTTTGCGGATAGTTTGTTCCGAAAATAATCAAAAATGGCGGAGGCGAATGGGAATCGAACCCACCCGGGACCTTTTAGACCCCGCGCTGGTTTTGAAGACCAGGAGCACCACCAGGCGCCCGTCACCTCCGCAATTATTTTTCAACCTTAAACATTATACCAGTTGAAGTGTCTCTCTGGCGAAATAAATATACACGAACTCTATAGGAAAACGTTATGAATTACTTAGTAAGGCATGCCCGATTCGG
>Ga0315277_10007513_pt1 | contig 14141 bp, 12 predicted proteins | sample YL17G05_15_MG_FD_203695 | JGI IMG/M metagenome (GOLD analysis project Ga0315277, IMG submission 203695) | Sediment microbial communities from Yellowstone Lake, YNP, Wyoming, USA - YL17G05_15 | ecosystem: Environmental > Aquatic > Freshwater > Lake > Sediment | place: USA: Wyoming | collected... | reverse complement strand
CATGTCGTCGAAGAAGATCTTATCCATTTCATAGTCATAGTGCTGCCCAGTATGAATGATTATCTCGTCAAACCTCTTGCGCAGCTCCCTTGAGACCGGAGCGAGCTTTATGAAGTTGGGTCTGGCCCCAACCACTGATGCAATCTTCATAACGTTCCTCACGCATCTTTTTATCAACAACTGTTCCTTTGCAGACGCTTGCTATAAAATGGCTCTCTGCAAAACTTTGGCATATTCGTGTGCAATATCTTGCCAGTCAAATCTCTTTGCGATTGCCGTGTAACTTATAGCATTTTGGCGTGCGCTTAACATACTATTCACTTGGGCCACAAAGCTTTCTCGGTTGTCATAATAAGCAATATCATTTCCGAGCAGTCTCTCCAGGGCGACCATGCGACTGGAGAGCACAGGCCGGCCGCAAGAGAGGTAGTTGAAGACCTTGCCACCGACGGTGTACTCGTTCTTCTTCATCATCTTCAGGGGATTGAGGCCGATGTCCATGGCCGAGATGTATCTGGAAAGCTCGGAGTACTTCACGGCTCCTGTGAAGACGATCCTGTCCGCCACCCCCAGCTCCTCGGCCATCTTCTTTATCAGGCTCCCATAATCCGTGAACAGCCCCGGTCCAACTACGAGCAGCGTGACATCCAGCCTGGGCAGCGCCTGCACCACAGTCTCCAGATCCACCCAGTGCTCTAAAGAGCCTACGTAGCCGAGGACGGTGCCTTTCAAGCCCAGGGATCTCTTGGCTTCCTCCATCGGCACGGGCCTGAGGACCCTCGTGTCCACACCGTTAGGAATCACGGTTATGTCTTTTACTCCCAGGCCATCGAGAAATTGAGAAAACTCATTGGTAACGGTTATGACCGAACGAGCATGGCGGAGATTGTATCTGGTGATGAAGCTGACAACACCTTTGACCAATCGCCCAAAGGCCGAGCCGGAGTAGTAAATGGATGCTGATTCCTCCAGGTGATCAAGATAGTCAAAGACCACCGGCGCGCCCGCAAAGTTGGCGGCAAATGAAGGCAGAATGTTGGTGGAGAGGACGACGTCTATGTCATGCTTTCTTACCACGTTCTTCATCTTCCAGAGGTGGTAGGGAAAGTTCAGCAGATAATAGAGCGATGGGTCTTCAACCTCCCTCCAGCTCGCTTCCACGAGCTGGCATTTCGTCTCCCTTGGCTCTTGGTTCTTGAACCTCAACAGGCCGAAGTGCAGCACATAAACCTCGTGCTCATCTGCCAGAGTATCGAAGATGAAGTTGAGCCGGTTGGGAACAGGATGCCTGATCCAGTCGGTGGTGGGTATTACTAATATCTTCATTTTGCCTTTCGTCTCGCTTTTTTAGTTCCTGCTATCTGCTCCTATAAAAGCTTGGGCTTTTTCCTTGTGCGCCATTCGTATATTTTATAAATCATGGACCGAAAAGATATAAAGCAAGTTCTGCTCCACATATCAGTTTGAGTTATCCTGGCAGTGATGGATTTGAAGGCAGTCATATTGGCGGCCGGAGAGGGCCGCAGGTGCAGGCCGCTTACCCAGACCAGATCCAAGGTCATGCTGCCCGTGGGCAATAAGCCCTTCATGGAGCATGTCATCCTGGCGCTGGCTGCAAATGGCGTTCGAGATCTCTACGTGGTGGTAGGATACCAGAAAGAGAGGGTGATGGACCACTTCGAGGATGGCCTTGATTTTGGTGTAAAGATCACCTATATCGAGCAAAATGAGCTCCTGGGAACAGCTCATGCCTTGCGCAAGGCCGAGCCATATGTGGACGGGGAGTTTCTGGTGGTCAATGGAGACAATCTCGTCGACTCCAGGGCGATCAATGAGCTGATATCGGCTCATGGGGAAAACGTAATACTGGCTACCCTCCGCTCGCATACAGGCGACTATGGAGTCCTGATGGTAGAACAGCAGAGGGTTATAGCCATAATCGAGAAGCCTGGAAGGCCCTGCGCTGGAATTCTCAATACTGGAGCTTACAAATTCAGCCCTGCCATCTTTGAAGAGCTCTCCAGGACGCCCATCTCCGAGCGCGGCTCTTACGAGCTTACTCAAACCATATCACAGATGATCGAGGACGGAAAGGAGATTGTGCCCTTAATCAGCAATGGCATATGGGCCGATGCCATCTTCGCCTGGGATCTCCTCAATGCCAACAGCCTGGCTCTGGGCATAAAGGACACCAGGATCTCGGGAGAGGTGGAAGAGGGCGCCAGGATCAGGGGGCCCGTGGAGATTGGCGAGGGCAGCATCGTCCGCTCCGGATCTTACCTGGTAGGGCCGATATCCCTCGGCAAGGACTGCGATATAGGTCCCAATGTGACCATCTTGCCATCCACTTCCGTGGGCGACTCGGTCCGAATAGGCTCCCACTCCGAGATTCGAAACAGCATCATCATGAGCGGAGCCAGGATTGGCTCGGGAACCATAATATCCGACTCCGTTTTGGGCGCAAGCTGCATGCTGGGCGACCATCTCGTCATTGAAACGGGCGCTTGCGTAACAGAGGTGGAAGAGGCGTTTTATAAAGCGGAGTTCGGTGCCATCCTGGCCGATGATGTAACCGCGGGAGGCAGAGTCCTGATAAGCCCTGGAACAATCGTGGGCACGGGCGCACGCATCGGCTCTGGAGCGACAATTCACGGCTGGATCGAGAGAGAGAGCAGGGTGATTTAGAGATGTGCGGAATAGTCGCATACATCGGCGATGAGAAGGCGGGGCCGATACTCTTTGATACGCTGAAACGGCTGGAGTATCGGGGTTACGATTCTGCAGGTGTGGCGGTCAAGTCCGATGGAGCGATTGAGGTCATCAAATCGGCCGGCCGGATAGCCGATCTGGAGAAGGTCTACATGGCCTTGGGCAGTCCTGGAGAGAGCATGGGCATAGGCCACACCCGCTGGGCGACACACGGGAGGCCCAGTGACAGGAATGCTCATCCCCACACATCCGGGGAGATCGCCATAGTGCATAACGGCATCATCGAGAATTACCTGGATCTAAGAGAGCTCCTCACGGAGATGGGCTACGAGTTCCAGTCCGAGACGGACAGCGAGGTCCTGGCGCATCTTATAAACTTCTACTACCAAGGCGATCTCCTCTGGGCCGTTTCCAGGGCCCTGGAGCGGGTGGAAGGCTCTTATGCCATAGCTGTCTTGGCGGCCAGCTCGCCTTACTTGGTCTGTGCCCGCAAGGACAGCCCCCTCGTGCTGGGCCGGGGCGAGAGCGCAACCTATGTGGCATCTGATGTGCCTGCGCTTCTTCCTTACACCAAAGACGTGATCCGCATGAAGGACGGCGAGATCGCTTGCGTCTATGATGATCGGGTCGAGCTGAGGGATCTGGCAGGCGTTCCCCACGCGGCTGTGGTCGAGCGCATCACCTGGGATGCAGACGCTGCGGAGCGGGGCGGCTATCCGCACTTCATGCTGAAGGAGATTCACGAGCAGCCGCGGGCCATTCGCGAGACCATTGCCGGCCGCATCTCGGAGATAAACGGTGATGTGCGGCTTTTCTTGGGCATGAGTGACGAGGAGACGGCAAGCCTGGAGCGGGTGACCATCATCGCCTGCGGCACATCCTATCATGCCGGTATGCTTGCCCGCTACCTCTTCCCCCGGGCGGCGGGGCTGCCGGTCGACGTGGAGGTGGCCTCCGAGTTCCAGCACCTCCAGGTCAGGCCCAAGACGCTGCTCTTGGGAATCACTCAGTCGGGGGAGACGGCCGACACCCTGATGGCCCTGAAGAAGGCTAAGACCTGCTGCATGCGGAGCCTGGCTGTAACCAACGTCGTCGGCAGCACAGTGACGGAGCTGGTGAACGCAACCATCTACACCCGCTGCGGGCCAGAGATCGGAGTGGCTGCGACCAAGACCTTCACCTCCCAGCTCGTGGCGCTCATTCTGCTTGCCGTGCGTCTGGGCCGCGCCCGCGGCCACCTGACCCCGGACCAGGCCAGGAAGATGCTCATCGAGCTCACCAAGCTTCCCGGGCTCGTGCAGAGGGTTTTGGAGAAGCGTGAGGAGATTCGGGAGATCGCTGAGGCCTATGCAGATGTAGGCTGCTACTTCTTCATCGGCAGGGACTATCTCTATCCCATCTCACTGGAGGGCGCTCTGAAGATGAAGGAGATCGCCTACATCCCCTCGGAGGGCTATGCTGGAGGCGAGCTCAAGCACGGGCCGCTGGCTCTGATTACCGATAATACACCGGTAGTGGCGCTAGCCACCTGCGGCAGGAAGATCCAGTCCAACATTAAGGAAGTTAGGGCCCGCGGCGCGGATGTAATTGCTCTGGCCTCAGAAGGTGACCCGGATATCGGCAAGGTGGCGAGTGTGGTGATTGAGCTGCCCGAGACCAGGCCGGTCTTCTCGGCGGTGCTCTGTACCGTGGTGGTGCAGCTTCTGGCATACTACACGGCCAACAAGCTCGGTCTGCCCATCGATAAGCCCAGGAATCTGGCGAAGTGTGTGACGGTGGAGTAGAGCTTGCGGATACTTGCAGCCTCAGCTGCAGATTTGTTCCAGAGCACGTAGATTGAGGATGATTCGCTCCATATTCAGGCCACGGCACTCCAGCGCCACCGTCTCGCATTCCACCTTCTCCAGACATCCCATCAATGCGCCTCCCAGTGGCTCCAGATGCAGATCTCTAATCCCGTCGTTCTCGTGAATATGCACCGCCAGGACGCGGTCTTTGACAGCTCTCAGGAAATCCTTTGCTTCAAAACCGAATCGTCTGGAGGCGATCTTGAGATGCCCCAGGTCCAGGAGCACCCCCACCTCCGGAAAGATCTCTTGAAACTTCACGAACTCCTCCGGCCGGGTCATCATGTAGGCTTCATTCTTATGCTCCAGGTTTTCCAGAGCGACCTGCACGCCTCTGCTCCTGGCATAAGCCGATATCTCCTCTATCGATCTCGTGAACTTGCAAAAGGCGGCCTGGTAGGGGACCAGCTTCCTACCTGAGAGGTCGAAGTTCAGCCCCAAAGTCCTTTCTACCCTGAAGCCGGGGTGAAAGGAGTACAGCCCGCAGCCGAATCGACGGCAAAGGTCCATCGCCCTCTTGCAGACGGCCAGGCTTTTCTCTCTCACCTTCTCATCCTGGGCCGCCAGGTTCATGAGAAAGGGCTCGCGGGGAGGAGGAAAATAGTTATGAATTATAAAATTCGTTCCAGGATAATGGCCGAGGAGGCCAGCCAAGTTCTGGATATATTCCAGGCCGCCAGTCAACTCCACCTTCTCGATGCCATGGGCGCTGTAGACCTCCAGGATCTTTCGCAGGTTTCCGGTGCCCTTCAGGCACGAGGTTGAAACGTAGATCTCCGACATCCGGCGCTATCCTTTTTTCGGCTCCTGTCTTTGGTACGGCAGCCCTCTCGCTCTTTCGGCTTCCCTAAGTTGGCGGCCTCATACCACTCAATGGTCCTGGACAATCCTTCCTCCAGAGGCACCTTGGGTTCCCAGCCGAGGAGCTCTCTGGCTCTGGTTATCACCGGTCGCCTCCTCAAGGGATCATCCTTTGGAAGGGGATAATAGGCTATCTCCGAGCCAGATCCGGTCAGCTCCAGGACCTTCCTCGCCAGCTCCAGGATAGTGGTTTCTTTATCATTTCCTATGTTGATCACGCATCCCTTCGCGCTGTCCAGAGCAGCGAGCCTGAGCAGCCCCTCTATCTGATCTGTCAGGTAAGTGAAGCTCCTGGTCTGGCTGCCGTCTCCAAAGACCGTTATGATCTGGTTGTGCAGAGCCTGGTCCACAAACCTTGGAATAGCCCGGCCATAGATCCCGTCGAACCTCATCCTCGGGCCGTAAGTATTGAATATCCTGGCCGTTCTGGTGTCCAGACCGTACTGGTTTTTGTAGGCAGTTACATAGGCTTCCCCACATCTTTTAGCCTCATCGTAGCATCCCCTGGGGCCAAGGGCATTGACGTTGCCAAAATAGCTCTCTGGAGTCGGCACCACCTGCGGATTGCCATAGGTTTCGCTGGTCGAGGTGTAGAGTATCCTGGCATCATTAGCCCTGGCGATCTCCAGCGAGTTCATCAGCCCAATGGTGTTCGCCTTGAGGATCTCAATGGGGTAGTGTTCGAACTCGAAGGGCGAGGCCCTGCTGGCCATGTGAACCACCAGGTCCAGCTTCTCCTCGAAGGAGATGGGCTCGGAGATATCGTGCTCTATAAACCTGAACTTCTTTGACTCCAAGAGATGGGCGACGTTTGATCTCAAGCCGCTGGCCAGATTATCGATACATACAACCTCAGCTCCCTTGGAGACCAGCACATCGCACATCCAGGAGCCCAGGAAGCCTGCACCGCCTGTAATCAGAATCCTCTGCTCCTCGAAGGAAAGGTCTCCAAGATGCCTCTGTATTGCCTCTACCTCTCTTTTAAAGTCCCAAGCCACGATGATCCACTCTGCCCAAGCATTATTTCGTTTGCAAGCAGCGTCTTAAGAAACGCTTTGAGCTCCCCTGAAAACTCTTCTCGCTCCAGAGCCAGCTCGATGCTTGACTTCATCCAACCGAGCTTGTCCCCGATATCATACCGCCTGCATTTCGTTGCCAGGCCTATGGGCCGGTCCAGCCGCCGGAGGGCGTCTGTGAGCTGAACCTCTCCGCCGTGTCCGGGCTTGGTATCCCTCAGAAGGCCGAAGATCTCAGGGGTGAGGACATATCTGCCTATAGCCCCCAGGTTTGATGGTGCATCCTCGAGGCTCGGCTTTTCCACAATATCCCGGATCATATAGGCGCCATTCCCAAGTTCCACTCCATCGATGATGCCATAGTCCTTGATCTTCTCGTTCGCCACGGGCTCAACGGCGATGATGGATCCATGGTACTTTTCGAAGGCATCTATCATCTGACTGGTGCAGGTCTTCTCACCTTCATGAGGTATGGTGATGGTGTCGCCCAGGAGAACAGCAAAGGGCTCGCCATCGCAATGCTTCTCCGCATGGAGGATGGCATCGCCGAGGCCCCTCTGCTCCTTCTGCCGTATATAGTGCATATCCACCATCTTGGATAGGCTCTCCGTCTCCTCGAAAAGCCGCTTATTTCCGTTCTGCTTGAGCCGATACTCCAGCTCAAAGCAGGCGTCAAAATGATCCTCCAGGGCCCTCTTGCCCCGGCCGGTTATGATCAGGATATCATCTATGCCAGAGAGAGTCGCCTCCTCCACCACATACTGAATGACAGGCTTGTCCACCACTGGCAGCATCTCCTTGGGCTGGGCCTTAGTGAGGGGCAGAAACCTGGTTCCCAGGCCGGCTGCCGGTATTACGGCCTTCCTGACCTTTGATCGCGTCATTCTGTCACCTTAATTACTAGCAAATCATAATTAGTATGATATATACTTTTTCCCGAGCGCTTACCAGCATATCCCTTCAGCGTCCTTACATGATAAGACCCGCCTGGCGTCGATGATGACCCGCTCTTTCATGAGATCGAACTCTGTACAAAGCATCCCAAATTGCGGCCACTCCGTCATAACCAGGCACGCATCGGCTCCGTCAAGCGCCTCGGCAGCGCTTGAGAAGTAATCGATTTCAGGGAAGATCTTGCTCATGGAGGAGTTGGCCTTGGGATCGTAGGCTTTGACTATGGCACCCTTCTTCTTCAATTCCGCAATTACGGGTATAGATCTCGATTCCCTGGCGTCGTCGGTGTCATTCTTGAAGGCTAGCCCCAGCACGGCCACCCGTTTTCCGGCAAGATAACCTATCCGCTTCTCCAGGAGTTCGATTATGCGCATGGGCTGGCGTTCATTGATCTCCATCACGGCATTGAGCAGTATCGGGTCTTCGCCTACCTCTTTCGCCAGATGCCTCAGAGCTGATATATCCTTGGAAAAGCAGCTTCCTCCGAAGCCTGCCCCTGCATTAAGAAAAAAGGGATTGATCCTGTGATCCAAGCCCACGCCCTTCATCACCTCGTAGACGTCTATGCCCAAGCGTTTGCAGATATTCCCAATCTCGTTAGAGAAGGAGATCTTGGTGGCCAGGAAGGCATTGGAGGTGTACTTGATCATCTCGGCTGCGGTCAGGCTGGTCCTGATCAGAGGAGCCTCCAAGCCGCCATAGACTCCGGCAAAGACATCCCCTGCCTTCTGGTCCGAGCTTCCTACAACGATCCTATCGGGATTCATGAAGTCTTGAACCGCCAGACCTTCCCGAAGGAACTCCGGATTCATGACAAAGCCTATTTCTTGGAATATTCCTGAGTACTTCAGCACTGTAGGCTTAACCAGGTGCTCAGTTGTGCCTGGAGGGACGGTGCTCTTCACTGCCACAACGTGATAATCGTTGCATTTCTGAAGAGCGAGGCCGATCGACTTTGCTGCGGATACAATCATGGAAAGGTCAGCTTCTCCTCCTTTGCCCTGTGGAGTTCCCACGCAGATCAGAGCAACTTGCGAATGCTCTATGCTCTCGTAGTTTGGCCTGGCCCTCAATTCCCTGCCTACATGGGCTTTCAGAATCTCCTCCAATCCTTTCTCATATATGGGCGACTTTCCCTGGTTGATGGCCTCAACTTTCGCTGGATCTATCTCTATTAGATCGACTGTATGGCCGAGTTCTGAAAAGCATGCGGCCGATACCAGGCCGACGTATCCTCCGCCCACTACTGAGATTCTCATCCATATCACCGAATTCAAGACTCTTTCTTAAAGAAGGCACATGTCTATAAAAGTCTTTTCAAATTCAAAAATAAATATAGAATGACAATCCTGCGTTTTGCTCATCAATTAAGTGCCCGCTTCTTCAGATACAGGTAAACGGTTGCCAAGAGCACCATGGAGGCTGAGATCTGCCGCAGGGGCGGGACCTTGATGTGTCTCCTAAGCGAATCAGGTTTATATCTGCGCACCCAAGGTTGTGAAGGGACTCAATGCTCGCACCTTTGGGGCTCGGAACGCGCCTTCAGGCATGGGAGAGCTTTATTTATTCCGGCCAGCTCAACCCTGAGAGCAGGAGTGAGGATGACGATAATTGGCTAGACTAGCTCTGATAAATCCCTTAGATGATCGATCTTACTACCGCCCGGCTTACCCCAGCGTGGGCCTGGGTTACCTATCCAGCTTTCTGAAGTCAGGCGGCTTCGAGGTTCTGGCCCTGGATGCCAAGTTCGACGGCACAAGCCTTGACGAGGTGCGGCGAGAGCTCCTCGCTTTTCAGCCGGATATCCTGGGTTTCTCGGCCATGACCCACGAGATCACCAATGCGGCTCGCTGGGCCGAGGAGATAAAAAGGCTATTTCCCGGAGCGCTCGTTCTGATTGGCGGTGTCCACGCCACTGTGGCCGCAAAAAGAACGCTTGATGAGTTCCCAGTCTTCGATATCGCCGTGATGGGTGAAGGGGAGCAAACTCTGCTGGAGATTGCAAGGTCCGCAAGCCTGGGCCGGTGTTTGGACCCGGGGGCCATAAAATGCATAAGAGGCATCGCATGGAGGGAAGACGGCGAAGTAAGGGTCAACCCGCCCAGAGATTTGATCTTCGACCTGGACGCCCTCGCTTTTCCCACTTACGATCATATCAAAAGCGAGATCAGAGCATATCCCATCCTCTCCTCCCGAGGCTGCCCCAGCAAGTGCATATTCTGTTGCCGAATCCTCGGCGATCGGATCAGGACAAGATCGCCGCAAAACGTCGTGGATGAGATAAGGCTCGTGCAAAGCAAGCGCAGCCCCGAACTGATCGAGATCTGCGATGATACTTTTACCCTGCCGCCGTCGCGCGCTTTCGAGATCTGCGATCTGCTGATCCGGGAGGGGCTCCACGAGAAGATCCGCTGGTTTGCCCTCTCCAGAGTGAACGGCGTTGACCTGGAGCTATTTCGCAAGATGAAGGAGGCAGGATGTGTCAAGGTGGACTTTGGGGTGGAGTCCGGGAATGAGGAGATTCTGAAGAGAATTAGAAAAGGCATCACCATATCCGACGCAAGGAATGCGGTGCGAATGGCCAAAGAGGCCGGTCTGAATACGGGCAGCTACTTCATACTCGGCCATCCCGAAGAGACCGTTCAAACCATTAAAGATACCATAAACCTGGCCGTGGAGCTAAATACCGATGTAGTCTCCTTTGGCATAATGGTCCCTTATCCAGGGACTGCGATTTATGATATGGCCGTCAATGGAGAATGTGGCTACAGGCTGCTTTCCCAGAAATGGGAGGACTATGACAAGCAGATAGGCAATGCCCTGGAGATTGAAGGCTTGCCCAGGAGCGATCTGGAGAAATGGCAGAGAAGGGCCTACCTTGCCGTTTACCTTCGCAACCTCAGATTTGCAGAGCTGATTCGTCTGCTCATCTCCCAGAGGAGGCTCGCCTTGAGCATGCTCCGAAAGTGGGCAAATCCGTCCCCAAAACCGTAGCGCTGCTCTCAGTTCCAGGAACCGGCCATCAACAGGCAAGAGTTTAACTACTAAAGAAAGGGAGGCTGAAGGCGAGACTATAACGACCTCTATTGCACCAGGTTGCTGATTCCCTCTTCCAGGGTGATCCGAGCCTCAAAATCGAGGATCTCTTTGCATTTGGAAGTATCTGCTAGAGTATCCTTAACATAATTCTTTATCGGATTCTCCGTGTACTTTGGCCTTATGGCAGACTTCAGTCGGTTGTTGATCATCTCAATTACCTGGTTGAAGCTATGCGCCTTTCCGGTTCCCACATTCAGGATGCCGTGATAATCCGACTTCATGGCCATCTGCAGGGCTCGCACCACATCTTTGACGTAAGTGAGATCCCTGGTCTGCGATCCGTCTCCGAATACGATGGGTGTCTTTCCCTCCCGCATCTCCCACAGAAACTGGCTGACCATGTTTGCATACTGATTCTTGGCCTTCTCTTTTGGCCCGTACACAGAGAAGAACCTCATGCCCACCGAGCTTACATCGAATAGCCTCTTGTAGAGCTCTGCCATTCTCTCCATGGCCAGACGAGCCTCGGTGTAGTAATCGGTTACATTAATGGTCATGTCCTCGCGATGGGGGGGCAAAAGCCCGTTGTATAGCGAAGAAGAGGAGGCATAAACCACCCTGGCTTGCGACTTCTTGGCCAGCTCGAAGACCGCCGTAAAGCCGTTTAGCGCCTCTCCTGCCAGGTACGGGTTCTTCTTGTACATAGGCGAAGAGGACGGGATGCCCAGATGGTAGATCTTCTCCGAGCGAAGGTCCATGCCGGGGAGCTCATTGCAGCTCGCCCTGATTACCGTTAGGCGGCCCTTCAACCCCTCCAGATTGGCGGGGCTTCCCGTGTGCATGTTGTCCAGGACTACCACTTCTTCGCCCGCTGCCAAAAGCTCCTCCACCAAGTTAGAGCCTATGAATCCCGCGCCGCCTGTTACTAATGTGCTCATGACTATCTGTCTCTCAAGATCCGCGATCTCCTATATCCATCTGTCGCAACTCTCGCTTCCTCTGGCGTAGACCCTCTCCGCCTGGTCGCATATCTCCTCCCAGTCATATCTCCTGGCGTGCCTTATGCACCGCCCTCGCATTCCATCACTCTCTTGAAGCATTTGGATCATCGCCTCCGCCAGAGCCTCCCTAGATGGCTCGCATACCATCCCTGTCTCCTTCGTGACCAGATCCGAGACTGCGTTCATCCTGTGGTTCACGGTCACCACGGGCAGCCCGCAGGCGTTCGCCTCCAGAGCAGCCATGCCGAAGCCCTCTCTGGTGGAGGGCGAGGCGAATATCCGGGAGGATTTCATGAGCCCAAGGGCATCATCGTAGTCTTCTAGAAAGCCGATGAACTCCACGTTCTTTTTCAGGCCAAGCTCGCTGACTAGGGTCTTCAGCCTTCTCATCTCCGGGCCATCGCCTATCACTATGGCTCTTATATCCGGGATGTCTTTCTTGACAATGCCCACGGCTCTGATCAGCAAATCCACATTCTTGTGCCCTATCAGCCTTCCAGTATAGGCAATGTCCGATTCCTTCATCAGTGCCCGTACTTGCTCTATTCTCTGCCAGTCTATGCCCGCGGGCACAAGCTGGACATTTCTTACTCCTAGCCCTTCCAGATCTTTTCTTGTCCTCGCTGATATGGCGATGTTTCTATTCGTCAGCCGAGAGGCAGCTCTCTCAATAGACCATCCCAATATGCCCATCCTTCCTAGATAATCATACCAGTAATCGCCCCAGACCTCGAGCCAGGTGATAAAAAGCTCCTGTCTCTTCAAGCTGCAGATGAGCTTGGTCGAAAAACAGGGAAAATATGGAAACTCCTGGCAATCCACGAGCTCAAAGTCCTGGTTTAGGGAAAAAAGCACCTTACCGGCAAAGAAGGCCGCCTGCCTCATCGATCTTCTTCCACCAGCATAGAGCGGCATGGGCCGGCAGATGCCGTGCAGGTGTACGCCGTCCTTGAGGATCTTCCCCTCCCCCGGCCACCACTTCATGCCGTAGCAATGGACCTCGTGTCCCCGCGCAGCCAGCCTTCGCGAGAGCTCGTAGATCCTCTTCTCCGCGCCGCCCTTCACCCAAGGGTAGACTGCGTCGTAAATATAGGCGATCTTCATTGAACCATCATTAGAAGCTTTGAGCTTGCTCGATTGCCTTTAACACCCTCCCGATGTCCATTTCAGAGGATTCAAGGATTTTACCCTTTTCGTGTCTGTGATAAGGATATGTACTGATCCCACTGTGATAGTATCTCTCTTCAATTTTTGATAACCTTCCGTCCAGCCATTCCAGCACAACCTCATCTACTGCTTCATCCAAATCTTGCGATGGGTGGAATATCTTTATGGTATTTTTTGCTACATCTGAGATCATATGAGCACCGCGGGTCCAAATCCAGAGCCTTAATTAATATCTTTCAGTACTCTATATGAGCTTTTCTCGGTGCAAACGCGGGGCTTTCCTCCGGTCTAAAGAGATGCGCGGTGAAGATAAGATCTAGCCATAGCTATCTTACCTCTACTCTTGCGGCACGTTGTTCAGCAAGAGCAGGCTTATGAACATCCCCGAGAAGATGGTCTGGATTCCCAGGATGGAAAGGATCATGGCCATCATGGCGCTCTGGGCCGCGTCCAAGGCACCGAAACCAGCAGCGCCCCAGCTCAGGAGGACCTTCAGACCAAGTAGAACACCTGCAGCAAGCAATAAAAGGCCCAGCAGTAGCTCCTTCTCCAGGGAATGGTAGCTCATCAGCCTCTTTGCTACCCTCGTGCCGGTGAGGCCGTAAGTGGCACCAAAGGCCCCGAAATACATGCTTGCCAGGAGCATCTGGTAGCCTATGACAAGAAGCAGGCCGCCCAGGATCAAAGAGTGCATCCTCGATCCTCCCTGCAGATACACTCCTGCAGCCAGAGCCAGTCCCAGGCTTAGGGCCAGCAGGCCGGGAAAGAGAAGAAAGGGCACCGGCCGGTAGAGCATCATGAAGCGCAGGTGCCTCCAGCCGTCGGTGAAGGAGCTGAGCTTGGACTTGCCTTTGCGGGGGTAATAGGTGATGGGAACCTCAGCTATCCTCAGTCTCTTGGAAGCGGCCTCGATCACCATCTCCGAGGCAAACTCCATCCCTCCCGACCTCAGGTTCAGCCTTTGCTGAGCCTCGCGAGTAATGGCACGCATCCCGCAATGGGCATCTGATATGCCCGCGGAGAAGAGCAGGTTCAGCACCCAGGTGAGGATTGGATTTCCGATATAGCGATGAAGGGCAGGCATAGCTCCGGGAAGAATCTCCCCCTTTAGCCTTGATCCTATAACCATATCGAAACGGCCGCTCTGCAGGCGGTAGAGCATCTCCTTAATGGCTTGGGGATCATAGGTCAGATCCCCGTCCATGAGCACGATATAATCCCCTTGAGCCTCCTCGAAACCTGCCAGATAAGCATTCCCATAGCCAAGCTTCTTAGGCTCGAGCACTCTCGCGCCACAGGAAGCAGCCCAATCCCGGTGTCCCGTCGGTTGAGCTGTCTGCAACCAGGATCTCTCCCCCCAGGCCCATCTCTGCGAATACCCTATGGGCTCGCTGGATGCATTCGCAGATGGTCTCTGCCTCATTCCTAGTAGGGATGATCAAGCTGACTTTGGCCACATCTCTTATCGTTGTAACTTCATCTGTTAAGGCTTTTCCTTCCCGAAAGATCGACTTAGGATGGCATTATCCTCGCATCGTCTCGCCGTT